>Ga0209345_10005329_pt1 | contig 11978 bp, 3 predicted proteins | sample Cruoilmetagenom7_FD_187294 | JGI IMG/M metagenome (GOLD analysis project Ga0209345, IMG submission 187294) | Oil polluted marine microbial communities from Coal Oil Point, Santa Barbara, California, USA - Sample 7 (SPAdes) (version 2) | ecosystem: Environmental > Aquatic > Marine > Oil seeps ...
CACACACTTCTGGTACAAATAGTTCTATTACTACAACTGTTGATTTAGGTTTAGCAAATGATACATTTAATCTTACATTTAACTACACCCCAAGACCCGGTGCAGAAGATAGTAGTGATATGAAATTTTCTCTTGCAGGGAATGAAGTTGAAATTCTTGTAGATGCACAAGGAAATATAACTACAAATACTTTAAGTGATGATGTATCTGTAACAATTTCGCCAATTTCTGGTACTCCTTGGTACCAAGTTGATGCACAATTTACAAATATTGATACACAAACAGCAGACTTAAACTTCCAAGCAGTAGGAGTTGCAGATACACTTGGTGCTTATATAGATCATATTAAACTTGAAGGTACTGATTATAGTAATACTAACAAAATACTCTCTAATATAGAGTTATCAGATGTAGATGATACAAATTTAGAAAGTGCAAAAATTGAACTTACTAACTTCAAAGCAGGTGATATTCTTAGTGGTGGAACAAACAGTTATGGTATAGCAATTGCTATTACGAATGGCGTAGTAGAACTAAGTGGTAGTGCAACTGTAGAACAATACGAAGAGGTATTAGAGTCATTTACTTTTGAAACTACAAGTGATATTAGAGATGTAAGAACATTTGAATATACAGTATTTGATGGAGATAAACATAGTAATACTATGAGTGTAGATGTTAATATAGGTGGTTGTAATTTAAATACTGGAGATTATACTAATACTGTAGTAGCCATAGATGATTATGGTTACCAAGATAATCCACAAGGTGAATTTGAAGTTGCAGCTTTTGAAGATGGAAAAGCTCAATCAGAACCAGATGTAACTTCACTTAAAGATGGTGGATTTGTAGTTGCATGGACAGAAGTAAGTGGTGATTCTTACAAAAGTGCTATTGTAAATGACTTTAATAATGATGGTGATACAAATGATAGTGGTGAAACTGTATGGCAAAATGGATTAGTAAATCATGATGTATTTATCCAAAGATATGATTCAGATGGAGAACCTATAGGTGATGCTACAAGAGTAAATACTTTTGTTACAAATGTAAATGAAGATGGGGGAAGAAGTCAACATGATGTAAATGTTGTTGGACTTGAAAATGGAAATTATTTAGTTACTTGGACATCTGATGATCAATATATTGGTCAAGACAACTGGGACAATGGAAGTAGATATATTCAAGGTCAAATCTATGATGTAAATGGGAATCCAATGTGTGGAGAATTTACAGTTTCTCGTGCAGAATATGACCCAATAGTTGCTCTTCCAGATGGTGGATTTATTGTAACTTGGTCAGCAGATGCTAGACTTGATAATACTGACCATGATGGTGCTTCAAATAATCCAACTAATGGCACAGATAATCCAATTTATAGTGATACACATGATGGTAGTGGTTTTGGTGTTATTGCACAAAGATTTGATGCTCTTGGAAATGAAGTTGGTGATAGAGTTATTGTAAATCAAACTACTTTAAATGACCAATTTGATTCTGATATTGTTATGATAGATGACAATACAGCTATTATGACTTGGCAATCTCAAAATGGAATAGATGGTGACTTTGATATTTATGCACAAACATTAAAATTAACTGCTAATGGACTTGAAGTTGTTTCAAATAGTGATATTATAGTAGCTAATGGAGGTGAAAATCAAACAAATCCAGAAGTAACTGCATTATCAAATGGAACTGCAATTATCACTTACCAAAGTGATGCAAATATAATGGCTAAAACTGTATCATCTACAGGAGTTGGTTCTGAAGTTACTATAGCAGCTGGAGCAAATCCAGTTATTACTGCACTTGCTGCTGGGGTAGTAATAGTTTATGAAGAAAATGGCACAATATTTGCTAAAACTTTTGATGGAACAAATATATCAAATGCTACGGTTATAAGTGAGGATAGTACTGATCAAACTTTACCTGCTGTTACAACACTTGAAGATGGTGGATATGTAATCTCATGGCAAGATGAAAATGGAATCTCAGCACATAGATATAATGCAGATGGAACAGAATATCACCAAAATGATTATGATATGTATGAAGATACATCTATTACATTAACAGTAGAAGAGATACTTGCAAATGATTATGATCCAGAAAAACATGATTTTGAAATCATATCTGTACAAAATCCAGAACATGGAACTGTAGTACTTAATGATACAAATAATGATGGAAAATATGACTCTGTAACATTTACTCCAAATCATGACTACTCTGGACCAGCACAATTTGATTATACTATTAAAGATGAGCTTGGAGCAACAGATCCTGCTACTGTATTCTTAAATGTAAAAGAGCTAGGTGAACCATCTATTTTCGTAGGAACATTATGTGCTGCGGATATTCAATCACATAATGTTGTAGTACATGAGGGTGAAAATGCTTTACTAGCTGTAAAAGTAAGTGGAGCTGAAATTGGAAGTACAGTATCTCTATCATTGGCTGATGGAACGGCTCTTATTACAGAAGATTATGATTCTACTTTCTATTATAGTTTTGATGGACAAAATTGGACAGAATATAATTCAAACAATCCAATCGAAGTAACAGATGCAGATAAATTCATGGTAAAAATGTCAACTATTAAAGGACATGGTGATGAACTTGATGAAAACTTTACATTACATGCAACACTTAATAGTCCAGGTTCAGATATTGTTAGCGATAGTGGGACTGTAACAATTATAGATTATGATAAAGAAGTGATAGAAGATGATAGCAATACAAAAGAAGATGGTAGCTGGAATGTTAAGCTATTTGATAATAATGATGCAATATTCATTAATGATCCTCAAAATGGTTCAGTATATGAGAGTATTAAAATATCAGGAATCCCATCAGATGCTCTATTAAAAGATGGCAATGGTAATATAATTACAGTTGCAAATGGAGAAGTAATACTTACAGATAATTTAGATGCTATTAGAGAACTAACTGTTACTCCAGCAACTGATAGTAGTGAAAATATTTATCTACAATATACAGTAACTTCAAAAGATATAGATGGAAACTCTTTTAATGATACATTTGATCAAACTATAAGAATAGTACCAGATGCAGATGCTCCTGAAACACAAGGTGATAAATCATATACTGGACTTGAGGGTACATGGATAGCACTTGATGGGTTATATTCTAATATTACAGAAACAAATATAGATCATGATAATGAAACTCTTTATACTAGAATTCAAATTATTGGCAATAATGGTGTTGAACCAGTAGTAGAATATCAGTATACTAAAGATGATGGTAGTGTAATTACAACAAATGCAACCAAAGGTTGGATTACTGTTCCTCAAGATGCCTTAGATACACTTCAATTTAAAACATCTGATGTTGATTTTAATGGTGATATTAAATTTAAACTACAAACACGAGCAAGAGATATAGATGAATTAAATGATGGTGAAAAAAACATTGATGATGCTTGGGAAACTGACTACTTAATAGTAAATATAACTGGTGATGCTGATGCTCCTATTATATCAATGAGAACATCAGATGGACTAGAAGATGCTGGTAGAGATAATGATACTGGTGCTATTATTGATGGAACACAAGGTATTGCAATAGAGCTTGATGCTTATACTAATTTTGGTTCAGAAAATATAGAATTTATAATTTCTGATATTCCTGATGATGCATATTTATTTGATAGAAATGGAAATGAAATTTCAAGAAATAGTGAACTTATAACAGAAACAAGAGTAGATACAAATGGGAATAGTACAATTGTGACTTATCCAATTGGTACAGTTGTAGTAGTGTCTTTATCACAAGCCCAAGGACTTACAATAGTACCTCCACATGATAGTAATGAGAATTTTGATCTTACTGTTGTAGGTAAATCAACTGAAACAAATTATGATATTTCAAATGGTGGACTACAAACAAATATAAGTGACCCACAAACACTTACAGTGCAACTTACAGGTGTAATTGATGCTCCAGTAGTAGAAACAAATACAACTGGTGGTGATGAAGATACTTGGATTAGTTTTGGTTTAAATATTTCTTCAGGAGAAGAGCAATACTTATCAGAAACTCTTTATGCTACACTTGAAGGTATACCAAAAGATGCTGAAATAAGAATAGTTGATGCACAAGGTAACGACTTAGGAATAGATTCCTTAACACTTGCTTCAGTTCATGCTAATTCAACTGATTGGAGAATTGATAATGACTTACTAGCTGATTTAAATGCGGGAACAAAAGATTTCCAAATTTTACCTGCAAAAGATTTTAGTGGTGAGATAGAGTTTGGACTTGAAGTCACTGCTATAGAAAATGATGGGGATAGAACAAGTACAAGAGAAACATTTACACTTGATATAAATCCAGTTGTTGATACAACTAGTGGAGATATGACACAAGTAGTAAATGAAGATACATGGACTGAATTAAGCTTACCTTGGAATGTAAGTGATACTACAGGAAGTGAAAGTATTACAAGTGCAAATATAACTATACCAAGTGATATCCAAGTAAAAATAAATGGTCAAGTTATAGATAACACAAATGGAGCTGAAATCTCATTAAATATAAATGATAACGTTGAAATTCTTGCACCGATTCACTCTAATGTGGATTTTAATGGAATAGTATTTACAAAAAATATTCTTGATGATTCTACACATGATTCTAATCTTGATAACAATGACGAACAAGATACAAAAGAAGTGATAACTAACATTACAATAGATATGAAAGGTATCTCTGATGGTTGGGATGTAGATAGCAATGGAGATGGTACTTTAGAATATGATGGATTCCAAGTACAAGATATTCCATTCCAAAGTACTACAACTACAACAACTCTTTATACTGCATATGCATATGAGGGAGATGGCTATAAATCATTTGAAAGTAATGGAAACATTACAGCAGCAAATGCGGCTGTGACATATGTAGATGGTCAAGGAATTGGTGTTGGAAATCAAAATGGAATGGAAAATGGAAATCAAACATCAGCATTTGAGAATAATGAATCATTACTTATTGACTTTGGTAAAGAGATATCTGATTTTCAATTTACTATAACTGATGTAAGCACAGATTCTTTAAATGGTTCTTATATAGTTTATGATGAAGATAGAAATATCTTAGGTGAATACGATATTACAACTCCATTTCCTGAAAGTTTAGAAGGTTTTCAATATGTAACCTTTGATGCATATAAAGAAAATGGTATGGGACATGACAATGAGTTCTATGTAAATATCACAAGTGTTGATGGAGTAAATGTTCCATCTACTAATATGCTAAGTGGACAAGTTACAGCAACTACTATAATTGACACAAATGAAGCTACCCCACTATCTACTATAATTACAAAAAATGTAACTGTTGAAGATGCACATGATATAAATGATGCTTCTGAGTCAGAATATTACATTATCCAAAATAATGATACAGATAATACTTCATGGAGTATTGAAGGTGGTATCAATGCAGGAAATGGTACATGGATAGTAACTGATCCTTCTACTGCAACTGTAAAAATCCATAGCTTAACTGATGGAGATGGAACACTTGATTTACAAATTATCCCTGTAACACAGGAAAATGATGGAGATGTTAAATTTGACCCTGCACATCCATTCACTATAGCATATGGTGATGGTAGTGGAAGCTACAGTGGAACAACTCCTATACCAGATACAACTCCAACTATTAGTGTAAATTCTATCGAGCAAGATGGACTTGAAGATACTAATTTAACTAATACGGATAGTTTGACTGTAACTAGTACAAATGCAGATGCAAGCTCTTTTGTAGTTACAGGTGTTGTAAATGGGAGTCTTACTTCAACAACTGGATTCTATGCATTACCAAATGGTAATATGGTAACTATAGATAAAGATTTAGTAGACAATATCACACCAAAAACTGATTTTAATGGTAAACTTGATATTAATGTAACTGCAATAGCAACAAATACAACAAATGGTGCAGAAGCAACAGTTAATCATACAATTACTGTAGATGTTGCTCCTGTTGCAGATAGTTCAAGTATAAGTGCTACAGGTGGAAGTGAAACAGATGGGGAAACTATCAACCTTAATCTTGCTATTGCTTCAGGTGATAGTGATGGAAGTGAAAGTGTAAGTGGAGATATAACAATTACAGCACAAAATGGTGGAACATTTAGTAATGGTACAGATACGATTACTATTCCATCAGCGCAACTGGGAAATGTAACTTATACACCACCTGCATATGTACATGGTGCATTTAGCTTTGCAATTGCATATACTATGGTTGATACAGATGCATATGGAGATAATGATACAGTAACTACAAATGTAAATACAACATTTAGTATTAACTTATCATCTCATGTTGACAATGTATCAGTTACATTAGAACCAACAGGAGTATCTGTATTAGAGGGTCAAGCATTACCACTTGGATTAAATTTAACTCAAGCAGATAGTGATGGAAGTGAGGTAGCTTCAGTTGTTGTTACTGGTCTTCCTGAGGGTGCTGTATTAAGTGTGGGTACAATACGAACACTTGAAGATGGCACAAGAGAATTTGTACTAAAAGCTTCTGAAGTAGCCGATGCAAAAGTGATAGCTGATCCATACTATAGTGGTGATTTCACTATCACTGCAAGAGCATACAGCTATGATATTAAGTCTTCTGAAATAAGTGAATCTGGTGTTGTATCAAAAGACTTTAGTATCACTCCTATTGCAAGTGACTTAACTATCAATGCGGATGGATTTGGTGGTGATGAAGATACTGCTATTTCTGTTAAACTTGATTTAGTGTTAGAAGACATTGATACTTATAGTGATACTAATGAAACAGTTATTGTAACATTTAGTGGATATGAAGCAGGATCAACATTTACTATAGATGGTACAAATACAATAGGTGCTGAAATTAACGGTCATTATGTAATAGAGAATTTAACTCCAACACAAGCAGAATCACTAGCAATCATACCACCAGCAAACTTTAGTGGTGTAATGAGCAATATTTCTGTTAGTGTACAAACAAAAGATGGTAATAGTATTTTAGATATTACAAATAATACTAATGCAACAGATACATTTAGTATAACAGTAGATAGTGTTACTGATGAGGCTACTTTAACAGTTAATAATGCTGAATCTACAAGAATAGATGAAACAAATGCATTTGCACTTGACATAAGTGCAAGTGTTCCTGATAGTAATCAAAGTCTAGATGTTATTTTAACTGGTGTTCAAGGTACATTAAATCATGGTAGTTACGATAGTAATACTAATGAATGGACTTTATCTCAAAATGATTTAACTGATTTAACTATCACTCCAAATAGTGATGTAACAGGAGACTTTGATATTTCAGTAAAAGCAATTACACAAGATGGTACTGATAGTGCTAAAGAAACAACTTCTGCAAGTATTACTGTAAAAGTTGATATTGATGATACATTTAATTATGCTGATGGTGACATTATTGATGGATTAGTAGGGAATGACACTCTAAATATAACAACATTTGATGATGATGAAACTGTTGACTTATCTACTATTGCATCTAGCGTTAAAAATATTGAAGTTGTCGATTTTACAGATGGTGAAAATCAAACAATCCATATTGATTTAGAAGATGTTGTTGCTATGACTGATGATGATAATGATTTAGTTATCAAAGGTGATAATGGTGATATTATCAATTTAGATGAAAATGAGGGATGGGAACGATCTGATACAACAACTAATATTGATGGTCAAGATTTTGCAGAATACACAAATACAAGTAACACTACTATTTCTGTCTTTATTGATACAGATATAGATACTACAGGTCTAAACTAATAAATAAGAGGGTTAACAACTCTCTTATTATATACTACACTTATGACTGAAAAACAATATCAAGATAAAATAAGCTCTTTAGAAAGGCAACTTAAGGCCTTGCAGAACTCTTCACAAAAAGAATGCGAACAACATAATAAAATCTTAACCCAACAATCAAAAATGGCAGCAATGGGTGAGATGATAGGAAATATTGCTCATCAGTGGAGACAACCTTTGATGGAACTCTCTTCTATACTTATAAATACTGAAGCCAAAATTAGAATACAAGAAAATATTTCAAATGATGAGATTTTAGAAGTGATTAATAGGTCAAATCATATCTTAAAATATATGTCTAATACTATTGATGACTTTCGAAATTTCTTTGCAAAAGATAAAGAAAAAACACAATTTAAAATATCAGATCAGATAAAAAGAACAGTAAATATTCTTAGTAGTACCCTAGATAATAAAAATATCAAAGTCAATATCATACTCAAACATAATCCAACCATATATGGATATAAAAATGAGTATTCACAAGTTCTTATCAATATCATATCTAATGCAAAAGATGTATTAGTTCAAAGAGGGATTAAAAATGGACTTATAGAGGTAAAAGTATATGAGCAAGAGGGTCTTTGTATCACTGAAGTTCTTGATAACGGTGGTGGTATAAGTGAAAAATATATTGATGATATTTTTAAACCATTTATGACTTTTGAAAAAAAAGATGGTACAGGTATTGGACTTTTTATGGCAAAACTTATTGTAGAAAATAATATGAATGGAACTCTAAGCGCTTCAAATGAACAAAATGGTGCAAAGTTTTTTATAACTTTACCTGTATACTAATCTACTCAACCACAATATAATAGCCTATCCCTGAGACATTTTTAACAGAATCTTTTCCAACTTTATTTCTAAGTTTATGCATCAATGACTTAAATGCAGTGTCAGTTACATAATATGGATCTTCCCATACAAAGTTCTTAATCTCCTCTGTTGTGAGTGTTCTATGTTTATTTTTTATCAAAAAATCTAAAAGATTTGTCTCACTTGCAGAGAGTTTTTTGACGGTATCATTTTCATATACAACCTTGTATAACATATCATATTTAACAGTATCTGAAATATTTACAAATCGTTTTTCATTTGACTCTATCTCTTCTAGTGCTAAGAGTAGTGATGATGTCAATTCATCATATGTTATTGGTTTGGTAAGATACTCTACTAGTTTTAATTTTGCAGCTTGAAGTAAAAAGCTTGTATCTGTATGTGCCGAGAGTAGTATGATTGGTATTTTTTTATCTGATTGTCGTATTGTTTTTGCAAACTCTAATCCACTTAAACCATCTAAGCTTATATCACTAAGTATCATATCTGGTTTTGTTTTTGAAAAAAAATCTAGTCCTTGTTCTGCACTTGAAAATGAAAACACTTCGTTAAACAACAATTGTAATGTTGCTGTTAACTCTTTTCGTATATTTTCTTCATCTTCAATATAAAGTATTGATTTTGTTTTGAGTTGTTTTAAACTTGACTTACCATTATTCATAAAGTTATTATACTATAAAAAAGTATCAAAAAAGTATCAATAGGCTCAATAGAATTATTATCATATTTTTAAAAAATTTTGGTTACAATGTAACTATCTTTATAGGAAGTACTGATGCCAAAATTTTTAAGAAATACTTTTACTATTGTACTTATATTTTTTACTATACTTCTTGCAAGTATGCCTGTAAATATTTCATTGGACCAACTTCTTAAAATAGAGAAAAAGTATGGTGTAAAAGCAAAAAAGAGAGTTCTGTTATGGGATCAAATGCTTCAAAGTGCAAAAGGTAAAAATACCTTAGAAAAACTTAAAATAGTAAATGACTTTTTTAATCAAATAACTTATAAAAGAGATAGTGTACATTGGAAACAAAATGACTATTGGGCTTCACCTTTTGAGTTTTTAGGAACTGGTGCTGGGGATTGTGAAGATTATGCTATTGCGAAATATTTTGCACTAAGACAACTTGGGATTCCTGATGAAAAACTTAAAATAACCTATGTAACTCTTAAACGAAGTAACACTAAGTTTGAAGAAGCACATATGGTACTTAACTACTATCATAAAACAAACAAACCGCCTATAGTTTTAGATAATATTAACAAAAAGCTTAAACTTGCAACTGCTAGAACTGATCTTAGTCCTGTTTATAGTTTTAATGCAGCAGGATTATGGAAAGCACAAAACAAAGGGCGAACTGAAGTAAGTGCTGGAAGTAATAACCTAAAAAACTGGAAATCTATGATGGAGAGAATTTAATGCGAAAAATAATACTAACCCTAGGAGAATCTTATGTCATTGTCTAAACAACTCTATATAATAATATCTTTTATATTCTTTATGATATTTACTGGAAACTTTATAATAAGTGTCAACAATACAAAAGAATATCTTGAACTGGAATCCACAACAAAAGCACAAGACACTGCTACAAGTCTAGGGATGAGTTTAAAATCTTTAATGACAAATAAACAAGACCCCCAAATACAATCAATTATTAGTGCCATAGCAAATAGAGGATTTTATAAAGAGATCCGCCTAGAAGATGTTGCTACTAGTTTTACAAATGAAGATTTAATTCAAAATAGTGAACTCACAGATCATACAGATTGGGAAATATCAAATGTAACAGTTGACAAAAATTACGGGGAAATTGAACAAAGTAATTCTGATGACATCACCAATGAACTTGCACTTCTTGAAAATGAAACTACAACAAAAGTAAATACCAAAAAACTAACATATAGTTTTATACCAAATAAAAATTTTATAGATGGAGATAATATTACAATCAATTTTCAAGCTACAAATAATCATCAAACAGTGAATGCAACTTCTACATTAAATATCACAAAAATTATTGCAAAAGTTACTAGAGCTGAAAAATTTGATTATATACCACAATGGTTTATAAACCTTATACCATTAAAAATGTCTGAGATGAAAAGTGAGATTAGTAATGGCTGGAATACAACAGCTATTATCTATGTAAGTGCAAATGCTGGTGATGCTTATGCAAAGCTTTATGAGCAAGCTAAGGGTGCTATTGTGTACGCTATTATTGCTTTTACATTTTCTATTCTACTTCTTATAATATTTTTACGATTTATCTTAAAACCTTTAAAAAATATAGAAACTCTAGCCCAATCTATCTCAAAAGGTAAATTTGAGATTATTAAACATCTTCCTTGGACAACAGAGTTAAAAAGTGTATCAATTGCTATGAATGATATGTCAAGTAAAATAGAGGGAGTTATAAAAAAACTTAATGCAAATTTAGAATCAATGACTCAGAAGCTCTCCCTTGATGAGTTAACTGGACTTCATTTACGACAAACATTTGAAACCGATATGAAAAAAATGTTTATTTCAAAAGAGACAGGATATGTATTTATAGTAAAAATTGATGATTTAAGTTCTTATGCAAAAAATCATACAAATAAAGAGGTAGATAAATTTTTAATCTATTTTACAAATATATTAAAGAACCTGTCTCCTAAAGTAACAGCATATAGATTTTATGGTTCTGAGTTTGCTATGATAGCAAAAAACATAGAAGAAAATGAGATAAAACAGGTAATTCATAGACTAAAAATTGCTTTAGAATCATTTGCTATAACATTTAACATTACTGATGTAGCACATATTGGGGGAACCCCTTTTAACCCTATAGGTACAACTCCTGGTATAATTGCAAGTGCCAACGAAGCTTATGAAAAAGCCAAATTAATTGGTGCAAATGAAGCTTTTATAAGAGATGACAATGATTTAGCAAGAGATATGAATGAATGGAGAGATTTAGTTTTTGATATCATAGATAATCAAAAATTTAATATTAGTTATATTGGACAAGCTTATTGTTTAGATATGAAAGAGCAAAATCTTGTGGTAATGGAGGAAGCATTTACTCAAGCAAAAGATAAAAATAATGAACTTATACCAATAGGAACATTTATCTCAATAGCTGAGAAATATGACAAAATATTAGACTTTGATAAAGCTGTTGTAAAAAAAGTGATACAACATATAAAAGATACAAGTATTACACATAGTATTTCTATTAACTTATCATTAGATTCTGTTTTTGATATCAAGTTTAA
>Ga0209345_10005331_pt1 | contig 11977 bp, 9 predicted proteins | sample Cruoilmetagenom7_FD_187294 | JGI IMG/M metagenome (GOLD analysis project Ga0209345, IMG submission 187294) | Oil polluted marine microbial communities from Coal Oil Point, Santa Barbara, California, USA - Sample 7 (SPAdes) (version 2) | ecosystem: Environmental > Aquatic > Marine > Oil seeps ...
TCCTGATACTTCATAACGCGCATTATATATAATAAATGCATCCTACCCAAGTATCTTTTTGCCAGTGTTATTACATGTGATAAGGTACACTTATCACGCCTATTGCTTTTGAAGCTTAAAACACGTAGAAATCGCCCCATGACCCAGCTAATCAAAGCCCCGAACCTGTCTGTGCAAGACGAACAAGCCCTGCTCGACCTCTACACCCGTGGCACCCCCGAAAACACCCTGCGGGCCTATGAGCGCGATCTGATCTATATTGAAGCCTGGAAAGGCAGCGCTTTGGACTGGCCGGAGTCTGAGGCGGTGGCGCTGCGCTTTATCCTCGATCATTCCCGCGATCTTGAGGCGCAGGACGCCGCCAGAGCCGTGGCCGAGGGCCTCATGGCCAAAGGGCTACGCAAATCCCTGAATTGCCCTGCCCCGTCGACACTGGACCGCCGCATCGCCAGCTGGCGGGCCTTCCACCGGATGCGCAACCTGCCGTCACCCTTTGAAAGCCCGCTCTTGCGCCAGGCCCGTGCTAAAGCGCGGCGCGCGGCGGCCAAGCCCCCTGCCCCGAAATCTGCTAATCCGATCACGCTGGAGGTGCTGGAAGCCTTGCTCAAAGCCTGCCCACCCTCCAAGCGCGGCACTCGCGATCGTGCTATCTTGCTACTGGGTTGGGCCTCTGGTGGGCGACGGCGCTCTGAAATCACGGGGTTGCATGTGGAGGACATAACCGTTGAAGATGACATCGTCTGGATCCGCTTATTGGAGACTAAAACCACAGCCAAGGGCAAAACCCCCCGCCTGCTGCTCAAGGGTCGCGCCGCGCAGGCACTCAAAGATTGGCTGGCCGTGAGCCCCGCCAAAACAGGCCCCCTTTTCCGCCCGATTTCCAAATCTGGCACCATTCTTAATCGCCCGCTGCACCCTGATGCCATTCGGCAAATCCTCAAGCGCTTACTGGTGAACGCCGGTTTTAAAGGAGGCTTTGCTTCACCGCACGGCCTTCGCGCCGGTTTCCTCACCGAAGCGGCGTTGCAGGGCACACCGATTCAGGCGGCGATGCGGCTCTCGTTACATCGCTCGGTTGCGCAGGCACAAAAATACTATGATGATATTGAACTGCAGGATAATCCGGCGACGGACTTATTGGGGTAGTGTTCAACAGAAGCTAAAACTGTTGAACATGATGCTGCAATGGTGTTTTGCAGGTGTCTAAAACGTCTTACTGCGCCTGAACCCAACCCATCATGGCCCGCAAAGGCATCGCGCGCAGATCACCTTGCATCGGTACCTCACGTTCGCCCGCATAGATCAGAAACCGCCGCCCTGCCCCGATATCATCTGCTGCAATGTGAAACCCACGGGAAACTTTGGGCGTTGTGGTGCGCTTTATCTCGATGGCCACCACCTCACCATTTGACAGGGTCAACACGAGGTCAGTCTCGGCTCCTGCGACCGTTCGATAATAGCTTGCATCGGTTCCACGCGGCACAATACTGAGAATGTTTTCGATCACGAAGCCTTCCCAACTGCCGCCAACAACCGGATGCGCAAGCAGCGCATCCATTGAGCCAATGCCAAGCAGGCTGTGCACCAGCCCCGAATCCCGCACATAAACCTTCGGCGACTTCACCAGCCGTTTGCCGACATTACGATGCCATGGTGGCAAGCGCCGTACCAGCATCAGGTCTACCATCAGGTCCAGATAACGCCCAATCGATTGCCCCGACACCCCCAGCCCCGCCGCCAGCCGCGCGGCATTGAGCTGCCCACCTTGCTCATGAGAAAGCATCGTCCAGAATCGCCGCAGGGTTTCCGCTGGCACCCGCGGCCCAAGCTGCGGGATATCACGCTCCAGATAGGTGCGAATAAAATCGTCACGCCAATGCAGGCTCGCCTCGTCATTAGGCGCCAAGTAAGCCTCGGGAAAGCCGCCGCGCAGCCAAAGTTGCCCAAGATCAGGCGCTTCCAACAGGTTTAACCCACCAAGCTCTTGATAGGACACCCGCCCAGCCAGGGATTCTGCTGATTGATGCAACAGCGTATTACTAGCCGACCCCAGAAGCAGAAATTGCCCTATACGGTGCCCTGCCCTGCGGCGCGCATCAATTTGGTGTCGCAACGAGCCAAACAGCCCGGGCATAAGCTGCACCTCGTCGATCACCACCAATCGTCCCGCCTGCTCTTCCAGATAAAGCTCCGGCTCCTCCAGAATCGCGCGGTCCTGCAGACGCTCCATGTCCAGATGCACCGAATCTCGGGTGGCAGCGATTTCAAGCGCAAGGGTGGTTTTTCCAACCTGACGCGGGCCAAGCAGCACCACTGCGGGCTGGCGATCAAGTGCGCGATCTACACGGGTTTTGGCGAGTCTTTCCAACATAACCTAGTATATATTCCACGCGATGGAAGATACGCAAGGTTAAACAGTGGATAGTAGCAAAATCAGCTAGGAGGGTTTCGCATGCGAAACCGCCCTATTTCGACTCCAACAGCCGCTCAATTTCTAACATCACGGTATCGACCAGCTCGTTATCAACCTTGCGGCCCGTAAACCGAATATCAATATAACCTCCACCACTGATCTTCTCGATCTTAATCCCGTTGGCCAAATCTATTTCCCCGTAGCGCTCAGGCTTAGGGGCGCAGCGCTCCAGCTTGGCCTTTTTGCTCAGCGATTCATAATCCTTGAGCACATCGTCCAACACGCGCCACTCGTGCTCAAAGCTCAAACTGGGGGTGTTGGCCAGCGCCGCCCGCAGCGAGGGGGCTTGGTCTTCCTTCAGCGCAGCGGCAAGCCTAAGCCCTGCCCGCTCACTTAAGCGCGTTGGAAAACGAAGCAGGTCCCCCAGCGCTTCAAAAATTAGAGCAAAGCTGCGGATCTTTGAGCGCTTGGCTTTAGATCCAGCAGCAAAGAGTGCGTTCACAGCTTCCTCTACATTCTCAAACGCACCCTGTTTCGCCGATATAACTGCAATTCGCCCGCGCTCAAAGTGGCTAAGGTCAGCGCGGATTTCATTTTCCTCTATCATAGATATATAGGCGTCTGATGCCTCTTTGGGCGCACGGATCAACGCTGGAATTGAGGCGAATTCTTCCCGGCCGGTTTCCATTGCTAAAGCCCGCAAAGCGGCCACGCGCCGCCAACCAGAAATTAGACCATAGCGTGGAGTGCCATTGTCGTCCTCCAAGGGCAGCACCTCTATAGGCATCCGAAGCCCATGTGCTAGAATGGAATGCTTAAGCTCAGCCATTTCGGCCTCGTCTACGTTCATACGATCGCGGCTTAAATGCTCGGTTTCAATTTGTGAGAGAGGGATTTTCTGTGCAAGAAGCCCCGCCGCTTTAGCGGCTTGATAGCGCCGCGCGTCTGAGGCTTCCGCTCCTGAATGCGCTGCTGCTTCCCCTGCTACACGAGCAATGGGGGGGACATTGACCCCGCGGGGCGACGGCCGCTTGGAGTCCGGTTTCGCTGCGAAACCCTCGGATATTTTTGCCAGCTCTTCAGCTGTCGGTGCGTTTAAGCGTCTGCGTTTAGCCATGGTCTTGCTCCTCCTCGGGGTGGGCATCGCGCCACCAACACCCAATCAAAAGTTCCTTGAATTCTGCATAAGTCCGGTCAAAGGTTTCCCGCCCGCGCATATAGGTGTCACGGTTGAAATCCCGATAGTCAGCCTCGTATATCCCGTTAACCTGCTCACCAGCCTGCCCAACAAGGGCCGTAAATTCCTGCCGGTAGGCATTCATAAAGTCGCCCAAATAGGCTTGAATAACATTTGCAAGATCAGTTTGCTGGCTGGCGTCAAAACGGGTGATGATGGCCCGCACCACATCCCATTCAAAGCGGGTTTCCGGCAGGCCCGCAGCCCGATTGACTGCGTTTTCGCCATCCTCAATAGAGGCAAAGGTGGTATAGAGCATATCAAAAAACCGGCCTGTGGAATCAAACTCCAGAAAGGACGCGCCAAGTGGTACCAACAAGATGTCGGCTGCCGCGAGGGCGTTGATAGTCAGGTAACCCAGGGCAGGGGGGGTATCTAGAATGATGACGTCATAGGCATCGAGCACGCCTTCATCCTCAAGGAAGTTTGACAGCCCATCCCAGAGTTTCCAGCCCTTCAGCCCTAAGCGCCAAACCGGGATTTGAAACTCGGCCCAATAGAGGTTGAGCTGCGCGCCAATGAGATCAATATTGGGCCAGTGAGTGGACTGGATTACATCTTTTGCCTCAATCTTCAGAGCCTCTTGCAGGGTTTCATCAAGGGGCAATGTGGGATCGCCAGCCGCGGCCCTCTGGGTATTTTCAGCGACCATGCCTTTGGCAAAATCCTTGGCGATAAGAGGAAAAACGGTAGACCACTCGTCCTCCACCTCGCCACCCATGATCGAGGTCATAGAGCCTTGGCTATCAAGATCGATGACCAGCACCTTGTAGCCATCCAGGGCAGAAGACATAGCGAGATGGGCTGCCGTGGACGTTTTGCCAACGCCGCCCTTGAAATTTGCAATCGCGGTGATTTTGGCCTGCGCACCCTCGGGCTTGTAAGGCTTGTATTCCTTAGTCGAAAGCCCTTCCTTTGCAAAGTGCTCGCGAAGGGTCAGAACCTCGGCTAGCGTGAACCATTTGGCACCGCCTTCCTTACCGGTTTCCGTCGCGCCTTGGGGGAGGGCAGGGTTGCTTTTGAGTACGCGACGAAAATGGGCGGGGGCTACGGGGATCAGATATTTGGTGATTTCCCATGTTGAGAATTTGCGTAGGGTTTTATGGCCATCGGGCGCATGTCCTCGAACAGCAAGATCTTCTCGCCCTTTGGCACAGAAAGATGCCGCTTGGGCGAATCGATGGGTGTTGATAGGGTCACCAAGCTTGGCAGCGGCGGCCTTTGGATCGAGATTCATATAGGGCGGGGCGGGGTGCTCGGGTTTTTTTGCCATTGCCTATTTCCTGTGATATACGATGTTTCTGTGATTATTGCGGGTACTATGGCATATGCTTTATTAGATGGGAATAGCCTTGAGGTTTCGCATGCGAAACTATCTATTAGCTCGAAAAGAACACACATAATACTGACTGGGTACTCATAAAGGTTGTAATACTTTAGGATATTTAGAATCTTTACGAAATAGTATGCTATATATTTCAAGGCGTTAAGTAAGTTTGGGGCCTGTATACAGGCTAAGGAGCACCCAAATACAGGATATAAGGTACCATAATACGGGGTGAAGGGTGCCGATATACGGGACTGAGGGAACCCAGACTCAGGCAGGCAAAATTTGGTAGTTTTAGGACGAAAAGTGCCTAGTTCGACGCAAAAAAGTGCCGTATTAGAGCGTTCTGATAGGGGCTTCACGACTAAAGGCACCTATATACAGGACGTAAATCTAGGCAAAAGGCACCCGATGAACTCTTGCAATTAGGTTCCTTCTGGGGGATGATTGGTAAAAAGGGCAGAGCGGATGAATGTAGATATTGACCACGGGTCTCTCAGTGGTGCGCTCCGGCGGGATAGTGTTAAAAAAAACGTCGCGGCGATTCATGTGAGCGGCAAGCTTTCGCTTTTGCAACGCAAGCTCTCTAATGTATTGCTGCTCAATGCTTATGACGAGCTAACCACACGGCAAAGCCATGCGATAGATGCAAAAACCCTGTGCCTGATGATTGGCTATAATTCCAACGATACCCAAACCCTCAAAGCTGCGCTTAGGAGCTTGGCGGAAACAGTGGCTGAATGGGATATGCTGGATAAAAACGGTAAACAGGAATGGGGGGTTTCAAGCTTGCTTTCCTTTGCCAAGCTTTCAGGTGGGGTGTGTGAATATTCTTATTCACCTGCCTTGGCGGAGAAACTGTTTGATCCGAAAATATTCGCACTGATTAACCTCAATATCCAACGGCGCTTTACCAGCGGCCATGGGTTGGCTCTTTATGAAAACTGTTTTCGTTTTGTTCGCACGCGCTCCACGGGATGGTGGGAGATCGAGCTGTTTCGCCGCCTGATGGGGGTGGCTGAAAGCACCTATTACGAAAGCTTCAAACACCTGAATGCCAAAATCATCAAACCGGCGGTAACGGAAGTTAACAAAACCTCTAATATTGAGGTCACGCCGGAATTTCGTAAACAGGGGCGGCGGGTGTCGCATATCCGGTTTCTAATCAAAGAAAACCCCCAGCTGGCGATGTTTGATATTGATGACAATGCGGGCACACGCACATCCGAGACGTATCAGCGGTTGGTGGGGCAGGGGGTGTCTGACCGCTTGGCGCGCAGCTGGATTGCTGAGCATGGAGAGGCGTATGTGGCGGAAAAGCTGGATTACGTGGCTAAAAAAGATAAGGCTGGGGTTATTAAGGGCAGTGCAGCGCAATATCTGGGCGCGGCTATCCGGGATGATTATTCGGCCCCCAAACCGGCGGAGCCGAGTGTAGAGGCGTTAGAGGCAGCTGAGCAGCGGCGGCAAGCCGCGGAGGTCAAAGAGCGGGCAGATGCCGAGAAAGATGCCGTGCGGCGCGCGCAAAAGCGGGGCAGGGCGGCGCGGCTGGAGCGAGTGCTGACGCATGTGGCCAGCCGTAGCCCCACCCAGCGGGATGCGGATAAGCATTTGTTTGCGGCGACATTGAAAAATGATCTTGATAGAGCCGATTTCGCCCGTTTTGGTTGGGATTCGGCTTTAAACCTCTCGGCAATATTTGCCTTTTGGGAAGGATTGGAAAAAGATATTTTTGTAGGGGTTGAAGATGCATCGTAATCCGTAGCGGTTGGACCACAACGGGTTCTGTAGTAAACTTTCTTTGACCTATCAAAACGTAGGAAATTATTCCACTGGATCTGAGCTTCCGTTCGTTTTGCGACAAAAAATTGGCGGTCTGTATCGGAAAGTACGAAAAAGTGGGCAGCTTTTGCCCTTCATGGTACTGATATACAGAATATAATTCTGCCTTGAAAAACTTTGCGACAGAGCCTTATTTCTCAGTAAGCCTACGAACAATAACTGTTACAAAGCAGCCACCCCCCAAAAGCGAGTTGCTATTCGCCTTTTGGCTAATTTAGGCCGCAATGTTGTGCAATGGTCTTTTGAAAGTGTAATTTGGATTGGTTAATTAGATAGCGCTGCGATGAAAATGTGGGCCAGTTTTTTCAGAAAAATAGTCGTTCTCACGATATCCCTCATTGGTTTTGTGGCCGCGCCGGAATTCGCAAATGCGCAAGATGCGCAGGTGTTGTCGGTTCAAGAATTCCTCATTACGGAAGGGTTTAGCACGGGGCGGGCGGACGGATTTATGGGGCCAAGAACCCGCCGCGCGCTCATTGCGTTTCAGAATGAACACGGGATTGAGCCGGTAGGCGAGATCGACCAGCAAATAATAGACTTTATCGCAGAAGCCAGACTTCAGGCTGCAAAATATGATAGCAGCCTTGATGGTTTGATCCTTGTCGTTGCGCCGCCCCCACTGGAATCGTTTTTGGATGAAGGCGCGGAAGCACCGCGCCACAATTTTTGGGGTTCGGATTCGGATTTCGTTCAAAACCCGCCGCCACTTGTCGCTCCTACCCAAGCTGATCAGCCCATTCTGATAGGTGTTTCCTTATTGCCCAGCAATGAAATGCAAGAAATTGCTACGCCTTACCGCTCGCCCATGAATTTAAAGACAGCATTTTGGATTGCTGCTTTTGGCGGTGGTCTGTTTTGGCTACACAAACGTCGTCGGAAGATCAAATCACCGGTTGAAACACTCGCCGGTTCAGCGATTGATGGTGTCGGGATATTGGCGCTTGCTGGAAACGTCGATAAAAGTGTTTCAGAGCCATCTAAAAAGCCGCTGCACGTGCCGCCCAAGGATACCGACGCTTCAACTCAACCGCCGCCCCGACCCATAAGCATCGCAATGGGGCCCAGTACCAGCGAAGCTGCATTTTCGGCCAAATTTTAATCAGCTGAGATGTGTAGCCCGTTTGATCCTGTCGATTGTTGCCACGCCGACGTTGAAATGTCGAGCTATGGCGCGCATTGAGTGATTGTCTTTAAGCATCGTGCGGACTTGATCCTGTTGGTGAGTTGTCAGTTTGAACTTGCGGCCAAATTTTACGCCACGTTTTTGTGCGGATGTCCTGCCGTCATCGGTGCGTTCATTTATTAAGTTACGCTCCAACTCGGAAAGACCTGCAAAAACAGTGAGTAAGAACTTTCCCATGGAACTGGTACTGTCGGCCCAGGGTTCTCGAATGGATCTGAATGTAGCCTCTGCGATTTCAACTTTCTTGGTGATACCGAACAGGTCATGGGTGGAACGGGCCAGCCGATCCAAGCTGGTTACGACCAGTGTGTCGCCTGCCTTGAGGGATTTGAGCATTTTTTCAAGCTGTGGGCGACGGCGATCAAACCCGGTCAGTTTTTCCTGAAATATCTTGTCACAGCCTGCCGCCTGAAGGTGCTCAATTTGAGCTTCTAAGTTTTGCCCAGTTGTGGAAACGCGCGCATAGCCGATCAGCATGGATTTATACCTGTTTTTGGGGTTAAGATACGGAACAGAATTACGGATTCTGCAAGATGTTGATTACATGTGCAGAAAAAACCGTTCCGAATATTATAAGTTTCGGAACACGTCATGCCGCATTCTCCAAATCAGGCAGCGCCAACCTGGCACCCATATCCAAATCATATCGCCCGTAAGGATTGTAATGTTTATGTGGAAGCGGGGAGAGTCCTGCCCAGTCACGAGGTGTCATCTTTGCAGCCCATACCGGGTCAGACAGGATATCTTGAATCATGATCGTATTGATATAGACCATACTCGATTGAAGCAGGTGCAAGCACAGCACTGAAGTTTCCTGATCTTCAAACCGGTTGCTGGTGAGTTCCCCGCCTTTGCCAAAGTGAATAAAATCATTCACGCCGTTCCACCTCTCTACAACATTCAGGCCTGTGTTGATTTCCCGGCGAAGAGGTTCTGAACTCAAGTATTTGCATAGGAAGATTGTCTTCGCCGCCCGCCCTAGCTCCATAAGGGCGGCATATGTCGGATGCGCTGCACCCCCTCGTGTGAAGCGGCGCAGAATGGCTTCAGGTTCGGCTGTCTTCGTTAACAAAGCCGCAGCCAAACGGACCATCTCATCATATTGTTCGGCAATCAGGGGCCAGTTGATAGCTCGCTGAGCGAACAGAGGATCAATATGTGAGTATGTTGTGTCCCCCTTAGAATCCGCGCGCACCAGCTTCTGGCGGCTGATGCCCTTGAAACGTGGCATAAGGTCAAAGCCAAGCAGGGTGCAAAAGGCAAAGGCGATAATGCTTTGGCCGTGAGTGTCGACATATTGTTTGTCGACCTCCATCTCAGTACAGTGATGCAGAACGCCCTCGATCATCGCGGCCACTTCGGAAGACGAGCACCGTTTCAACTGGGAATGAATACAAGTAGCGTTTGTATCCACATGCCAATAGATCATGACGCCACGCCCACCGTACCGCACATGCCATTCAGTCATCAGATTTTGATCCCAAGAGGCAAATTTTGTCGAGTCCGCCGCGCAGCTGGTCGAACCCTCCCCCCAGATGTGAGGCAAGCGTGCCTGCATCGTGGCATTTGCTACTGTGCGGGTTGCCTGCCGCAGGCTATCACTGTGCAGGTAGCGTCGCCGGATGTAGAGCAAGTCTTTATAACTGACACCGTTTTCCTTGGTCGCCAACGGTTTAAGCCCGATATTCGTCAGACCAAAGAGGACCAACAACAATCGACGTGATAGTTCGTCTCCACTTAAATGTTGTCGTGACGCCAGCGGTGTAAATTGCTTGGTAAATCCCAGCCTCAAATCAGCTTCTTTCAAAGCATCCAGCAAGCTGGTCGTTGGCCACCTCCGTAACAGCTCATCTCGCAGGCCCTCAAGATTGAGGGGCTCTGGCAGCGCCTTAAGAGGGCTCACAGAAACTTGGGCCTTGTCGCTCCGTATCTTAATCGAAACGTCTTTATTTGTGGGAAAAGAACGGTCAAAATCAGCCAGAGCCGTGCGCATTTTGGTTGCGATATTGTTGGTAAACTTCGCAGCACCTGTTGGCAGGCCAAGCTGTTCACAATAGTGATCGCGCCGCGCCTCAAAATCTTGTGGCAAGTCTTTGGCGGGATCGCAGAACCTTCCCGCACCCTCGACCCAGATCTCTTTCGTGCGCAATTTTGTACGCAACATGTGCAGCACACAAATCTCATAGCTGATCCGATTGACTCGGCGCTCGCCATTCGGGCCGTGCTCGACAACGCTGTCACGCCATTTGGATCTGACTACTCCATCAATTGGGGCGAGGGTCAGTGGGAAATGCCGTGAAGAATTCAAAGACGGGTTTTGCAACAGGGCCAAAGCCTTCAAAAGCGACTGGCAGCTTGCGTTCTCTGAACGGAAGTTCAGGCTACCCAGTAATGGCGCCATCATTCTGCGATAATGCCGGGCGTAAGATGCCCTGACTTTTCGGTAAATCCGCTTTGCGTAAGCTGGACCATCAGCCCTGTATTCTTTGACCAGATCAGAGATTACCTGCTCACCGGCAACCGGGAAAATCACATCGCGGATAGTTCCATCTGGCTCTGCATCCGCGGCCTCAGCGATCCTAAACAGGAGCGCAGTCTTCCCATTCACCTTGGTCAATTCCCCAACCAATTCAGAAATGACCTTCTTTTCTGCTCGTACCGATATTTTATGTGTAATAGCAATCAGGGCATCGACCAGGCTGTCCGTCAGTTCAGATTCTCGCTTGGCGCAGTAAATTGCCAGAAGAGCCAAACGTGTTGCTTCTGGATGACGACGTAATTCACGCACATCCTCTGTTCCTGCGCGCAAGCGGTACCGTGAAATCAAGGCTGAGGCAGCACCATCCAGAAAGTGTCTCGGCAGACCAATTTGGCGCAACAATTCCAGCCGATCCAAGATTAATAAAATTGTTTGCAAGCTGGCCTTTCCCGCGCCACCGCACAATCGGGCAAAACCAGAAAGCCCACTGGACGTATCTAAGAGTTTTTCAAGGCTGGCACGTTGTGTACGGGATAGGTCGCCAACCACAGTCTCAAAAAACAGACGTTCGAATGCCTGTTCTGTTGCCCCAACCAACCTGCGCAGGACCTTCTTTCCAGGAAGCTCATAACGTGCGTGACAAAACCAATTTTGGATTTCTGCGTCACGTGCAGGCGGATCTAAAGCCATAGGGAACAAGCTTTCTAACGCCCACGCCTTGAATAACGTGCGGCCCTGATGATTAAACCTCTCGATACCTAGATGGCCCCGTATCTCTTTGGTATATCGCCGAACAACACGGTCCAAGCTTTCCCCTTCCAAAACATCGGCCTTTTGCCACGTCAGCCCAAGTTGGCCAGCTACAAAATCCCAAACGTCGTCGGAAATGTGTAATGTAGACTGCGGAAAGCAAGCGTATAGCTGGTAATGTTTGATAAGAACGGAAAACAATATCCGCCCCGCGTCAGACTTACCTTTCAAAAGCGTATGATCATCGATGGAAAGAGCCCAGTGAGCATTCAACTCTTCAGACGACCAAATTCTCTTCATCGTAACAACTCCCGATATACGGATTATTATTACGGAACATATCGAGCCGCGTCAACAAATTTGAGTGCACCAAATTTGTCCGAAAATGCAGCTTCGCTGGTACTGGGCCAAGTTTCGATGAAACCCAGTCGATCGCCATAGAGCTTACAAATGGTCGGGGAATGACTTTCAATTGGTCGGTTATATGCCTTCAATCGGTTAGATAACGAAAAGCGCGTAAAAGTATTCCAGAGGCTGCTGCGGATTTCGAACCAGATATTAAGCAGAATATCCCTATGAAAAGGACGATAAGAAATGAAATTAAGTGGTCGGTCAATCAAAATCGCGCCTACATTAAACAGAGTTTAATGCTTTTTCTAAATTCGAGATAGAGCGCATCAAAACATCAAATTCCGGCGCATCGCCAAAGATCATAGCCTTGGTTCTCTCATAATCTCTGGCAAGGC
>Ga0209345_10005332_pt1 | contig 11977 bp, 10 predicted proteins | sample Cruoilmetagenom7_FD_187294 | JGI IMG/M metagenome (GOLD analysis project Ga0209345, IMG submission 187294) | Oil polluted marine microbial communities from Coal Oil Point, Santa Barbara, California, USA - Sample 7 (SPAdes) (version 2) | ecosystem: Environmental > Aquatic > Marine > Oil seeps ...
CTAAATCTTATTTCTTATATTATATTTATATTATTTTGAAAATTCATATTCTTAGTTTTAAATTTATTTTTAAAGCTTAACTAAAAATGGTAAAAATAAAAATTACGACCCCTTGTCGAATCCACCTTTCCTTAATCGACGAGAATGGATACACAGGTAGAGTTGATGGTGGAATTGGTCTCATGTTAGACCGTCCTAATGTAGTTTTTGAAGCGACAAATCACGCAGAAGAATTTAAAATTGAAGCTCACAAGTATTATCGAGAATCAATCGAAGTAATCAACGAACAAGCATCGAAAATTTTCAAGGCATATAATATTAATAATAAAAACTTTCATTTTAATCTTAAAAGATATTATCCAAGTCACGTAGGGTTGGGTTCTAAAACTCAATTATCTTTAGCAATCGCAATTGCTATTACTAAGCTGAAAAATAAGAGTGTGTCTATACAAGAATTAACAAAATTGGTTCAAAGAGGCGGAACATCAGGAATAGGGTGGAGAGGTTTTGAAAAAGGTGGCTTTATTATTGATGCAGGACACGATTTTGGTAAAGGAAAAGAGAAAGAATCGTTCTTACCTTCTTCAGCTTCAATAACAGCGGATCCAGCTCTTACGATTATGCGATATCCAATACCAGAGCACTGGAGATTTGTGTTAGTTATACCTAATGTTAAAAAAGGAGCTTATGGAGATGAAGAAATAAGCATTTTTCAAAGTCATGCTCCAATCCCAAAGGAAGAAGTTAATGAAGTTTCGCACCAAATTTTGATGAAAGTTATTCCTGGAATTATTAACGAGGATTTGGAATGTTTTGGTGAAGGCTTAAAAAGAATACAACGCATCGGGTTCAAGAAAATAGAGATATCGTTACAACACGATATTGTTAAAAATGTTCTATCTCTTTTTGAAGAATATGGAGTTAAAGCATTTGGAATGTCTTCTTTCGGACCAAGTATTGTAGGTGTTGTTGAATCTGATGAAGATGCGAATAAACTTTTAAAAAATATTCAAATGCGCCTGAAAAATATTATTGGTCATATTTATATATGCAAACCTAATAATTGTGGAGCAAAAATTGAATTTTTAGATGATAATTAATGTCAAACGATAATGAAAAAGTCTATTTTTCTTCTAATATAAGTTTAAGAGAAAGAGCTAGTTTCGAAATAGGTATAAAATTAGGGGCTCTTTATCATATTTTATGTGGGATACCCATATCTTCAAATACAAAGGTTATTGATTCTATCGAAAATGGTATAGAAGCAGCAATCTCGTGTCAACCGTATGTAAAATCTGTTAAAATTAACATTGACCGCGAAAAAATCAAAGGGGATAAATCAACCGAATTTGAGTATGACGAGATTACCGGAAAAGTTATAAACGCGACAGTCGTGCTTGAGTATGAATCAGTTGAAATCACGGCAAAAGTAGAGTGGGTTGAGGACCTCAGATATCCATTAATGTTTATAGAAAAAATAACGACTAAAAACTAGACTTTTAAGTTTTTAATATAGTCCATAACATGTTCTACTGCTTTTAAAGCACTTACATTTTTTCCAAATCTTTGTATTTCGGTAAAATAATCTTCTATTTTTTGCTCAATTTTTTGGACTAAAGCTTTGTCTTTTTTTTCTTCAGCAACTTTTAATTTAGTTGCTAATATAATAGTTTCCAAGGCTAAATTTTCTGCTCTATTAAAAATTTTAAAAGATTCTTTAAATTTATCGCAGGAAATGATAGATAGGGTAAATTCAATAACATTTAATTCTCCCAAATAATTGTTTTTAACGATCTGCTCTTCACCCCTAGCTACACAAGCGATCATTGCCCATGCTTGTTTTATATAAGGTAATAAAACCATTTCTGAATTTGAGCGATTTATAAAAACCTCTTTTATTTTTTCTTTATTCTTTATTTCATAATAATCGTAAAATTCTTCTGTAAAGATTTTAAAGTTCGTAGATCGTTTTGAATCTTTTAATGAAGCTAAGGCATAAAGATATATATTATCAACAAAATTTAGCGTAATAAGTTTATTATTTCTCAAATTTTTGTATGTAGATGTGTTTAGATAAGGACGCAATTTTATCGAGCTATTATCTATTAATCTTATACCCATACAGGCAGTATTTGGTATGATATTGTTGTTATTTATTGAGAATGTTGTTGCTAAAACTTCATACAAGTAATCTTCTTTTAAGCCTATAGATTTGGGATTTGTTTGAAATATGGATGACATTACTTTAGGTATATAATTTATTAATTTGTATAAATTTGAATACTTCCAAGATTTTTAATTCTTTATATTTTAAATATAACTCTTTAATTTTGAAGAAGAACCATTAAAAATTAACAAAAATAAAAAGAATTATTGAACTTTATTAATTAGTAAATTAAAATATTTATTGATTTTTGTGTATAAGGTAATCGGAATTGACCCTGGCTCTCTCTCTTGGGATTTTTTTGGTTTGGAAAACAATGAAATTATCCTAGATGCTTCTATTCCTACAAAGGAATTAATGAAAGAGCCATATAAAGCTATTTCAATCATCAAATCAATTGGAAATGTTGATTTGATAGTAGCTCCTAGCGGTTTTGGATTACCGTTGAAAAATATTAAAGATATAACTGAAAAAGATATTTTTTTTACATTATTAAAATTTGATAAAAAAGAGAAGGACAAATTAATCGGTCTAGGAGAAGTCCTTCGTTTAATAAAAGCGGAAAAAATACCCGGAGTTATTGTTCCAGGCGTCAAACATTTATCAACCGTACCCAGATATCGTAAAATCAATAAGATTGACCTTGGGACTGCAGATAAGCTGTGTACTGCTGTTACGGGCATACGAGATCAAATGGAAAGGTTGAATATTGGTCCAGAAAAAACTAACTTTATTATGGTAGAAATTGGTTACGGATTTACAGCCGTTTTAGCTATTGAGAATGGACAGATTATTGATGGAATTGGGGGTTCTAATATTATGGGTTTTAGAGCCTGTGGAAGTCTTGATGGAGAATTAGCTTATTTAATTAAACACATTAAAAAAGAAAACATATATAAGGGTGGGGTGTCTTTTATTGCTGGATACGAAGATTTAAGTTTAAAAGAAATAATTTTACTAGCTGAAAAAGACGAACAGACAAAGATGGCTCTTAACGCATACATCTCAGATGTAACTAAAGCGGTTTACGGAATTTCTTCATCTTTTTCAAGCAAAGATAAAATATACGAAATATTATTGGCAGGAAGAGGATCAGAATTACAATACATAAAAGATAAAATCATAAGTAGTATAAGCATCGGTGCTCCCGTTAAATTGATGAATTCTTATAGTAGTTTATCGAAACGTGCCGCTCAAGGTGCGGCATTCATAGCAAATGGTTTGTTGGGGGGCGAATTTGAACCTATAATAAGTAATTTAAAGATTAAAGAAGCTAAGGGCTCAATTTTAGATGATATTTTTATTCCATTTGATAAAGAAAAACTATTGAGTGATTTAAATTAAGAAAATTTTAATTATTACTGGTCTGAATAGTTATCCAATCATAAAGAAAGTTATAGTACCTATTAAAAAATACAAGATTGACGTATATAAAGCACCTATAACTATTTCTGCCTTTTTATCGGAAGATCTAGTTGAAGATATTATAAAAGATGTTTCTCTAAGTGAATACGCTTTAATCCTCCTTCCAGGATTCATTCAGTGGGATACTACAAAAATAGAGGAAAAATATTTAATAGATATAAAGAAAGGTTCTGAATTTGCTTCCGATCTACCTATGATTTTAAAACATTTGGAGACAATCAAATTATCGAATAAAGTTGCAGCAAATAAGTTATTGGAAATTTCTTGCGAAAATATATATGAAGAAATTGTTAAGGAACAGATCGAAATAGCTAAGAAAGCTCTTGGATTCCACACTTTTTTTATCAACAAGCAAATCTCAGATATTGTAATTGGGCATAATCTTCCTCCTCCGATTATTGCCGAAATTGTTAATTGTCCAGAAAAGAGTAATCAAGAGATAATTAAAAAAGTAAAACATTATATCGAATCTGGTGCCGATATTATTGATATTGGATGTATAGCAAACAAACCATATCCAGACAGGATAAAAGAGATTGTTAATCTTATACGAAATAAGTTTAATGTTTTAATTAGTGTCGATTCAATGGAAAAAAGTGAAATATTGGCTGCTGTTGATGAAGGAGTTGACATGATCCTAAGTTTAGATCTTGGCAATTATAAGGATTTCTTAAGTATTCCTAGAGATATACCTATTGTAATATTACCAACAAACATCAAGTCCGCCTATTTCCCTAAAGAACCAGAAATAAGAGTTAAAAATTTGTTTAAATTAACGCAAGAATTGAGACAGGAAGGATTTAAAAAGTTAATTGCCGATCCACTATTAGAGACTCCCATCGTTCCAGGGATTTGTAATTCTTTAGAAGCATATTTCTTGTATAAAAAGCAAGTTTTAAAAGAAGAAAATAAGAAATTGGAATTACCTCTATTTTTTGGCATTTCTAACGTAGTAGAGCTTATGGATATCGATTCGGTGGGAATAAATGGTTTATTAGCAAGCATCGCAATTGAGTTGGATATGGGAATATTATTTACAGTTGAGCATAGCACTAAATTAATGGGTGGGGTAGCCGAGCTTAAAGAGAGCGTGAAACTAAATTATCTCTCAAAATTCAAAAAATCACCTCCAATAAATCAAGGCATAAAAATTTTTAAAGCAAAAGGAAAAACAAGTCAAGAAATTCCAGAAATTAATAAAACAAAAGCTACTTTTGTAATGAAATACGATCTTGGCTATGCTCCTGATAAGAAAGGATATTTTAAATTCTATATAAACCATTACGCTAAAGAAATCTACGCTATATTTTTTTCTAACGATAATATTCTACTTAAGACTTTAATAGGAAGTAGTGCGGAGGCACTTGGTAAAAAAATCCTTGAATTAAACTTAACTAACAGTTTGGCTCATATTAATTATATCGGACGAGAGTTAAGTAGAGCAGAATCTTGCTTGACTTTTGGTAAACCTTTTATTCAAGACAACTAATAAGTAGAATAAAAAAAATAACCTCGATTATCTAATTTTGAATTAAGTAATTAAGTGAAAAATCAATATAAGTAAAAGTATACTAAATTAATTATATCTTAAAATCTATCTTAAATAAATCAATTGAAGTATTACTTAAATAAAGTTAACAAAATATAAGGAAAGAAATCATGATTCCAAAAAAGATGGATGTTTATCTTCGCGAGAACCTTCCGGAAGCTACCCTAAAAAATAGACTTAAAAAAGATAACGGGAAATGTTGTCTAGAATTTACCAATGTTGACGAGCATCTTTTATCAAGGTTGGGAATTGTAAGCGATAGACTTGGACCCCAACTTGTAGCCTGTATATGGGATGAGAGCTCACAATTAGAAATTGGGGGGTATTTAGTAGTTGATAACCTTTCTATGGGAAGACCATCCATGGGTGGTATTAGAATGTTACCAGACATAACTCCCTCTGACATACATAATTTAGCTCGAGGCATGACTCTAAAAAACGCAGCCGCTAACCTTCCTTATGGGGGTGGAAAATCAGGTATTGTGGCTGAACGAACTATCTCTCCTGAAGAGCACGACAAAATAATTAGCGGTTTTGCCCGTTTGATACGACAATATAAAGATATTTATGTTCCCGGTCCAGATGTTGGAACTAAAGATGCAGATATGAAATTAGTTGCTATAGAAAATGGATTGGATAGCGCGGTATCTAAACCAGCTGATATGGGCGGTAATCGAATAGATGAATTAGGGGGTGCAGCGGGAGGGGTTGTAATTGCGTTGCAAACTTTGTTGAAAATTCTGCCGCGATTGAGAGTTCTACCTCAATTTGCTAATTTAGAAATACCCGAAGAGAGAGATCTTACGATAATTATTCAAGGATTTGGAGCTGTTGGAGCACATGCTTCACGTATACTAAAAGAACGAATCTCTGAGGCTAAAGTAATAGGCATAAGTGATTTAGAAGGTTATTTATATAATAAAAATGGGCTTCCAGTTGAAGAACTTTTCGGTTTATGGAAAAATTTTGGTTTAGTTACTAATACATATTTTAAAGATAAGGTTGCACCAGAGGGTTATAAACATCCAACCAAATTTTCTACAAACGCTAATAACTTACTTCTTGAGAACGCTTTCTGTATGGTACCTGCTGCTCCAATATTTAATTATTTAGGCGTACGCTCTTCTGATGAAGCATCGATGTTGGTCGATCGAATGGGAAAATGGTCTGTAATTATTGAAGGTGCAAATACATACTCTCCAGATCCCAATAGAAGGGCAGCAAGAACCCGTATGGAGCAAATAGTGTATGGAGAAAAAGGAGTGATGATAGCTAACGATTATTTAGTTAATTCAGGGGGGGTAATATTTGCTGCTCAAGAACATATTATCAAGACACATGAAAACCTTCAAATACCGGACGAAATGCTAGGAAATCATGTAGCAGTAGAAAAATGGCTGAAGGATCACGAAGATGACTTTGCTAAACTATCAAAACAACGCTTAATAGCGGGAGAGGAATATAGAGAAAATGTTATTCATCATAACATGATTGAACTAGTTGATTTATTAGCAGCTAACCCTGACATGCTACCTTGTACAGCTGCGCAGCGTGTAAGCATCCAACGCCTTTCTGCAAAAGAAAGCCAACGAACTGCTAAGGATATAATGGTTCCGACTCCAACAATAGATATGAACAGTAGCATGCAAGATGCTGCCAAGCTAATGATCGACAAAAACAGCGGTATAATAGCCGTTCTTTCCGAAGGTAAACTTATAGGAGTTGCAACCGATTGGGATATAACCCAAGCTACTGCTGATGGTGTGTGTGATGTTATCGTTGAAAAAATTATGACTAAAGATGTCATAACAGCCTCTCCGGATTATACTATGCTAGACATTGTACGTGAATTAGAACAATATCAAATTTCTGCTATGCCAGTGGTTAAAGACGGAAAGGTTTTAGGAAAAGTTTCTTCAGATTTAATTACACAACGTTATGTCTTAAGTCTTTTACAAGATCACAGAATTTAGTGAGATTTTAAGATTTTATATAATGTGTCTCTCTGTGCTGGGCGTTTTCCTGCAGCTTTAATAATTTCAATTATTTCCTCTGGAGATAAGTACTCTCCAAATTCCGCACCTGCACTTTTTGATATGTTTTCTTCCATTAGTGTCCCAGAAAAATCGTTTACTCCATAATTAAGAGATACTTGAGCAAATTTTGGACCCAATTTAACCCAAGAACATTGAATATTATCAATGTAATTATTGAAAAAGATTCTTGCTACACAGAAGAGTTTCAAATCTGCCATTCCAAAACTTGGTTTTAAAGGGAAATCTGTTAGGGTCGATAGCATTGGTTTTTCCTTAACAAAGGGTAATGGAACAAATTCAGTAAAACCTGAAGTCTCCTTTTGAATCTCCCTTAGTATCTCAAGGTGTTTGATTCTGTCTCGTAAATCCTCGATATGTCCATACATCATAGTTGATGTAGTAGGGATACTTAATTTATGAGCTGTACTTATCACATTAGTCCATTGAGATGTTGATAATTTATTGGGGCATATGATTTTCCTAACATCATCAACTAAAATTTCAGCAGCAGTGCCGGGCATTGAATCTAATCCCGCTTTCTTTAATTCTTTTAATGTACTTTCAATAGAAGCTCCATATAATTTTGACATATAAAATACTTCTTGAGGAGAAAAAGCGTGCGTATGCATGTTTGCATCGACTTCTTTTACAATATTCAAAATTTTTAGGTAATAGTCAAAATTAAGTTCGGGATTTATTCCACCTTGGATACAAACCTCCGTACATCCCGCATTTTTAGCCTTAATTACTTTTTTTCTAATTTCTTCATGAGTATGTAAAAAACTTTCTTTATCCTTATTTGAAACACTAAAAGAGCAAAATTTACAATCCTGATAGCAGATATTTGTAAAATTTATATTTTGATTTATGATAAATGTTACAAGATTACTTTTCTTCTCAAAACAAATCTGATCAGCTATTTGTTGCAATGCAAAAAATTCTTTCCCTGTAACTTTTAGTAGTTTAAGAGCTTCTTCTCGATTGATTTCTTCCGAATCTTCCGCTTTTTTGAGAATCTTTTTAATATCTGGTTTGAAGTGATTATATATTTCAGACATTTTGATTAATATTATCAATGGTTTTTTTAATATTTTCTGAACAGAATCCTATTTTATTAATATATTTTTTATATATTGGGAGTCTTTCTTTAAGTTTATATCCATCTCGTTTACAAATCTTTTTTAAATAATCAATTTTAGGCCACGGATGCTCGGGGTTGATATAGTCTAAGATAAAGGGAGAGACTCCACCAAAATCATCAATACCCATTTCAATAGCTTCCTTTTCGTAATTTTGGATTAAATTAGGTGGTACTTGAATGGCAATCTCATTTTCAAATATTAATTTTGCGATTCCAGCCGTTTTGAGGGTTTCTTCAATAGTTATGGGGCTTTTTGGGTTATATCGTATACCCCTTTTCTCTATAAAGTTCTGTATGATAACCTCTTGTATATGACCATAATGAAGATTGATTTCCTTAATTAAAAACAAATCTTTTATCCTATCTTCAAAACTCTCTCCAATTCCTAATAATAAACCAGTAGTGAAGGGAATTTTTAACTTTCCCGCGTTTTTAATGTGTTCGATTCGATTTTCGGGTATTTTACCAGGCGAGTTTTCGTGAACTCCACCGCTTTTAAAAAGATTTTTGCATGTACTCTCTAACATTAAACCCATACTAGCGTTGTATTCCTTTAAACATTTTAATTGCTCAAACGTAAGCAAGCCAATGTTGGTATGGGGTAAAAAATTCATGTTTAATAGATTTATGCTTAGATTCTTAACAAATTGTAGGAAATCTCCAAAATTTCTTTTTTTTAGTTCTTTCTGAACTATTTGAAAACTATCTGGAAATTCACCCGACATTAATAGAGCTTCCTTACATCCATATTTTGCAGCATTTTGAGTTATCAAATCAACTTTTTCACCTTCAATTAACACAACATTTTTTTCCCCTGTTTCTTTAGCGATCCTATAATTATAAAAACAATATCCGCATTGGTTTTGACAATAGTTAGAAAGGGAAAGGGTGAAATTCTTAGAATATGTTATAATTTTTTGTTCTTCTTTATCTAGCTCATTTTTTATTTCATTAACTTTTTCTTTTAGCTTTCTGATTGATAAAGATTTTAATTCTTCGACTTTTTTTATATCTTCCGTCATTTTCCTTTTTTATATTTTAGAATTACATAGTTATTTCTATGATCTACTTCAGATAAGATAAATTTAGGGCTTTCAAGCATTTTTGAAAAGCCCTCTCCCTCTACTAGGTTAATAGCATCTTTACCGCCAACGATCCAAGGGGCAATTGTTAACCTTATTTCGTTTACTAAATTATTTTTAATGAAACTCCAATTCAAATTGCCACCTCCCTCTAGTAGAATCTTTTTTATTCCAATTTGATATAAAAGTGACATTAGTTTAATCACATCAACTCTGCTCTCTTTACCAGATTTTATAATCTTAATGTTTTTTAATTCGAAATCTTTTATTTTCTCCAAAGGAACATTTTCAGTTATACATATGATCGTGGGGTAAATGTCTGGTTTAAATTTTATCACGTTTGAATCAATTGGTATTGAAAGAGTACTGTCTAACACAATTCGATAATATCCGTTATGATCGTAATATTTAATATGAAGCTTTGGATTATCTTTTAAAATCGTCCCTTTACCTACCAATATTGCATCTACTTCTGTTCTTAGTTTATGTACGGCTTTCCAGTCTTCTTCGTCAGAAATATCTGGATCTCCTGTTTTAGAAGCAATTTTTCCGTCAATTGTCATAGCAGCGCTTAGAATTACGTAAGGGTGTTTATTTCCTTTCAAATACAACCTCGCCTTTAATATATGTTTTTCTGATATTTTCAGATTTTGATCTTTGGACAATAATCCGATAAATGCTTTTGTGATCAATCTTATATGAATAATAGTTCGGGTCAGATAAATTTAGTAAAAAAAAATCAGCAAATTTTCCCTCTGAAATTGACCCAAATTCTTTTTCTAATCCAAAATTTTTAGCAGCATTAATGCTTACCATTTTCAATAAATCTTTTGAAGAAAAATTATTATAACTTTTATTAGTTGATAAAACACGAGAAATTCTATATAGATAACGCATTTCTTCGAATAAATCAATCGTGTTTGCCATTACATTATCAGTCCCTAAACTTACAGGAATCTTTAAACTATTAATTTCGTCTATTGGTGGAAATCCAACTCCAAAATAACCATTACATCGAGGACATAAAATTAAAATTATATTTTTACTCTTTAATCTCTCTAAATCTTCTCTTGTATAATGAGTACCATGTATAATTACATCGATTAAATCATCGTTTATTATTTCGTTAAAAAGTGGCTCGTTTCTCGAGAGCTCAGCGTCGTGGCACGCTATAATTTTTTTTAAATATTCTTTTTTTAAACTACTTAATTTTTCTTTAATTTTAGGTGAAATATTCTTATAACTAGCAAATCCTAAGCCATCTGCATATTTAAACACAGTTTCCAAATCAACTGAATTATTATCCCTTCCTAAAATGAGTTTATTAATAGGAGAATCTTTTAAAGTTTCTTTTAAAAGATCAACACCTTTTAACCCGTTTTCTCGAAAGTCTACAAAGAAAGTTATGCCATTTGCTAACATTTCTAAAACTGCTTTTTTTATTCCTTCTATTTTAATTTCGCTTGAGATTGTATTTAACAATATATGTTTTAATCCATTTGGAGGGGCAACAACATCAATTAAATCTTTGTTAAATCCCTCCTCTTTAGCAAAACTATCGCCAATATGAATATGGGAATTAATTAGTCCTGGAACTAATAAAGTACTTCGTCCTTTCCTCGAGATATCAACATTATTCGCAATATTTTCGTAAGAAATTGTATGAATCTTTCCGTCTTTATCTACTTCTATTGAAATATTCCTCTTTAGCTCTAAATCGTTTCCAATTAGCCCATATTTACTATATATCGCAGTTTTAGGCATACTAAATTCAAATTTTATTTATTCCTATTTCAAGAAATAATATAATAGAAAATATATTATAAAAATTATTAAAATTGGTACTTCATATAAATAACGAGCAAAAAAATTGGTGTTAATTTATTCATCAGTTTAAGAAAGATTTACAAGGTTCTGGTTCGATAGTTGATATTCCAATCGATAAAGTTGGTATCGTGGGTGTAGAAAAGAAAGTCGAGATTGTTCAAGAAAATAAAGGGTTTTCTTTTTACCCCAAAATTTCTGCCTTAATCTCTTTACCAGCTCAACAGCGTGGCATACATATGTCGCGAACCTCAGAGACTATTGAAGAAATAATAAATGAAGTAATTTTTAAACCTACTCCTTCAGTAGAACTTGTGGGTGATAGGATTGCTAGAAAATTGTTAGAACGGCATCCGTATACCGAAAAGATTCATGTAAAATTAGAAGGAAAAATAATTGTACAAGTTAAAGACGAACAACAGAGAACCATCCAGAAAGCATATGAGATTAGCTCATTTGTAAAGGCAAAGAAGAGAGAACAAGGAAAAGTCGATTTTAATTATTACATTGGAGCCAGTGCTGTTGGTATGACGGTTTGCCCCTGTGCTAAGGAAATGAGCCAAGAATACGCTGAGGAAATTATTAAAAATAGGCAAGATATTAACCTTTCTGATGATGTGGTTAAAACAATTCTTAATATCCTACCTTTTAGCTCTCATAATCAACGTTCAATTGGGACGATAATTGTTCAAATAAAAGATTTAAATAGCAATAAGATAGATGTGTTAGATATCATTGATATTATTGAAGAATCAA
>Ga0209345_10005333_pt1 | contig 11975 bp, 11 predicted proteins | sample Cruoilmetagenom7_FD_187294 | JGI IMG/M metagenome (GOLD analysis project Ga0209345, IMG submission 187294) | Oil polluted marine microbial communities from Coal Oil Point, Santa Barbara, California, USA - Sample 7 (SPAdes) (version 2) | ecosystem: Environmental > Aquatic > Marine > Oil seeps ...
CCTGGCCAGGGGTTTTGAATTCGACCTGGATCAGAATCATCCGGAGGCGGCGAAGCAAGAGGAGTTCGTGGAGTGGATCGAAGCCATGCTGGCCAATTGCTTGCGCGGCACCTGGCTGGACAAGCTGCTCGATGTTCAGACCGGCCACGAGTTCGGCTTCAGCCTCTGCGAGAAAGTGATCGAGCCCTGGGAGTATCGGGGCAAGACCTGGTGGGGGTTGCGCGATCTGAAGTTGCGCCCCTTCCACACATTCCGTTTCGAGGATGACGACCACGGCAATGTGCTGCGCGTGATCCAGGACGCACGCGGCAAGCAGATTGAGATTCCCCTTGAGAAGTTCGTGCACTATGTCCCCCGGCGCGGCATCGACAACAACTTTGGCGAGTCAGACCTGCGCGACATCTACCGCGACTGGTGGCTCAAGGAGATCTGTCTCAAGCTCTGGGCGATCTACCAGGAGCGCATGGGTGGCGGATTTATCGAGGCTAAGACCAAGGGCACGCTGAACCCTTCCGAGAAGGCAGCGCTGAACTCAGTGCTTCAGAACGTGCAGAGTAGGGCGGGCGTCAAGCACAGCGACAAGGTGGAGTTCACCTTCCACTACCCGACGGACACCGAGAGTTTCGAGCGCCTGATCATTCGCTGTGACAAGGCCATTGCCCGGCGCCTGATGAATCCTTCGCTGCTGGGCTTTGCCGAGCAGGGGAAGACGGGCAGCTACTCGCAGAGCCGCACTCAGATGGGCGCGTTTTTCTTCGTGCTGAACCTGCGCGCCGACCGCCTGGCCGACACCATCCACGAGCATCTGTTCCGCTACCTTGGACGCGTCAACTTCGGGCTGGAAGAGGTGCCGAAGTACAAACCGCTACCGATGACCGCCGAGGAGAAGGAGCGCATTGCGAGCGCTTGGGCAGAGATGGTGAGTAAGGGCGCGGCCACGAACGATCTGGATACTGAGAACAAGATCCGAGAATGGTTTGGGCTCCCCGCCCGACAGGAATCCAACCAAACGGGGGGAGGTGAGGGCGTGCGGTCCTCGACCACTCGGCCGGAAGAGGTCGACTCGCCCGAAACTGTGCCTGAGAAAGGCGGGGAGCCCGTATTCATTGCCGCGTCCGGCAGCGCTGCGGCCAAGCGCGTGAACTTCACGGAGATCGACCAGAAGAGTGAGGCACTGACCCGCGCCAGCGTCGAGACCCTGGGCGAGACGATGAACGCCGTCTGGGGCCAACTCAAGCGGCAGATCGTGGCCAAGAAGCTGGGTACGCCTGATGGCGACCCCGCCGCCATCGAGGCTCTGGAAGTGGGCAAGGGGCTCAAGGCCGAACTACGTCGGCACTTCCTGGCCGGCCTGCGCAAGGTCTACGCCGACGCAACGAAGCAGGCGCGCAAGGAACTGCCCGACCGCAGCCGCTTGGCTGAGTTCGCGGCCAGTGAACCACGCCCCGGATTCGACTCCACCGCCGCCGAGGACTACCTGCAGGCCCGCGCCTTCAGCGCCACCGGCCAACTCACCGAGGACGTTCTCGGAGACCTGCGCAACGCCCTCTACAACGGGCTCAAGTACGACAAGACGACCCTGCAGGTCATGACCGACATCAAGCCCATCCTCGCGCCCTACATCCCCGAGCTGTTCGTACCGGGCAAGGGGCGAGCACTGGCCGCCATGCTGGAGACCATCGTCCGCACCAACTTCTTCGACGCCATCAACGAGGCTCGCTTCAGCTTCTTCAACAGCGAGGAACTGGACAAGTTCGTGGAGGCGATGGAGTACACGGCGATCCTGGATGACCGCACGACCGATATCTGCGCGCACATGGACGGGCGAGTCTACCCGAAGGATTCCCGCGAGTGGCAGGGCAAGCGCCCGCCGAATCATTTCAACTGCCGCAGCCTGCTGATCGCAGTGACTGCGATTGACGAATGGAAAGAAAGCAGGCCGTCGAGTTCGGCGATCCTGCCAATGAAAGGGTTCAACTGATGAGCTATGACCTACTCATGAAGCTGGTCGCCACCGCCGACTTCTCGGGCACGTTCGACGGGGCCAAGGAGATGATCGGCGTCTATGTCGGCGAGTCCACGGCGACAACTGTCGTGCTCCAGAACGGAGCGGGCGGCAACGTGACCTTCCCGATCGTGGGTGTCTTTCTGCCCGCAATCTCCGGCGTCGCCGCGACCGGCAGCGGGATCACGGTCATCTACTTCTACGGCCCCACGGTTGCCTGATGAACCTGGGGAACCTAGCAACGCGCAGTCTTCTGCGGTCGAAGCGTCCGGACTCTACCGAATGGATTCAGATCCTCGGCAAGAGCCTGACGCTGACCGGCACGAACAACTTTGCCGGGCTCCAGGCTCAGATCCAGGCGCTCGGTGACGAGTGCGCAAATATCAGCGTGGGCCAGATCAGCGATGACTTGGCCGGGCGGATGACCAACAAGACTTGGAGCGACGAGTGGCTGACCGATCTGCTGCTGGCGGGCGGGGTCTTCGGCCTCGGCGAACCTCTGCGCCATGATCGCGGATTACCCTTCTCCGACGTTGTCACCGAACTCGATGACTGCAAGGCCTACCTGGATGCAAACCTGACAGGCGTCGAAGTAAAGGCATTCGCCTACCCGTACCACCGCCACGACCGGCAGACGATGCGGCTGCTCAAGGAGCGCGGATACGCCGGGGCGCGGGATGGTGAGGTAGGATACTTCCCCCTGTCCAACGGTCTACTGGGCTCCGACCTGGCAGCGCTCAAGACGATCCAGAGTTGGGACGCCTACTGCCGTTTCTCGCTGCCGCTGAACAGTTTTCTTGTGACCGCTTCGCTCAAGGGCAAGACCAAGACGCAGATGGAGGATTATCTCTACAGCGATTCCGTGGCTACTGGTAGTTCCACCAACTACGGCTACGCATCGCTGATGGAGGCGTGGAAGGCCAATCACACACTGCTGACCTTCTACACACACGGCAACGCTCCGACCGATCTGACCGCCGCCGAACTGGAAGATTTCCTGGAGATCATCCAGGCGGATCAAGATATTTGGATCGCCAAGCACTCGGAGATCGCCGAATGGGCCAACGCTCGCCACGCGCCCAACGGCGCGACCTACAGCGACGAGTTTGTCTACGAACCGACCGCCAGTAACAGCGCCGATGACATGGGCGGCACCCCCTGGAACGGCTACAAGATGGCCTTTTCAATGTCCTTCGACGATATCAAAATCGAGTGCTACAACAACTACTTCCCGGTTCTGCAGACCCTGAACTTCCCGGCGACTATCTATGTTGCGCTGAACTACGTCACAGACAATGGCGGCTCTGATGTCAGCCTGGCGCAGCTTCAGGAGATGCAGGACAGCGCATTGGTGGAGATCGGCGGGCACAGCACCACGCACGATCGGATGATCGACGAGCGCAGCGCAAGGATGAGCTACAGCGGGTCGGAATCGCTTGGCTACAAAGTGGCCGAGAGCGGCGCCGACCGCATCATGACTTTCTACAAGGGCAACAGTCTTCCCTATCCGCTGACGCTGACCAACCTGGAACGCTGGTACGACATTCCCAACATGGGGCTGGCGAACGGCGCTACCCCTGCGACAATCACGGATCGAGCGGGCAGCCAGAACGCCAGCGCGGGCAATGAAGCCTCGATTATCACCAACTTCAAGAACAGTCTTTCCGTCCTCGACTTCGACGGAACGGATGACTACTACCTGGCTGGAACCGCAGACGTACACAGCAATACGCGCGGGCTGATGGTGTTCTTGGTCTATCAGTTCGAGAGCAGTGACAGCCGTCCGGTGGTCGCGCACTTCGACACGGCACCTGCTGGCCGCCTCTGGCGAATCCAGTCGAATAGCTGGGGCGTGTTTGAAGCCGCCGGTTCAGCGTCTCCGGCAGGCGTCGACCCCACCAATGCGGTGCTCACCTACAACAACGTGCATGTGGCCTGCCTGTACTGGGAGCCGGGGAGCCCTGGTGAGGTGTGGTGCAACAACGCCAAACTGGGTGAGCAGGGCAGCGCGGTCAACACGATCGATGTGGGCAACGGCGCGAATCTCTACATCGGCAATTCGCAAGCGGGCGGCACCGGCACATTCAACGGCAAGGTCGGTGACATCGTGATTGTGAGCGAGGCGGATCCGGTCCTGCGCCGTGACCTGTTCAGTTACCTGGGCGAGCGCTGGGACATTACGCAGAGCTAGGAGACGAGATGAGCAAGGAATTCTGGGTAGAGATCTTCATGGAGGGCCGCCACACGAGCGAGGCAGGCGACGAGGGCACCTACGACCCTGAATTCCTGCGCGAGGCTGTCCGGAGTTTCAACGAACTCAAGCCGGAAGTGGGCTTCCGCTACGACAGCCACGCGGCCGGCGCCAAGAAGATCACCGGCAAGGTTGCCGCCGTGAAGGTGGTCCGCGACAAGTTGCTGGCGAAGTTCACGGGCCTGAGCGACGAGGCTCAAGAGAAAATCAAGCGCGGGAAGTTCGCTGCCGTGAGCAGCGCCTTCAAGCTGCGCAAGAGAATCGGCGAGAAGGTGGTGCCCGTGGTGCTCGACCATGTGGCGATCCTGGAGAAGGTGCCACCCGCCGTCAAGGGACTCGCGCCCATCAGCGCCTATTTCACCGAGAAACAGGGTGAACATGGCGACGAAGTGGAGCGGGTCTACACGTTCGAGCGTGCCTATCTCAGCGGGAATGTGGCTGGGCATGGTGGGAATGAAGAGAACAAGAACCACACCCAGCCCCGAGAGGAGGCTACGAGAATGGAAAACGAAGCCCTGAAGATTCTGCAGGAGCAGGTTGCGAACCTGACCAGGCAGATGGGCGAACAGACCGAAGAGAATCGGAAGTTCGCCGCCGAGAGGGACGATGAGAAGACGCGCGCCGACAAGGCGGAAAAGGAGCTGAAGAGCTTCACCGAGAAGGCGAGTAAGGAGAAGTGCGAGAGCACCATGGCCACCGCCAAGACGTTCTGTGAGGCCCAGGTCAAGGCGGGCAAGATGACGCCTGCTGGCAGCACCGCGCTGCTCAAGGATCTGGACAACCAGGCCAATTTCACCGCCGAGGGTGAGCTTTCGATCCCCTGGGAGAACGTCAAGGCGTTCGCCGAGGCCGGTATCGAGAAGCTCGACAAGGGCGAGAAGGGCAAGAGCAACGGCGAAGGCGACGAGAAGACGGCTGGCGAGAAGCTGGTGGGCATGGCCCGCGAGTTCAGCGCCAAGCACGAGGTCACTTTCGCGCAGGCAATGGATGTTGTCCGCGCCGAAAACCCCGAGCTGTCCAAGGAAGAGCTCGAAGAGTCCCTGGGAGGTGATGAGTAATGGCTGACAATCTGATTTTCACGCCTCCCGACCAGTTGGCGGGGGAAGACCTGTCCGGCTTCGCTGATCCGTTCTTCGCCATCGCTGGCGATGACGGCAAGCGAGCGGCCACCGCTCTGGAAGCCATCGGCATTCTCCAGAACAAGGCCTACACGGGCGACGCTCTGTCGCTGATTTGTAGTGGCGTCAGCCGCTACTTCGCTGGCGGCACCGTCGCCGCCAACAAGCCTCTGACCGTCACCGCATCGGGCACCTTTGAGGTGTCCACGAGCGGCGACGTGATCTGCGGCAAGACCATCAAAGCCTGCGCCAGTGGTGACATCGGCTGGGGCATCTTCGACTTCGCCGCCACCGCCCGGCAGTCCGGTTAGAAAGGGGGTAGACAATGCCTAGCATGGGAAGAGATCTGCATGTGAATGTGCCGCTCACTGAGCACGCGGTTCACTACAGGCCCGAAGGATTCATTGCTGAACAGTTTGCCGACGTGGTGAAGGTCGGCAAGCAGAGCGACGCTTTCAACATCTGGAGCCAGGCGGACACGTTCCGTCAGCAGAGCACCGCGCGCGCTCCCGGCACCAGGGCCAAGAAGCTCGTGATGCATGTCACCAGCGAAACCTACTACGCCCACAACTATGCGTTGGCGCTCGCGAATCCCATCGAGGATATCGAGAACGCCGACCCCGGCATGTGGGCCAACGACCGCCAGCACCAGACCGAGACCTTGCTGGATGCGCTGTATCTGGATTGGGAAATCCGACTGGCGACCAAGGTCACGACCGGGGCCAATGTCGGCAGCTATGCCGCCTGCGGTTCTGCCTGGGGAACGGCCGCTGCCGACCCGTTCGGTGATGTCAATGGGATGATCGACAACATCTATGATGCGACCGGCATCCGTCCGAACCAACTCGTCTTTGGCGAAACCGCGTTCCGCAAGTTCATTCGGAGCCCGAAGGTGAAGACGGAGATTTTCCAGGGTGGTCAGGGCACGACTGGCGCGCCCGCGCTGGTCACGCCTGCGATGACCGCCGCGCTGTTCAGCGTGGACAAGGTGATCATCGGCGGGGGGTTCCAGAACACTGCGGCAGAGGGTCAGACTCAGACCCTCGCACAGATCTGGGGGGAAAACGTGCTGGCGCTCTACAAGGCGCCGGGCAAGAACCGCCCGAGCTTCATGAAGCAGTTCCGCTGGGTGAAACCCCGTCTGCGGAATTTCGACATCGTGGTTCACCCGTACGACACGCGGGAGCAGTCGGAAGACATCGAATCCGGCTACTACCAGGACGAGAAGATCACCGGCAAGCCGCTGTGTCATCTGCTCGTTGCCGTCGGATCGAGTACCTAGCAAATCCGGAATAGTGGGGGCGGGGCTTCCGCCCCCACTCACCGAAAGGACGAGAAATGGCACGAGTAAAAGCATCAGATGACCCCTCGAAGCCCGGCAAGCCGCAGATCGCGGTGAGCGACAAGGCCAAGAAGATCTTTGAGAAGGACGAGAAGAAAGCGCCCGAGAAGGGCGAGAAGAGCAAGGAATCGAAGTAGCGCGGGAACGTGCGGAAGGGATGAGGCCGAGCATATGAACATACTGATCCACTGCGGCGGGATGCCGTTCAACGGAGACACGGTGAAAACCGAGAGCCTGGGGGGCAGCGAGACTGCCGCCTGGGCGATGGCGCGTGAGCTGGTTGCACTCGGGCACAAGGTCCGCGTGTTCAGCAACGGCGAGCCCGGCGAGGCAGACGGCGTGCGCTACGAGAGCATCGGGAGGCAGGACGAGGATACGCCCCTGGGCGACATCTTCGAGCAGTACGCCAAGCTGGCCCCCCATGACGTGCTCGTGATCCAGCGCAACCCGACGGCGTTTAACCGCACCTGGAACAGCAAGCTCAACGTCTGGTGGACTCACGACCTCGGGCTGAAGCGCTACAAGGGCATGGTCTCGGGCATGATGTGGAACGTAGACCAGATCCTTACCGTCAGCGAATGGCACAAGAGACAGATGTGCGAGGTCTACGGCATCCCCGCTGACTTCGTGACGGCCACGACCAACGGGATCTACCCGGAGGACTTCAGCGAGCCCAGCGGCATGAAGCCCGGCAGCCTGCTCTACAGCAGCCGCCCGGAGCGCGGCCTCGAGCACCTGGTCAAGCCCGGTGGTATCATGGAACGCCTGGGTGATGACTTCCACCTGAACGTCTGCAGCTACAACAACACGACCCCGCAATCTCAGCAGTTCTACGCCTACCTCTACCAGCGCTGCGAGGAACTGCCCAACGTCACGCTGCTCGGGCATCTGACCAAGGGCGAACTCTACGAAGTGATGGCGCAGACCTGGCTCCATTGCTACCCGACGGAGTTTGAGGAGACTAGCTGCATCACGGCCATGGAGACGCAAGCCGCTGGTCTGCCGATCATCACCAGCGCCCACGGCGCGCTGCCTGAGACGCTGCACGGGGCGGGCGCGGAGTTGATCCCGCTCAAGGGCGGCCGGGCTGACGCTGACACATTCGTGGGGCGCGTGAGGAAACTCTACGCCAAGCCCCGCCAGTACGAGAAGCTGGAAGCCCTCTGCGACGCCGAGCGCTACCACTGGAAGCACGCTGCCACTCAGTGGTCTGATCTGTTCGAGGGCCTGCTGGCCGCGAAGTCGGAGAACACGGCGGCGGTGTCTCAACATATGTGGCGCAACGAGGACATCACGGCGCTTAAGCATTTCGAGCCGTCGCCCGACGTGCAGGCGCAACTCGAAGCACGCTACCACTGGTCAGAGTCTCAGGAAAAATACACTGAGTTCTACGCGGCCATGTACAAGAATCATTTCGAGGGGGACGATCCCTCTAAACTTGTGGACATGTCAGGCTCATCCCGCGCGCAAACGGTTGTTGAAGCGCTCAAAGCCGTCGAATCAGGCGGGCGTGTGGTGGATTTCGGCCCCGCCGAAGGTAGCCTGACGATGGTAATGGCAAAGGCTCGACCCGACCTCCATTTCATCTGCGTGGAACTGAACCAGATGAACTTGGAGAGATTGCAAGAAGTCGTGCAGATGTTCCCAAACGTCGAAGCTCATCAAGGGGATCAATACAATCTGCCCGATGAAGCGCGGGGCGCCGATGCGATTGTAGCAGCGGAGGTCATCGAGCATGTGATTGATCCCGTGGACACCTGCAACCGGCTCCGAGACCATGTTGGCGGGAACCCGTACTTTGTTGTCACAACGCCTTACGGCCCGTGGGGCCTGGTCGGCAAGGCTGTGCTGGACGATTGGCGATGCCATCTGCATCACTTCGAGATCGGGGATTTGCGGGACATGTTCGGCCACCTACCCGACTACAATACGCAAATAGCGCCGAGCGGGTTTGCTCGCGCAGGTGAGCCCGTTGGGAGTGTTACCACCAGCTTTGTATGCGACGCCCCAATTCAGGCAATCGACTACGGCCGCAAGCTGAAGCAACAGGCCCCGCGCGAGACCCTGGCTCTATGCATGATCGTCAAGGATGGTGCGGATACTGTCGGCAAGGCCATCAAGAGCGCTGGTGGCATCGCCGACGAGATCATCGTGGCCCTCGATGAGACCACGACCGACAACACGCGGGAGATCTGCGAGGCGCTGGGCGCCACGGTCTTCGAGACAAAGAGCGCGCAGGAGATCGGCTTTGACGCGGCGCGCAACTTGTCCATCGCGGCCGCCACAAGCGACTGGATCATGTGGCTGGACGCCGACGAGGAGCTGCTGCATCCGGCCGCGCTGCTCAAGTACTTGCGCCCGAGCTGTATCAACGGTCTGGCCATCGCGCAGCATCACATGAGCATCGAGCCGCTGGGCTGCCTGGAGACCGACCACCCCTGCCGCGTGTTCCGCCGCCTGCCGGAGATCAAATTCTATGGCGTGGTCCACGAGCATCCGGAGGCCAAGCTCAACGAGGGGCCGGGTTTGGTGACGATGATCGCTGACGTGAAGATCGCTCACCCGTCCTACACGACCGAGGAAGTACGCAGGGATCGCTTCAAGCGCAATCTACCATTGATGGTTCGGGACCGACTGAAGAATCCTGACCGGTTGCTGGGCATGGCGCTCTGGCTGCGCGACTGCGGGCTGCTGGCAACCGATATGGCGAAGGGCGTTACGCCGCCAGAGATCACGATCGAGGGCGAAGTGCTCAACGTCCCGCGCCTGATCGAGGAAGGCAAGCAGGCCTTTGCCGAGCTGCTGGAGGCGGGGGCCGCCCGCATGGTGCTCCGGAGCCTGCCCTACTATGCGGCGATCCTGGATCTGGCGGCAGAGGGGTTCTACTACGACGGGGCAATCGTGGGCGCGAGCCTGGTAGGTCCGCCGCAGGGTGAGCCGACAAGGCTCCAGGGACGCTTCCGTGACGAGGACGAGTTGGGCTTGGTGGTCGCGATGGTGAACAAGGAGAAGGTTGGGCCGCTGATGGGAGATTACGTCTGATGGGTGCCTGGTACGATCAAGCTCAGTGCGTGGCCGCCTACCTGTTCGACGGCGAGGGCGCCGGGGACAGTGCGGCCAACTGGGCAACGCCCGGCCTCGGGGTTTTGAGCGATACCGGCACTGTGGGGAGATCTGCCGGAGCATTCGGGGACGCCGCGGACTTCGACAAGGCGGCTGCCGATATCCTGAGTTTGGCGGCTGCAGAGGCGAGTGTCCACGACCTGAGCTATCTCAACTGGGCGCTCGTGGTCTACGCCAAGCACAGCGGGGCGGTTACGGCGGTCACAGAGCCAACCATCGTCGGCAAGGAGCCTCATAGTCCAGGCGGCAAGACCTACCGGCTCTACGTAGACGAGCACGGCGCTCTGTACTTCAAGTTGAGCGCCGACGGCTCGACCTATGATGTGAGTTTATCGGCGTCGATCACGGTCACGAATGACAACTACATCGCCATCGTGGCCGAGGGCGCGACGATCAAACTCTACGTCAACGGGGAGCTGGAGGACAGCGGCACCTACAGCGGGACGAACACCGAGGCGCAGGATTTCGCCGTCGGCAACGTGTCGGATGATAATTTCGCGCGCCGCTGGAATGGCCTGGTGGACGAGCTAGCGATCTTCGCCCGCGCGCTGGGGCAGTTTGAGGTCCGGGCGATCATGAACAGCGGCTTGGCTGGCAGCGACCCCGCGCTGACCAGCGTGATCGTGGATGCTCGAAGCCTGCTAGCTGCGTCTGTGGACGCCGATGACCTGGGAATCATCACGGGTGCGGCTGCTGTTCTGGAGCCCGACGTGGACGCGGTGAGTCTGCTCAATCCTGTGCTCGACTGTGTGGATCTTGTGAAGGGGGAGGCAGATGTCACTAACTAGGCTCGTGATCGCCGAATCGGCCAGGGAATTGAAACTGAAATGTGATGTGGCGAGCATCGAGGTCAACTCGTGTTTCGTGACGATCACGACCACGGCTGACGCGATGGTGGGTAGTGCGACGCCGGCCAGCAGCGGCGACGGCCTCTACTACGCCAACATGCTGATGCCGGGCACAAGCAGCGGCGACTACTACCGCGTGACCTGGCACATGATGCACGGCACGCTGGCCAGCGGCGGGGCGGCAACCTGGAAGTCAACCATGCTGCTCAATGTGGTACTGGAGGGGGAGAACTGATGCAGGAATTCAACCCCGGCACGGCGATCTTGCACAAGTTCGTGGCCAGCGGCTTCACCGTCAACAGTCTGCACGTGGCCGTCTACGATGGCAGCGAGACGCTGGTTGACAGCGCCTCAGCGACCGCCAGCGGCGACGGGTATTACTACTGCATTCTGCCTGCCCCGACTTCCGCTGGCCTCTACCAGGCGAAGTGGGAGGCCCTGTATGGGCTGGACGCGCACAGCGTGGAAGCCAAGAGCATCGATGGCGTCAAATTCCGCGTGATTTCCCTGGAGGTGGACTGATGCCCTGGGCGAACTACGAAGACCTGCTGGACTACTTCAGGCCCACCGAGGAAGAGGAGCCGGACAAGATCAACGCCGTCTACCTCGCGCCCGCCGAGGCGACCATCAAGGGCTTGCTGGCCCGTGCCTTCGACGTGGCAAGCATGGACGCGCACCCGATCTGCAAGACCCTGGCGCTCGAGGAAGCTATCAGAATGATGATGGCCTACGCCGGGGACGATGAGCGGGCGAAGGTGGCTGCCGACTATGTGACGAAGACAACCGGCGACCTGGTGGCCGGCAGCATGGCGATCATCACCGGATCAGGAACGCAGCTCTGGGCGGATTCCGATGGCGTGGCCGAACTGGCGTCAGGCAGCTCCTACAAGCCGACCTTCGACATGCGAGACGCTGAGGACCAGAGAGTTGACCCTGACCGCATCGACGCTGAATGGAGCGAAGACCGTGGCTGAAGCAGCTCGAATCGTGGGGCTGGAGGCATATAACGCCAAACTCAAGCGTCTTTCCGACAGCATCAAGCGCCCGCGAGTGTTATTTAAACGCACTGCTGCGGTTCTTGACCGATGGAGCCTGCGGAACTTCCAGCAGGAGGGGCGGATGGCGATGGGCGGGAGCGGCTGGGCGAAGTTGCAGGAGTCCACGATCAAGCAGCGGCGCTCGGGCGGCAAGAAGGGGGCTGGCAGACGCATCCGCATCCTGCAGGACACCGGGCGCGGCCGGGCGTCGATCATTGTCAAAGCCAACGACAAGATGGCCAAGATCGGCA
>Ga0209345_10005335_pt1 | contig 11974 bp, 11 predicted proteins | sample Cruoilmetagenom7_FD_187294 | JGI IMG/M metagenome (GOLD analysis project Ga0209345, IMG submission 187294) | Oil polluted marine microbial communities from Coal Oil Point, Santa Barbara, California, USA - Sample 7 (SPAdes) (version 2) | ecosystem: Environmental > Aquatic > Marine > Oil seeps ...
TGGGAACCTGCCTTTCATCAATTTCCCGCTGTATCCTTCAAATAAAGCATGCTGTACAATTCTGTCTTTTACAAACCTTCCGTTCACATATATATAAATTCCTCGTGATGAGGTTCGTGTAACCGTGGATGATGATATCCACCCGGTAATGGAAAACGCATTATGCTTGTAATCTATTGAATAAAAATCTTTTTTTGTACTGTGTCCCAGTACATCGGCAATTCTTAAGGAACTATCCGATACAGCCGGCCAGTCCTTAACCATCTTGCCGTTATGAAAGAGCTTGAACCGGACATCCGGATGGCTTAAGGCAATACGTGCTGTTGTATCAGCAATATGGCTAAATTCAGTGCTGTCTGTTTTTAAAAATTTCCGTCTTGCAGGAGTGTTAAAAAAAAGCTGCTTTACTGTTATCATGGTCCCGACGGGTGCGCCTGCTTCGGAAACGTTTTTTATTTTTCCTCCTTCAATAAATATTTTGACGCCTGTATCGGAATTTTTTATCTTTGTTTCTATGTAAAACCTGGAAACAGACGCTATGCTCGGTATCGCTTCACCCCTAAAACCAAGGGTTTTAATTGAGAAAAGATCTTTTTCATCATATATTTTGCTTGTTGCGTAACGTTCAAGAGCAAGAAGGGCATCATCAGTATCCATGCCGACACCGTTGTCTGAAACCCGGATTAAAGATCGGCCTCCATTTTCAATCTCAATGATTATTTTTGTGCCGAGCGCATCCATAGCATTCTCGACAAGCTCTTTAACTACGGAAGCCGGGCGTTCAACAACTTCACCAGCAGCAATTTTATTGGAAAGAATTTCAGGAAGAATTTTTATTATAGACACTGCCAGAATTCCACATATTTACAATAGACGGTATAGTTATTAAATACGGTTTGCTTTTTCCCTTACAACCGTTCTGTATAAAAACTCTTCATCTTTTGGGGTAAGATCAAACATAATACACGCTTTTTCAATCAGTTTATTAATATTAATAGAAGAATTATATTGTCGTTCTTCAGATATCCAGGCCATCGCTTTTTTTAAAAACTCCCCTTCCGGATGAATACCCATATAACTTTCCTTATAATAATGGTTTTTGTTGATGAAAATCCGTAGCCTGCTCAAAATTGTATGCCACTTTGAACAGCCTGCCTTCGTCAAAATGGTTTCCAATAATTTGAAGCCCTATGGGAAGACCATCAGAAGAAAAACCGCAAGGTATGGATACCCCAGGTATGCCGACAAGATTTACACAAAGCGTAAAAACATCCGAAAGATACATCTTAAGAGGATCATTGATTTTTTCTCCTATTTTAAATGCAGGCGTTGGCGCTACAGGTGATATAATGATATCACATGAGTCAAACGCCTTTGAAAAATCCTCCATAATCAATGTTCTCACCTGCAACGCTTTTTTGTAATAAGCATCATAATATCCGGCAGACAGCGCATAAGTGCCTATGATAATGCGACGAATAACTTCAGCGCCAAAACCAATAGATCTTGTACTTTCATACATATCAATAAGGCTGTTTTTGTTGTTATTCCTTAAGCCGTACCTTACGCCATCATACCTGGCAAGGTTAGAACTGGCTTCAGCAGAGGAAATAACATAATACGCGGCAACAGCAAGTTCCGAATGGGGCAGGGAAACTTCCCTGCACACAGCCCCAAGCGATTCAATTGTTTTTACAGCTTGTTTTACTGAATCGGCAACATCAGGGTCAAGCCCTTTTGCTTCCATATATTCCTTTGGTATTCCAACAGTAATATCTTTCAGACCTTTTTTGCAAAATAAGGCATAATCATCAACCTTTTCAGGAACGGATGTTGAATCATTACGATCATAGCCCGCGATAGCATTCATGATAAGGGCACAGTCTTTTACATTTCCGGCAATGGGGCCGATCTGGTCAAGGGAAGATGCAAACGCAACCAGGCCGAATCGTGAAATTCTTCCATAGGTCGGTTTCATCCCCACAACTCCGCAATGCGAGGCTGGTTGACGAATTGATCCGCCAGTATCTGACCCAAGAGAACCCATACACATTTTTGCTGCAACAGAAGCAGCAGATCCTCCGCTTGACCCTCCCGGAATACAACTTAGATCCCATGGATTTCTGGTTTTTTTAAACCCTGAATTCTCAGTAGATGACCCCATGGCAAATTCGTCCATGTTTGCTTTACCTATAATTACGGCACCCTGCTCTTTAAGTTTTTTTATAACAAATGCATCGTAAAAGGGTACAAAATGTTCCAAAATTCTTGATGCGCATGTTGTTCGAAAACCTTTGGTGCATATGGCATCTTTGATAGACAAGGGGATACCGGTCAAAAGTGCTGCATTATTTTCAGAAATAGCCTTGTCCGCACGTCTGGCCTGTTCCATTGCCGCATCATCTTCAACTGTAATGAAAGCTCCCACTTTTCCCTCAACCGCTTTAATCCGATCAAGAAAGGCCCTGGTCAGTTCCTGTGAAGAAATATCTTTTTGTTTTATAAGCCTGAGAGCTTGAGAGATAGTAAGTTCATGCAGCATCATATTGTTTTCCAAATTCATTTATTGTTTTTCTCAGCAGTATTAACAACTTTACAAAATATTTGCTATCACTATGCTTCATTATTTTATTACCCATATACGGTAAAACCGTTTGGTTGATATACATTATATATTAATCAGCCTATAATTTTCGGCACAACAAAAGACCCGTCTTCTTTTTCAGGCGCGTTGCCCAGTGCTATATCTCTTTGTGTATGCTTAACCTCCTCATCGCTTCTAAACGCATTGGTCAGGTGAACAGCATGTGCGGTTGGAGGAATATCTGTTGTATCAACACTGTTTAAGATATCAACATATTCAAGTATCTTTCCTATCTGTTCGGAAAATTCTTCCAACGCGTTTTTATCTATATTAATACGAGCAAGATTAGCCACATGGATAATTTCTTTGCTGGTTATTTTCATCTTATCTCCTTTTAGCGTAAAACAACAAATGCAGATATCTTTTTTTTTTTTAACCTGTCCAGTGTTTTGGCAGCTTCATTCCGGCTATTGAAATATCCGATTCTGACTCTGTACCAAGTGCCTTTTTCAGGAACCCTGGCAATTGATATGTAAGCAGAATATCCTTTTTTTTTTAAGTCTACCATCAGTTTATCTGCGGATTTAGGATCTTTTAAAGATGCCGTTTGAATGGTATAATGCTTGTTGTTTTTTTTCCGGGCAATTGAGTTCAAATGCTCTTTTTTTTTAGATACCCACTCTTTTTTCTTAACCGGGCGTTCCTTTTTCGATAACGCTGCCTTTGTTCGCTTTGGCAAATCGGACTGAGGGTTATAACCATTCAGGTTATCGCTTTTTTTCAGTTCCTCATAAAAATCCAGTTCTTTGTGTGTATTTTTTTTATTTGTATCAAGTGTATACTTGTTGTGTTCCTGTTTTATTAATGTTTGTTTTAATGTATCAAGCTCCTTTAAGAGCGTTTTTGTGTCAAAGGTAACAGGCGCAATACCTCTTCCAACCCATATGCCTAATACAAACATCCATACAGATGTAAAAAAAAACAAAAAAAGCCATTTGGCTGGAATTGTGTTTTTAAACCAGGATCTTTTTTTATTATTATTTTGCGTCATATTGCATGTTGTGAATTACATTTTTTCAGGAGCTGAAACTCCGAGAAGAAAAAGGCCGTTTTGTATGATTTTTTGAACCGCAGTTATCAGGTAAAGCCTTCCTGAGGTAAGCAATGCATCATCCGTCAGCACCCGGTGTTTATTATAATAGGAATGGAATCCTGAAGCAAGTTGCATCAGATAAAACGGAATACGATGAGGCTCCATTAATCTGGCACTTAATTCAACAACTTCAGGATAACGCCCCAGGGTTTTAATCAGGCCTATTTCTTCAGGTTCCGTTAACACACCTATGGCTTTGTCATTCCAGGTTATACGGTCTATGCCGGTTTCCCCTGCCTTGCCAATAATACTCGATATTCTGGCATGAACATATTGAACATAATAAACTGGGTTCTCGTTTGTTTTTTTTTTTGCAAGCTCCAAATCAAAATCAAGCGGGCTTTCATAATGGCGTGTTAAGAATATAAACCTTGCTGCATCACTCCCGACTTCGTCAATTACATTAGCAAGCGTAACAAACTCTCCTGATCTTGTCGACATTGCTACCGGTTTACCTTTACGTAAAAGATTAACCAGCTGAACAAGGACAACCTTGAACGCATTTTCATCTTTACCGGAAGCTTCAATAGAAGCTTTAATTCTTGGAATATAGCCATGATGATCAGCACCCCAGATGTCAATGATTTTTTTATATCCACGGTTGAGTTTATCCTGGTGATAAGCAATATCTGATGCAAAATATGTAGTTTGGCCATTATTGCGAACAACCACACGATCCTTTTCATCACCAAAAGAACTGGTTCTGAACCACAGAGCTTTATCCTTTTCATAAATAAAATTATTTTTTTTAAACCAGTTTAATGCTTCATCAACCTTTCCGGAATCAAAAAGACACTGTTCACTGAACCAAGAGTTAAAGTTTACTCCAAAAGATGATAAATCCTTTTTAATTCCATCCAAAATTTTTTTGGATGCTACATCAGCACAATATACAATAGCTTTTTTTTCTTCAATATTTAAAAGATCTTCTCCCATTTTTGTTTTTATGTCTGATGCTAAAACAATGATATATTCACCCTGATAACAATCGTCAGGGAAATCAATGCCATCTGAAAACAAGGATTTATATCTCAAAAAAACAGATCGTCCCAATGTGTGAATCTGTCTACCGGAATCGTTAATATAATATTCTTTTTCAACATTATATCCGCAAAACTTTAATATGTTTGCCAGGCTGTCTCCAACAGCGGCTCCTCTGCCGTGTCCAACATGAAGTGGCCCTGTAGGATTGGCGCTTACAAATTCAATCTGCAGCCTTTGTCCGCTGCCGATATTAGAAGAGCCGTAGTTAACATCCTGTTTTTCTATTTCGTATAAGACATCGTGCCAGGCAGAATAACATACAAAAAAATTAATAAAACCAGGGCCTGCAATTTCTATTTTAGAAAAAAAACTGCTTTCATTTTTTATATGATTTACGATAATTTCTGCAATTTTTCTGGGCGGCATTTTTTGAATAGCTGCCATAATCATGGCGAAATTAGATGAATAATCCCCTTGAAGTTCTATTTTTGGTTCTTCTATTATCACTTCAGGAAATTTTTCTGAAGGCAAATCACCTGTTTCATATGCTTTCTTTGCAGCAGAAACAATCAGATCTTTTATTTTTTCTTTCATGTAACTCAACAGTCCTTAATAACTTTACAAGATAAGTCGATCTTAAATTTTTATTTTCCTTGAACTTGAACGAAATTAAACATTTTCAAAAGTTTCAAGATGTATTGTATGGATAAAACATAAATCAGACACAAGTCTAAATGTTGATTGCGAATTAAAATCAAATTGCTATGTATTATTCAGAACAAAAAAAGTCAAATCACACATTGTACAAAAAATCTGGAAATGTCCTTTTGCTTATTGGCTTCACCCTTGGTACCCTGGATCTGCAGCATCCTCGACTTTTGCAATGTTAGGGTAAAGACTACCAAATATTATATTGTATATGATATTGACAATAAACAAGCATGTTACTATATTTAATATAAAAATTAAATCTTAATTCTACTGTTAAAGGAATTTAATTATGGGAAAAGACGTATTGGAAATAAATGATGACACTTTTGATTCAGAAGTAATGCAGTCGGACAAACCGGTTCTTGTAGATTTTTGGGCGCCCTGGTGCGGACCATGCAAGGCAATCGGGCCAATAATCGAAGATCTTGCTGAACATTTTAATGAAAAAATAAAGTTTGTCAAATGCAACGTGGATGATAATCCCGTAACGCCGAGTAAATATGGAATACGATCAATCCCTACCCTTATTTTTTTCAATAAAGGAGCGATTGAAGAGCAGGTTGTCGGCCTTGTTGCCAAATCAAAATTAGAAGATATAATAAACAAAATTGCTTAGGAACACAATTTATGTCATACGCTGATTATGATCTTGTCATCATTGGTGGAGGCCCGTCTGGGCTCACCGCCGGTATTTATGCAGCCAGAGCCAGATTAAACGCCATTCTTATAGAAAAATCCGTAACAGGTGGTCAGATTGTTGTTACCGACTGGATTGAAAATTATCCTGGTTTTCCCGAAGGTATCAGCGGTTATGATCTTGCCCGTAAAATGGCTGAACAGGCAAAAAAGTTTGGTCTTGCAATAGAGACAAACGAAGTGATAGATGTTGACTGCACAGATAAGATCAAAAAAATCAAACTGAACGACAAAGTTATTACCGCCCATACTATAATCATTGCCACTGGTGCTTCGCCGAGAACTTTAGGGATAACGGGTGAAGACACTTATTATGGAAGAGGCGTATCTTTTTGTGCTACATGCGATGGCCCCTTTTTTAATGATTCTGTTGTTGCCGCAGTAGGGGGTGGAGATACTGCAATACAGGAAAGTATTTTTTTGACAAAATTTGTTAAAAAAATATATGTTATTCACAGAAGAGATAAACTTCGGGCAGCCAAGATATTACAGGAACAGGCGTTTGCCAATGAAAAAATAGAATTTGTATGGGATTCGGTATTAACAGATATCAGCGGCAGTTCAGATCAGGTGAAAAAAATAACGGTAAAACATATGAAAACCGGTGATACAAAAGATATCAATGTTGACGGTTGTTTTATATGGATTGGGATTAAGCCGAACACTGCGTTTTTAAATCATACTATACAACTCGATGAATATGGATTTGTCATTGCCAACGCACGCATGGAAACTTCAGTTCCCGGGGTGTTTGCCGTTGGAGATGGCAGAAATACGCCTGTCCGTCAAATAACCTCAGCAATCGGTGACGGTGCGATTGCTGCTATTTCAACAGAACATTACATAGAGAATTTAAAAAGATGAAAAATGTTTTATTTATATGCATAGCAGCGTTGTTGATTTGCAATGGTTGCATGAAGCAGGTCAAAGAAGAAAAAACAGCGCAAGAGCTTGCTGATGATGGTATACAGGCATTTAACAAAGGCAATTACAAATATTCGCTGGAATCTTTTGAAAAAATTAGAGACTGGTATCCTTTCAGTAATCTTGCTATATTTGCAGAATTAAAAGTTGCTGATGCGTACTATAATTTAAAGGAGTATGAAGAAGCTGTCGTTGCTTATGAGCAATTTGAAAATCTTCATCCCAATAATGAACAGATTCCTTATGTTTTATATCAGATCGGGATCTGTTTTTCTGAACAGATGGGTACAATTGACAGGGATCAGACACCTGCCAGTAAAACATTACAGGCATTCCAGAAACTGGGAAGACGGTATCCTGAAAGTGAATATGCATTAAAAGCTGAAGGACAAATCAGAGCATGCATTAAAAGCCTTGTTGAAAGTGAGTTTTCAATTGGGCTCTTTTACTATAAAATGAAACGCTACAAAGCAGCATTAAACCGTTTTAACGCTGTAATCTCCAGTTACCCGGATGTTGGATTAAGCCTGAAAGCAATGAAACATATTGCAGTGTGTGAATCCCGGCTTGAAAATCTACAGGCAAAAATTGAACAGAATTGACCTTTGATGGTTTTGTGAAAAGTCGAAAAATAGATTTTCTGCCACAACATATTGTATATGTTGTGGTCAAAATAAAATATTGGGACTTTTTACGAGTGCATCAATCTTGAACGGTCAACGCTTATTGATAAAAATAAAATCATATCGTTATTTTAAACTTTTTAAATATATATAAAACCGGCCGCTATAATAAAGATATTTTTTCAGTAGCCGTATAAATAAGGAGAAACAGATATGTCAAAAATATGTGAAATATGCGGCAAAAAGCCGATGGTCGGCAATAATGTAAGTCACGCCCATAATGTAACAAAACGTCGATTTAATCCAAATCTGCAAGGTGTCCGGGCAATTTCCAACGGCAGGGTTAAAAAAATGACTGTTTGTACAAATTGTATTAAATCAGGCCGTGTTGTAAAAGCACCATAGCGATTTTAAAGCCTTTTAACAGGCGGTTTGATTTAAACGTCTAATAAGGCTGTCAATAAATAAGACCTTTGGAGAAAATATTTTTCAAAGGTCTTATTTATATGCGCCTTGCATTGAGGATCCCTTTTACCTTTTTAATTTCGACAATAATTCTGTTAAGATGTTTTGTGTCTTTCACCACTAAAGTAAAAATATTCTGTACAGATGAGGTGTCAAGCGTTTTTATTTCAGCATTAATTATCTGAGCATCATTTTTAGTTATGCTCACTGCTATATCAGCCAGCAAACCCAGCCTGTCAGTTGATTCCACATGAATTTTAACTGTATATTTTTCCGGCATATTCTGGTTCCAAATAACATCAACTTGCCTTTCCGGATTCATTTTTAAAGCATTTATACAATGTTTTCTGTGAATTGTAACTCCAAAGCCCCGCGTAATATAACCTGTAATCGGATCTCCCGGAACAGGACGGCAGCACTTGCCAAATCGGATAAGGATGTCATCAATACCCTTAACCAGAACACCAACGCCCGGTTTTTTATTTTTTTCTTCAGCAGTCAGAATTTTTTCTATTGACTGCTCTTTATCCTTTGGTTCTATTTCCGGCACAAGTTTTCTTAAAATTTGTACTGGAGTATTTTTTCCATAACCAACGCTTGCTATTAAATCTTCTATATTTTTAAAACCAAAATCCGTAACTATCCGTTCTATTTCTTTTGATTTTAAATGTGCTGAAAAATCCAGATTATGTTTACGGAACGCTTTTTCACACATCTCCCGTCCAAGGGTGAGGCTACGATCCTTTTCCTGAATTTTTATCCATTGTCTGATTTTTGCACGTGCTTTGACTGTTTTTACAAAATTCAGCCAGTCTTTACTGGGATGACCTTTTTTCGATGTAAGAATTTCAACAATATCACCTGTATGCAATCCATACTTTAACGGAACAATCCGGCCGTTAATTTTTGATCCTGAACATTGATTTCCCACTTCAGTATGAATCAGATATGCAAAATCTACAGGCGTAGCCCCTTTGGGTAATGTTTTAATTTCTCCGCCCGGTGTAAAAACATACACTTCATCAGGAAAAAGGTCTATTCTCACACTTTCTAAAAATTCTTCAGGATCTTTTATGTTCTCCTGATTTTCAACCAGCTCCTGAATCCAGGAAAATGTTTTACTTGTCTTCTGATCAACAGGCAGGCCCTCTTTATAGCTCCAGTGAGCCGCAATCCCTGATTTTGCAACATAATTCATTTCATAAGTTCGTATTTGAATTTCTATACGTTCACCTGAATCACCTATCACTGTTGTATGCAAAGATTGATACATGTTAGGCTTTGGCCTTCCTATATAATCTTTAAATTTTATATCAATAGGCTTCCAGATGGAATGTAATACGCCAAGGGCTTCATAACACTGGGGAATAGAGTGGAGTATAATTCTGAATGCAATAATATCGTAAACATCTTCAAACGCAAGGCTTTGAGTGATCATTTTCTGATAAATGCTGAACTGGCTTTTATATCTTCCTGTAACTGTACATTTCAGATGATTTCCCGCCATTTTGTCGTTGATATATTTTTTTACAGTTTCAATGTATTGTTCCCTTTCATCTTTATCCTTGATGATCATGTTGTTTATTTTTGAGTATTCTTCAGGCTGAAGATACATGAATGACGTATTTTCCAGCTCGTTTTTAATCCAGAAAATACCAAGGCGCCCGGCTATGGGCGAGTAGATATCAAGGGTTTCTTTTGCAATTTTTTTTATCTTTTCGGGATTTTTATGAAACTGAAGTGTTCTCATATTGTGAAGACGGTCTGCAAGCTTGATAAGAATTACCCTGATATCATCCGCCATGGCAAGGAGCATTCTTTTTATGCTTTCCGCCTGACGTTCCTGATAACTTTCAAAGGTTAAAGCACTTAGCTTGGTTACACCGGATACGATATGGGAAATGTCCTGACCGAACATTTCTTTTATTTCCTCATCGGAGGCATGGGTGTCTTCAATAACATCATGCAAAAGGCCTGCTGCAATACTTACCGAATCAAGCTTCATATCTGCAAGAATGCCTGCAACTTCGAGCGGATGGGAAAGGTATGGTTCACCTGACAGCCTCATCTGCCCGTCATGCACTCTCGCAGAGTATATATAGGCACGATCAATGATATCTATTTGTGCGTCAGGATTGTTTTCTGTTATTTTATCAATAATATCGGTAATTCGTATCATAGGTCATCTGAATAAATACTATGTTTACGGCGCAAGACAATTAATATGCTTTTGCAAAAACAGCTCTTATTCCTTTGCACGGTTTGCCGCAACAGATACAAATGCCTGCTTCAGCTTTACCGTCAAACGGGATGCAGCGTATGGTAACACTTAAATCCGTCTTGATTTTATTTTCGCATATATCTGAACCACACCAGTGTGAAAAAGCGAACCCTCCGTGTATCTCTGGTTTAATCATGTTTTCAGGGGTGAAATACTGATAGAAGTCTTTTGTATCGTCTATATTTACACTGTGTTTATTTCTCAAGGACAAGGCGCGTTTAAAAAGTGTTGTTTGAATTTCGTCTAATACGTTTATAATTTCTCCTAAAAAATGTTTTCTTTTATACGATTTTTTTTCTCTATGGCCTTTGTCCCTTCTACCTACAAATACAGAATCTTCGGCAATATCTCTTGGGCCGATCTCAATCCTTAGGGGAACCCCTTTTTTAATCCAATCCCATCCCCTTGCCCCTCCAGTTTCACGGGTATCGATTTCTACTTTTATGCCTTTATTGTGGTATAGGATCTTCTCGAGCTGATCTGCAAACCGCTGTGTATATTCCATAACTTTTGATTTTTCATCAGGCTTCCTGAAAATAGGTAACAATACCACATGGGAAGATGCAATTCTAGGTGGAAGGACAAGGCCGTCATCATCGCTGTGAGTCATAATCAATCCACCTATCAGGCGGGTCGATACACCCCATGAGGTTGTCCAGCCATACACTTCCTGTTCGTCTGCAGTTTGAAACCGGATTTCGGAAGCTTTGGCAAAATTTTGTCCAAGAAAATGTGCTGTGCCCGCCTGAAGTGCCTTTCTGTCCTGCATCATTGCTTCAATACACATGGTTTCAACAGCGCCGGGGAATCTTTCCATGGGAGTTTTATACCCTCTGATTACAGGCATGGCCAGATATCCTTCAACAAATGCTACATAAATATCAAGCATCATGCGAGTTCGCAGTTCAGCCTCTTTCTGATTGGCATGTACAGTGTGCCCTTCTTGCCATAAAAATTCACTGGTTCTAAGAAATATTCGTGTACGCATTTCCCACCTGACAACATTTGCCCACTGATTTATCAGAATAGGAAGGTCCCGGTAACTGTTAACCCATTTTGAAAAAGAATCTCCGATAATTGTTTCAGAAGTGGGGCGTACAACAAGGGGTTCCGCAATCTCTCCCGCAGGAATTAATTTTCCATCAGGGTTTTTTTTTAGCCTGTGATGGGTAACTACAGCGCACTCTTTTGCAAAACCCTCTACATGTTCCGCCTCTTTTTCAAGAAAAGAAACTGGAATAAACACAGGAAAATAAGCATTTTTAACACCTGTTTTTTGAAACATTTCATCAAGTATATTTTTTATGTTTTCCCAAATAGCGTATCCCCATGGTTTTATAACCATGCACCCTTTGACAGCCGAGTTTTCTGCCATATCGGATGCTTTAACGACCTGCTGATACCATTTCGGATAATCCTCTTCCCTTGCAGGACGTATTGCATGCTGATTCTGTTTACCCATAAATTTTTATCCTTTTTTTAAAAAATACTTTTTTTAATGCATATACAATCAAATCATGTTAAAAAAGTAAAAGATAATAAACAAACTTGAA
>Ga0209345_10005336_pt1 | contig 11972 bp, 11 predicted proteins | sample Cruoilmetagenom7_FD_187294 | JGI IMG/M metagenome (GOLD analysis project Ga0209345, IMG submission 187294) | Oil polluted marine microbial communities from Coal Oil Point, Santa Barbara, California, USA - Sample 7 (SPAdes) (version 2) | ecosystem: Environmental > Aquatic > Marine > Oil seeps ...
GCTGGGGGTGGGGCGATTTGCGGGCCAACGCGACGAAGTATTCCGCGAGTGGAAAGCGGGAATGCGTAAGGTCGCGCAACTGCCGAACGTGCATGTCAAGGTCAGCGGACTCGGCATCGCGCGACTGGGGTTCGGATACCAGACGAACGGGCAGGTCAAATCCTCGGACGAACTGGCCGCAGCCTGGGCCCCTTATGTGCGGACCAGCACCGAACTTTTCGGGCCCGAACGCACGATTTTTGCGAGCAACTATCCGGTCGACCGGGCGGCGGCACCTTATGTGACCCTGATCAACGGGTTCAAGAAAATGCTGTCGGATCTTTCAGCGGATGAAATGCACGCGGTTTTCGCCGGAAATGCGCGGCGGGTCTATCGGTTGGACTGAGACCGACGCTGGTTCTTTCTACCCAAAAAGCCGGAAACATGTCTGCGTCTGTGCCATTTGCCTGTCCCGATAAAGGTGCCGACCCATCGTATGGAACACGCCTGTAATGCCGGGTTGGTCGAAAGAGGAAAATTGAGGATTCCGGACGCTACTGCTTTCCCGCGGGCGGCGTCGCGGTTTCTACTGGACGTCGTGCGCTGCTCGCCCGGGTCTCTTCGGGGGCGTATTTTGCCTTTTATTGTGTTGTAAAATAACAACTTTAATGGACTGACAATTTTCATTGACAGCGGCTAAAATAATCCGATATCCAAGTATTCAACGAAGTCGGATCTCATATCTAAGGTTCGCAACAAAAATATGTATGAGCAGGGTGCGGCCTCGTCGTCCTGCGTCGATGGAGGGTCTGTACATGCGGTCTTTGCCCTTATGCTTCTCACTGCGGATGTTTCCTTTCTCGCTTTTCTCGCGCAGGCAGGTGACGGCAGGCGAATGGCGCTTTGGCGATGGCACCGCAGTAGATGATCAACAAGATCGCCCGATACCGAGGCGCAGGGAATTGCGCCGGACGGTCCATAGCAAGCCCACGTCGTGTAAAGCGGGTGGTTATCTGGTAGGAGAATTCCTTTGATTGAGCAGATGATCGTCAATGGCGTATTGGCCGGTCTGATCTATGTGATCATGGCATTGGGTTTCACCGTTATTTTCGGGATCATGCGGATCGTGAATTTTGCCCATGGCGAGTTCTACATGATCGGCGCAGCGGCCATTCTCGTTCTCTTCGGAACTCTTGGCTGGCCCTATCTATTGGCGCTGGTCGCCGGGGGGTTGCTTGCGGGGACTATCGGCGTGATTGCCGAGCGCGCTTTCTTTCGCAAACTGGCGAGAGATGAGATGCCGGGCATGATCATGTCGCTCGCAATTAGTATCTTTCTGCAATCCGTTATGTTGCAATATCTCGGGCCCTCCGAACTTGCGGTCGAGCGGCCGTTCACCGGCGTTTGGCGGCTTGGATCAGCCGTTGTGCCATGGGACCGCACAATTGTTGCCATTGGCGCGCTTGTTATCCTCGTCGCCTTCTATTTCTTCCTGCGATACGCACGGCTTGGCCTTGCGATGCAGGCGGTAGCGCAGGATCCAGAAACCGCTAGCCTGATGGGAGTCGAATCGGGCATCGTCTATTCAGCTTCGTTTGGAATTGGATGTCTATTGGCAGGCCTGGCCGGGGGATTGATGGCACCAATTTATACGATTGGGCCTTACATGGGAGAGTTGCCGATGCTGAAGGCCTTTGTGGTCGTCATCCTTGGCGGTCTCGGCAGCGTGCCCGGCGCAGTGTTGGGGGGCTTACTGCTGGGCTTAAGTGAATCGGTGCTTTCGACGCAATTCAGTACTGGTGTCGCTCTGATCGCCTCTTTCGCTATCGTAATGTTGGTCGTGATTGTGCGGCCCACAGGCCTGATGGGGAGAAGTTCGAGATGAGGCTGGTCGTATTCGTCTACATCGCTATCGCGCTGATTGCCCTGGTGCCTTGGTATATAGATCAAAGATATATCTTCCACATCGCCACCATGATCACCATTATGGCACCGATGGCCTTCAGTATGGCGCTGATGCTCAAGCTGGGGCAACTGTCTATCGCCCAGCCAGCGTTTATGGGCTTCGGGGCATACACCGCCGTCCTTCTTTCGATGAGCCTTGGTCTACCCACGGCCGCCGCGCTTGTGGCAGGCGGGTTGATGGCGGCGTTTGTGGCGCTGCTTGTCGGGCCGGTTTTCCTGCGGGTCAAGGGTGTTTACTTTGTCCTGCTGACCTATGCTTTTGGTCAAATCGTATTTTTGATCTTCCAGGAATGGACGTCGCTGACGGGCGGGATGAGCGGCCTTTACGGCATTCCGAAGCTAACGCTTTTCGGATTCCGTTTGCGCAACGCCGAACATTATTATGTCCTTGGCCTCGTCTTTACCGCCGTCTGCTACCTAACAATTCTCGCGATCGAGAAGTCGAGCATCGGGTCGATCATCGAGTCGTTGAACGAAGATGAGATGCTCAGCCTCTCCATGGGAGCGAACGCGATTTCCTGGCGTGTTGCGATCTTCACGCTTAGTGGTTTCATCGCAGGGCTAAGTGGCGGTATGTACGCCTTTTATATCGGTTTCCTTTCACCGGATCCATTCGGCTTTCGAGGTTCGGTGGAGTTGATCGTGATCAATACGATCGGTGGCAGCGGGACAATTCTTGGGCCGCTTCTGGGGGCAATCGCCGTGGTTCCGCTGCCGGAATTGCTTCGGGAGGCACAGGAGTATCAGTTGATGATCTACGGTCTTTGCCTGATATTTTTTATTACCTTCCTCAAAAACGGCTTGGTTTCCCTGGTCGTACGCCGCAAGGAATGAAAGCGATGGGACATTTGCTTGATGTCAGCGAGCTGACCAAGAAATTCGGTGGCCTGACTGCGGTTTCCAACGTCTCGTTTGGCCTTAAAAAGGGTGAGATTTTTGGGATCATCGGGCCGAACGGGGCCGGTAAGACCACGTTGTTCAACGTTATCGCCGGCCACTATCGGCCAACTTCCGGCAAGGTCGTCTTTGAGGGTAAGGATATTACTTCTCAGAGCAGCAATCGCATCGCTCAGGCGGGGATAGCACGCACTTTCCAATCCGTGCACCTGTTCAAGCAGAGCACCATGCGTGAAAATCTGAGCCGGGCAGAGAGGATCTCGCGGTTACACAGCCCCTTTGCGATGTTTTCGAGACAACCTGAGCCCGAAGCTTCAATAATCGACGACGTGGCGGCTTTTATCGGCATGGAATCTTTGCTCGATTCCGTTGCCGGGGATCTTTCGTACGGTCACCAGAAGATGATCGGCGTAGGGATGGCGATGATGGTTTCACCCAAGCTAATCCTTATGGATGAACCGGCGGCCGGATTGAACCCGACCGAAAAACGCGAGGCACAAAAGCTTGTCAAACAACTAAGAGACGAGCGCAAGATCAGCGTCTTGATTGTTGAGCATGACATGCCGCTTGTCATGCAAGTCTGCGATCGGGTTCTGGTGGTCAACCAAGGTAAGCCGATCGCACTTGGCACCCCTGAAGAGATCCGCTCAGACCCTGCAGTAATTGATGCCTATCTGGGAGAAGATTATGAGTTTGCTTGAGGCTCGCAACATCTCAGTCGACTATGGCGGCGTACATGCCCTTCGGAACGTTGATATCGCCGTGCGAGACAAAGAGGTCATCGCGATAATCGGTGCAAATGGCGCGGGAAAGTCGACATTACTGAAGACTGTGGCCGGACTGGTGCCCCAAAACGAGGGTGAAATATTTTTCGACGGTAAGGAGATCTCGAGTCTCCGGACACACGAACGGATTGATCGTGGCATTGTGTTGTGTCCGGAAGGTCGGCGGCTTTTCCCGGATATGACGGTTTACGATAACATCCGCATGGGCGCCTACCGCATGTCCAGCCGTGAGGAATTCAACGAACGGCTGGAATTCCTTTTTGAGATTTTTCCCCGGGTCTCAGAAAGGCGCAACCAGATTGCTTCAAGCCTTTCAGGCGGCGAACAACAAATGGTCGCCATCGCCCGTGCGTTGATCAACAAACCCCGCGTGGTCATGCTGGACGAGCCGACGCTTGGCCTCGCGCCAAAGCTGGTGATAGAGGTCGGCAATTTGGTCGGCAAAATCCGCGAGGAAGGTATCGCCGTCGTGTTGGTTGAGCAAAACGCCAAACTAGCGTTGCGCATCTCGGATTATGGTTTTGTCATCGAAACGGGGTCGGTGGCATTGGAAGGACCGAGCGCGGACCTGCTGCAAAGCGAAGAAATCCGCAATATTTACCTGGGCGGTGGAACGGGTGAAGATTAGGCGCGCTGTCGGCGATGTCGGTCGGTCGCATTTCGAGCAGGGTACTCTACAAAGGCCATTGAGCGCTGAAAGAATCTGACCAAAAAACTTGAACGGCTTTAGCACAGCAAGTTGAGAGGGATCACATGTGACGTGCCCCCCTGAAAAGCCCGGCGCTTGGAGTTCGTCTGTTCTCCAACTGAGGCGACACACGATGAAGCGAAGCCGTTTCAGTGAGGACCTGATCATAGGGATATAAAAGCAGCATCAAGTTGGGCAATCTACGCCGGTCTTGTCGTTGCAGCCCTCTTACACGTTTAGGACAAAGCGACCGCCATGAGCCGATCCTTCAGCCGCCAATGGCCCATCTCTACGCCCGCAACCGGCGATCGGAATGTCAGCAGATGCGGACATTCAAGCGACCCGACATAGACCGTTCGCCGGTCATCACCGCCAAACGCCAGGCTGGTCGGAAAAGACATTATCCGTTGTTCGGGATCCTCGATGACCGTTACAGCGGTTTCATCGGGTGCAATGCGGATAATGGCGTGGCGTTTCAGATCGGTGACCCAGAGTCCGCCTTCCTCATCCAGGGCCAGCCCGTCGACCAGCGCCCCTTCGAAAAGCGGGTCCGGGCCGTAAGGCCGACCGTTGCGGGGTACCCCATCCGCGCCGAAATCGAATTTCAAAACCCGACCGGCGCTTGTCTCGGCAACGTACATGGCATTCCGCTCGTGATCGAGGCGAATTTCGTTAGGGAAATTCAGACCGCGAAGCACGGTTCTGGCAGAGGTTTGATCCGCATCGAGGCACAAAATGTAGCCGTCCGGAACGCGGGACTGGACGGCATCCCAGCGGGGTAGTGTGCGAGTCGAAACCGTAACCCAAATGCGGCCATCGTTATCAATGAACGGAAAATTGACCGAGCCCAGCTCGGTGCCATCAATCTCTTCCAGGATCACCTCTTCAATGCCCCCTGCCCTGATTGCATAGAGCTGACCCAGACCAATATTGGCGATGATGATCTCGCCGTCCCTCGTAACCGCAAGACCGTTGGGGAGTTCTCCCATCCGTCCAATGGTTCGGGTTTCACCATCCGGCTCGATCAGGCAGACAGCAGCACTGCTATCAGACACAAGGAGGCTACCATCGCTGAAGGCCAGAACGCATTCCGGTCGTCGCAGGCCATGGCCGTGCGGCACAAGTTCGTCGGGCGACAACATGAGGTTCGTGAACACTGTCTCGCCGGAAGCAGGGAAGGGCATCATCACACTCCAAGGGCATCAGCGGGTTACGCCAGGTCGCCCCGCATGTGTGGACCTAAGAAAATAGCCGTCTGTGGCGCAGCTTACGCCTGTACCTAAGGCTGCTGGTAGCGGCGCCCATGTGGGTGCCGCTACCAACCGTAGCATTCTATCCGAGATCGTCAATAATCACCGGTACACCATTCTGCATTTCGAAGACAAACATCGGCGACAGTATCTGGTGAGTACCGAAGTTGAGATTGCCACCTTGCAGTGAGGGCATCGGCAGCACTTCTTCCATAGACGTCGCAACCTTTTTGGTGTCGTCGACATCGCCAGCCTTAGCGATTGCGGCGAGCAAGACCCTGGAAGCGTCATAATAGGGTGCGATCATCTCGTTGGGAGCGTGGCCATTTGCTTCGGTGTATTCGGCCGCGATCTCCTTATAGCCCTCGGTCGAGGTATCAGAATAACCAATGAACAGAAGTCCTTCGACCAATTCCTTGCTACCGGCTGCTTCGAGTATTGCGCGCGGGCCAGGACCGCCGGTCTTGATGAACTTTCCTTCGTAGCCAAGTTCGCGCGCTTGCCGGATCATCAGGCCGGCCGTCGGAGGCGCGGTCCCACCCAGATCAATGATTTCAGCTCCGCTGGCAATGATCTTGGTCAGCATCGGTTGGAAATCCCGCTGAGACCGCTCGAACAATTCGTGAGCGAGAATTTCGAAGCCGACCCCTCGAAAAGACTCCTCGGCGACCTCGGTCAAATCCCAGCCGGTTTCGTCATTCGGGTTCACGACGACCATGCGTTTTTCCGTTACATTTTCCGCCAGCCAAGGCGCCATAAACGGAATATAGCTGTCTGGCGTGCTGGCCAGCCGGAACATGTAGGTCGTATTGGCATCAACCGATTTCGTGGTAAACGCCGCGGTCATCGCCAGCACTTCGTCATCCTCGATATTCTGCTTCAGAGCCATGGTGCCCGAAGAGGATACGAGCATCATGTATTTCACATCTTGTCTCAGGAGATTGTGGTAAATAGCGACGGCCTCGGAAGCCTTATACTGATCGTCGTAGGCAAGTATATCGACGTCATATTTGGTACCGCCGACATCAAGGCCACCTGTGGCGTTAACTTTGGCGGCCGCTGACTTTGCCGATTCGGCCAGTGCCATTCCCCAGGGTGCGCCTGGGCCCGTAAGCGGTGCGATGACGCCAATTTTCAGCGACTCGGCGTGGCCCGCCGATGCCGAGGCGGTAACCAAGGCGAGGGCGGTTGCGATACTCTTCAGTGTGCTCATTGGATTTCCTTTCACTAGGTTCAGATGGTAGTCAAAATGCGGATGACGCAATCACATGCTGCGGCAGAAGTCTTCATGTAGAGGCCGGCTGCGGTAGGGGCAGACTCGTCTGGAAAGACAAGGTTCGGCACGGCGCAGACACCGGTTACCGGGATCAATCCTTTGTCGCCGCTTGCACGGACACGAGCAGCGCGTATTTTCAGCTTAGCCAATTTCCAGTCCCGCCATGGTTCCCTCTCGGATCGCGTCAAAGAATTTTGCGGCGCCGTTCACGTCGCCGACATAGTGGACGTCCGCAGCCAGTTCCGACCATGTCTTAGCGATGTCGAGTTGATTTTCGTAGCCAGTGCACAGGATGGTAGTGCCCACCCCGGAGATGGTTCTGGTCAGAAGGTTACGGGGGGTAATCCGCAGCCAGTTCTCGCCGATTTCATTGACGGCACAATCTTCAATCACCTCGACATCCGAGGCCGCCAACTTGTCGCGGTAGTGAATTTCATCCACATGCACCGCCTTGGTCAAAATCTTGCTTCGTGCGATCAGCACTATGGGGTGGCCGCGCTCGGCCAGATAATCAGCAACCTCGACCCCGACGAGCCCGCCGCCGATCACGGCACAGGCACCCGTAGCCTCTTCCTCTCCGGCCAGTATTTTCCAACCGGTCCGAACATGCGGCAAATCAACCCCCGGAATGTTTGGCTTGCGAGACCGGCCTCCAATGGACACGATGAGCGAGTCCGGCTTAAGCGCTTTGATCTCATCATCGGTTATCGAACTGCCAAGACGAAGGTTGATCCCCAGTCGCTTCACTTCTTTCTGGTAAAAACTGAGAAGATCTCCGATGGATTCCCGCTGGGGTGGACGATGCGCAATATCGAGCTGTCCGCCAATAACATCGGTGTGGTCGACGACCGTTACGCGATGCCCGCGCCTGGCCGCCATCACCGCAGCAGAAAGCCCCGCCGCACCGCCTCCGATGACCGTGACCCGACGAGGTTCCGGTCGGCTCGAAAGCATCGGTGCCAGTTCCATTTCGCGGGTGACCAACGGGTTGACGGTGCAGGACAGGCGCTTATCCCGATAAATACTTGCGATACATTCGTTGCATGCGATGCACGGAACGATTTCTTCACTTCTTCCTGTTCGGGCCTTTTCAGGAAATTCCGGATCCGCAATTAGTGCCCGGCTGAGACAGACGGCATCCGCGTCGCGTGAGGCGATGATATCCTCTGCCAGATCCGGCTTGGTGATCCGCCCGACCACCATCACCGGGATATTCACCTGACGGCGTAATGTGGCCACCGAACCGCGGTTCCAGGCCGGCGGAATCATCATTCCAGCTACCGGCATGAACGGTCGCGAGGCATGCACGCCGCCGGAAATGCTCAACGCATCCGCTCCGGCGGCCTCGACCAGCTTTGCCGTCACGCTGGATAGATCATGGGTCGTTCCGCCCGGGAAATGATCCGAGCTGTTCATTCTGACAATGACCGGAAAGTCCTGGCCCAAGGCATCCTTTATTTCGCTGACGACCTCACAGAGCATCCGTGCCCGCCCCGCCTGATCCCGGCCGTACTTGTCTTGGCGCCGATTGGCTTCGGGAGAAAGGAACTGGCTTAGAAGATAGCCGTGCGCCGCGTGGACCTCGACCGCGTCAAATCCTGCGTCTTGCGCGCGCTTCGCGGCATCCCGGAACGACCGCACAATGCGCGTTATTTCTGAGGCTGTCATTTCGCGTGGCGGGGATGCAGTACCGCCGCTGGTAAAGGACGATGCAATGGGGGACGGGCCTAACGGGACCGAACCGGAAACCTCCGCGACCGCTTCGCGGCCACCATGATTGATTTGCAGGGCGGCCTTTCCACCTTCGCGATGGATCGCGTCGGCGACTGCCGCAAGGCCGGGAGTGAAACGATCATCGTAGATCCGGGCATTGCGTGCGAGACGCAGGCCGTCCTGGCTGACATAGGTTGCCTCCACTACGACGAGCCCGACGCCACCACGCGCCCTCATCGCATAGTAGTAGGCCATTTCCTCGGTCGCGTACCCGTCGAGATCAGCAAGTTCGGAACTGGATGCGGCAAAGCAGATCCGATTGCGAATCTCCATGCCTCCGATCCGCAAGGAACTGAACAAATTCGGAAATTCTGTCATGGCACACCTCCCGCATTCAGAAGAACAAGAGACAAACCACACGCCCATTCGCGCGTGGAAAGACCACGACGCTTGGCGTGTCGCAAGTTACTGGCTCTCCTCCGTCAGTGCGGCGGAACCGTTGTGGTCCGCGCGCTTTCTCTCCCTGGAAAGGCCATTTTAACGGCCTGACCATTTAAGCGTAGGAAGCCCGATGTCATGAGTCAACCATATTTTCTTGTTGTCTACGATCTGCCGTGAGGCTACTTGTTTCATCACCTATTGCAGCGATTGCGAAATGGCCTGTCCAAATTGGATTGGACGTGAATCTATGGGAGATTCTCGGAACGATCCGGTGCAAACCAGAATGGTTATCTTCGCCGCTCTTGAAGAATTCTCCAACAAGGGATTCAGAGGTGATGGGATTGAGAGTATCTCTCAGAAGGCAGGTGTAAATAGACAGTCGCTCCATTATCACTATTGGAAATGTCGCAATAGATTCCATTCTATATTGGCAACAACTACACAATTTCACATGTACTCGACTCCGATCTTGACGCTGAGGAAGTGATCGCGAAGCGAGAAGCGTATGTCGTTTAGTTTGTTATTGCTCCGGCCTATTCGCCGCAGGGCATAATACGTCGGGCGGCGAATATCCCGGCAGAAATCAGCGCTCTTGTGTGAGATATGAACCAGTTTCGACAGCAAAAGAAGGAGATACATATATGGGAATTCTTGAGGGGAAGCTCGCAGTTGTCACCGGAGCCGGACGGGGTCTCGGCGCGGCAATTGCAAAGGGGTTTGCGCATGAGGGTGCAAAGGTGGTTGTCGTCGATCTGGACGCCGAAGCCGCAAACCGGGTCGCGCAGGAGTTGCAGTCAGAAGGTCACGACGCCTGGAGCTACGCGCTCGATATCGGCGACAGGCAGGCCGTTTATTCCTTCGCAGAGCGGGTCGCGGCCGATCACGGCGACGTCCAGATACTGGTCAACAATGCTGGCATCGCACCGCGCGTCTCGATCGACGACGATGAATTTGTCGCTGCCTGGGATCAGGCCATTGCAGTTAACCTGAACGGGCAGTTCGACACTACCTACGCCTTTCTTCCGGCCCTCCGGCGTGGAGGAGGCAACATCATCTACACCGCTTCGATTGCCGCGTTCATCGCACCCAGATCCAGCGCCGGCTACGGTGCCGCCAAAGCCGGCATCGTATCGCTGACGAAATTCATGGCGAGAGAGCTTGGTAAGGACGGAATCCGGGTCAATGCGCTCGCACCGGGTGTGATGATCACTCCGATGACCGAAGGAAGTCGCGACAGCACCAAAGGGCAGAAACATCTGGAGCGCGTTCCTCTTGGACGCAACGGCAGCGCCGATGAGATTGTCGGCCCTGCCATCTTCCTTGCTTCCGATATGTCGTCCTATGTGACCGGCGTGACGGTTCCAGTCGATGGCGGCTTTTTGGCAGTTTAAAGCCATGGTCTTGCCCCGGTTTAGTTCCGGCTTCTTTTCAGCAATGTTTGCTATGAAGGAGATTGAGAATGGCAACGAGACACACAGACGAATTTAGCCGTGATGCAGGTCACATCACGTGGGTTTCGCGCTTGGCGGGGTCAATCTTTTAGGTCACGTGACAGGTAATCATGAGGACTGCGGGAATTTCGCGTGTGAGGGGACATGCTCTAGGTTCGACGCCCAAGAGGGTTGCTCAGAGGTGAATATTCTAAGGCGTTCGGCAACGATTGCGGGCTCACTTAAGGATCCGGCAGGAACGATCATCTGGGATCCGTCACCACTGGCCCAGGGAACCCCAGACCCACAGACCCGGCAGAAAGACTTGGAGATATCCCGCCCCGGCATCTGGTAACTTACGATCCCTTCAGCACCGCTGAGCCAAGCGAAGCCTTCGATGCCCACGAACAGGTTCGAGGCAAAGGCAGACCCGGTGATTTGGCGGCACTGCTCACAACTGCACAAAAACAGTTTGTCGAACGCGTTGACGACCTCGAATGAGACCGCTCCGCAAAGGCAACTGCCGTTGATTTTCTGCATCATCGCTATCCTTTGTTATTAGGCGCGACAAATCTGCTGAGGCGCCGCAGGTGATCTTCTGCCTGCGTTATCATTCGGTGCAGGGTGTCTTGCGCGGGTTCGATAGTCCGAACGAGGTCAGCGGCCTCACCGACAATCACCGGGATAATGTCTGTGTCGCCCGCGGCCGACGCCGCGTGAAACCGATCCTGCTCTGCCGCAAGGTTCTGGCGGAGGCCGGAAATGTCCTCACTCCAACATCGCGTGAAGGCATTGCGCATGGTGCGCAGGTTCCAATCTGAAGGCCAATCAAGCCCACGCGCCAAATCGAACACCGAACTGCGTTCGGTATCGTCGCCAGAACCGCGTACGGCGGCGTGTTTGGCATTGTCATTGGCAAGAGATTCGCCGCTGGCAAAGAATGTGGTTCCGCACAATGCTCCCGCAGCACCCAGCGCCAAAGCCGCAGCCAATCCCCGTCCATCAGCAATGCCACCTGCGGCGATGACCGGTATACCCTGCGCGATATCAACAACGGCAGGAACGAAGGGCAACGTTGCTCTAACGCCGCCGTGCCCACCTGCCTCTGTGCCCTGCGCCACGATGGCATCCACACCAGCGTCGACAGCTTCGCGGGCTTGGTCCAACGTCTGTACCTGTACCACCAGTTTGGCCTGGGACTCCCTAATTCGATGAAGAAATGGCTTGAAGTTGCCGAACGAAAGCATCAGCGCCGCAGGGCTTCGATCCAGAGCAAGATCAAGCAGGTCGGGTTGGCGGGCCAGCGACCAGGTGATGAACCCAACGCCGACCCCTGTATTCCCTGCTGCCTCAAACTCACGCATCAGCCAATCGGCGTCGCCATAGCCGCCGCCGATCAGGCCCAAACCACCCGCCTTGCTCACCGCCGCGGCAAGCGCCCCGCCGCTGACACCTGCCATCGGTGCCAGCAGGACGGGATGTTCGATGTCGAACAGATCGCAAAGGGGTGTGCGAACAGGCATTCAGGTCACCCCGCCGCTTCGCGTC
>Ga0209345_10005337_pt1 | contig 11971 bp, 10 predicted proteins | sample Cruoilmetagenom7_FD_187294 | JGI IMG/M metagenome (GOLD analysis project Ga0209345, IMG submission 187294) | Oil polluted marine microbial communities from Coal Oil Point, Santa Barbara, California, USA - Sample 7 (SPAdes) (version 2) | ecosystem: Environmental > Aquatic > Marine > Oil seeps ...
GGCAAAAGCCGCAGCATACCGCTCTTCGCGCGCCCGCAATTCCTCGACCAGGTCAGCGACCGTGGTCGCAGCGGTGTCGACCCGCTCTTTCGGCATCCCGATCCGCTCGCGGACCCAGGCAAAATACAGCACATCCATTTAACGCGCCTCCTTCAAATAGGGCAAAGCCTTGCGCAGATAGTCCGCCCCGGTGATCAGAGTCAACGCGGCCGCCAGCCACAACAGCCATAACCCGGCCCATCCGGCCCATTCCATCCCGGCCAGTTTCCAGCCCAGGCCTTGCAGGTCTTCGACCTCTCCATCCAGAATTTTCCCAACCAGCTCCGCGTCCATGCCAAAGGCCGACATGCCCAGGTAGTGTTCAAAGATACCCTGCGCAAACAGCACTGAAATAGCAGTCATCTGCGCGGTAGTTTTCCATTTGGCAAGATTTGTAACCTTCAGCGTGCCTGCTGTGTCGCCCAAGTATTCGCGCAGCCCCGACACAAACACCTCTCGAAACAGGATCACTGTTGTTGGCAACACCAGCCAGGGCGACATCGACGAATAACCGACTATCACCATCAATGCGATGATCACCATCGCCTTGTCGGCAATCGGGTCCAGCATCGTGCCCAGCTTGGTTTCCTGTTTCCAGGCGCGAGCCAGATAGCCGTCAATCCAATCAGTTGCGGCAGCAGTGACAAACAGCAACAGTGCAAACCAATCGGCATAGGGCCGATTGAAATAGAGAAACATCACGGCAAGCCCCGGCGCAGCAACCAGGCGCAGGACGGTTAGGATATTGGGTACTGTCCAGATCATGGATGGACCCTAATACGCGGGCGGGGAACATGAAAGCGGCTGATGCGAAAATCTGCCCGTACCGGGCAGGGCCTTCGGCGAGGATATTTAAGGCCAGAAAAAGATAAGAAAGCTTTTCGCTTTTTCTTGTTCTAAATACTCAATCCGACGGGCGGCACGCCCGGCCTCTATATATCCTGCCGCGCCATAGGCGCGCCCTTTGGATTAACTACGGTCGTTGAAATAGTCATAGAGGGTTTGTGCCAGCGTGGCCGAGATACCGTCAACCGCCTTCAGATCGGGTAAACCTGCCCGCGCCACTGCCTTGGCAGAGCCGAAATGTGCCAACAGGGCGCGTTTGCGCGTCGCACCGACACCGGGGACATCATCCAAAGGCGTGGCGCCGATAGCCTTGGCGCGTTTGGCACGATGAGTGCCGATGGCAAAGCGGTGTGCCTCGTCCCGCAGGCGTTGGACGAAATACAGTACCGGATCGTTGTGACGTAGCGCAAAGGGGCGCTGGCCTATGCGGTGGAATTCCTCTTTGCCCGCGTCACGGTCGACGCCTTTGGCGACCCCGACCATCGGGATGTCGCCCACCCCGTGGGTTTGCATGATGCCCGCCACCGCGCTGACCTGACCCGCGCCGCCGTCGATCAGCAGCAAGTCGGGCCACATGCCTTTGTCGCGGTCCGGGTCTTCCTTGATCAGACGGGTAAAGCGGCGGGACAGCACCTCTTTCATCATGCCGAAATCATCACCCGGGGTCAGGTCTTCGCCGCGGATGTTGAATTTGCGATAGCTGTTTTTCACGAACCCTTCAGGTCCGGATACAATCATTGCGCCCACCGCGTGGCTGCCCTGAATATGGCTGTTGTCATAAACCTCGATCCGTTGCGGCGGGCCATCCAATTCGAACGCCTCGGCCAACCCGCGCAGCAAGCGGCCTTGGGTGGCGGTTTCCGACATTTTACGCGCCAGCGATTCGCGCGCATTGCGCAGCGCGCCCGACACCAGGTCGGCCTTTTCGCCGCGTTGGGGCACCAGGATTTCGACCTTGCGTCCGGCCTTTTGCCCCAGGGCGTCGGCCATCAAATCCTCGTTTTCGATAGCATCCGACAGGATCACCTGCCGGGGTGGTTCGCGGGCGTCGTAGAACTGGCCGACAAAGGCCTCCATCACCTCGGCCGCAGACACATCCGCGCCGGTACGAGGATAATAGTCGCGGTTGCCCCAGTTCTGGCCCGAGCGGATAAAGAATACCTGAACGCAGGCCTGGCCACTGTCCATGTGCAGGGCGATGATATCGGCCTCGGTCACGGTGCGCGGATTGATGCCCTGCGCTGTCTGCACCTGCGTCAGGGCACGGATGCGGTCGCGCAGCCCGGCGGCGCGTTCGAATTCCATCGCGTCAGACGCCGCCTGCATCTGCGTGGCCAGTTCCTTTTGTACCTTGGTAGAGCGCCCCGACAGGAAGCGTTCGGCGTCACGCACACTGGTGGCATAACTGTCCTGGTCGATCTTGCCGACGCAGGGCGCCGAGCAGCGTTTGATCTGGAATAACAGGCAGGGGCGGGTGCGGCCCTCGAACATCGAATCCGAGCAATTGCGCAGCAGGAACGCTTTTTGCAGCTGGGTTAGCGTCCGGGTCACCGCGCCCCCGCTGGCGAAGGGGCCGAAATAGGTGCCTTTTTCCTTTTTCGCGCCCCGGTGTTTCTTGATCTGCGGGAAAGCATGTTTGTCCGAGACCAGAATGTTGGGAAAGCTTTTATCATCGCGCAGCAGCACGTTATATTTGGGCTTTAGCTGCTTGATCAGGTTCTGTTCCAGCAACAGCGCCTCGGTTTCTGTCCGGGTGGTCAGGAACATCATGGACGTGGTGGCCGCGATCATCCGGGCGATGCGCGGGCTGTGGCCGGTCGGGCGGGCATAGCTGGATACCCGGGCGCGTAAAGCGCGGGCCTTGCCGACATAAAGCACCCGGTTCTGCGCATCTAGCATCCGGTAGACGCCAGGCGAGGCGTCCAGCGATTTCAGATAGCCGTGAATGCGGGCATGCCCGGTGACGGCGGGCAAATCATCGGCAGCATCAGATGAGTCGGGCAAATCGGTCATGCCCCCCAGATATGATTCTCTGGCGCTGGCTGCAATCTTGACGGCACCCAATCAAGAGAAAACAAATCCACGGATAGTGTGGATAAGTAGGATGATAACTTTGCAGACCTGGGAAAATTTCTTTGTATTCTGGTGATTTCGCTGATTTGCACAATAAATAGGCGACAATGTAACTATTTGAAGAATAACAATATTATTATCTGCACTTATCAAGTTCATGATAACAAAGACAATTTTGTAACGCATTGCTAACAATTCGGGCTGCGGTGCAAAACTTGACGCCAAGGCAGTTATTATTCGACGCCCACGACATCCGGTGTCTGCCACCCAAGATGCTGGCCGCCATCGACGCACAGCAACTGCCCGGTCACGGCGGGGGCATCCAGAAAATAGCCCAGGGCCGCTGTGATGTCGGCCACACCAGCCCCACGGCCCAGCACGGTATTGGCCCGTTGCGCGGCAAAATGCGCCGCAGACTGGCGGGATCCACACAGGGTTGGGCCGGGGCCGATGGCGTTGACACGAATGGCCGGGGCCAGCCCCTGGGCGGTGGTGCGAGTCATTGCCCACAGCGCCATTTTGGCGATGGTATAGGTCATGAATTCCGGGGTCGGCTTTAGCACGCGCTGATCAATCATGTTAACGATCAACCCAGTTGCCTCCGGTTCCCCATTTGCATCCGCCAAAGCGGGCAGCCCCTGGGCGGCCATCGCCTGGGTCAGAACGAAGGGGGCGCGCAGGTTACTGCCCAGGTGCCGGTCCCAATCGGTGCGGGTGGCGGTGTGGATGGTATCATATTCGAACACCGAGGCATTGTTCACCAGACAGGTAATCGCCCCTCCCAGCGCTTGTTGGGCGGCGGGGAACAGCGCCTGGGTTTGGGCCTCGTCCAGCAGATCGGCTTGCAGCGTGACAGCGTTGCGGCCCAGCGCGCGGATCTCGGCAGCGGTCTCGGACGCGCCTGCCTGGGAAGAGGCGTAATGCACCCCCACATCAAAGCCGCGCTGTGCGAGGTAGACCGCCATGGCGCGGCCCAACCGTTGGCCTGCGCCAGTAACCAGAGCGCGGGGGGCCGGTGCGGGGGGGGCAGTGTTTGGCATGGGCGCCCCTTTCGTCAGTCTAATATCAGTATGGCTGCGCTATACTACAACAACACCGAAAGGACATAAATCACGTAAAGCGCCGTCAGTGCGCCGCCCCAGCTGCGGGTGATATCGCGGCCCAGGAACACAAACGGGATTAACAGCAGCGACGCGCACAGCATCACCCACAAATCGAAGGTCAGGAATGACCGGTCTACCGGGATCGGGCCTACTAGGGTGGAAATGCCGACAATGGCCAGCAAGTTGAACATGTTGGATCCGATGACATTGCCCAGCGCCACATCCGCCTGCCGCCGCAACGCCGCCATCACCGTGGTGGCCAGCTCCGGCAGTGACGTCCCGACGGCCACCAGCGTCAGGCCGATCACCGTATCACTGACCCCATAGGTCTGGGCGATCGCCGAGGCGTTTTCGACCAAGATATTGGCCCCTAGCGGCAGCCCGATCAGGCCTAGCAACAGATACGTGCCAATACGCCAATAGGGCATATCGGGGTCGGCCTCTTCTATAGTCTCAAGGTCGTCGGGCACACCGGCCGCACGATGGGCCTGCGCCTCGCGGAAGGCATTGGCCAGGATCAGGACCAAAACGGTCAGCAGCACCAACCCGTCGACCCGGCCAAATTCACCGCTATAGGCCAGCGCGATGAACAGCATCGAGGCCACCAGCATATGCAGATAGGTCTGGCGACTGTCGCATTCTGACGTGTGCAGCGTGGCCAGCAGGGCCGGCACCCCCAGCACCAGCAGGATATTGGCGGTGTTGGACCCCACAACATTGCCCAGCGCAATGCCCGGCGCGCCATTCAGGATGGCCTTGATAGAGATCAGCAATTCCGGGGCTGACGTGCCAAAGGCCACGATGGTCAGGCTGACGATCAGCGCAGGCACCCCCAACCGCAGGCTAAGGTTGACGGCACCGCGCACCAGCACATCGCCCCCCAGCAGCAGAATCACCAGGCCGAGGCCGCACAACACCCATTCGGTCATTATTTGCCCCCCCGCCCGCAGGCGCAGGGCCCCTTGCCAATCCGGTAGCGCCCACAGGACGGGCAACGCACCGAGGCCAGACGTTTTGATCCGGGCAGTCGCAGCTTGCCGAACATCGCCAACGCGACCATGCCGATCAGAAACAGTGAGACGATCTTGACGATCACGTCACAAGCCAAATCGCGCGAAGGCTGCGCGTTCTTCTATACCGGCCAGCGCGTCCTGCGTCAGCTCTAGCCCAAAGCGTGACAGCCATCCACGGCGCAGGCCGTAGCGGCGAAATTGTACCTTATCGCCGAATCGCTCCTGCATTTTTGGTTTCAGGTGGCCGATCCCGTCGATCAACCCCAGTTCGGTGGCGCGGCGTGCCAGCCAGATTTCGCCAGTGAACAGATCGGCTTTGGTGTCCAGCTTGTCACTGCGGCGGGATTTCACATAGTCGATGAAATTGTCGTGGATGTCCCCTAGCAGCGTTTTCAGGCGGGCCACGTCCTCTTTCTTTTCCGGGCTGAACGGGTCGAGCATGGATTTCGACTTGCCCGCGGTGTGCACGCGGCGTTCGATCCCCTGCCGGGCCAGAAAGACATGCGCACCAAACCCCGAAGAGATTACCCCGATAGAGCCCAGAACCGAATTGTCGTCGGCCCAGATTTCATCGGCAGAGGCGGCCAGCCAATAGCCCCCCGAGGCGGCGACATCTTCGACAAAAGCATAGACGGGAATCGACAATTCGTCTGACAGGCGTCTGATCTGTGCGCCAATCAGCGCTGATTGCACCGGCGAGCCGCCGGGCGAATTGATCTCCAGCGCCACGGCGTCGGGTTTGCCCCGGCGAAACGCTTTGTCCAGCACCGGGGCCAGCAAGGCGTCGCTAAGGCCACCGCGCCCGGCCATGCCAATGGCGCCAGCAAGGCGGACAACCGCGACCAAAGGCGGGTTCTTGAGGAACGGCAAGCGGAACTTCATAGAACCCGATGTAGAATGCCGCCCACCGGTTCACAAGGCGAGCGCGGAAACTTGATCGCTTGGAAAGGCGCATTTCACGCAACGTCCGGCAAATTTGCAACGCTGCTGACGCGGATCGCCCACGTACCGGGTCGGGCCGGGCCGGGATGTTGGGTTTTCCGCAAATTACCTGTCAGGCGCAGTTGTGGTTGTTGTCGTCGTCGTACCGGTATCAGTGCCGCCCGTCGCAATGACCAGGACGACTGCAACCGCCAAAACCCCCAACGCCGCCGGGGTGGTCAGCGCGGTGCCTTGCAGAACCGTCGATTCGGTTTGAGGTTGAGGTTGCGAACAAGTAACCTGAAGCGTGCCATTGGGCAGAAACTGCGAAGAAACAACCGTCCCCCCACCACAGGCCAGACGCGCCTTGGCCTGGGCCAGCGCTGCATCGGCTTGTGCCGACGCGCCATTCGCCAAGGCGAAAAGAAGCAGCCCGGAAACAGTGGATGTAATTATCTTATTCATATCCCAAGCCCCGTCGTTTCCCACAGCTTTAGTTGTAGCGTTCGCCGCTCTGCGATACAATGACAGCGAAGAATCTGGCCTCAAATCGGCGGATTAGGACATCAATTGTCACAATCGCTGAAATGTGGTGTGGTCGGATGCAACCATTTCAGGAGGTCAGTTGATGCAAAACCGCGCCCGGACGCCCTTGTTCACCACAGCGATAGTTGCGGTTCTTCTGTCACCGACCAGCGGCCTTACGGCACCGATTCCCGGGGGGGTGCTGTATACGGTTGTCATACCGGCTGGCGAGTTCGGGTCTTCGGCCTATACTGCGGTTGTGGTCGGGGGATTGGCATCGGCCTACAAATTCTGCGCCCAATTGCCCGATGCAGCCTATCGGGTGGATTGTCTGGCTGAAAGATTCGGGGAGATCGCCAAAGCCATTCCCAAAGGCACCGATTACGACGAGGTCCGGGACATTCTGGACTCGACGTCCAAACAGGTGGCCGAGCTGGCGCGCAAAAACCGCGACCCGTCTGGCCAGCGCGCCCGGATGAAGCGCCCCGGGTCATCAGAAATCACGTCGCGGCCACTGACCCCGATCAACCCCGCAACGACGGCGCAGGTCAACCGGCAGGCGCTGGCGATTCTGGAAAGCACCCAGACCCGGTTGCTGCGCAGCTCTGAAGGGTCCAAAAGCAAGGCCGTGCAATACGCTAAGATTGCCAATGCGGTCGGGTCCAACAAGGTGTTGCTGCGCGCCTAGGATCTGCGACGCGCCAGAGCGTGTCGCGTTTCATTGGGTTCAAGCCTTTTGCCGTAACCGCCCGAAGGGCGTTGGTTAGTTTCGTTTGCGTTTCCGCTTATCTTTGATCACCCCCTTGACCATCTTGCCAAAAGCCCGTTCACGCGCACGACGGCCTGTAAGAGTTTCAGTGTTGCGGGCGTCTTCGGTGACCAGTTTTTGCCACCGTTTGAACCGCGCCGCATCAAGCACACCCGCATCGACCGCCGCAAGGACAGCACAGCCCGGCTCCACCTCGTGACGGCAATCTGCAAAACGGCACGCCTGTGTCAAATCAACAATATCGGCAAAAACCTCTGCCAGGCCCGACTGAACATCCGTCAGCTGCAACTCTCTCATGCCGGGGGTGTCCAACAGCCAGCCACCTTTCGGAAGGCGGTGAAGCGCCCTGGCGGTTGTGGTATGCCGACCTTTGTTGTCGTCGGCGCGAGGGCCCTGGGTTGCGATAGAATTGGTTGCGGTCAGCGTATTGACCAATGTGGATTTGCCAACGCCAGAAGATCCGACCAGCGCCACAGTTTGACCTACCGCACACCAGGGCGCAAGCACTGCCACGCTGTCAGGATCACGGGCATCAAGGACTTCGACCAAAAGACCGGGCATAAGTTTGGTGGCCCGGCGCACAAAATCTTGCGGGTCGTCTGTCAGGTCGGCCTTGGTGATCACGATGATCGGCATTACGTCAGCTTCGAGCGCCAAGCCCAGATACCGTTCCAGCCGGGCGACGTTAAAGTCCTGATTGCAGGACGTCACAATGAATAGCGTGTCAACATTTGCCGCAATAAGCTGCAGCTTTCGGGCGTGCCCGGCAGCCCGGCGCTTGAACAGGCTTTTGCGGTCAAGAAGGCGCTGGGGCAGCGATGTCTGGGGGTCAAGCAACAGCCAATCGCCAATTGTGGCGGCTGTTTCCGGATCGTCCGGGTCAGCGGTGAACGGCGGCACGATCTGCCGAAGACCAAGGCCTTGAACACTTAGGCTGTTGCGATGGACGGCCATCACCCGGACAGGAATGGTTGCGGACAGGTCGTCCTGATCAAGCTGCGTATCGAAGAACGGGACCCAGCCGAGATCGGCCAGTTCGGAAAATTGCAATGTCATTGGTCTCTTACCAGTTTTGGCACCCTGCCAGAGGCACAGGTACGCGGAACAGATATCATGACGCACAGGCACGCGCACATGATACAAACGCCTTGCAGCGTTCGGCCGGAAAAGGGGAAAGAGGGCCTTTGGCACCGCAAAAGCGGAGGTAGGATCAATCTGCTTTGGTGCGCAGAATTGTTAATCTTTCCTGTCCCTGCCAGCCGGGCAGGACACGACGGCAATCATCAACATCCCTTTCTTGGTCGATTTTGGCTAATGATCCAAATCATCAACGCTTCCTGAAGGAAAATACGGACAGGGGGGGCTTAAATCAAGCCTTACCAGAAGCCGCGCCAAACCGCAGGCTTGCCCCCGGATACCGGCCCTTTACCCTTTGGGGTTTGCCAACTGTCAGCTACGGATGCGCCAGCCGGTTTTGAAGATCCACCAGATCACCGCAAGGCACAGGGCGGTAAAGGCAGTGATCGCCAGCAGGCTAAAGCCAATCGGCACGTCTGCGGTTCCAAAGAACGACCAGCGAAAGCCAGAGATCAGATAGACCACCGGGTTGAACAGGGTGATTGTCTGCCAGACCGGCGGCAGCATGGTGATCGAATAGAACGACCCGCCCAGAAATACCAAGGGGGTAATGATCAGCAGCGGCACCATTTGCAGCTGTTCGAAATTGCCCGCCCAGATGCCGATGATAAACCCAAACAGCGCAAAGCTGAGACAGGTAAGCAGCAAAAAGGCCACCATCGCCAGCGGGTGAGCGATGTCGACGTCCACAAACAGCGACGCCGTGCCCAGAATGACCACGCCGATGAACAGCGCCTTGGTGGCTGCGGCCCCGACATATCCCAGCACGATTTCCAGAAAGGTGATCGGTGCCGACAGAAGTTCGTAGATCGTGCCGATGAATTTCGGGAAATAGATGCCGAAGGACGCGTTGGAAATCGACTGGGTAATCACCGACAACATCACCAGTCCCGGTACGATGAAAGCGCCGTAACTGACGCCCTCGACCTCGGTTATCCGGCTGCCGATGGCGGCGCCGAACACCACGAAATACAGCGAGGTCGACAGGACCGGTGACAGAAAGCTTTGTAACAGCGTGCGGAAGAACCGCGCCATTTCAAAGCGGTAGATCGCGGAGATGGCTGTCCAGTTCATTCGTCATTCCCATGCACAAGATCGACAAAAATCTCTTCGAGACTGCTTTGGCGCGTCTGGACGTCGGCCAGCACCAGACCGGCGGCGGCCACGTCATTCAGCAGCGCTGTGATGCCCGTCCGCTCGGCATGGGTGTCATAGGTGTAGACCACAGATTGACCCGACGCGCCCAGCGTCAGGTTGAAGGCAGCCAGCGACTCTGGGATAGTGCCCAGCGGCGCGGTCAGCTGTACTTCGATTTGCTTTTTGCCCATACGGGCGACCAGCGTGGTCTTATCCTCGACCAGCAGCAGCGCGCCATTGTTGATGACCCCGACGCGGTCGGCGATGGCTTCGGCCTCTTCGATGTAATGGGTGGTCAGGATGATGGTGACGCCATCCTGTTTCAGGTCGGCCACGATGTCCCACATGTCTTTGCGCAATTCCACGTCGACCCCGGCGGTGGGTTCATCCAGGAACAGAATGCGCGGTTCATGCGCCAGCGCCTTGGCGATCAGCACCCGGCGTTTCATGCCGCCCGACAGCGCCTTGATCGGTTGGTCCTTCTTGTCCCACAGGGATAGTTTGCGCAGGATGGATTCGATCAATGCATCATTACGCGGCTTGCCGAACAGGCCACGGGTCAGGCGCACGGTGTTGATCACCTTTTCGAACGGTTCCAGCGTGGCTTCCTGGGGCACCAGCCCGATCAGCGCCCGCGCGGCGCGAAAATCGGTGATGATATCGTGGCCATCGACGGTGACATGGCCCGCACTGGGGGTGGTGATGCCGCAGATGGTTGAGATCAGCGTGGTCTTGCCCGCGCCATTGGGCCCAAGCAAGGCCAGGATTTCGCCCTTTTCAATGTCCAGCGTCACGCCCTTCAGCGCCTCGAACCCACCAGCATAGGTTTTTTGCAAATCTCGGATCGACAGGATTACAGTCATGGTCCCCCCAGCCTGTTCGCCGGGAACTTAGGTCTGCTGTGCCCCCGGGACCAGAGCCCTGGCGCATAAACTTCTGCGCGCTGGTGCAGAGGTCAGGCGCGCCCGGTGATCTTTTTCAGCCAGCCCTTCTTTTCGCCTTGCTCCTCGTCCGACCCTTGCGGGCCGTCCTCGGGTGGGGTTTCGATCTGGTTTTGCAGGTTGGTAAAGAACTGGTCGGCCAGTTTCTTGGCGACGCCGTCAATCAGGCGACTGCCAAGCTGGGCCAGCTTGCCGCCAACTTTGGCGTCCACCTCGTAGACCAGCAAAGTGCCAGTTTCGGTCGCGCTTAGCGTGACACTGGCCCCCCCCTTGGCAAACCCGGCAACCCCGCCCTTTCCCTCGCCTGTGATGGTCAGGTGTTGGTTTTCCACCATATCCGACATGCTGACATGTCCGGTAAAAGTGGCCTTTACCGGGCCAATCTTTTGGGTGACGCTGGCGGAATAGCCATCCTGCGGGTTTCCGGTGACTTCGTTGGCGCCGGGCACACAAGCCTGCAACATGTCCGCATCCAGAAGGGCTGCGTAAATGGTCGCCGGATCGGCCTGAATTTCGCGCTGATCGTTCATATGCATGGACGTGCTCCGGTATTGTGTCTTCTGGACATCTAACCGGTCCCGACGGTTGGGCCAAGAACAATAGGCACAGGCGGGAATGTCGGAAACAGGCATTGCTCTGTTTGGCGACGGTGTTAACAGATAGCACAGCGGGCGCGGTTCTTTGCCCCCCACGGAGAGCACCATGACCGATAGTTCCCGGACCCGGCCCGGCACTGGGATCTTGTTTATTCTGGCCGGTATGGTGGCAATTTCGATCAACGACATGCTGATCAAGCAGTTATCGGGCGGCTATCCGCTGCACCAGATCGTGTTTACCCGGTCAGCCATCGGCCTGTTTTTCAGTCTGATTCTGGTGCATGTCGAAGGCGGATGGTCAATTTTGCGGACCCGCCAACCGGGGCTGCATGTCCTGCGCGGGTTGATGGTTGTTTTGTCCAACATGACGTTTTTTCTTGCGCTGGCGGTGATTCCGCTCGCCGATGCCACGGCGTTGTTCTTTGCGGCGCCTTTGTTCATCACTGTGCTGTCTATTCCCATACTGGGCGAAAAAGTAGGGCCGTTGCGCATGGGGGCGGTGGTGGTTGGCTTTGTCGGGGTGATCATCATGCAACGCCCATGGGCGAGCGGCGAGTCGCTGCAGGCCGACCGGATTGTGCTGTTGCTGCCGCTTTTGGCGGGGCTGACCTATGCGATCATGCAGCTGATGACCCGCAAGCTGGGCGCGACCACCAAGGCGTCGGCGCTGGCGGTCTATATGCAGGGCATGTTCATCCTGGTGTCACTGGGGTTCTGGCTGGTGGCCGGAGACGGGAGGTTTGCCGAAGGGTCGGACAATGCCAGCGTGCAATTCCTGTTGCGCGCCTGGGTTCTGCCTGCGACCGGAGACCGGGGGCTATTCATCGGGCTGGGGGTGAATGCGACGATTATCGGCTATTGTCTCAGCCAG
>Ga0209345_10005338_pt1 | contig 11966 bp, 15 predicted proteins | sample Cruoilmetagenom7_FD_187294 | JGI IMG/M metagenome (GOLD analysis project Ga0209345, IMG submission 187294) | Oil polluted marine microbial communities from Coal Oil Point, Santa Barbara, California, USA - Sample 7 (SPAdes) (version 2) | ecosystem: Environmental > Aquatic > Marine > Oil seeps ...
TATCGCGAGCGATGGGGGTAGTCAGTGAGTTGGTTAACGGCAGTATTAAAGCTGTCCCATTAACACCAAGCTTACCGGGACAGAGTACGGAGAGCGGTTCTGTGTGAGAATGGAGCCGCGGCATGCACAAAAACGAGCGTTGTTATGTGTATCCGCGTGCTGCGTTGTGTTAGGAAGCGTCTAGCCAACCTTGGCCAACAGCATATTCGAGCTTATCAATAAACCAGTCGTATATTTCTAGGCTTTCATTTTCAATAAATTGATGCATTTTTAGTACTTGGTTCTTATGTATACCGTTGTCTTTCCATGCACGGCCTTCGCTCGTAATGTTATGGAGAAAAGGCAACAAACGATCGATGACCTTTAGTAGTTTTGCTTCTTTACTAACACCGGTTTCTTGTTCTTCCCAAAGCTCGACAATATCGCCAATTGGGTTGCCAGGATGCGAGGCGATTTGCTTTACGCTCTCACGTTCTTCAACGTGAGCGGCGGCTCTTTTACTGCTATAAAGAAATGTGTCTCCAGCTCCTATTTCACCAAGATCATGAAGTAATGCAAGCTTAATGAGTTTCGGCACATCGTATTCGTCTTTCAGCATTTCCGCGAAGGCCCAGCATGCCATTGCCAGATGCCATGAGTGTTCGGCAGAGTTTTCGACTCTTTCCCCAGCATTGATGTAGGTTCGGCGATTGACAGATTTCAATGCATCCAATTGAAGCATGAAATCTGATATTTTTGAGATTCTATCCGTCAAGCGTTTCCTCCCACAGTCGCTATAATTTGCGGAATAAAGCGCAGCGTAAGGCAGTAAAATTGATGCTTCTTTTACACCTATTCACTGAATTCAACGCGATAGTCTATAAACAGAGTAACCTGCTTATCACTTTTCTGGTTAACTATAACCGGGTTTTCCAAACCAGAAATTGTTACTTTATAATTTGCACCTAAAGCAGCTTTAGTGTTGGTAATTTCTTCCCTAATAAGGGTGAGTAATTGTTTGCGATATTTATTCGGTGAACTTACTGCAAGAGTGGTATTACCAAGCTTGAGCGAGGTATCTTCTGGCTTCTTGATGCGGCCAATAAAACTATATATTTCTTGAGTGGCAGCATAAATGCCCTTACCACTGCCCAGTTTAGCCAGTAAGTAAAAGCTAGAGCCAGAACTTCTGCCATAGGACTTAGAGATAGAAAAAGATGATTTTTCGCTTGGTGAGAGTGAGATTAGCCCTTGTTGGAATTCAATATTAGCGTTGGTGGCAGTTGCGCCACTTATTGCTGATTGAAGCCTACTTATAAGTTTTGCTCTTTCAGATGGGTATTTTGCATCACTGGATAAAGTTACTGGCATCGCTACGTATTCAGCATCGACATCAATTGAGCTATTTACTGGAGTGTTTCCTGTTCCGTATGCAATAACTATTCCCGAAAATCCTGCATGAGCATTTATCGATAAAAGTAATAGTACAGCCGTGATTATATTTTTCATTCGATCTCCATAGAGGGTGTAACGCCCCAAATCACCAAATGCAAAAAAAACAGAGCGACGAAAGAGTGGCGCTTTTTGCAGTCCGCGTGCATTTTCCTTGTTAGCCGATCTGAGATTTAAGTTGCAGCTTTCTTTGCTCGCCGACTTCATTCCAATGTTTGTTAATCAAGGCTCCTTCAAATGAATACAGGTAGTAACAAACCGGCAACGTTTCATTTGGATACTTCTCCTTGATCATCCGATGTGCCTCAATCGCCCCAACCAGCCTAAGCTCGTCTTCTGAGAAAACCCCAACCTCATTTAGTCGTCCGGCAATTTTATTGCCGATATTTTTGAGCTTAGTAAGGTCTCTATTCTGAGACATAATCTCTCTTATATTCTTCGGTTGGCTCAAAAGACTGAACAATGTCCAAATAAACTCCGTTAGGATCCTGGATACAGAAGTGTCTCTGACCCCAATCTTCAGAACGCAACTCAAGTACGATACGAAGCGATTTCGATTTAGCTACTTCGAATGCTGCATCTGCGTCTTCTACTTCCAAGCTGAAAATGACACCTTCGCCAGAATATGGTTTTTGAAATACTGGTGGTTGAGTGGGTTGATCTGGCAACATAAAACCAACCTGAACGCCTGACTTGGACACCAAGTGAACATACCACTCGTTCGAGAAGACAACATCAAAGCTAAGGTTCTCTGAGTAGAAGGATTGCGCCGCAACAAGATTCTTAACTGTAAACACGGGAAATGAACTTTTAGGTTGGATCATATGTGATTCCTTCTTTGACGGCTAACGCTTTGGTAAGCGGCGCGCGTTAGCGCGTCTAGTGGAGGCCCTTTTGGGCCCGAACGATGCTTGAGCTTTTTATCTTGCTGCTTGCTATCGTTTTAATAAAACTAATTGGGTTTTGCCATGGCTGAGGAAGGTTTTAAAGAGAGGCTACTAATTCTCTTCCAGCGTGACGAAGAAGGTTGCTTCAGAAGGTGTGGAAGGACACTCGGTATTTTTTTGTCGAGTGGCATATCCTGTTTGGCGGTGGCAAAGTTTAGCTTCTCCCTTAAATCGTTTTAGTTCTTTACTACGTTCCTCGGTTTTCCGATGGACACCCACACTATTTTCTATGATGCCTTAGAACGCCGACAGCCTAAACCGACTATGCCAAGCATTAGTAGCGCAAAGGAGCTAGGCTCCAGCACCTGCGCACTACCGACCTGAATAGAAAAAGCCGTGCTGGTACTGACCGTAGGGAAGTTGAGTGCAAAGGGATCGCCATCATATACATCAATATCCGCAAGTGTGTGGCTGTTTCGACCACACCAACTACTGCCGAGGATTCCACACCCTCTGTGGTTTTCCCATATTACCAGTTCGGCATCAAAAGAGGTCGAAAACAGATTTTCCAGTGCTATATCGACAAACCAGAAATCCCAAATACCTAGTTCGTCCAAGTTAATCCCCAGTGACAAGCCGTCGTTTTTATCTAACATAAAAGGGATGAAAGAGGTAATTACGCTGCCCCGCAGCTGATAAGCCAAGGTTCCGTCGATGGCAGTCGCCTCGAAATTATCCGTCTGAGCAATATCGAAATCTGCCCCTACTTCGGCAAAAAAAACATTTAACCCGGTGCCGCCAATAGTGGTTGAATCGTTGGCGGAGACCGTCTGATCAAGCTTCGGCTGAAAAATTTTATCGATATTGAGCGAGTAACCTTCGTCAATAATGTTGAAACCTGTATCGACGGGACCAAGATCGAAATCTCCATCAACTTCAACCCAAGCTCCGAGATCTGATTTGAGGCGGCCTCTATTAAGCCCACCCATAAACCCGAGGTCGATAGCTGTTGCACCTGGGCTAGTAAGCATCGGGGTATAATTTATCAGTATGTCTCCTTCAACCTGACCCGATACCGTCCCGGTTGATGCGCCGATGTTATAGCTAAAGCCTACAGGCCCAAAACCGCCACTACCACTGGCACCGAAATCACTCGAACCGCCGCTGCCCCACAAGCTCTGAGTACTTGCGGCGAAGTTCAGCGTTTGATTAATTACAGTGGCATTGACATTAAAAGCCAAGAATAAGGTAAGAACGGTAAGAATTCGTAGGGCTGCGCTCATTGCCAACCTCCATATTGTATTAGTAAGTCTAAGGGCCGAAGTGTGCAGGGTAAAACAAGCAAGGGGAATGCCAGTTAATTTAACCTTGGTAATTACAAGGGTTTGAAAGGGACTAAGACTATCAAAATTCCAGTATTGTAAAAAAAACTGACACCAAATCGGCATAACTTCGGTTGTAATCCACCACCTATAGGAGAGGCTTTCTTGTCGAGCTAGTATTATTGGCAAGTCGCTTAAATATTTCGATGGAGGTAGCGAGGTTCATTCCAGTTTTAAAAACAGTCAAAATCTTGACCTGCAATTGGACTACGCATTTTTTGTAATGATGATGGGACTTTTGTTTTATATTGATTTGGCGGAGGGCGCACATAGCGCCATTACCCTATCCGTCATTATTGGCTAACTCGGCTAAGTTTAAATAACAGTTGGCGAATTAAGATAGCGGGCGTTTGATTAAGTGGGCCTTAATTCGCGGTAGAGGTAAAACGTATGCTCGTATTACTGCGGTGACTTCGCGTCACGAAAGCGAGCAATTCTGTCTTTCGTTAGAGGATGGCTTGAAAAGAAATCCAGTGCTTTTGACATATTCAGTGGGTTCTTGTCGTCCTGGTCGTCCTGGTCGTCAGCAGCGCTATTATCAATGTTCCCTTTGTTATTTTTACGCTGTTCGTTGTCTTCATCATTGAAGGTGGCAAGCTGTAGGCGTTCCATAATATTGGCGAAGTGCTCGGTATCCAGCCCAATTTTTTGCATTTGTTGTAGTGCGTAGGTGTCGGCCTCGGTTTCCATTTCGCGGGAAAAACCGGCCTCCATTAGCACGTTGGGTATTCCGGCTATCAGGGTGCCCGCTGCGGTAATATCGCCAATCAGTGTGGTTGTGAGTGCGACCAAACTGGTGTGGGTGATAATTTGGCGCAAGCTGTGGCGATGATGCAGGTGACCGATTTCGTGGAGCACAATGGCGTGTAACTCTTCATCAAGCTTGGCTATTGCAACTAACTCATCAGTCATAATGATAGTGCCATTTGGCAGGGCAAAGGCGTTTGGGCCTATTTTGCCCCCACCCCGAAATAGCAGCTGGTATTCATAACGCTTGCTCTCGGGGGGCAGCAGCTCTAGGAACTGTGCTTGTAATTCCGCGGTACGTTCGGGGGAAAGTTTACTGGGGTAAAACACCAGTTTATCGAGAGATTCCAATGCACTGTCACCAAGACTAGCTGTAATACTAGCAGGCAGAGCTTCAGCAATGTACTTGCTGCTCCAGGGAATGCCCCAGGTGATACTGACACCAATGAAGGCCACCACCAGGAAAAGTGCACTCAAGGCATAGGCCATTTTACTTTCGAGATGATGAGTCCAGCCGGGTGAACGATTCCAGCTTTTCAGCCATTGGTCGACGGATTCGTGATCAGTGGTTTCAAACAGGCCGCCATCACTAAATTTTATTCGCCGTGGTGTATTGCCCACTTGGCTACTTATTGTAATGTCAGTGAAAGCCGTTGCGGGGCGTAGCCCTGGGTTTAGCTCAAGCTCACCACGATTGTTGACATGTAACTCTGCCGTATGTGCTCGGGCAGTGTGGCCATCGTAATAATAGCCAGTGGCGCACAGTTGGTTTTTGCTTGATTGCATTGCTAAAGGCCAATGTCTAGGTCGAAAGCATCGACCATACCTTCACCGAAGGCGCTTTGTTGATGTTCGTTTTCGGCAACCACATGGTCGATATTGGTGCCGGTAAGTGAGCTGACGCTGGCGATATAGCGTGCCATACGCACGTGAGCCCAGGGGATCAAAAGCCCAGCGCTAAACAGGATTGCCAGCGTATTGATGACGTAGATTTCGCCGACTCTGGAGAAGGTGAGTGCAGAGCCGATGCGGTTATCGCCGATACGGGTATTGCCGTAAATTATATTGGTGCGTTCAGCACGCCAATAACCACTGGCATAAATCATGGCGAGATAAACCAAAACTACTGAAACGATTGCCCTTGTTGCCGGGTTTCCAAGTACATCTGAAAAAACGGCGCCGCCGCCAAAGATGACGAGGCCGGTGATAATGGTTATCGCAATGGTGATAATCAGTCCGACAAAGAATACGCCATAAAAGCTACCGGCCCCGGTATTTAAGGTGGCTTGCTGATTACCCCAGCGGGTGTGGCTAATAAGCAGTTTGGCTCGCAAATAGTCGAGATAGGGCAGGAAAGGTAATAACACCAGATAGAATACAGATAGCAGGAAATCCTCTGGGGTGACCTGAAACTCATCGGGGAGATCCTCTGTCTGGTCTCCGCCACCCAGTGAGTTTAGGGTTTCGGGGTCAATTTGATAGAGCAGCCAATAGGCCGCAGCGGACAGTAGCAAGATGACGATCAGAGGTTTGATAAAAGTACGATAGCTGTCCCCGAAACTGGCGGTAAATTGAAAAGTAATATTGCGATAAGCTGAGTTACGCATTTTAAAACGAGATGAGGCGACCAGAATGGCCGGTAGTGCCAGCACACCGACGATCAACAAACCCATGGCCGTGATCGGTATAAAGTTCCAGCAAGCCCAATAAGCGCCAAGCAGCCCGAAGGCAATGATACGGCCTTTGAGAATTTGTAAGGGGTCTGCCAGATACGAAAAAGAGTGCTCACCGAGTCTTAGGTTGCCATAAAAATATTGCTCTTTGCGCACTTTAGCCCAGGCAGAAAAAATACCCAGGGTAATGATGCTGAGAAAAATATTAACGATCCATAGCCTGAAATACTCTATGCCCTTGCCATGGAATTCAAAATTTTGAGTAATAATATTCTGTGTTTGTTCGATGGTTACTGGTGCTTCCGGGCTGAGTTCCTGGCTACTTTCCACGGGCATGTCCTTGCGATGTGAGTCCATGTATTCACTGACTTTGGTGAATCTTTAGGTAGGTGAAGGCTTGTTTGACGTTGAATCCGCCTTTCCAACAGCAAGGGTGCCACAGATCAAACACTGGCATCGATTTCACTCCTCTGAATAGATAATGGAGTCACATATTGACTTGCGCGGTGTGGCGCATTCGGTGAAATGTCTGCTGACTATTAGTTACGCGTTAGGTTTCTACCTTTTTGTAAGACAAATTATGCACGATTCACTTCAACCGGCTCAGACAGTCTGGACAGTTTGTGGCGTTCTTCGATATGGGGTGCTTTTTTATTTTTTGTCGTCTTTCTGATCGTCGCCTTTATCATCTTTGACTTTGTCGACACCGGGTGAATTGGTGATGAAGCTTAAGGCGCCTGCGACGACAAAAAGCACCACTAATTGGATGCTGAGCTGGGCTGCGGACACGGTGTATTTTTCCCAAATAAAGGTATAACCAACGCTGTAGGTGCCGTATTTATGCAGTGTTTGCATGGGGGGGTAAATAACCATGGCGATGGCGGTTAAACAGGCGAGCAAGATAATTATTTTGGGGATTAACTTCATGTTGTTGCCTTTCGTTGTGAAAGAGGGCAGCCCTAATTGTTTTTTATAGGGACCATGACCTTCCAGTCCTGTGCTGATTAGTCGAGTCTAGGTGCGCTTACTGTGTCTGGTTCGCGCTCAAAAGGGCGGGTTTTGAACCATGACCGACCTTAGTTTATGGCTTCTATGGGTTCGAGTGCAGTGATGGGTTTCACAAGGCCAGCTGCACAATGGGGAAATTGTAATAGGGCCATTGTGCCGTGCCGACCCTTATTGAGCTTCAGCGAGTCGATGTGTCGGTCACTTTTATTATGCCTTAGGCCTGACTGACGCTCTCCTGACTAAATTGATACTCACTGAAGTCGGGTTGCTGCATTTCTTGATAAAAAATACTGGGGTGCCAGGGATAGAGGTTGGGCGTGCCGGTTTTGTCGATATACCAGCTATCGCAACCGCCAGTTGCCCAGGTAGTGCCTGCTACTTCTTTCGCCATGGCTTTGTTGAAGGCATCGAAGGTGTCTTGTTTAACGGCAACGGTCGCGGCTTTTTCAGCCTTCATATGGTCGAGACACTTAATCATGTAAGCAAGCTGGGTTTCGGTAATAGAGATTAACGAGAGGTTGCCGACCGGGCCGGTGGGGCCTTCGAGCATCCAGAAATTGGGGAAGTTGGGGATGGGATTAAAGGGGACGCTACCCTTTTTGGGATTAAAGGGGACGCTACCCTTTTGGACAGAGACTGAAACACAGGGGCGGATGATGGAGCTGTTTCGCCAGTTTCGGCCGTGACAAGGCAGGGTTCGCCGGCCTGCTCACCGGGTGCTGGCCGTGCAGGGGGCGATAATATTATTGCGAGTGATGGCGGTGACCGATGAGTTACTTGGTATCAGTGTTATAAGGGCCGCGTCCCCTTAACGCCGCCAACAGTGCTGGGTTGCACGTGGTGTGGGGATCCATTGCTTGGCCTTGTTACATTTGCGCCCCTAATATAATCCCAACCAACAACATAGCCAGCATTACCATGAACATAGGCGAAGATATTTTAGCAAATTTGCTTATTAGCTGTGGCGACCCTATGGATCTAACCGCGCTATAAGCTTCCTCAGCCTGAAAAAAAACTTGAGGGCTTACTTCAATTTTGTTTCCTTTATTAATTTCTTCGCATAGTCTTTCAATCTCCTCAATACTCAAGAAATTCAAATGCGGCTCGTCCGGACTATGGCACATGATAATTGAGTAAATTAGATCTTGATGTGTTTCTGGTATGGCAAAACAAACCCCACATATTTGATGGGCCTCGGGCTTACTGTTGCCACAATATATACAAAAACTTTTCATCGTTCTGATGCGATCCAATTAAATGTAACGCCCGCCTCAACTGCGTAGCAAGATGGCAATTTTTGTGCAGGTTTTAGGCGCAAAAAGTGACAGTTTGCGGAATTAGATTGCAGGCGCTTGTTATGAGCAGAATAGTTGGACATCAAATTCCTTATTCTTAATTACTTCTTCTGCTTGTTTATCAGGCATTTTAACCACTTCCTTGGTCGCGGGGTTATACCCCATCACCCCTTCTTTTCTGTATCTTTCTAATATCTCCTTATGCTCTTCACATCTTTTAAGATCTTTTAGCTTCTCTTGATCTTCATTAGCGAGAGCATTTAAGCTGAGAAATATGATTAAAGAATATAGGTATTTCACTTTCATGTGGTTTATTTCGTGCAAATTGACTTAGAATCGGACCAAGCAAGGGTTAGATTATTTTCATCTAACTTTTGAATATTGCGAGAAAAACTCGAAGATGAAGGTTCTTTCTTCCCTCGTTTTATGTGAAATTTTCTCTCCAACTCTAATGCATCACCATTTACTTTATAGGTACCAAGGTGAGTCATTTCTGTACCATGTATATTGGTTATTTTCTCATAAGTAGAATCATTATTAAGTTTGAAGCTAATCGTAGCATCATCCAAATAAGGACTGTCTAATTTGCAAGACCATGATCCAGCTATTAAATCAGATTGCCCAGCGATTGAGACTGAACTTAGTGACGCTATTAGCAAAGCTGTATAATTTTTCATAATTATTCCCTTATTAATTTTAAACATATTTTTTGTAGCGATTTGTTATCCGCATTTCTTCAGTTTTGGATTGTAATATTTTTTGATTTTACTTTGTTTAATCTCTTCTTGTTCTTGTTTGCAGTTTTTAATTTGAAAAGAACCCTTTTTAAAACTCATCTTACATCCTTTTAATCTTTTGTCGTAATAAGCATTAATGTCAGACATGATTTGCCTCAATTCTTTATCATTTTGAGATTTGCAAGACAATACCTCATTTTTTCTTACTTCATTAATATTTGCGCTATTAGGAGTCGACTTAACTTCTTGAACTTTTACAGTAACTTCTTTACACGGGAAGCTCTGAAATGATTTTTTTCCGCTAGAGTCTTTACAATGATAGATTTGACCAGCGCTGCTATAAATTGAGATAACAGCCAATAATAATGTAAATGGCGTGAATATTAATTTTTGATACTTCAACTGAACTTCCTTTTCCTTATTAATTTAAGATGTCATTGACATCCGTTTTATCAAAGCTCGATCTCTTGAATTGCGCGATCTTAAACTCATAACACCGTTTTAAGCGGAAAATTACAGTTGGCTAAAATAAGTGAGGCACGAACAAAAAGCCAACTGTAATTTGTCCGACTTGAAAACTCTTGTTATGTTACTGATTACGCTGAACTAACTTTATACTCTTTAGCTTTTTCATTAAAGGTAAGTTCGATATGTTTAGGATAATTGTTTCCAACACTCCCTAACATTTCGACTAAAACTTTTAGCTGAATATAATACAATTTTTTCTCTTTAGCTCTATCTGATGCGATGTAAAAGCCAACAAGTGATTTACCAACAGGTACAAATGGTGCAAATATAGAACTATGAATAAATTGATTACAAATATTCCAATAGCTAATAGATTCTTTTTGACCCGCATATAAATCATAAAGCTCAGGGAATTTATGCTGATTCAATAATGTAATAGGTTTGTCGTTTGCAGGATATATAGCTAATTCAACTTTAGTGTTTTTTATAGCATCCGTAACCTTATTTGACTCCATCAATTTTCTCAGGGCAAACAAGCCCAAGAAGACTTCTTTCTCTAAAGTAAACAGAGATCTGTCCGACCACTTTTTTTGATTATACCTTTTCGCCAATTTTGCTGCGATTTTTAAACATTCTTGTTTCCAAGGCACAGAATTTGAAATCAACGACAATCTCCATTAAATAACATAACAGTGAATTATAAAGCCGCCGGCACTATATCACTTTGGCGCCGTATATCAGGGCGTTCAACGGAAGGCTGTCTTTATTGTCTTTAAAAACAATAGCTTAGTGCATTTTTGGTGTTTGAAGAGCTGAGATACTGTGCCGTCCTTTGCTGTGGTTATATTTTCTGCGGCCTCTGTTCATATTTGAGTGTTGATATAAATCAAAGGGTTATGGGTGAGTGGCAGGTGTTATAGAGCCAGTGGCTCCTGATCCTGGGATCTGTCAAAACCGGGGTCGAGTCTTGCAATCATGCATTTTGACCACTCGACTCATTGTCGAGTAACGAGCACCAAAATAATCTGTAGTCTCGTTCAAAGTGTAATTGTCCGTTACATAGGTTTCTATCAACGCTGCTCAACAACAAGCCGGGGAAATGTACACGCTGCAGGTATTCCGGCGAGCACGCAATGTGCACAAGCAGTGGAAGTGGGTGGACAGTCAGTCGATGTATCCGTAACCTTGGGCGGCCTTCAGCGGGGCGCTTACTTCGATACCAGTAAACCCCGCTGGGCTAGGCAAATAAATACCAATCTCTAGCTCGGCTTGCCAGGCAAACGGGCACCATCACAGGAGACGCACATGTCCGGATTTGACAAAGTAGTCGGCAGCTATGAAGAAGCTATGGCCGGTCTGCAAGACAATATGACTGTTATCGCGGGTGGTTTTGGCCTCTGCGGTATACCCGAGAATCTCATTAAGGAGATCAAACGCAAAGGCACTCGCGGCCTAACAGTTGTTTCGAATAACTGCGGTACGGACGAGTACGGCCTTGGGGTGCTGCTGGTCGATAAGCAGATCCGCAAAATGGTGGCTTCCTACGTGGGTGAGAACGCTATGTTTGAAGCGCAGATGATGAGCGGTGAACTTGAAGTGGAGCTGACGCCACAAGGTACGCTGGCAGAAAAAATACGCGCTGGCGGCGCCGGTATCCCCGCCTTCTATACGGCGACCGGTTACGGTACTCCAGTGGGGGAGGGTAAGGAGGTACGCGAATTCGATGGCCGACACTACATTCTGGAGGAGGCCATTCAGGGGGATTTCTCTATCGCTAAAGCCTGGAAAGCTGACCGTTATGGCAACTTGGTTTTTCGCAAGACCGCACGCAATTTCAACCCAATGGTGGTTACCGCTGGCAAGATTGCGGTGGTGGAGGTAGAGGAGATTGTGGAAGTGGGCGAGCTTGACCCGGATGAGATACATCTTCCCGGCATCTACGTGAACCGACTTATCCTTGGCAGTTTTGAAAAAAACATCGAACAGCGCACTGTGCGCGAAGCATAAGGAGTAACAGACAATGGCTTTGACTCGTGAACAACTAGCGCAGCGCGTGGCACAGGAATTTCAAGACGGCTACTACATTAACCTGGGTATCGGCATTCCCACCCTCGCGGCCAACTACATACCCGAAGGTGTCGAGGTGATGCTGCAATCTGAGAATGGCTTGCTTGGCATGGGACCGTTCCCACTTGAGGATGAGGTGGATTCGGACCTGATTAACGCAGGTAAGCAAACCGTCACCATGGCTAAGGGTGCCTCGCTGTTTTCCTCAGCGGACTCCTTCGCCATGATCCGTGGCGGCCATGTCGACCTCACAGTACTGGGGGCTTTCGAA
>Ga0209345_10005339_pt1 | contig 11965 bp, 14 predicted proteins | sample Cruoilmetagenom7_FD_187294 | JGI IMG/M metagenome (GOLD analysis project Ga0209345, IMG submission 187294) | Oil polluted marine microbial communities from Coal Oil Point, Santa Barbara, California, USA - Sample 7 (SPAdes) (version 2) | ecosystem: Environmental > Aquatic > Marine > Oil seeps ...
CCCGTCCAACCAAAGGTTGGCATTCTTCCCGTCCAACCAGAGGTTGGCAATATCTCCGCCCAGACAAGGCCGGGCTGTCGCGTCACACAACTTGGCGTTGCGCTTGTCTTTTATGGAGACAGCCCGGGAAATGCCCGGGCTGTTCCGTTGTAATGCGCAGATGCAGATCAGCGATAGCCGACCGTCATCATTTCGCCGCCTTCGATCTTGATCTGACGGTACGAGCCCGAGGCCTCGCCACCATTGATCAGTTCGACCGCAGTCGCGCCGACATAGTCGATGTCACCACCGCCAGCAAGGATTTCCAGCGCCTTGGCCAGTTCCCCCGGGAAGATCTGTTCGCCCGGCGCGTTGGCAACCATTTCGATCTTGGAGGCATAGTCGCCCGGCTCAACCGACCCGGCCGCCTGCATGGCCAGCAGGATCAGAGCCGCCGCGTCATAGCTTTCGCCGGTATAGGGCGAGGTGACGTCGAACTTGTCGCCAACCAGATCGGCAAACGTGGCCGAACCCGGGCTGTCGGTGCCAGGAACCTGACCGGTCGAGCCGTCCAGATCGGTGCCAAAGTTGGCCGTCAGGTTCGACCCGATCATGCCGTCCGGGAAGTGGAACGTGTCAAACGCGCCGGTGTCCAGCGCGCCACGCACGATGCCTGCGCCGCCTTGGTCGATGTATCCGGCAACCACCAGAACGTCACCACCGGCCGATGCCAGGGCACCGATTTCGGCGGTATAATCCGCTTTGCCGTCTTCGTGGGCGGCGACGATGGTCACTTCACCACCGGCGGCTTCGAAATCGGCCTTGAACGCGTCTGCCATGCCCTTGCCATAGTCATTGTTGGTATAGGTCACGGCGACGGATTTCACGCCACCTTCCATCAGGATCTGCGACATGACGGCGGACTGACGGGCATCCGAGGGCGAGGTGCGGAAGAACAAGCCGTTGTCTTCAGCGCTGGTCAGACCGGGCGAGGTGGCCGAGGGGCTGATCATGACCATGCCGTTGGGAACGGCCACGTTGGCCAGAATTGCGCCGGTCACACCGGAACAATCGGCGCCCATGATGCCTTTGACACCTTCTGCGGTGATCAGACGTTCCGCAGCCGCCGTGGCCGCCGCGCTGTCAACACAGGTTGAATCGGCGCGCACAGAGGTGACGGACCCGCCGCCCAAGAACTTGCCAGATGCGGTGACTTCGGCCATCGCCATTTCAGCGCCATCCGCCATATGCGGTGTCAGGCTTTCAATCGGACCGGTAAAGCCCAGGATCACACCCAGTTTCACGTCTTCAGCGCTGGCAGCACCCGCCATCAAGGCCGTTGCGGCCGAAGCCATAAGCAGCTTTTTCATTGTGTTCTCTCCCAATTGGAACAAATTTCCGATCTTTACCCTAGATGTGGTTTTGTGGATTGAAAAGTCCTGATGCCCAAGAAAAAGACGCCGCAAAACACATTCATCGCCGTAATGTTGACTGCCCAAGGGAAAGGGGACGGTGGGACGGGAGCGGGGGCCGACCGCAGGGACAAAGGCCGAACGCAGTGAGGCCACGCCCAACCAAGGGCGACCCGTCAGGGTCAACATTGGGCGGGAGCGCCACGGCTCACTTCAGGGTGACATGACGGGTCAGGTGGCGACGTTCTTGAACCGGGCCGATCTGCAAACCATCCTGCGCGATGGCCTCTGGCGTCAAAGTCGGGCGTTGGGTTGGCGAAAACCATGGGGCGTCTTTCAGATCCGCCGACAAAGTTGCCGGGTCACGCATGCGGGCCAAAGGGGGCGAGAGGTCCACACCCTCCAGTGCGGCGCAGGCTGTCGGGGTGCAGGATGCCGTCAGAGTAGGTTGAAAGAAACGCAGGGTGTCTGGCACCAACACCGGGCCGTCTGGCCCTTGATAGGGTGTTCCGAAAATAGACGTTTGTTCGCTATCACGGCCAGCCCCAGACACCGTTTGAAACGCACCGTCCGAGAGGTGAAGATCGACATCATCGCGCGAAATGCCGTTCTGTTCGAGATGATCCCAGACAGCATCGGTGATGTCCACGCGCCAGCGGTCCGGGGTTTCAGGCCACAGGATCGCAAGCCGGATGGCGCGTTCATGGGTCAGTCGGGGCAGTGCGGCGGGTCGCGATAGCCAGAACGCCCGGGGATCATTGGCGATATCGCCTGCCAGGATCTCGATTTCTGCCCCCGTGAGCTGGGAAATGTGCATCGAAACGGGACGCGCCAGCGCCACAAGCGCCTCCAGATCCATCAGGCCGGGGTTACAGAATTTCAACCCATCCATGATCTGATCACCGTGCACTGGCAAAAGAGCTTTGAATTTCGGCCAGCCACATCCTTTCAGAAAGGGGTCCAGCGGGTTTTGCACGCGGATCAGCCACGATGGCGGCGTTGCGATCTTAACCTCGCGCAGGACCTCAGGCTGGGTCACAAGGAATCAGCCGCGCGGCCCGTCGTGCAACAGCACATGGGTCAGGCCCGGCGCGTCCAGGTCGATGCGGGATGACACGTCATGGCGCGGCTGGTCGGGTGTTTTCCAGCCCGGGTATTCCAACATCAAAGTCATGTTGAAGCCCAACCAAAACCGCCAAACAAACACAAGCAATGCGGCCAAACCAGCCGCGACCCAAAGCCCCAACCCCGTCGTGCGAAACGGCTTCATGCGTTACACCGACAGGCGCGTCGCCTGGCTGCCGCGTTCGCGGTACGGCGTGGTGTTGTAATGCGCACGATAGCATTTTGAGAAATGCGACGGGCTGGCGAAACCACAGGCCAGCGCCACGTTGATCACGCTCATATCCGTCTGCATCAACAGATTGCGCGCCTTTTGCAGACGCAGCTCCATATAATACCGTTTCGGTGACCGGTTCAGATAGCGGCGAAACAGCCGCTCCAGCTGGCGTGTCGACATGCCAACATCTTTTGCCAGAATCGACGGTGACACGGGTTCTTCGATATTGGCCTCCATCATCTGGATGACGGCGGACAGTTTCGGGTGGCGCACGCCAATGCGCGTTGGCACCGACAGACGTTGCGTGTCCTGATCGGTGCGGATCGAGGTATAGATCTGTTGATCGGCGACCACATTGGCGATCTCTTCGCCGTGGTCATCGGCGATCAGTTTCAGCATCAGGTCGATCGACGATGTGCCCCCGGCGGTGGTCATGCGATTGCCATCGGTCACAAAGACGGATTTGGTCAGCTCGACCTCTTCGAACTCTTCGGCGAAGCTGTCGTGGTTTTCCCAATGGATCGTTGCGCGTTTGCCGTCCAGCAATCCCGCCTTGGCCAAGACATAGGCCGCCGTACACAGCCCGCCGATCTGAACCCCCCGGCGTGCCTCGCGGCGCAGCCAGTTAATCAGCTTCTTCGAACTGTTCGCCTGCACATCCACGCCCGAACAGATCAGGATCGTGTCGTCGCGCTTCAGCTCTTCCAGATCCATGTCCAGCTTGAATTCGGGGCCAGCCGAACTGGTCACGGTGTCTCCGCCTTCGCCACACAGGATCCATTCATAGGCGGGGGCTGTGAAATTGCGGTTTGCGATACGCAACGCATCCAGCGCGCCGGCAAAGCTGAGCAGCGTAAAATCGTTCACCAGAACGAAGACGAAGCGGCGCGGTTTTGTCGGCGCTTCAAAGCCAGAGGAGGGGCTGCGACTCATGTTATCTCACTATTCGTGGAGGCGTTCCTATCATCCGAGCAGGTTTAACATGTGCGTTCAAGAGAATTGGCGTCCAAAAACGAACAAGTTTGTTTGCAGATGCGGCACGATTTCGTTATATCACGCCCCTGATACCGCAAACAGGCGGTGTCGCGCGAATGACCCCTAGCGGAGCAAAGACCATGACGGATTGGGATAAAACCACCTGGCGCAACAAACCACGGGTGCAGATGCCGGACTATATCGACGCAAGCGCGTTGAATGTGGTCGAGGCACAGCTGGCCAAATATCCGCCGCTGGTTTTTGCCGGAGAAGCCCAGCGTCTGAAGGCCGAACTGGGCAAGGTGTCGCGCGGCGAGGCCTTTTTGTTGCAGGGCGGCGATTGCGCCGAAAGTTTTGCCGCCTTCACAGCGGACGGCATTCGCGACACCTTCAAGGTGATGCTGCAAATGGCGATGGTGCTGACCTATGGCGCCAAGGTGCCGGTGGTAAAAGTGGGCCGCATGGCCGGCCAGTTTGCCAAGCCGCGTTCGGCCCCGACCGAAACGATCAATGGCGTCGAATTGCCCAGCTATCGTGGTGATATCATCAACGAACTGGACTTCACGCCCGCGGCCCGCATCCCGGACCCCAAGAAGATGTTGCAGGCCTATACCCAGGCCGCCGCGACCCTGAACCTGCTGCGCGCCTATTCCACAGGTGGTCTGGCCGATGTGCACAAGGTGCACAGCTGGACGCTGGGCTTTACCGAAAAGGACGAAGCCCAGAAATACCGCGAGATGGCCAACCGCCTGTCCGATGCGCTGGATTTCATGCGGGCTGCGGGTATCACGGCCGACAAGCTGCACAGCCTGCAAACGGTTGACTTCTATACCTCGCATGAATCGCTGTTGCTGGAATACGAAGAGGCGCTGACCCGTCTTGACGTGACCACTGGCCAGACCGTGGCCGGATCGGGCCACATGATCTGGATCGGTGATCGCACCCGTCAGCCCGACGGCGCGCATGTTGAATTCGCCCGTGGTGTCAGCAACCCGATCGGTTTGAAATGTGGTCCCACCACCACTGCCGACGATCTGAAAGTGTTGATGGCGAAGCTGAACCCGGAAAACGAAGCCGGACGTCTGACCTTGATCGCCCGCTTTGGCGCGGGCAACGTGGGCGACCACCTGCCGCGTCTGATCAAGACGGTGCAGGAAGAAGGCGCCAATGTTGTGTGGACCTGCGACCCCATGCACGGCAACACGATCAAATCGGCCACCGGATACAAGACCCGGCCGTTTGATTCGGTGCTGCGCGAAGTTCAGGAGTTCTTTGGCGTGCACAAGGCCGAGGGCACGATCCCGGGCGGTGTGCATTTTGAAATGACCGGCGCCGATGTGACCGAATGCACCGGCGGCGTGCGCGCCGTCACCGACGAGGACCTGTCGGACCGCTATCACACCGCCTGCGATCCTCGCCTGAACGCCTCGCAGTCGTTGGAGCTGGCTTTTCTGGTTGCCGAAGAATTGTCCGCCCTGCGCACAGTCCCGGCAGTCCAGGCCAAAGCGGGCTGAAACCTCGTTAAATGATTGCAAAAACCCCGGCCCGTTGGTCGGGGTTTTTTCTTGCCCAGGGCCGGTTTGTGCCCCATCCTGCTGTTCAATACTCCTTGAGGGTTTTCCATGCGCCTGACGATCTGGACCTGTCTTGGCCTTATGCTGGCCGCGCCGGTTGCGGCTGAAACACAGACAATACCCTGTCCCATTGGCGGCGCGGCGGTCGAGATCGCCCCGACATACGACTGCGCGCGCACCGGCTGGACCATGTCGCTGCGCCAAACTTCCGATTGTGATGATCTGCCCCGTTTGCCGATCTGCCCGGACAGCGGATTGCCAGTCTTTGCCCGCTATACAGCCTCTGAAATTGACGCGCTGACCGACTATGTCACGACACAGACCTATGCCCTGCGCCGGGATCGGCCCGATTGGGTCCGGGCCGTTGATGTCGCGGATTTTCTGGACAGTTGGGGCAGTCAGGACAGCTTTATCCTGATGCTGAACCTGCTGTGGTGGCAACCCGACGCCCTGTTGGCGAACCCCGCCCTGGTCAGCCGGTTCATCAGCGAGGCCGAGGTCGAAATCACCCGCACTCCAGAGGGCAGCGAGACGCAGGTCTTTACCCGCGCTGTGCTGGCCTATGTGTTGCTGCTGTCAGGCCAGCCGGCCAAGGGCCGCGCCCTTTTGGACACCGTCCAGGACACTGCTCAGGCTGCCGTGCAGAGCAGCGATCAGATGCGGGCCTATCTGGCCCGTCTGGCAATCTGTGCCGATCAGATCGACGATGCGACCTGCCGCCCGAATGCACCCTTTGTAACGCAATAACCCCCGGCCACGGGGACCGGGGGTAAGTGTTGTCAGCCTGTCAGACTGGCTGCGCCCTTTAGGCGTCGTTATCTAGGCGTCGTTATCGGCGACCAAACGCAGAAACGACGGCGTCGTCTTGGTTTCTTGTTTCTGTTCAAGGGATTGTGCGTCAAGGTTGATGCCCGTCACATGCTCGGCAAAGCCGGGAATATTGCGTTCAGCCGCTTCGCGCGGGGTCATCGGTTCGTCCTGCAACAGCGCCTTGATTTCCGTGTCGCGCACATTGAAGCGGCGCGGCGCACGGCCAATTTTGCCGTTGGCCTGGAACGCGCCCAGAATGCGGGTCGGTTTGCCATCATCGCCCTTCAGGGGCGCGAAATACATCTGACCGTCCAGCGCCGGGCGGGTCAGCCCCATGTCACCCGACAGCGACAGACGGGCCGTCGCGGGGCGTTCAAACACGGTTTCCAGCGCGCGTTGCACCTGGCGGCGGGCCTCGGGCAGGAACATGGCGGTGATCGGCATGCCGCGTACTTCCATGCCCATCAGGTCATTCATATGCATGCCGGCCAACCGGATCCGCGCCATGCCGGGGGCGATCTTTTCCAGCACAAAGGCAAATTCCAGAATGTCGGAAATGCCGCGCGGATCAACGTCGGATCGGCTGGGCATCAGGCGTCCGTTGCGCAAGCCTTCCCAATACGCCTCGACCTGGGCGATGGCGGGGAAATGGTGTTCCGTGCGCGCGGGCGCGATGGAAATTACGTTCGAACCTTGGAGATACTCGATTTTCATGTCTCTACCCTCTGGTCGTCCACCGGGTTCCTTGTCCCGTTGTTAACCGTCTGCTAACCGTTCAATTGGTATTCGTTACCGTTGTCTTAATATGCCACATCCTGCGGGAAAGTGGAGGAAATACTAAACAAATGGTTAACTCGGGATGAGCTACGCATGACGCACTCGATGACAGGATTTGCCGCGCTCAAGGGCGCCGAGGGATCGTTCAGCTGGAGCTGGGACATTCGCAGCGTGAATGCGCGCGGGTTGGACATTCGGCTGCGGCTGCCCGACTGGATCGACGGACTGGAGGTGGCCACACGCAAAGCGGTCGGAGCCGCGGTGACGCGGGGCAATGTTTCGCTGGGCCTGCGCATCTCGCGTCAGACCGAAGAGGGCGGGCTGGTCCTGAATCCCGCCGCGTTGGACCGGGTGCTGGTGCTGTTGGGCGAGGTCAACCATGCAGCCGAGGTCAAAGGTGTTGCGCTGACCACGCCGACGGCGGCCGATGTGGCCACCATGCGCGGTGTGCTGGAGGCGGCGATGCCGGACAACGATGACACCGCCCCGCTGCTGAAGGCGCTGTTGGCGCAATTGCCCAAGCTGCTGGCGTCTTTTAACCAGATGCGCGCGCGCGAAGGCGGCGACCTGCACGCAGTTCTGGCCGGGCAGGTGGATCAGATCGAAGCCCTGACAGTCCAGGCCACCGCTGCGCTTGAGGGGCGCGCGGACGCCCAGGCCGAAGGGCTGCGCACGGCGCTTGCCCGCGTGATGGACAACACCGATGGCGCCGATGCCGACCGTGTGGCCCAGGAACTGGCGCTGATCGCGGTGAAAACGGATGTGCGCGAGGAAATCGACCGGCTGCACGCCCATGTCACCGCCGCGCGCGAGCTGTTGGCAGGCAAAGATGCCAAAGGGCGCAAGCTGGATTTCCTGATGCAGGAGTTCAATCGCGAGGCCAACACCTTGTGTTCCAAGGCACAATTCAACGAGCTTACGCGGATCGGCCTTGACCTGAAGGCGGTCATCGACCAGATGCGCGAACAAGTTCAAAACGTGGAGTAAGACATGGGCACCCAGCTTGAAAACCGTCGCGGCCTTTTGATCATCCTGTCGTCGCCCTCAGGCGCGGGCAAATCCACGCTGGCCAAACAGCTGATGGCCTGGGACGACACGCTGAGCTTTTCGGTCTCGGCCACCACCCGCGCGCCGCGCGCCGGTGAGGTGGACGGCACGGATTACCATTTTCTGGACGACGCCGCCTTTCGCGGGCTGGTGGCGGACGGCAAGATGCTGGAACACGCCCACGTGTTTGGCAACTTCTATGGCTCGCCCGAAGGACCGGTGCGCGAGGCGATCGAGGCCGGGCGCGATGTGCTGTTTGATATCGACTGGCAGGGTGCCCAGCAGATCGGGCGTTCAGCGTTGCAAGATCACGTGCTGTCGATCTTCGTGCTGCCGCCGTCGATCACGGAACTGCGCCGTCGGCTGATTTCACGCGGTCAGGACGACAGCGACGTCATTCAGAAACGCATGCAGAAAAGCTGGGACGAGATCAGCCATTGGGACGGGTACGACTATGTGCTGGTGAACGATGATCTGGACGCGACCTTTGAACAGCTCAAGACGATCGTGTCAGCCGAGCGTCTGCGTTCGGCCCAGCAACCGGGCCTGTTGCCCTTTGTGCGCGGCTTGCAGTCCGAGTTTGAGGAGGAAGAACAATGATTTATGAACTGGACGGCCTTGCGCCAGAGGTCGACGATACCGCCTGGATCGCCCCCGATGCCAACGTGATCGGGCAGGTGGTGATGGGGCCGAAATCTTCGGTCTGGTTTGGCTGCACCCTGCGCGGTGACACCGAACAGATCACCATCGGGCCGGGCACGAATGTGCAGGAAAGCTGTGTGTTTCACACCGATCTGGGCTTCCCCCTGACGCTGGGCGAAAACGTCACGGTCGGCCACAAGGCGATGTTGCATGGCTGTACGGTGGGGGACGGGTCGCTGATCGGCATGGGCGCGACGGTGCTGAACGGCGCCAAGATCGGCAAGAATTGCCTGATCGGGGCAGGGGCCTTGGTGACCGAAGGCAAAGAGATCCCCGATGGATCGTTGGTCATGGGCGCGCCGGGCAAGGTTGTGCGTCAGTTGGACGAAAATGCCGTGCAAAGGCTGCAATGGAGCGCCAAGCATTACCAGGACAATGCCGCGCGGTTCGCCAAGGGGCTGAAACCCATCGGTTGACCTTATCACGGAAAAGGCCGCCACAGAAAAGGCCGCCCCGGTGACGGGACGGCCTCTCATGTTCGCGCGTTTCGGGTCGTATCAGGCGTTGGCTTTCAGCCAGGCCAGAACGGTTTCCGGCGAGCTTTCGCCATAGGGATCATCGCCGTGGTTGTCTTCGCGGCCGGGCTCTTCGAACCAGGCTTCGACAACGCCGTCGTTGATGACGGCCGCATAGCGCCACGAGCGCGGGCCAAAGCCGATGTTGGATTTGTCGACCAGCATGCCCATCAGGCGGGTGAAGACACCGGCACCATCGGGGATGACCTTGACGTTCACCAGCTCTTGGTTCTGCGCCCATTTGTTCATGACAAAGCTGTCATTCACGGACATGCAATAGATTTCGTCGATGCCTTGGGCTGCGAAATCACCATGGCCGTTTTCATAGCCAGGCAGCTGAAAGGTCGAACAGGTTGGCGTAAACGCACCGGGCAGCGAAAACAGAACAACGCGTTTGCCGGCGAAATAGTCGGCAGTGGTCATGTCCTGCCAGCGGAACGGGTTGTCACCGCCAATGCTTTCATCACGGACACGGGTTTTGAAGGTTACGTCGGGGACGCGCACGCCTGCATGCATGTTACTGTTCCTTTTCAGGGGTTTGAGATGATATCTTGCACGAGGATCGCGCTGGATTCGGCAATCACTTTAGAACTGTTCCAAACAAACATCAATCTGCAATTCTGACGCATATCGCCATTGCGTGAAATGCAGGTTACAAATGGGTCAACATGGATTATCTGACGCCAAGTCAACGACCCCAATGCCCTGCAACAACCCGGTGACCACATGCGTGATCTGAAACTTCCCGACCAGCGCCACCCTGAAAAGGCGCATCGCCCGGACAATGCTCAGCCCAAGAAACCCAGCTGGATTCGCGTGAAAGCGCCGGGCGGCAAGGCCTATGCGGAAACGCACCGGATCATGCGGGAAAACAAACTGGTCACAGTGTGCGAAGAGGCCGGGTGCCCGAACGCGGGCGAATGTTGGTCCCAGGGCCATGCCACCATGATGATCATGGGCGAAATCTGTACCCGCGGCTGTACCTTTTGCAATGTCGCCACGGGCAAACCCAATGCGCTGGACACGTTCGAACCCGGTCGCGTCGCTGAGGCCGTCGCCAAGCTGAAGCTGAACCACGTGGTTATCACATCCGTCGACCGTGATGATGTGGCCGATGGGGGGGCGGAACATTTCGCCCAGACCATCCGGGCCATCCGCCACCGTGCGCCGGACACAACGATTGAAATTCTGACACCGGATTTTCTGAAGTCCACACCAGAAGCGCTTGAAATCGTTGTGAAAGCGCGACCTGACGTATTCAACCACAACCTCGAAACTGTGCCTGCGCTGTATCCGACGGTGCGCCCCGGCGCGCGCTATTTCCATTCGCTGCGCCTGTTGCAGCGGGTCAAGGAAATGGACCCGACCATGTTCACAAAATCCGGCATCATGGTGGGGCTGGGCGAAGATCGTGGCTCCGTGTTGCAGGTCATGGATGACATGCGCGCCGCTGACATCGATTTCCTGACCATTGGCCAGTATTTGCAACCGACGCCGAAACACCATGCGGTGGACCGCTTCGTTACGCCGGACGAATTCAAGGACTATGAAAAATCCGCCTATGGCAAGGGGTTCCACATGGTGTCCGCGACACCGCTGACGCGGTCCTCGTATCATGCAGGGGATGATTTCGCCCGTCTGCGCACGGCGCGCATGGCCAAGCTGGGTTAAGACAAGGGTTAGGACCTGGGCACCAAGGCCCTAGCGTAATTTTGGGTTGATCCTGTTTGGGGTCAACCAATCGGGAAAGCCGGCCAGCTGCTCGACCCCGTACAAAGCCGCGCAAATCAGAACCACGGCAAACACCAGTTTCACCCGCTTCGCCGAGGGCGGATGGCGACCCCATTTGGACATACGAAGGAATTGGCGTGGGTTCATGGGGCTCAGTCGTCCAAAAAGCGGACCTTGCCGATATGGCCCAGGTTTCGGTTTCGTTGTGCGAAATCAATGCCATAGCCGACGACAAATTCGTCCGGAATTTCAAATCCGGTCCAGTCGGCGCGAATGTCGACCTCGCGACGCGATGGTTTATCAAGCAGGGCGATGGTCTTCATGCGCGCAGGCCCCTTGGCTTTCAACAAACCGACCACGTGTTTCAGCGTATATCCGGTGTCGACGATATCTTCGACCACCAGCACGTCGCGATTATGGATCTCTCCGCGCAGGTCCTTCAGGATCCGCACCTCGCGCGAAGATTCGGTTGAATTGCCATAGGACGATGCCTCAAGGAAATCGACCTCGACCGGCAGGTCCAATTCACGCACCAGATCGGCGATAAACACGAAGCTGCCGCGCAACAAACCGACGACAATCAGCTTGTCGGTGTCGGCGAATTCATCGTGGATTTCGTGCGCCAAGGCTTCGACACGGGCGGCAATCGCCTTGGCCGAGATAAGTTGATCGATGACATATGGCCGCGTTGGCATGGTCGCCCCCTTGATTTTCCGCCATTATCCTTACACATGTCGCCCCAGAGCGACGACCACAAAAGTGACCAGATATGCCGACACATGGGGAAAAACGGGTTCTGCCCTATACACCAGCACAAATGTACGACCTGGTGGCCGATGTGCGGCGCTATCCTGAATTCCTGCCGTGGAATTCTGCGGCGCGTGTGCGCAGTGAAACGGTCCAGCCCGATGGCTCGATCTTGCTTGAGGCCGATCTGGTGATCAGCTTCAAGGTATTTCGCGAACGGTTCGGAAGCAGGGCGGTGCTGCGGCCCAAGGACCGGCTGGACATGGAATACCTGGACGGTCCGTTCAAATACATGCGCTCGCATTGGGAATTTCGCGACCATCCCGAGGGCTGCGAGATCGAATTCTTTGTTGATTT
>Ga0209345_10005340_pt1 | contig 11962 bp, 9 predicted proteins | sample Cruoilmetagenom7_FD_187294 | JGI IMG/M metagenome (GOLD analysis project Ga0209345, IMG submission 187294) | Oil polluted marine microbial communities from Coal Oil Point, Santa Barbara, California, USA - Sample 7 (SPAdes) (version 2) | ecosystem: Environmental > Aquatic > Marine > Oil seeps ...
AACGCCCAAGCTGAAATACAGGCCCACCACGGCAGCCCGCGGCGCCCCTCCCGATATGCGTGTCAACCGGATCAACGCTGCGCTGCCCCTTGCCTGCCTGCTGTTATGATGCGGGTTAGACCACAAGAGCGCGCGCCGGATCAACGCCCCAATCGGCGCGCCAATGCACGGCAGCCAAAGCGCGGCTTTGCGGTGACATACTTAGCCCCCCATCGACTGCACCACGATGCCGCCGATCAGAAAATTGATCTTGCCCGCCGCATCGTCAAATTCGATCTCAAAGCGTTTTGGGTCCGACGGGGTCGATACCGCAATCCGGGCGCTGGCCCCGCTGGGGATGGCGATGGACACACCACCATCGCCGCTGGTTTCGATTGTCAGGTCATCGGCATTGGCCGACGGCGCGCCCGCAACCCCGCTGTCACCGGTGCGGATGGCCACCGCATGCCCGTCGGTGCCGCGAAACACGGGCGCATCCAGCGCGCCCACAACCAGCTGGCCATTGGGGGCCGAAATTCTGGCCTGGTCGTTATGGCCGCCAAACAACACCGGCACCAGATCGCGCGCACCGACATAAAACCAGTCAACCTTGCCGTCTGACGCGAATCCCTGCTGATGTCCGGGTGCTTTCTTGCCGGTCTTCTTCTTCCCCCGCGAGATCTGTTCATAGACATTTTCTCCAACATAACAGCGCTGGCCCAGCCCGAACTTTGCACCTGCCTGCCAGGGGGCAAGGCCATCGACCTCGCCGCCAAAGGACAGGGCGCGCGACCCACCCGTGTCGGAAAACCCAATCATAGACCCGGCCTGCGGCGACACAAAGGTCACGGCGGGTTTCAGGCCGGTCGCGGGCTGGTTGACCAGATGCACCATCGGCACATCCATCCGAAACCGGTCGCCCCAATCGCTGGTCCCGTAATTATAGCTGGTGTCGCTGAGCGCCTGATACCCCAGCGCCCAGTCATCACCGGTTTTCGGATGCTTTTTGAACGCCACCATCTGCTTGGGGCGCGATTCAACGAATACCATCACCTCATCCAGCACAAATTGCGGGATGTCCCCGTCTTTTTGCGGATAGATCGCGAACCAGTAATTGACCGGCGCGGCCCACAAGGTCGAGTTCGGCTTAGAGCCAAATTTGGGCTCGTTGAAATGCACCCCGTGCGCGTAGATCTCCATGTGACAATTGTCGAAATAGAGACTGTCAAAACTGTTGTCTTGCGATGCCGGCCCGGTCACCACGATCCCGGCGTGATAGGCACGGGGGGGCAGATCAACACTGTCGTCAATGGTCTTGTTGAAATAGGCGCTTAGCGCGGCGTTCACCTTGTCTCCGCGCGTTTCGGGGGCGTCTTTGCGTCGGGCATAGCTGCCCAGATAGCCCTTGCAGCCATTGAAGATATGGCAATGGGCAAGGGTACAGTTGGTACCTTCGATCCGGGCGCATTCGGCCAGCCAGCTTAGCACGCAATGGGTGACGCGCAGGTCGGTATCGTCGCACATCACGCCAATGCCCGTGTATTTCGCCGGGTCGTAATATTCCGGATCGTTCTGGTCATATTGCTTGATAAGACACCGATCGACCCAGACGTCGCCAGCGCTGGCCAGCACCCCGATACCGGCGCATTTCTTGATCAGGCAATTCACCACCCGGCAATGCGCCCCGGCCTGGATGCCGCCGCAAAGATCATTGCAATTCAGTTTAAGGTTTTCAAACTGAACATAGGTTGCCCGCCCCTTGCCCTGAAAGATGAATTCTGACCGGGCCGGACGATAGTGCTGATTACCAACCTTGCCGGTGCCGCCATCGGTGGCCCATTTGCCCCCGATCGCCTTGATCGAGAAATCCTGGATTGTCATGTTCCGGTTCCGGCCATTCAGCACAATCGGTCGAGAGACATGATAAAGCACATTCAGGCCCGATACCGTGGCCTGCGTCTGGAACGGCCCCTTCAGGGTGTCGTCCCATTTATTCTGTGTCGCCATAACCCCGGCATAATCCATGGCGGCCTGGATGATGGCCGTGTCATCTTTGGATTTCTCCCCGAAATGCAGCGGCGTGATCGCCCCGCTTGGCGACCAGGTCCGCCCGTCCGCCGTGGTCAGCGCCGTGCCCTTGGGGTCGGCGACATAAGACAGGCCGCGCACTGACAGGTAGTTTTCATCCCCCGGTATCGTGGCCGTAGCGGCCAGGGTCCGGGTCTGGAATGAGGCTGCATTCAGCGGGCTTGCCGCCACTGATGTAGCGGCCAGGCCGGCCAGTACGGCTCGGCGGGCAACCGGTGTTTGCGCACGTGAAATTGTCATATCAAAATTCCTTTGAACCACTAAAAATCGGCTTTTAAAACGGCGGGGTGATTTTGTTAGACCACAAAGCCGCAGGCAGGATCAACGCTTGCCAGGCCCCTATTCGCCCCGCATTTACCTGACCTGACAGCCTGCAAATCCGATCCGTAAAGCTGAAATGTGTGACCGGGTGGAAGGCCACCCAAGACCCGGCCTCTGCCGACCTGAACTGGCCCGCCTTATCCCAGGCTTTTGCGCCGTGCCACGCTTTCGCTATAGCCTTCGACCCAGCGTTCGACGATCGCCAGCGCGGCAACTTCGTCACTAGAGGCCAGCGCCTCGCGTAGTCCGCGCAGCAGCCCGGCGACCTCGATCTCGGACAGGTACTTTTCGCGCGCGCAAAAGATTTTCTGATGCCTTGTACCAATCAAATCGGGGCTTAGCGTCAGTTCCTCTTCGAGCTTTTCGCCGGGGCGTAGCCCAATCATTTCGATCTCTATATCGCCATCCGGGTTGTCTTGGTCGCGCACCGTATATCCGGCACTTTCAATCACTTGACGCGCCAGCTTGATGATCGGCACTGGTTTGCCCATGTCCAGCACGAACACCTCGCCACCCTTGGCCTCGGCCCCGGCCTTCAGCACCAACTGTACCGCCTCGCGGATGGTCATGAAAAACCGTTTGACCTTTGGGTCGGTCACGGTGACCGGGCCGCCGCGGCTGATCTGATCCTGAAACAGTGGCACAACCGACCCGCTGGATCCCAGCACATTGCCAAACCGCACCATGGTAAAAATCGTGCCGGTGCTGCGTGTCGCCAGATCCTGCAGCACCAGCTCGGCCAGCCGCTTGCTGGCACCCATCACATTGGTGGGCCGCACCGCCTTGTCAGAGGAAATCAGAATGAACCGTTCAATATGCGCGTCGGCGGCCGCCCGGGCCAGGGTGCGGGTGCCCAGCACATTGTTGGCCAGCCCCGCCAGTGGGTTGGCCTCGACCAAGGGCACATGTTTATAGGCCGCCGCATGCAGCACCACCTGAACGTCGTGATCGGCCAGAACTTTGCGCACCTGGCGAATATCGGTGACCGATCCCAGTACTGGAACAATCTCAACCCCGGTGTCTTCGGTCAGCTGCTCCAATTCCTGATGCACGGTATACAGCGCCAGCTCGCTCAGCTCATACAGCACAATCCGCCGTGGATGGCAGGCCAGGACTTGGCGGCACAGTTCCGACCCGATCGACCCGCCGGCACCGGACACCAGCACCACGCGCCCGATATAGCTGTCACTGGCCCCGCCCAGCCCATCAGCGCGAGACTTTCTGCCCAGGAAATTATGTGGCGGCACCGGGGCCAGCTTGTCGATCAGGGCCTCTTGGCCAATCAGCTGGGCGAAACTGGGCAGCGCCTGCACCTCCAGCCCCATCTTTTGCAATTTCCGGGCAATCTGCGCCTGTTTTGGCTGGCTTAGGCTGGGCATCGCCAGCAACACCCGGTTGATGTTGCGTTCCTTAACCAGATCGGCGATTCGTCCCGGCGGAAAGACCGGCAGCCCCGACAGCACCATCCCCTGAAGCGAGGTGTTATCATCGGCAAAGGCCACCGGATCTATGCTGTCATGGGTGCGCAGCGCCTGCGCCAGCTGAGTGCCGGTGGTGCCAGCCCCGTAGATCAGCACCCGGCAGCGCGGCTGGGCGCGGCGGTAAATATTGGTCACCACCTGGTAAAGCATGGATCGGCTGGCCACCAGAAACAGAAAATAGCTGATGGCGAACATCACATAGGTGCCCGGCGGCAAGACCAGGCCGGACAGCCACGACAGACCCGCCAGAGTGATCGCCAGCCCAACCGCCAGCGCCGCCGACAGCCCGATTGCGTGACGCTCATAGGCATTCAACCGGATATGCGGCAGGCCCATCCACAGCGACAGCGCAACAGCGGCCAGCATCAGATACGGCAGGATAGGCAGGGTCAGGACAAGCGTTTCGAGGGCAGAGGTGGGCAGAGCCTGCAGCGCATAGGTGAACAACAGCGCGGCAGGAATCATTACTAGATCAAGGACCAGAAAGATGTACATCTTCTGCTTGCGAGGCAGAGATAGGACAAAATGCATCATTCGGGCGTCGCCCCCACGACAGATAATTATAAACTGCTCAAAAACGTCCTAACAAATCAACACCTGCGAGTGCCGATCTGTGCCCATATACCCACTTAATCCATAATACAGCAGTTGATCAAATAATTCCAATTATATCCCACGCCAACGTGTTTTCCGGGCCCGGATTGGCAATATCTCGCCGGGGTCGAGCTTCGCCACTTGAAATCTCCCGAAACGCACCATCCCCATATCAGACATCGCATCCGATAATCAGTCCCGGGCATAGACATCCTCATAGCGGATGATGTCATCCTCGCCCAGATAACTGCCAGTTTGCACTTCAATCAGCACCATCGCCACCTTGCCGGGGTTCTCCATCCGGTGGGTGGCGCCCAGCGGAATATAGACCGACTGGTTTTCGCTGATCAGCTTTATGTCCTCGTCCACCGTCACCTTGGCGGTGCCTTCCACCACAATCCAGTGTTCGGACCGGTGGTGATGACTTTGCAGGGATAGCGCCGCGCCGGGATGCACGACGATGCGTTTAACCTGGAACCGGTCGCCGACCACCAGGCTCTCAAACCAGCCCCAGGGGCGGTGATCCTTGGGAAAGGCAGTGGCTTGTTTGGCCTGTTTGGCCTTTAACGCCGCAACCGCCTGTTTCACGTCCTGGGCACGCGAGGCATCCGCCACCAGCACCGCGTCGGGCATCGCCACCACGATGGTGTCTTTCAGGCCAATGCCCACCACTTCCAGCCCGTCATCTTCGGAGCGCAACAGCGTGTCGTCGCAATCCAGCGCGGTGGCGGGCCCGGATGTGGCCACGCCGCGCCCGTCGTGTGCGGTTTCCCGCCAGACCGCATCCCAACCGCCCAGGTCAGACCAGCCAGCGGCAAAGGGCACGACCGACAGGTTTTCGGCCCGTTCCATCACCGCATAGTCGATCGAGATATCGCCCGCTTGTGCCCAGGGCTCTGGCGCCAGCCGCAAGAACCCCAGATCCGGCTGGCCCTGATCCACGGCGGCGCGCACCGGGTCCATCAGATCCGGAGCATGGGCGGCAAAGGCGGCAATGATGGCGCGCGCCGAGAACAGGAAAATCCCGGCATTCCAAAGGTATGTCCCAGCGGCGACCATCTGGTCAGCCCGCGCCGCATCCGGCTTTTCGACAAAGCGTTTCAGCGCCAGTGGCCGGGCGGCAAAATCACCCGGATCCTCGGCCAGTTCCAGATAACCATACCCGGTCTCGCCATGGGTTGGCTTGATGCCAAATGTCACCAGTTGCCCGGCCTGGGCCGCCTCGGCCCCGGCGGCAACAGCGGCGCGAAAGGCCGGGGCGTCGGGCACCACGTGATCCGAGGGTGCCACCAGCATCAGCGCGTTAGGGTCAGATTTTTCCAGCCACAAGGCGGCGGCCAGCACGGCGGGGGCAGTATTACGGCCTTCTGGTTCGATCAGGATGGCCGCCGGGTCAATCCCGACCTCGGCCAGCTGCTCGGTGACGATAAAGCGGAAATCGGAATTGGTCAGCACCATCGGCGCGGCATAGCCATTGCCCGACAGACGGCTGGCCGAGGCCTGAAACAGCGATGTGTCGCCCACCAGTTTGGAAAACTGCTTGGGATAGCTTTTGCGCGATAAAGGCCACAGCCGCGTCCCAGAGCCGCCGCACAGAAGGACTGGTGTAATCATAATAATACCTCGGCCTATTTTGCGCGCAGGTTGCCCGCGCCCTGTTTCAGGAACCAGTCATACGTGTCCCTGATCCCCTGTTCCAGCCCGATGGAGGCGCGCCAGCCCAACCGTGCCAAACGGGACACATCCATCAGCTTGCGCGGTGCGCCGTCGGGTTTGGTGGCATCAAAGCGGATCTGCCCGGCAAAGCCAGTCACCCGGGCCACGGTTTCGGCCAGCGCGCGGATGGTCACATCACGGCCCGAGCCGACATTTATATGGCTTAGCATTGGTTGGGTTTCGCTGGCATACGCTTTGGCGTCCAGATCCATCACGAATACCGACGCGGCCGCCATGTCATCCACATGCAGAAACTCGCGCATCGGCTTGCCTGATCCCCAGACCACCACCTGATCGGCGCCCTCCTGGGTGGCGGTGTGAAAACGCCGGATCAGGGCAGGTAAGACGTGCGAGTTTTCGGGGTGAAAATTGTCGCCGGGGCCATAAAGATTGGTTGGCATCACGCTGCGATAATCGGTGCCATATTGCCGGTTATAGCTTTCGCACAGCTTGATCCCGGCGATCTTGGCAATCGCATAAGGCTCATTAGTCGGCTCTAATACGCCAGTTAACAGCGCATTTTCCGCCATTGGCTGCGGCGCCTCACGTGGATAAATACAGGATGATCCCAGTTGCAGCAGGGTCTGCACGCCCGCCTGATAGGCCGCATGGATGACGTTGCATTCAATCATCAGGTTTTCATAGATGAACTGCGCGGGATAGCTGTTATTGGCGACGATCCCGCCCACCCTGGCCGCCGCCAGGATCACCGCATCGGGTTGTTCGGCCTGAAAGAAACCCTGCACCGCGCGCTGATCGGTCAGGTCCAGCTCGGCGCTGGTGCGGGTGATCAGATCGTCCTGCCCGCGCGCCTGAAGGGTTCGCAAAATCGCCCCGCCCACCATGCCGCGATGGCCTGCAATGTAGATTTTCATGGGGGGTGCTCCAACTGCCTGTTCATCCGGTGCTGACAACGCCGCCATCAATGGCGATCAGTTGCCCGGTCATCATTGCACTGGCGTTTGACGCCAGAAACAGCGCGCCCGGAACGATATCTTGCGGCAGCAATTCGCGTTTCAGGCATTGCCGGTCCAGATGGGCCGCCAATGCGTCATCCGTCACCCACATTTCGCGCTGTTTTTTGGTCATCACCCAGCCGGGCGCCAGCGCGTTGACGCGGATATTGTCGGGGCCAAATTCACGCGCCAAAGATCGGGTCATGCCGGTGATGCCCGCATTGGCGGTGGTGTAGACCGGATAGCCGGCATTACCCATCATGTAAGAGATCGACGAAAAGTTGATGATCGCCCCGCCGCCCGCCGCCCGCATACCGGCAATCACCCCCTGAATGGCAAAGAAATAGGCCTTGAGGTTGATCGCCAGGGTCTGATCCCAACAGGCCTCGGTCACGTCCTCGGTCAGGTGGCGGGCATCATTGGCGGCGTTGTTGATCAATATGGTCACCGGCCCATGCGCGGCTGCGGCCTGGGTTATCGCCTGTTGCAGGCTGGGCGTGTCGGTGATGTCGCATGGCAGGAATAATGGCCTTGTGCCGTGGCGGGTTTCAACCGCGTCGCAAAACGCGTGGGCCTCTGAGCGCTGCACAAACGCCACCTGCGCGCCTTGTGCTGCAAAGCCTTCGGTCAGCGCCGCGCCAATGCCCGTTCTACCGCCGGTGATAAAGACACTGGCACCCTCAAGGTCGGGAAAGATTGGGGTTTGGGCCATGCAAACGTCTTTCACGTGGGGATAGGGGGCGAATACCGGACATCTGGCAGGGATTTGCTGGCCGATCAAGGCGCACGGTCCGGATGATGGCCAATCGATTTCTTAAGGAAGAAATCGAGCCAGAAAATTCGAATTTTCTGAGAAAGAATTTTCGAAAATTCTTTTCCTCTCAGCCTTCCACCGACACCGGCAGATCCATCCCGTGTTCTTTCAGCAGCGCATGGCGGCGGGCGGTTTTCAGGTCTGCGGCGACCATCTCGGCGCACATCGCTTGCGCGGTGATTTCCGGCACCCAGCCCAGGCGGTCCTTGGCCTTGGACGGATCGCCCAGCAGGGTTTCCACCTCGGCCGGGCGGAAATAGCGCGGATCAATGCGCATCACCACATCGCCCACAGCCAGCGCCGGGGCCTTGTCGTCCTCAATCGCCACAACTGTGGCCACCTCGTCCACACCAGTACCGTCAAAACCCAGTGTCAGCCCCAGTTCAGCCGCCGCCCAGATGATGAACTGGCGTACCGAATATTGCTTGCCGGTGGCGATGACAAAATCATCCGGCGCGTCCTGTTGCAGCATCAGCCACTGCATCCGCACGTAATCCTTGGCATGGCCCCAGTCGCGCAAAGCGTCGATATTGCCCATGTAAAGGCACGGCTCGGCCCCTTGCGCGATATTGGCCAGCCCGCGGGTGATCTTGCGGGTGACAAACGTCTCGCCCCGACGCGGGCTTTCGTGGTTAAACAGGATGCCGTTGCAGGCATACATGCCGTACGCCTCGCGGTAATTCACCGTGATCCAATAGGCGTACATCTTGGCCACCGCATAGGGGCTGCGCGGGTGGAACGGCGTGGTTTCGGTCTGTGGCGTCTCTTGCACCAACCCGTAAAGTTCCGACGTGGACGCCTGATAGAACCGGGTCTTACCCTCTAGCCCCAGAAAGCGGATGGCTTCCAGCAGGCGCAGGGTGCCCATCGCATCGACATCCGCCGTATATTCCGGCGCCTCAAAACTGACCGCCACATGGGATTGCGCGCCCAGATTATAGACCTCGTCGGGCTGCACTTCCTTCAGAATGCGGGTCAGGTTAGAACTGTCGCTAAGATCGCCGTAATGCAGGTGCAGCCGGGCATGGTTGGTATGGGGATCTTGATAGATATGATCAATCCGCTGGGTGTTCAGCGAACTGGCCCGGCGTTTGATGCCATGCACCTCATATCCCTTTTCCAGAAGGAATTCGGCCAGATAAGATCCGTCCTGGCCGGTAATCCCGGTGATAAGGGCTGTGCGGGTCATATGTCTGCCAGTCCTGTTTGTTCATGTGTTGGGTCAGATGCGGGAACCACCGGGTGGCTTCCCCCTGTAATAGGCTCAATATCTAACAAGGTGAATGCCCTAACGGATCGGCCGCCACAAAATGCGCCCACCCGGCCGTTTCGCCTGAAAACCTTACCGGCGATCATGACGAATTGTCCGGCTGATCGCGCGCAGCGGCGCGGTCAGCCGCCAGGAGGTCGAGTTTTGTAGCGCCGTGATTTCCTGGGTCAGGTCTGTTTGCTGAAGGCGCAGATCGCCATGCGCGGTCCCCAGTTCATCCAGATCCTGGGTCAGCCGCCCGGTCTCGGCCTCGGCCTCCAGTTTTTGCTGCTCCAGAGCGGCTATTCGCGCCCTAAGGTCAGCCCGTTCGGCAAGACCGGCTTTGGCGGCCTCTTGCGTCGCAGCCAGCGCGGTCATATCGGCGCGGCGCTGTGCCTCGGCGCGCAGCGTAAGTTCTTCGGTCAGGGCCGTCAGGCGTGCAACCTCGCCGGTTTGCTCGGCAAGCCGGGCTTGGGTGATTTCACCCTGCTTCTGGGCCGATTGCGCCAGCGCGACATATTTTTCTGCGGTTTCCTGCACCGCCGCCAACTGATCAAGCAACAGCGTGTTTGTGGCGCGCAGAACCCCGATTTCTGACGATCCGTCCGTTTCGGTCAGGCCGTCATCGTTTGAATCGGCGCTTGATACGCGCAGGCAGGTCAAACTGCTGTTGTCGGGAACCATCCGGCATCCTCTCTTTGCCTGCCGCCACAGAATTTTCTTATGAACTTTCTCACGGGGCTCTTCCGACTCATGGGGGCTCCCCGAACTTCGCGGCAACAGACCGCATCCATCCACGAAATCAGTCAACTGGTCAACATCGGCTGGCATGGCCTTGCCAGCGACCGACCCCGCCCATAAAAGCGGGATGATCCGGTGCCCGTCAGGGTTGCAGGTGATTGGAAACATCCCTTGCCGGATGATCGTGGCGGTATCGAACAGCTGTGGCAAAACACGAGCGCGACAAAGACAAGAACGCGACAAGAAGGAGAGCGCGATGACGCAGACGCAGATAAGAGACGGGCTGAACGGCACCTTGCATGATTTGCGTGAGAGGCAGATCGACATGCATCAGGACGAGGACCGGCAGGTGGTTCCCGGTGCCTTTTTCCATAAGGATCCCGATGCCGAAATGCTTCTGCACTGGTCAAGCCCGCGGGGCCGCATCCTAGAACTGCAATCAGAAGTCAAGCTGCCCGGGTCCTGGTTTGGCCTGCATTTGGGTCTGGATCTGCCCGATCTGGCCAATATCGGTTTTCTGGGTTTTGCGGCCCGTACCGCTGCGGCACAGCCGGTAACGATCCGGGCCTGCATCCGTTCGGGCATCGAGGGCGGCGGGTTCCATGACTGTTTCTTTGATCGCCATATTCTGGCCCAGCCAGAGGAATCGGATTATATGGCAATGATCGCGCCAAGCCGGCGGCCGCTGTTGCCCCAACAGGCGCCCTGGCGGGAATTTGTCCTGTTTTTGCCGACGACGCATGGTGTGCATCTCGCAATTTGTGATCTGCGGTTTTTTGCAATCTGAACCGGACGGTGGCATGGCCAACTCTGCGGCGGTTCTTGATCTGGCGCTGGTGATCCCGACCTGGAACGATGCAGAGGGATTGTCACGGCTGCTGCGGCAGGCTGCGGATATGGGCTGTTTCGCCGAGGTGATCGTGGTGGATGACGGATCGGATATACCGATCCGCCTGCCGACGGACGCGGCGGGGATGAAGTTGCTGCGTCATGACCGTCCGCGCGGGCCGGGGGTGGCGCGCAACAACGGGCTGGCGGCGGTCAGCGCCCCCTATGTGTTGTTCTTTGATGCCGACGATCTGCTGACCGCCGAATTACCCGATCTGGTGGCCGATCTCGCGGATGAGCTGCGGGCCGGGCGCGGGTTTGATTTCTGCCTGTTCCGCCACGCCGACAGTCGCGTCACAGCCGAGGAACGCTGGGGCCAGCCGATCTGGGACGAGGATCTTTGGCAACAGGCCGGGCTTTCGGTTGCCATTCTGCAAGCCCCCCCCGCCGAGGTCTGGCCAGTGCTGGCCAGAACCGCAAACTACCCCTGGAACAAGATTTACCGCACCGCCTTTCTGCAGGACAATGGCATCGGTCTGGGCGAAACCCTGGTGCACGAAGATGTCGTTCTGCACTGGCTGGGCTTTTTGGCCGCTGAACGTGTGCTGGTCTCGACTCGGACCTGCGCCTGGCATCGGGTCTCGCGGCAAAGCGGGCGGCTGACAAACCTGTGCGGACCAGAGCGGCTTCAGATTTTTACACCGCTGGAACAGGTGGCCACCGCCATGGCGGCTGCAAATCTGGCCTGGCTGCAGGCTTTTGCGATTTTTGCGCTGGGTCTGGTGGATTGGAACGCCTCAATCATTGTCCCGCCGCTGCGAATCCGGTTGCGCGCCCGCGAGGCGGATTTCCTGCGCACGGCCATGGCCGACTGGCCCCGGCGGCTGGAATCGACAGACCCGGCGCTGGCCCGGCATCTGACGGACCGGATGAAGGGCGTGGGCTGATGGCGCTGTCATTTCTGTTTCTGACCCGCAATGCCGGGGCCGCCCTGGACCCCTGCGCGGCGCAGATCGCCGCCTGCACCCGCCCGGGTGATCAGGTCGTGGTTCTGGACGACGGATCTGACGACACCACGGTGCGCCATATCGGGCGCTTTGAAGAGCTTCACGGTTGGGGCGAGGGGGTTACTGCCAAGCGTATTGTCACGGCCCACGACCCGCAGGCGGGCCACCGTCAGGGCTATGACCTGGCC
>Ga0209345_10005341_pt1 | contig 11962 bp, 11 predicted proteins | sample Cruoilmetagenom7_FD_187294 | JGI IMG/M metagenome (GOLD analysis project Ga0209345, IMG submission 187294) | Oil polluted marine microbial communities from Coal Oil Point, Santa Barbara, California, USA - Sample 7 (SPAdes) (version 2) | ecosystem: Environmental > Aquatic > Marine > Oil seeps ...
CACACCAAAGCAACATATGTATTCACGCGAGCGGGGCACCCATCAGATGCAGCCCGGCGGCGGTGTCTTGGTAACCGAGGCGCAGGGCGGTCGGGTCTTTGAAACGGATGCTGCCGGAAACAAGGTTTGGGAATGGGTAAACCGCTACGACGACGAAAGCGTAACCTGGATGCATGACGCCTCAGTGCTGCCATCCAGCTTTTTCTCTGGCACAGACTGGAGCTGCAGCTAAGGCGCTCGGCAGACTTTTAGTTGGTCACCCGGAATGCCAATCCTGCTGCGCTCTGGCTGGATGCCGATGTGGCGACCTAGTTCATCGTATGAGGCAGCCAAAGCGCCAGCCCCGGGATCGCGACCAGCAGAGCCAGCCGCACGATATCCACCAGAATAAACGGCAGGATACCCTTGATGATCGTTTCAAGTTTCAAGTCTTTGCTGATCGCCTGAATGACAAACAGGTTGATGCCAACCGGGGGCGTAATCAGCCCAAGCTCGGCCACAGTCACCACGATTATTCCGAACCAGATCGGATCAAAATTCAGCGCCAGCATTAGGGGATATACAACCGGAATAGTCAGCAGGATCATCGACAGGCTGTCCATCAGACACCCCAGCACCATGTAAAACAGCAAAACGATCAACAAAATCCCGTAAGGGCCAAGCCCCATCCCGGTGACGGTGCTGACCAAAAAATTCGGCAGGTTGGTGGACTCGATGAAAAAGTTGAACAGCCCGGCGCCAACCAGTATCAGAAACATCATGCCAGTGGTGCTGGCGGCTTCGATCACGCAATCTTTGATCACATCACGGTTCAGAGCTTTGCGAACCAGCGCCAGCCCGAACGCACCAAACGCACCGAAAGCCGCTGCTTCTGTTGGCGAAAAGAAGCCCGCATAAATGCCGCCGATCACCACAATGAACAACAGCGAAACCGGCCACATATCCGCAAATGCATGGCGTCGTTCGTCGCGCTTCATTCGCGGCCCCGCCGGGCCAAGCGTCGGATTGATCCGCGTTTGCACTGTCACCGCGACCATATAAAGCAAGGTGCCCAGAATGCCCGGAATGATCGCGGCGGCGAAAAGCTTGCCAACCGAGGTTTCCGTAAGAAACGCGTAGATCACAAGCAGAACGCTTGGCGGGATCATCACCCCAAGCGTGCCCGCCGCAGCGATCGAGGCCGACGCCAACCTGTCATCATAGCCGTAGCGGCGCATCTCTGGCAGCGCGACTTTACCCATCGTGGCTGCTGTGGCCAGACTGGATCCGCAGATAGCGCCGAACCCCGCGCACGCCCCAATCGTGGCCAGCGCCAGACCGCCCCGATAGTGGCCAATCAGCGCATAAAACCCATTGTAAAGGCTGCGCGACAACCCCGCCCGCGCTGCAAACACGCCCATCAGGACGAACAGCGGAACAACAGACAGGGTGTACCGGTTCAGACTTTCGAAAGGGGCCGATCCCAGAATAAAGGCCGCGCCCATCCAGTCATTTAGCAGAAAGTAGCCGCCAACACCGACGACTCCCATCGCGATGGCCACCGGCACCCTGAGCAGGATCAGCACCAATGCCGCGACAAATCCCAGCAACCCGAAGAGAGGCGTTTCCATTATCGCGTTACTTCCCAGTCCAGTATTTCAAGAGCAACCTGCCCTGAATCGTTTCCTTGAACATTTGGCGCCCGAAGACCGCAAGACGCGCAATGCCTGGCCTATTTGGCCAATCTCAAAAATCCAAAAGCAAAGTTTTCCATCGCTATAAGCGCCGTTGCAACAACCGACAGTGCAGAGCCCACCAAAATCGGCAACCAGTACCAGATGATCGGTATGCCCACTGTCAGCGAGCGGTCCCCGTAACCATGCTGCAAGACCGCCTGCTCGGCGCAGTAGATCAGGATCAACAACATCAGCCCTGCGCTGAGAATAGCCGAAATACTTGCCAGAAACGCCCGCTTTCGCTGGGTTAATTGTTGCACGAGGATATCGACACCTACATGTGATCCAATGGAAAATGCGTAAGGAATAGCCATATAGGCCGCCGCCAGAATAAACAGTTGAACGATATCGACGACACCCAAAACGGCCAGGTTCAAAGCTTCGCCTGTAACCATCCCGACACCACGCGAGACCCAGCGCAGCACGACGTCGGTGATTGTCACGACCATCGCAGCCATCAGAAAACCAACGCTAACCCATGCGCAGACCCAGGTAATTCTACCCGAGAGCGCATGGAGAAAGCGAAACAGTGCCATTGCTGACGCTATTTTTCGAACTCAGCAGAAAGCCGCTGTGCCTCGGAATAGATTTCGCGGGCGTTGGTGATCCCGGACTCTGTTTCAAGTTTGGTCAGCCATTCTTCTGCCATTGGAGCAAGTGCATCGCGCCAGCGCTGACGCTCTTGGGGCGAAAGCTTGATGATCGTGTTGCCACGACCTTCTGCCTTTTCACGGCCCGGCACGTCCCAGGCGTCCCACCACGGGCCAAACTTGGCAACCAGTGTATCGCCAGACATATCGTCAATTACCGCCCGCACATCTTCTGGCAGTGAATCATACTTTTTCTGGTTCATTGCAAAGTAGAATGACACCGAATAAACGCCCGCATCCAGATGGTAGTCGAGCACTTCAAACAGTTTGAACGAGTTCACCGGGTCCCAAGGGAACAGGGTTCCGTCCAACACGCCCTTTTGAATGCTTTCGTAAACCTGCGTTGGTGGCAGGCCCTGTGGCGTTGCGCCCAGGAATGTCAGCATTTCGCTCGCAGCGGCACTGGGCGTGCGGATACGCAGTCCTTTCAGGTCTTCCATAGTTTTGACCTGACGACCCTTGGTGTGGATCAGACCAGCGTTGTGGCCAAACAGGGCAAGCATTTTCACGCCGGGATGTTCTTCGGCAAGATATTTTGGGTACAGTGCCCAAAGAACTTTGGAAGCCCCGTCAGCGGTTTCCGCAAGGAAGGGAAGATCGGTGATCGAGGTGCGTGGAAAGCGGCCGCGCGGAATACCGTGCAGACCCATTGCAATATCCACAACACCAGAACGCACTTGGTCATACTGCTTGGTGATAACCCCAAGCTGGGTGCCGCCCGGGTGGATCGTAACCTTGACCTGACCGTTTGTGCGTTTTTCCAGTTCGCGCGCCCATGGTTCCATGAAATCGCGGTGCATTCCGTGACCGGCCGGAACATAATGGCTAAGCTTCAGCTCAATCACGTCGGCCGAGACAGCCGCACCGGTCGTCCCTAGCAGCATGGCCGGCAAGACCACCGCCCCGATAAATTTCTTTAAAAGTTTCACTGTGTTTCTCCTCCCAGATAACAATTTCTTATTGTATTTTTTTTGCGCTTGCACTTGCGCAGATCGCATCGTCGCTGTCAGCGCATCGTGTCCAAGCGAGTGACCCATCGCCAATTCCATACCGAACGTTCCCACGGTCCGGCCGACGGCGCGCCTTCAGATTGAAAGCTATTCGAGATGATTTCCGTTTACAATATCAATTTCTTATTGTGAAATAAATTCCCAAAGTGGATATTGAAGCATCAGAAAACGACGCTGCCTTTGGGGGCAATTATGGACGTTGAAGAAAAAAGGCGCAGCGGCGTTCAGTCGATAGATGTCGGCCTGCGCATCCTGATGTCTCTGGCCGAGTTTCCCGGACCTGTGGCGCTAAAAGACATCTCGGCGCGGGCGGATATGTCGCCAAGCCGGTGCCACCGTTACCTTGTCAGCCTGATCCGCGGCGGGTTGGCGGTACAGGAACCCGACACGGGGCATTATAATCTTGGCACTGGCAGATCAAAACTGGGGCTTGCTGCGCTGCGCCGCCTTGATGTGATGCATTTTTCTGTTGAGGCGCTAAAGACGCTGCAACGCCAGACCGGCCATACGGCGATGATGACGGTCTGGTCAGACAGCGGGCCAACGATTGTGCGCATGTTGGAATCGGACGCACCGATCATTGTGAATATCCGCATTGGCTCTACCCTGCCGATTTTGACCTCGGCCAGTGGTCAGGTTTTCCTGGCCTATCTTCCACGCCTCGCAACGCAGCCGCTGGTTGATCGGGCCTTGGCAATTATCCCGCAGGACGCGCCCAATCCCAAACTACACGATGACGCCAGCATCAGCGCAATGATTGCCCAGGTTCGCGCAAGTGGCATGTCCCGCATCAAAGACGATCTGCTGCCTGGTCTGGAAGCGATCTGCGCACCGGTTTTTAACAGTCAGAATGACATTCTGGCTGGACTTGCTCTGCTGGCGCCACATGGTGGCCTTGCGGATGATCAGGGCGAAGCGACGCAATTGCTGCGATCTGTTGCACTGGATGTTTCCCAAAAAATGGGCCTTGAGACTTAGTTGGGGCAGCTGTTCTCACAGCCCACATCCAGCCACAAAATTAAAACCTTGCCAAAAAATTGAGCGTTTTGTATTAGGAAATCAATGCCTCTATAAGAAAACTCAGGGAAAAACAGCACATGACACAGTCACAGATCCTCGATGGCCCGATGAAGCTTTCTATGTTTTCAGTGGTCGACTATTACCCCGGACAGGGCCGGACCCGGGGCGAGTTTTACCATCAGGTTATTGACCAGATCGAACTTGCTGACGATCAGGGCTACAATTCGTTTTTCGTTGCAGAACATCACTTTACAGACTACGGTGCCTTCCCTAATCCGGCCGTGGCACTGGCGGCTGCGGCGGCCCGGACGAGCCGGATAAAGCTGGGTGCGGCGGTTGTCGTGCTGCCATTTCGCGACCCAATTCTAGTGGCAGAAGATTACGCAATGCTTGACCAGATATCGAATGGCCGTTTGGTCATGGGGGTTGGCTCTGGCTATCTGGCACATGAATTTGATGGCTTCGGTGTCGCGGGCAAAACAAAACGCGAAAGCTTTGATGAATCGCTGGATATCATCCGCAAACTATGGACCGGCGAAACGATCAGCTATGATGGCGAGTTCACCAAGATCGACAATACAGCGGTTAATATCACGCCGGTGAAAGAATCTGGCCCGGCGATCTATGTGGCTGCGTTGCGCACAGAATCCATTTATTACGTTGGCAAAAACGGCGACGACATGATGATCGTTCCCTATGCGATGGTCGATGAACTTGACGAAATCTCCCCGGCAATCGAAGCCTACAACAAAGGCTATTCCGAAAGCGGCAAGAGCGGTGAAGGCGAAGTTATTGCCGCCTTCCACACCTATATCTCGGACACGGACGATCAGGCGCGCGAAGAAGCAAGCGAGGCCTTCGATCTATATGTTGAGACCCGCGATTATGCCAAAAGCCAAGTTTACGCCGAGATCGTGCAAAGCAAAGTTTGCATATTTGGCTCTGTGGACACGGCAGTTGATCGTCTGGCCCATATGCATGATCTGGGATTGCGACATGTGTCGATGCTGATGAACTTCGGCGGCCTGGACCCTGAACTGGTACGCAAATCAATGCATTTGATGGCTACCGAAGTGGCACCTCGGCTTAAGGCGCGACTGGAAGCAAAGGCCGCCAGCTAATCGCCGCCCGGCATTGGACCCATTTTTGTGATCGGAAACAGAACTTTGGATAGACAAGTAAGACCGCGAAACCAGAGACAGTCCCAATGAGCATCGACCCGGTCGCATTTCGACAAAACCTTGGCAGTTTTGTCACCGGGGTCACGGTCATTACGGCCGTCGATTCCAAAGGCGAGCATGTGGGGATTACTGCGAATTCTTTCAGTTCGTTGTCTCTGGACCCGCCGATGGTGCTGTTCAGCGTCGATCGCAAGTCGCAAAGCCTGCCGGTATTTGAAGCCGCCGGGTGTTTTTCGATCAACGTTCTGAGCGACACACAAAAGGATCTGTCCAGCTGTTTCGCCAAAAGCGGCTCCGACAAATGGGCCGGTGTTGCCTGTTCAACCGGGCAGACTGGCTGCCGTCTGATTGAAGGCGCATTGGCCACATTTGATTGCACAACACACGCGCAATATGATGGCGGCGATCATGTCATTTTCATTGGCAATGTCGTGGCGATGAATTCAGGCAAAGAGGCCCGGCCTCTTGTCTTTTACAACGGGGCCTACAACAGCCTTTCTGAGGGCGCGCAGTAAATACGGAAATACCGGGGGCAGTTATAAATCCCTTTGCAATTCCAAGAGGCGCGCCGATAGTAAAATTCGACCGGCGAAAGCAAAAAGGAAGAAATCATGTCCACCAATCTCCCTTCATTTCCTCATCTGGAAGGCAATGCATCCCGTCAGGCACATTGCGACCTTCCCGAAGGCACCTTTGAACGCGAACTAGGCCGCGAAGGTTTCTTCGGCCCGGCAACGCAGATGTATCATTCCCATCCGCCAACCGGCTGGAACAGCTGGGCCGGGCCTTTGCGCCCGCGTTGTTTCGACCTGAACAAACTAACCCAAGAACAGGTGTCCTACTGGGACTCGCCGGTCATCCTTTACAATGACGCCACCAAAATGCGCCAGTGGCGGATAACCAAGCCGATGGACCATCTGGTGCGCAACGGCGACGGGGACGAAATTCTGTTCATCCATCGCGGCGCAGGCGCGCTATATTGCGATTATGGCCATTTGGAATACAGCACCGGCGATTACATCATCGTCCCACGCTCAACCATGTGGCGCCTCGAACCAAGCGAGGCGACGACGATCCTGGGTATCGAATGCACCAACGGCAATTTCACCTTCCCGGATCGCGGAATGGTTGGCCGCCAGGCGCAGTTTGATCTGGGAATGCTGGATCGTCCGGCGATCAACGAGGCCTTCAAAGATCAACAAAGCGAAACCGAATGGCACGTTCACATAAAACGTCAAAATGCCATTTCCACCGTAATCTACCCATTCAACCCGCTGGATGCGGTTGGCTGGCAGGGCGATCTTTCGGTGCTGCGCATCAACGTCAAAGACATCCGTCCTTTGATGAGCCACCGCTACCATTTGCCACCGTCGGCGCATTCCACATTTATCGGCAACCGGTTTGTGATCTGCACCTTCCTGCCGCGTCCGTTTGAAAGCGATCCGGGCGTTCTAAAAGTGCCCTATTTCCACAACAACGACGACTATGACGAGGTGTTGTTCTATCACGCAGGCGATTTTTTCAGCCGCGACAATATCGATGCGGGGATGATTACTTGGCACCCCTGTGGTTTCACCCATGGCCCGCACCCCAAAGCGTTGCAGGGAATGTTCACACCAAAGAAAGATTTCATAGACGAAACAGCCGTCATGCTCGACACTCGCGACCCATTGAAAATGGGCGATGCGGCAGCGCAGGTTGAATGGACCGGCTATGCGGAAAGCTGGAAGGCCAGCGAACTGCCGGTGGTCGCACCCAAGGTCGCCTCGGCGGCAGAATAGCCACGCCCAACGCCCCGGCTGTCAAATCCGGGGCACGGGCGGCAATTAGGAAAGCACAGACATGAAACTCGCCACATTGCTGGACGACACCCGTGACGGGCGGCTGGTCGTTGTTTCAACCGATCTTGCCCGCTATGTGCCGGCAACCCAAGTCAGCGCGACGATGCAGAGTGCGTTGGACGACTGGCCAAATGCACGACCGGCATTGCAAAAACTGTCAGACCAGTTGAATAGCGGCGCGGTTGAGGGCCAGGCGTTTGACCAAGCCAAGGCTGCCAGCCCCCTGCCCCGCGCCTATCAGTGGGCCGACGGCTCGGCTTACCTTAACCACGGCGAATTGGTGCGAAAAGCACGCGGGGCCGAAATGCCCAAGGGCTATGAAACCGACCCGATCATGTATCAGGGGGGATCGGACAGTTTCATTCCACCCCACCACCCGATCGCGTTAATCACAGAAGACTGGGGCATCGACTTTGAATCCGAGATCGCGGTGATTACCGATGATGTGCCCATGGGTGTCACACCAGCACAAGCAGGCAAACACATCCAGCTGGTCGTGCTGGTCAACGACGTGTCGCTGCGCGCGCTTATTCCCGACGAAATGGCCAAAAGTCTGGGTCTGTTGCAGTCCAAATCATCCTCGGCGTTTTCGCCCGTCGCCGTTACCCCCGATGAACTGGGAGACGCGTGGCACGACAACAAACTGCATCTGCCGCTATTGTCGAGCTACAATGGCGCGCTGTTCGGCAAACCCAATGCGGGGCGCGATATGGCGTTCAGTTTTGGTGACCTGATCGCGCATGCCGCCAAATCCCGGGTTCTTTCTGCCGGCTCGATCATCGGCTCGGGCACGGTGTCAAACAAACTGGATGGCGGGCCGGGCAAACCGGTGCCAGCCGGGGGCAGCGGCTATTCCTGCATCGCCGAAATCCGGATGATTGAAACTATCCTTGACGGAGGACCAAAAACACCTTTCATGAGTTTTGGCGATACAATCCGCATTGAAATGAACGATGCAGACGGCGCGTCCATTTTTGGATCTATTAATCAGGTGGTTAAGAAACATGACGTCTGAAACAAGCGGCCGGGCCGCATCGCCAGTGCAGGAACTTCGCGCGTTGCTTGGCAGCGGAAAATTGCTCGTCACCCCGGCGTGCTGGGATGCGTTGTCGGCCAAGCTGATCCAGCAAGCCGGATTCAAGCTGACCTTCATGAGCGGCTTTGCAGTGGCCGGGGCGCGGCTGGGCCTGCCCGATACCGGCCTGATTTCCTACGCAGAAATGGCAGATCAACTGCGCAATATCGCCGCTTGCGTGTCAATCCCCGTGATCGGCGATGGCGACACCGGATACGGCAACGCTCTGAATGTGCGGCGCACCGTGCAGGGCTATGCGCAAGCCGGGGCTGCCTGCGTGATGATCGAGGATCAGCTTGCGCCAAAACGCTGCGGCCACACCCAAGGCAAACAGGTCGTCACCCGCGATGAGGCATTTGCCCGCATCCGCGCCGCGGTTGATGCCCGTAACGAAGGCGCCGATATTTTAATCCTTGCGCGCACCGACGCACGCCAAGACCACGGGCTGGATGAAGCGATTTCTCGCGCGCAGATGTTTCGGGAAATCGGTGCTGACATCACCTTTGTCGAAGCACCCCATACCCCCGAGGAAATGCGCCGGATCTGCACCGAGGTCGACGGCCCCTGCATGGCCAATCTGGTAGAGGGCGGGCTGACACCGATGCTATCACACAAGGAATTGCAGGACATCGGGTATGCCATTGTGACCTATCCGCTGACCGGCCTGACAGCCTCGATTGCCGCGATAAATGAGGTGCTGGCGCAAACCAATGCCGACGATCTGCAAAAACCGGCGATGTCATTTGCCGATTTGCGCAAGACAGTTGGGTTTGACGATTATTACGACGCCGAAGAACGCTATCAGTAGGCGACCGGTAGCGTCCGGTTTATTCAGACAGCCCCTTGTCCGCCATCCAGCTTTTAACCAGCCCGACGGCCTCGGCCAACAGCTCTGGCTGGCCCTGATAATAATGCGTGGCACCCTTTATCAGATGGTATTGGCGGTCGGTTTGCGGTGCGGCTTCGTAGACAAGTTTCGGGTGGCTTGCAGGTGCTGCGTCATCGGCGCTGTTTTCCACAACCAGCAGCGGCACCGCAATTTTGCCCGCCCCCACCAGCGCATCGGCGCGTGAATCGTCGTAGGACCACTGCGACAGCCAACTGCGCAACGAGCTGTAACGCGCCAAACCGGCAGGGCTGACGTTGGCCGCCTCTGGCACGCCCAGGTAACATTGCCCCGCCGCCCGATCATTTGCGTCAACTTGTGGATCAAGCCAACGCAAATCCGCCATCGTGCGATGCACCACAAAGGCGCGCTCGTGTTCAGGCGAATTGCGCGACTGCAAGACTTCCAGCGTGTCGCGGACTGTTGCGGTGATGCGCCGGATACGGGCCAGCTGAGCCTCGCGAAACTGACGAATATAGTCGCCACTATAGGGTGGCTTATTTGGGTTCTTGGGATCGTAAATGTCCAGTTCAACAACCCGGTCATCAGGGTTGAATTCATCGCTGACAGATGGGTCGATCCATTCGCTTAACGTGCGCGCCCGGCTGGCATGGGCGGCAATCATAATCACCCCATCCGCCGGGATCAGACCGGCTGCGCTCAGATCATAGGGATCACCCGCCGGGGTCGCAGAAATAGACGGTTTTTCCGCCTCGCCCTGATAAAACAGCGACAGCGATGCGCCACCGCTCCAGCCGATCAGAACGACCTTTTCATAGCCAAGGTCCTGTTTGGCGTGGCGAATGTATTCGCCCATATCGCGGGCAACTTTTTCCATGATAAGCGCACTGTCATTGCGCGCGTATCGAGAACCCGCGCAAATCACATGAACGCCAGCCTTGGCCAGCGCAGCGGGCATCGGCAACAGCTGCAGCGTAGTTGCCGGGTGCATGAATATCACCACAGTTTTTGAAGACCGTCCAACCGGACGAAGCAATTGGCCTTCCAGCCAAACAAACCCCTGCGAGCCACTAAACCCATAAGTTTCAACGTTCTTCAGGGTTTCACTAAAGCTTAGCGTCAGCGGCACGCGCTCAAATTCAAATATCTGATCTGGCATTAACCGGTCCACCCTTCTCGATGCTAATACTCGCACGATTATTCCAGATTTTGTGAAGGTTGCACAGACTTTAATGCCCTTTCCCGGTCGTCACGTTCCAGATGCGTCACAAGGGTTTAGCCGCAAATCAGCGTCCGGCCCTTGGGGTGCATTACCGCAAAGGCCATTCCCATAACCGCGCAGGACGCGGCACCATGTAAATTCGCAAACGCCGGTGCCAGAATGGCCCCAAACGCAACAATCGGCGCTTGCCTGAAATTGCCGGGCCGATTAGCAAGAAGGTGCAGATAAGGGCCGCAAGTGACCATTTACCGGATAATATTACATATCGTTCAACCCTTTGTGGTTGGGTTTTTCATCCTGCGCGCACTTTGTGGAAAGGAAACCCGCACCGACCTACGTCAGCGGCTTGCCGCAGTTGTCAATGTAGAGCGAAGCGGACCGGTATTTTGGTTGCATGGGGCTTCGCTTGGCGAGCTTACGGCCGCACGCGGCCTGATCGACGCGCTGTTGGAGCAGTTTGAAGGCCTGCAAATCGTTGTAACGGTCAATACAATCACGGCGCGTGATCTTGTGGATGGATGGGGTTTGGCGCGGGTCAATGCGTGCCTTGCCCCCCTTGAAACAGGCAAAGCCACGGAACGTTTTCTGGAGAACTGTAAACCCAAGGCACTGATATCATTGGAAAATGAAATTTGGCCGCGGCGATTTCAGAAGTGTAAAAGGGGTGGCATTCCGGTTGTGATCGCTGGCGGGCGCATTTCAGAGCGCTCGGCGCGACGTTGGGCGCGGCTGGGGAGCCTGGCGTCTGTAACAATGCAAACGCTCGGGTTCGTCGCGCCACTGGACCAACACAACGGCGACCGTTTTGTGGCTTTGGGTTTGCCGAACGACCGGTTGGGAGCACCGCTAAACCTGAAAGCGACGGTGCGGCTTGCGCCACCGCCTGCCGGATCGGTCGATCAACTGGTTGGTGCCTTTCCACGGGCACAAACGATACTGGCGGCGTCAACGCATGAGGGCGAAGATTTACGAATTATCGAAGCCTTTTCAGCGGCCTACAGCGCAAACCCAGATTTGCGATTGATTTTGGCGCCGCGCCATCCGCGCCGTGCCGACAGCGTGGCCGCCTTGCTGAAAACACAGGGGTTGGGCTTTAGCAGGCGTTCAGACCCGATGGCATCGCCCGCCAGCCAGCCAGTAATTTTGGCCGACACGCTTGGTGAAATGGCGCTCTGGTATTCGCTGGCCGGGACGACGGTGATTGGCGGAACATTTACGGACAAAGGCGGGCATACACCTTTTGAGCCGGTGCAATTTGGTTCGGCTGTTGTGCACGGCCCAGATGTGGCAAACCATCGCCCGGCGTTTGATGCATTGGCAGCGGCCCACGGGGCAATCGCCCTGCCCGGCCTTGCCGACCTGCCGGCTGTTTTTCAGCGCGTTGGCCAGACAGACAGGCAG
>Ga0209345_10005342_pt1 | contig 11959 bp, 14 predicted proteins | sample Cruoilmetagenom7_FD_187294 | JGI IMG/M metagenome (GOLD analysis project Ga0209345, IMG submission 187294) | Oil polluted marine microbial communities from Coal Oil Point, Santa Barbara, California, USA - Sample 7 (SPAdes) (version 2) | ecosystem: Environmental > Aquatic > Marine > Oil seeps ...
TGGAACGGGAGAAGTTATCCTTGGCTGAGAAGGCGGGGGCATCACTGCAAAATGTGGGCAGGTTTGAAGAATGTATTGAACTCGCGCTGCAATTTCTTGCAAGGCATTGGGATTTATACAAAATTGGGAGTTATGCGGTGCGCCAAACGGTGCTCAGGTTGCTGTTTTCAGAGCCTTTGACGTTCACCCTTGAAGGTGTGTATCGAACTATAAAAACCACCATACCCTTCAAGGTGTTAGGTGGTATCGAAAATCAAAAGTGTGAAATGGTGCTGTGAGAGAGGATTGAACTCTCGACCTCACCCTTACCAAGGGGAGGGCCTACAGTTTTCCACGGTATCTGGCGGGTTCTGCGCATAGCCTAAACCCCTTTCTTTGCAGGCACTTGGACGCTATAGTCGGCTCCGGTGGTATCGGTCCGTAAAGCCGAATAGCCCACTGATCCGTTACCCGAGCGTTACCCCGGAGCCGCATATGAAGAAGAAGCTGACTGAGATGGCCGTGTCCAAGATCGCACCAGAGGCGGGGCGGCGGCTTGAGGTGTTCGACACGCTGACGCCGGGCCTCGCCCTGCGCGTCACCGAGCGCGGGAAAAAGAGCTGGTCGGTGATGTATCGGGTCGCGGGTCGGGGGCGCGAGGGCAACCGGGGGCCGCTGCGCCGGATGACTCTCGGGGCCTATCCCCTGATCGACCTCAAGGCGGCGCGAGAGCGGGCGCGGGCCGCAATCGACCTTGCCGACCGGGGCGACGATCCCAGCGACAAGCGCAAGGATGAGATGCGCCAGAAGGGTGAGCGGGTGTTTGAGGTGATCTGCGCGCGCTTCATCGAGCTTCACGCGAAGGCCCACACCGTCAAGTGGCGCGACACGGAGCGGTTGCTAGACACCTACGCGGTCCCGGCATGGCGGGGCAAACCCATCGACCAGATCGACCGGGCGGCGGCGCACGAGCTGCTGGACGACATAGCGATGGAACACGGCACCGGCGCGGCGCGCGAGGTGCGGAAGCACATCACCAAGCTGTTCAACTGGTCGGTGGACCGGGGACTGCTGGCTGCAAGCCCGGTGGCCGGAATGCGCCGACCCGAGCTGGGCTACACGCCGCGCGAGCGGGTGCTGACGATGGACGAGCTGCGCGCCGTCTGGGCAGCGGCGGGAAAGATGGGCTACCCGTTCGGGCCGATGGTGCGGCTGCTGATCCTGACCGCGCAGCGCCGAGCTGAGGTCGCCAACCTAGAGCGTGGCTGGCTGCTGCCCGACCAGCAGGCATTCGAGGTCCCGGCCAGCCATTACAAGACCGACCGCCCGCAGGTGGTCCCGCTTTCAGCGCCTGCACTGGCATTGGTCGAGGGCCTGCCCAAGTGGAACAGCGGGGACTTCATGCTGTCAACCACTGCGGGCAAGCGGCCCGTCTCGGGCTTCTCCAAGGCAAAGGCCCGGCTCGACAAGCTGTCCGAGGTAGAGGGCTGGACGCTGCACGACCTGCGCCGCTCCGCCGCGACCCACATGGCCCGCCTCGGGGTGGCGCAGGAACACATTGAGCGCGTCCTGGGCCATGCGATTGAAGGCGTGGCCGGGACCTACAACCGATACAGCTACCTGCCCGAGAAGCGGGCGGCTCTGGACGCATGGGGGCAGGAATGGAATTGACTGGCGAGGAATTGGCCCGGGTGCGTGAAGCCTATGACCGGGTTGCCCAGATGGCAGTCTGGGAGGGCTATGCCGACGACAAGGCCCGGGGCGAGCGGCCCGCGCTGGTGCGCCTGATGAAGGCGTGGAACAAGCTCGACATTGAAGAGCGGGCGGCGGTGTCGCTTGAGCTTGCGCAGATGGTCTCACCCGATGCCGACCCGCACGACCTTGACGTTGGGCTGGCGGCAACGCGGGCGTCTGAATACGGGCGAGGCCGCGCAGGGGCGAAGGTCCGTGCGCCGGGCTTCCGCGAGGCAGTGCGTGAGGCGGCGCAGGTCTGGGTTGACCGGGGCAACGAGTGGAGCCGGGGGAATATCCACCGCGACACCAACCGCTATCAGCCATACCCGATGTTGGCATTCGTCGTGGACGCCGTGACCCGCGCCCTGCCGTCAGCTGCCATCGCCCGCGCCACCTTGGGCAACCCCCCGAGCCCTGAGGAGGTCATGGCAGCGGTAGACAGCCAGCTCCGCTCGTAGCGGCTATGCCGGTCGGAAACGCCCCTGAATGGCGCGACCGACTGCGAGGGTAGGCCCCCGTAGTCTCTTCCCAGATGAAGCCATATCCGGGGATAAACCGATGCCTGAGACCGACACACTGCTGACGATAGAGGAGGTTGCCGTCCGCACCCGCCTCTCCAAGCCCACCATCTACAAGCTGATCCGGCAGGGGGACTTCCCACGCCAGCTCCGCCTCTGCGCCAACAAGGTTGCGTGGCTTGAGCGTGAAGTAGGCGACTGGGTTGCCGCCCGAGCTGAGGCGAGGACCACGGGATGAAGGGGGCGGAAAGGAACGCCCCCGGCGCGGGAAAGCAGGCCGGGGGCGAAGGAGAGGACAGGACCCGTCATCAAAACCCTGATGCCAAGAGTATAGCTGGGAACGCCTCACCGACCGACCAGAAAGAATTGTTAGACGCCGCGCGCGGATACCTAGCGCGGGAAATGACGCCAATCCGGCTGGGGCCGGGGAGCAAGGTTCCGCCGGGCAAGCATGACCTGAACACCGTCAGCAGCAACAACGCTGCGAAGTTGCTGAATATGGGCGGCTTCAACCTCGGGCTCCGGTTGGGGCCGGACCACGGCGGTCTGGTGGACTTCGACCTTGACTGGCCGGAGGCGCGGCGGCTTGCGGAGCTGAACCTGTTTGCGCTGGCCCGGTTCGGGCGGTTTGGCGCACCCGGCTCGCACCGGCTGGTCCTTTGCCCAGAATTGAAGGGCATCAAGAAGTACGACATCCCCGAGCTGAAGGGCATGGACGGGCTGCCCGAAGAACACGCCACCTGCGTATTGGAGGTCCGGGCCAATGGCCACACGATGGCACCGCCGTCCATCCACCCCGGCGGTGAGGCAGTGGTGTGGGAGAATGACCGGACGCCGCCACGCTGGGAGGCCGCGCTTGTGCTGTCATCGGCGGGCCTGCTGGCCTTCTTGTCGGTGGTGGCGCGTTTCTACCCCGCGCAAGGTTCGCGCGACGATTTCTGCATGGCTCTTGCCGGTGCGCTGCTTGCGTCGGGCCTCGCCTCAGAGGACGCCGACAGGTGCATCGTTGCAGTCGCACAGGCCGCCGGAGATGAGGAAGCGGGCAAGCGCCGCAAGGCAGGCCAGACTGCCGCCAAGGTGGAGGCGGGCGAGGCCGCGACGGGCGTCCCTCGCGTGGTCGAGATGCTGAACCTGCCAGATGCTGTCGGCAAGCGTTTCCGGCTCTGGCTGGGCATGTCTGGGCGCGAGGACCGGCGGACCCGGGTGGAGTTATCGGAGAACCGGCTGCATAAGACGCAGGACGCGGCGGAGGCCGCGATGATGGACGCCGGGCTGCCGGTCTACCAGCAGATGGGGCGGCTGGTCCGCGCCGTCAGGCTCGACGTGTCCGAGCTAGATGGCGACGTGGTGCGGCAGGAGGGGACGCTTGTCGTCCGCGACGTGCAGCCCCACAGCCTGCGGGACCTGATGACCCGCGTGGCCAACTTCGTGAAGGTGGTCGAGACAGAGGAAGGGACCAAAGACAAACCCGTTGGCCCGCCGGTTTCACTGTCGCTCGCCTACATCCAGCGGGTGCGCGAGGGCGACGGGCGGCTGCCCGTCTTGCGCGGCATCGTGGAATGCCCGACGCTCCGAGCCGATGGGACAGTGCTGGCGCAGGAGGGATATGACGCAGATTCAGGCCTGATCTTGGACACCGGCGGCGCGACCTTCGACGCCGTTCCTGATGCGCCGACGCAAGAGGATGCGGTTGCGGCGCTGGCAAAGCTCAAGTGGATCATCGAAGGCTTCCCGTTTGTGGAGGACGGTGACGGGCGCTCGCCGTCGCGCTCTGTGGCCCTGTCCGCGATGCTGACGGCGGTGTGCCGCCGGTCCCTGCGCACGGCCCCGATGCACGGCTTCACGGCCCCGACCATGGGGACCGGAAAGAGCCTGCTGACCGACGCAGTGGCGCTGCTGGCGATGGGCCGCGCCGCGACCGTGCTGAACCAGTCGGGCGACGGGGACGGGGAGGAGGAGCGCAAGCGCCTCATGTCGGTCTTGATGCAGAGCGATCCCGTGGTGGTGATCGACAACGTGGACCGTCCGATGGGAGGCGCGCGCATGTGTTCGATCCTGACGCAGGAGACGTGGCAAGACCGGATGCTGGGCGGCAACGACCAGGGCCATGTCTCGACGCGGACGCTTTGGCTGGCCAACGGCAACAACCTTGAGTTCCGGGAGGACATGAGCCGCCGCGCGATCCTCTGCACCATGGACGCAGGAATGGAGCGGCCTGCCGAGCGGAAGTTTGAAGTTGACCTCAAAGTGGAGGTGTCGAGGCGGCGGCATGAGCTGGTCCCGGCGGCGTTGGCCGTCCTGCGCGCTTTCATCGTTGCTGGACGCCCGGGGCTGGAAGATCTGACGCCGTTCGGCGGCTTCGAGGACTGGTCCAACCTAGTGCGCGGCGCGCTAGTCTGGGCAGGCGAGCCCGACCCGCACGACACGCAGGCCGATGTGGCTGCCGTCGATTCAGTCCGTGAGGAGCTTTCGAGCCTGATCGAGGCATGGGAGCAGACGATTGACCTCGGCATGGTGGTGACGGCGGGCGAGTTGGTTCGGAAAGCGGGCAAGGAGGCCGCTGGTGGCCCCGGGCGCGATGGGCTGATGCTGGCGCTTGATGCCGCCTGTCCGAGGGGCGCAAGCCCCAAGGCCGTGGCGCGGTATCTGAAACGGGTGAAGGGCCGGATCGTGCGTGGCCGCAAGATCGTGGCTTTCCAAGGGGAGAACAACGCCCTCGCTTACAAGTTGGTGCAGGTGTCGCAGTGATGGCCGCCGGGCATTCAGGGCTTTCGGGGTTTCCTTCCCCCCAGCCGCGCGCGGCGGTCCGTTCCAACCGTATCCGGGGGCTCCGCAGGTCTGCGTTCCTTACGGATACTGGCCTTTACTGTTCCCCTCTGTGAATCTTCCGCGCCGGGGGAAAGGAACCCCTGAAAACCCTGAATGCCCTGAGATGGATGAATGACCGATGGGAGAAACACCGAAACCCGCGTTATGCGCTGCATAAAAAGGAGACCGTTAGATGGCCGTGACAGACGATGAATACCCAGACCGCGACCCCACCGATGACCCTCGCTGGTTTCCAGTGGATGACGCCCGGCTGGACTATGGGCTTGATGGGATCGCTGCGATGTTTTCCGACTGGCTGATCCTTATCGCCCCCCTTCATGCCCGCGCATTCTTTCGCCCGTGGTCGCCCGTCGCGCGCGCGATTTTCGACATGCGCGCCGCCGCCCTTCGGAGCAACGATGGCGACAGCCCCGGCAACGTCTGGTGCCTCAACGAGCCCTCGCCCGCGTTTGACGACCTGAGAGACGTTCTGAGGTGGGACACGGGTGTGATGCTTCCCCGGGGCCTGTTCGATGCCGTCTGGCAGCTCTATTGCGAATACCTCGATGGAGTTGGGCGCGAGGACGGCGGCTGCGTTGAGGCATGGGGGCGCATCCCTGATGACGACTACGACAGATACTTGCTGGTGCTTGCCCGAGACGTGGCGCACCACCTGTCATACCTGAACAGCTATCCGGGATGGTCTCTGGGGGAGGCTTTGACGGCGTTCAGCCGCAAGCGGTATGGTGACTGGGATGACTGATCCACCCATCACCCGCAAAGGGTCCGCCGGTCTGCCGCCGTGTCGGCCCATCTTCGCTGGCGTCCCGACAGCTCCGCCTTCCACACCTGTATCCGTTCGGTTTACGGGTAGACCGCCCCATTGTGTTCACGTTATGTTCTGGCTCGGGTTGAATTAGAAATGGAGCAACAAAAATGGACTGCCGGACGAAACAGCGCCGCGCCGCGATCTATGCCCGGGTATCTACCGGGACGCAGGATACCGAGAACCAGCTAAGAGTGCTTAGGGACGTGGCAGGGCGCGCGGGCTGGGGGATAGTTCATGAATACCGCGAGACGGCATCCGGTGCCAGCGCCCGCCGCCCCGAGCTGGACAGGATGCTTGCCGACGCCGCGCGCCGCCGGTTCGATGTGGTGATGGTCTGGGATATATCGCGTCTGGGCCGATCCCTGCGCGACCTGTTGAACACGTTTGAAACGCTGCGCGCCGTGAAGGTTGATCTGCTTATCCAGCAGCAGGGTATCGACACCGCTACCCCCCTGGGCGAGGCCATGATGCAGATGAGCGGCATCTTTGCCCAGTTCGAGCGGACCATGATTGTCGAGCGAACCAAGGCCGGGATGGAGCGCGCCCGCGCGAAGGGTAAGCGCATTGGCAGACCACCCGCTTCTGGTGCCATCGTGACTGCCATCCGGCAGCTCCGCGCCCGTGGACGTGGAATGGACGCAATCGCCAAGGAGCTGCGCGTGGGCAAGAGCCTGAGCCTTCGCGTCTGCCAAGAATACGACCGTGAACAGAGGGAGGCAAACGCCCCATGACTGACAACAATCACGACGACCTGCCAGCGCGCCTTGTCTCGCCCGGCCCCGGTGGGCAAGGCCGGACCTATTGGGAGGTGACACCCAAGGGGCTCGCAATCATAGAGGAGCTATCCGGGCGCGGCTGCCACTTGAGCACCATTGCCCGCGTGCTGGGGATGCACGTTGCCACGCTGCGCGAGGTCCGGCGGCGTGATGAGGAAGTGGAGGAGGCTTACCAGCGCGGTCTCGCCCGAGAGCATGACCAGCTTGTCGGTAACCTTCGGACACTTGCAGATGAAGGCAACGTGGTGGCGAACATCTTCCTGCTCAAGGCCAAGCATGGCTTCAAAGAAGGGGAAGCACAGGCTAACCTGAGCCTGAGCGTCAACACTGGCGGAGTGTTGGTGGTGCCAGAGAAACAGAGCGTTGAGGACTTCCTCAGGGATGCCGAGATGCGGGACGTGACGCCGAGAATTGCGCGTGATGAATAACTACTTTTTCTTGGGTCTTGTCCTTGCCCACAGGCGCTTGCCAGTAACCTTCATGCAATGCGAGTTGACCACACCGCCGGTCTTTGGGACGAGCATTTGGACGAATTCAAAGTAGTCCGTCACGTTCTGCTTAGTGACGCTGGTTTCATGTTTGCCTCGGTGAGCAATTGCGCCTCGGAGGGTGACATACTTATCCAGTTTTTCGGAAGCGCGGGCGGATTTCATCTTGTTGGGCCAATGCCAATTTCCTGACATTTTCTCGATGCCGACTGCGGCTTTGAATAGATCATTGATCTGATCCGTCTTTGGGGTGTTTAGGCGGCGGTCACGCTCTTTCTTCAAATCCTCAAGATGGCCTGACAGGTAAGCTCGCCATCCATCGTCAGCAACCTTCCAGATTTCCAATTCGTGTTTTTCCGCTTTCAACTTTTTGGCGATCTGCTTCTTCAGTTCATCCGGCAATGCATCGGCGGACTTGGAGTGCTTGACTATGTGGCCCAATCCTTCTGATGCGATGTCTTCACAATACGCTTCCCAGAACGCGGTGATCAGAACGATTGCCGACTTGTTCAAGACCTCTAGGCCATATCTGCGTCCGGGAGCCGTTCCGCCGACATCCTCGTGCAATTTCAACAGGCGCTGAATATCCTTTGCGTTCTTGTCGAATGCCGCTCTTGCTTTGCTTGCCATTACACGGCCTCCCTTTTCGCAATCCTAGGGCGAGAACCATTGTTTGAACAACAATCCTTTCCAATCGCCTCGCGCACCAGCGACGCGGTATTCTCAGGGCGAAGGGACGGCAATGGAGCCTCCCACGGCATGAGGAGCCCGACAATGGCAGACCCCGCCCCATCACTCCCCCTTGAAATCCCCGACAAGCCCATCCTGTCCACCGCTGAGGTGGTCAGCCTCGCTGAGGTCGCGGCCCGGCGCGCTGAGAAGTTTGGCACGTTGATCGACACCCTTGAGTCCGGCGTGAACAAGCGCGCAGCGGACGCCGCTGAGAGCCTCGCCCGCGCGGGCTTCCAGCCCAAGGATCAACAGGTAGCCGCCGACAAGGCCGCTGCAATCGCCCGCCGGGAGGTTGTCACCAACTCCTCGGATGCCCGCTGGGCTCACCTCAAGGAGTTGAACGCGGCGGCGGACAGCCTCGCCCCCACGGCGCAGCTATGGGCCTCGCCTGTTACCGTCCTCGCCCGCGCCGGGCTCGGGACGCAGGAGCGCTCCAACTTCCAGCAACAGCTTGACGGCTCCGGCATCGTGGACCTGCGCAACGCCGCGCTGCTTGCCGTCGCAACTGACAACAAGGTCATGGGCGCGGCCATCGTCGCAATCCTTGACCGGATGCCCGCCCGGTCCCGCCCGTTCAGCGCGCAGGACCTTGCCGACAAGCTGGTGGGCGAGGAGACGCGCAGCGTTCAAGCCGCCATCGCCGCCGTGAAGCAGGCGACCCAGCGCGCAATCAACCGCAACCGCGAGTACGAAACCGGGCGGGTCCGCCCGCTGGACCGCGTGAAGCTCGCACTCAACAAGAAGGAGGCCTGACATGGCCTTGTACCTCGTCACCCGCCCCAAGGGCGCTGCCCACCTCAAGAACCCCTCCGCAATCCACGCCGCCCTCGTGGACGCGGCGGACGGCCCGGCGGCTGTCCTCGCTGCCAACGCCCTCACGCCCAACCTGAACACTCCGTTCGCGGGGTATGACACAACGCAGGTCGCGGCCACGGCGGCGGGCGGCTTTGTCCCCTGCGTGTTCCAGGGCGATGCCTTGGGCGCGACCTACACCGGCCCGGGGCGCGGCGCGTGAAGATGGACGCGGACCGGCTGGCAGAGGCTTACGGGCGGCTGTTCCCCCGGCGGCTTCAACTGGCGCACCTCGCGCTCGTGGCCCATGCGGAGGAGGCGAGCAAAGACGGCTGGCCGACCCCCGCGATGGTCGCGGACTTCGCGCGCCTGTACCGCGTCCCCCGTGCCTCGCTCGGGGGCCTCGTTGGGCTCCTGTGCCGACGCCACCCGGGGACCCGCCGCGACGTGTGGACGGACGCAATCCGCAACCCTGCCACTGCCACGCCACACCTGATCCGGCAGCACGACCGCGCGGTACAGACCGCCTTGGGCTGGTGTCTGTTCTCCCGCGACCTATGGTTGCCCCGTCCGGTCATGCACTGATTCAACTCAAACGTTATCGTCCTCGTCATGCCAGTCGCTGATCGAACTGCAAAGTCGGCTCATTGCCAGTCCAGTCAACATGCCGCTGTCGACAACCCCGACCCCTTCGGAAAATAGCGGTTCGCTTTGTTCTTGGGCAAAGAACTCAAACAAGCCGGACTCACGTTTTTTGTTCTCGGTAAATTTCCATTTGCCGAGAAACTCACCGTACTTAGTGATGACGTCACCGCTGGTTTCGCCATCTTCCAGCCCAACGAGATTTATTAGGTATTTCATTTCCATCATCGGCAGATATGACTGCCTCCGAAGAATAACAACATATAGCTTCCTACTAATTAGGAACTACACCGCCCCCGAAAATGGCAGCTTTCAGGGTGGCGCGACCCGATATGGTCGAGCCCATTGAATAAGAGCCCCGCCGGTGCGATCCGGCGGGGCGTTTTCGGGGTGGCTTAGGTTTGATCCTTTGCCTGACGTGCTTCGACCGCCTTTTGTGCATCTCTTGCGCACTGAAACAGGTAATCGAATGCTAGCTGCAACTCGGATGTATCACCATCTAAGTTTTCAAGCGATTGGTCGTGAGCCCAAGCCGCAATCGCAGCAAGAGCATTGATCTGGACGCGCTGTTTATCCAAGGCTAACACCAAACTTGCGTTTACCTGTTCCGCTGTCATCGCGCCAAAGTGCGACATAAGCTCTTCGATATCAGGGCATCCCCACTTTCCGCCATCTGACATTTCTGCCAGCCAGTTTATATGTTCGCGGATCAAGCGCCTTTGCTCGAAATTTGGAATTGAAGTCATCGCTTTCGTTCCTTTCATTCGGAACGCTGGCAATCGGATCAGCACACGCAGAAACAAATAAAACCGACAGCCAGCGCAACCGTGGTTACGTTGGTTTTGTCGGCTCGTGGATGGTCGTTACGTCCGCGATGAGGGCCTAGCCAAACCCGTTTCCGGGCTCCCGTTCCACTGGGATTAAATTGACCGCGCGCCAGCTTGGCCCACCTTAGGCAGAGATGGTCCAGCCCAGACTGCATTGCAAGAGAAAGTTCACCGTGAGCAATTGCATGCGAAGGTCATTAAACCTCAATATTATAGATCGTCATCGCTCCATGCTTCATCAAGAGCTTCTGGTGGTGGGAGGTGTCCATAGAAGGCTTGCCGGTGTAAATGAATGTTGATCCGGGCTGAGTACATCTTTGGCATAGTGTCAATTGCGAAGGCCTGCCCAGCAGCGGTCCCTTCAATAAGCTGTTCACCCCAGACACCAAGATTTCCCGCCCAATACCCGCTGTCGAGCACACGCTGAGCCGCGACCTGAAACGAAACCTCGTCTTGTTGATCACGTGCGATGATCCACGAGGTGTCAGCAGGGTAGTCAATTCGGTTCTTGGGTTGGCTGGCATGGCCATAACTTCGAGGTTTCGTGGTCCCCCAGTCGCCGTAGATGATCCTCGGGTGGTTCGTTGCCTGTTGCACTTGGGCGAGTAAGTCGCGGTTGGTGAAGCCACAATTAGCCGTCCCATCAAACTTCGTGAAGTCCTTTGGGAAGGATGTGCAGGAAACGGCAATCGGGACCTCTGGCGGTATCGTTGAGAAGAAGCTGTTAGTGTATCCGCTGGCTAGGGCAGTCACGAGGAGCGGGTCTGCCACCCAGCCAAACTCGAACACTACCGCATAGTCATTCGCTCCCTCTGCCGCCAGTTCTGCCACAAGCGCGGGCATCCACTGCGGAATGCCCGAACCGATGCCCTCGGCAAGGTTCATACGAAGACAGAATGTGCGGTTGTTATCACGCGCCCATTCTATCTGTTCACGAGCGCTTTCAATGGTACGCTCTGCCATGAGCAGGCAGGGGTTTGCATTTGGATATTCTGCGAGAAGCTGCCACCAAGCATCAAGGTCCGCTGGTTTCGCGGCTAACTGAGCCCAGAGTTCTTTCGCTTCGTTGGGCTTGTCGTTCATTCGGTAGTAGGTGTCCACGTCGATGAAATACGGACGCGATGGATAGGCTTCCTCAAATTTGTCTAATGCACGTGACAGAGGCGTGGTTGCCAGCCACGGGGCCAGCAGCACGAGGGGGGTCAATCGGTCTTTCGTGGTCCCGGGCAGTTCCTTCAAGCCGCTCAGTTCGGCGGGGCGGATGCCCAATGTGACTAAATACTCTTGAACATCCATCGTCTGCCCCGTCTCCTCAGGTCATCTGCAACTTAATTTCCATCGCCGCCGTGGACACGCCAAAGCGGCGCGCAAGGTCCTCAATCACTTCACTGGTCATAGGGCCGGAGTACTCCGCCGTTGCCTCAGCCAATTGGGCGGACGGAATCACAAGGTCAGATGCGAGCCGGTTGGCTTCATATTCGATGTTGGCCGGTTGACCGGAGCGCAGCAGAACATTCTCTGACCAGCCGCCCTCAGCAACAATCCGGTCGCGGTGCAGCAGGAAGTGCGCAAGCTCATGGGCAAGCGTGAAGCGCTGGCGGTGCTTCGCTTCGTGCCGGTTGATACGGATGACGAAGTCTCCGTCTTCCTGCCCAATCTGACCTGACGTTCCACGTGGTAGCGTGGACAACAGGACCTTCACCCCCAGACGCTTCGCTATCGCACCCAGCTTGACAGGGTGCTCGGCGAGGTATCCGTCAATATCCTGCCGGACCTCCGGCGGAAGGCTCGTGTATTCACGGGAAGGCGACTTGACCTCCCAGCCATTCGCCGC
>Ga0209345_10005343_pt1 | contig 11956 bp, 11 predicted proteins | sample Cruoilmetagenom7_FD_187294 | JGI IMG/M metagenome (GOLD analysis project Ga0209345, IMG submission 187294) | Oil polluted marine microbial communities from Coal Oil Point, Santa Barbara, California, USA - Sample 7 (SPAdes) (version 2) | ecosystem: Environmental > Aquatic > Marine > Oil seeps ...
GAACCATTGCTAAACATTGGATGGTGAATTGCAATTAATGTTGTTTTGGTTGCATTTTTTTTGATAAGGCTTTCAAATTCTTGAAAAAAATGTTCTCGTGTTTTAATTTCGCAATTATCATTCATAGTTGGGTTCTCATTCCAATTTTCTAAATACCATTGTGAATCAACAATAATTAAAACAATATCATTTGAAATTTCAACTTTTTTAAGCGGACAACCATTGTTTGGTAAAAATGCATTTTTATCGTTCAATTTCTCTTTAATATAAGTTGCTTGTCTTTCTAAACCTTTAATGCCATTGCTATAATAATCGTGGTTTCCAGGTATAAATATAGGTTGACCTTTAAAATTAGTAACTAAATCAAGTTGTGCATTTAATCTATGTTCAGCCAATGCTCTTTCTGAGTGGTTTTTTTTAGGCATTCCTTTTTCATAAATATTATCGCCTAAAAATAAAATTGTTGCGTTTTCTTTTGCTGTTGAAAGTTCATTTTTTAAAAGTGAAAAATGAGTTAAACTTTCATTCATAGTAGCATTTCCAGCATCTCCAATTAAATAAAAAGTATGCTCAATTTCATAATTTTGCTCATTATTATTTGTGTTCCAATTTTTAACTTCCTTAGTATATTGTAGATTGTAAGTTGCACAATTAGTAAAAATGATGCTAATTAATAAAATTGAAAGTTTAATAAACGGATTTCGACTCATACAAAGTAGCTAAATTTTAAAATCTAAAAGTACATAAAATTATGTACTTTTGATTCTATACTTAATTTTTTAAAATGTTAGAAAACGATTTTTTTAAGGAAGTAAATAATTTCATTTTTAATTTATTAAAAAATGAACTTTCACCACGTGTAGTTTATCATAATTATAATCATACGCTTAAAGTGGTTGAAGCGGCTAATGAAATTGCTTTAGCCGAAAAAGTTTCAGATGAAGATTTAGAAATTCTTTTACTTGCAGCTTGGTTTCATGACACAGGTTTTACAAAAGGAGCTCCAAATCATGAAAAAGAAAGTCAAAAAATAGCACAAAAATACTTTTTAGATAAAGGTTTTGATGATGAAAAAATAAAAAAAATTCTTTCAATTATTGAAGCTACTAGAATGCCTCAAAAACCAATCTCTAAATTAGAAGAGATTATTTGTGACGCTGATTTATTTCATTTGGGAACTGAAAATTTTAGTGAAAATACAAATTTACTAAGGTCTGAATGGGAGCAATTTTGCGATAAGCATTTAACCGAAATGGAGTGGTTAAAAGAAAACAATAAATTTTTTGGAGAACACACCTATTTTACTAACTATGCTTTTAATAAGTTAGGCACTCAAAAAACATCTAATTGGCTAAAAATTCAAAAAGATTTACGCAAATCTATTGCAAAAGAAGAAGAGTTTTTTCAAAAAAACAACTTAAAAAAGGAAGAAATTAAGCGAAAAAAAGCAAAAGATGATAGACCAGATAGAGGTATTGAAACTATGTATAGGGTAACGCTTAGAAATCACATAAAATTAAGTGATATTGCTGATACTAAAGCAAATATATTACTGTCTGTAAGTGCCATTATTTTGTCAATTGCATTATCAACATTGTTTCCAAAATTAGACAAACCAGATAATTATTATTTAATATATCCAACAATGTTATTTTTATTTATTTCAGTTGTTACTATGATATTTTCAATATTATCTACACGTCCTAAAGTAACTTCCGGAACTTTTACAAATGAAGATGTTAAAAATAAAAAAGTAAATTTATTATTCTTCGGAAACTTTCATAAAATGCCTTTAACAGAATTTCAGGATGGAATGACTGAGTTAATGAATGACCGTGATTATTTATATAAATCATTAATGAAGGATTTATATTTTTTAGGAATTGTTCTTGATAAAAAATATCGCTTATTACGTATTGCTTACAACATTTTTATGGTAGGTATTATAGCATCTGTAATAACATTTATTGTTGCTTTTCAGTTAATGAAAAATACTGGAATTTAATGTGGTATTAGTTCTTTAAATTATCATCTTTAATAACATTCATTAAATCATTTAAAGTTATTTTATTTTCAGTTGTTGTATTATAATTTAATGCAACTCGCAATGCTTTTAAACCAGTTATACCTTGTAAATCTTCTAATTCAAGATGTTCAACCATATCAAGTAATTGGTTTGTAGATTGTAAATGTTTAATATATTTTAAATATTCATCTGCATCACTTTTTTGACCGTAAACAATGGCTATTTTTCCAGGTTGTGTTAACCTTTCTGATGTGTTTTTAATAAGAGCTTTATCAATACGTTTTTTAATAATTTCATACCTAATATTGTATGCTCCATCAACATCAAAACGTTTTTCATCCATTCTAAATTTAATGGCTAGCGGTGTACTATGAACTAATATTAATGAGGCTACTTCTAAAGGGTGCTCTAAGGTGTTTTTTAAATTGTTTGCAATATTTTCAACTTCACACATTAGTTGTAATTGCCAAAGTCTAAGATTGTGCAAGTACATTTCATTGTACGTAGAATTTTGCACTAAAGACTGTCCAATGTACATATTATAGTCAATACCATCAGTTTTGTAACGTTCAAAATAATGTGGAAACATTTTTTGTGCTTCAATTTGTTTAGAATCAATAAAATTGGCTAGTTCTTCATTTAAAATAGTAACACTATCCTCATATTTTTTTCGTTTATCATAAATTACTTGTAGCTGAGGATCAATTTGTTGCATGTAGTTCTCAACTTCTTCGTTTAGACTAGAGTCTAATGTTTTTAAATGATTAAATACGGGGTAAATTTCTTTTCGTAAAAAATCAGTAAGCATTACTTCATCTCCAGAGTTTAGTCCTTTTTTAATATTGTGTAAGCATTCATTAATTCTAAATAATAAATCACTATAAATAGGTAAGTTAAACTTTTCATCAGCTTTTACAATCACTTTTGAAGCTAAGTTTAGTTGTTTAACTAAATCGGCTTGTATGGCATTATTTCTTGCAACTGAAGAGCCTTTAATATCGCTTTGACCATATAGTGGTACTACATTTTTAAAAACAATACTTTTTAAGTTTTTTGATGTGCTATTACCTGTTTCAATATTGTGGAGATAGTTTTCAGCTTCTTCATAAAATTTCCATTTAACTGTTGGATGTAATGAAGTATAGTTTTCTTGAATAACAGATTCAAGTTTGTTTTCAAACTCTTCCATATGTCTATGAATAGCAACTTTAAAAACCGGAATTACATCTTTTAGTTTATAAGCGTTAATGGAATTTAATTCGTGTTTATTTTTTGAAACTAACTCCATAATTCCAAATTGTTCATCGCTTAATTTTAATGGTACAAGAATAATACTTTGTATATCCTGGCCTTTTAAAACTTTATATAAACCGTTGTAATTGGTTCCTTTTCCGTATTTTTCAATATCTGAAATTGCTAATAACTCTTTGTTTTCAAATACTTTAGATACAATTCCTTTACAAAAGAAATCTCCAAATTTAAGGCCATTACCTTCTTTGAATAAGTAACTTTTCTGATTTTGATTTTTTCTAAAACTTAATCGATCTTTGTTTAAGTTATAATTTGAAAATCCATATTTAATAGTTGTAGAGGCAAATAACTTTGAAATACTTTGTTCTATTTCATTAAATGAATGTTTATCTGTTTTTAATAAATTTTCTTTTAAATTAGACAAAGATTGGTCAGGTGTTACGTCAAATAAATTAACAATTCCAAACCCTTTGAATTCATAACTATTTGGTGGGAATTTTTCTTTCCAAATATCAATGTTATTAAAATTGTCTAATAAAATTTTAACATCATCATCAGTAATTTTTATTGCATTTTTTAAGGGTTTAACTTTAAAAAAGTCACCATTAAATAATGTTCTGTAATGTCTAGTAATACCAGTTTTTTTATTTGGAATATCAAAAAAGAATGGACGTCTAAAATCAATATTTACATTGTAGTAGTAGGCTAAAATAAATGTACAGGTTAAAATGTAAATATTAGATTCATCAAAATTTCGCAATTTTAATTCATAATCATCTCCAGCATCTTCTATAATTTGCTGAAATCTTTTAGAAAGTTTAAATGTTGTAAATTCAAAAGGAATACTTGCAGCTTTAATTTCATTACTTTGTAAAACTTCAGGAAATAAAATATCTAGTAATTTATCAATTTCTATATTGTATTTTTCTAAATAACTAAAGTCTTCAAATCCATCTCTTAAAATAGGATATTTTTTATATGCTGCTAAAATTTTTATTGCTGATGATTGTTGAAAATTAGTATCGTCTTTTGCTATTTTTTCAAGATACTCAAATACTGATTCAAAACTAAGTTTTAGCTTTAAGGGTAAATCTGTACTTTTAGTATAATTAGAAGGTATTATTCTCATCAGTTAAATTTAAATAGATAGCTATAAAATTTGTCGTTAATTGTATGACAAAATTACGACTTTAATTTATAAGGTTAGTTTATGTGTTACTAAAGTGACATTTATATCTTTTAATTTATTAATTTTTTAAACCAGTAAAATAATTTATTTTTACGCATAAATTTGAATACAATGAAAGAAATAAATTGGGAAACGGTTAAAGAATTTGATGATATTACCTATAAAAAATGTAATGGTGTTGCACGTATTGCGTTTAATAGACCTGATGTTAGAAATGCATTTAGACCAAAAACAACCAAAGAATTATACGATGCTTTTTATGATGCGCAAGAAGACACTTCAATAGGTGTAGTGTTACTTTCTGCTGAAGGACCATCAAGTAAAGATGGTGTGTATTCATTTTGTAGTGGAGGAGATCAAAAAGCACGTGGTCATCAAGGTTATGTAGGTGAAGATGGTTACCACCGTTTAAATATTTTAGAAGTACAACGTTTAATTCGTTTTATGCCAAAAGCTGTAATTGCTGTTGTGCCAGGTTGGGCTGTAGGTGGCGGACATAGTTTACACGTTGTTTGTGATTTAACGTTGGCAAGTAAAGAACACGCAATTTTTAAACAAACGGATGCTGATGTAACTAGTTTTGATGGAGGATATGGTTCAGCATATTTAGCAAAAATGGTTGGGCAAAAAAAAGCACGTGAAATCTTTTTCTTAGGAAGAAATTATTCAGCACAAGAAGCGTATGAAATGGGAATGGTAAATGCTGTAATTCCTCATGAAGAATTAGAAGAGACGGCTTATGAATGGGCGCAAGAAATATTAGCAAAATCTCCAACATCCATAAGAATGCTAAAATTTGCTATGAATTTAACAGATGATGGTATGGTTGGACAACAAGTTTTTGCGGGTGAAGCAACTCGTTTAGCTTATATGACTGATGAAGCAAAAGAAGGAAGAAATGCATTTTTAGAGAAGCGTAAACCTAATTTTGAAAAAAAGTGGATTCCTTAGTGTCTTCTAGTATTCTGTGAGTTTGTTTTTCAATAAAAAGATTAAAGTATTATGAAAATTATATGTATTGGGCGTAATTATGCAAAACATATTGAAGAGTTAGCAAATGAAAAACCTGAAAATCCAGTAGTTTTTTTAAAGCCAGATTCTGCAATTTTAGCTAAAAATCAACCATTTTTTATTCCACCTTTTTCAAATGATATTCATTATGAAGTTGAAATATTAGTTAAAATTAATAAAGTTGGTAAATATATTGAGGAGAAATTTGCACATAAATATTACGATGAAATTGGTTTAGGAATTGATTTTACAGCGCGTGATGTGCAAGATAAATGTAAAGAGAAAGGATTGCCTTGGGAAAAGGCAAAAGCATTTGATGGTAGTGCAGTAATTGGAAAATTTATTCAAAAAGAGAACTTGGGAGATTTAACTAATCTACAATTTTCATTACACAAAAACAATGAGTTAGTGCAAGATGGAAATACAAATGCAATGCTTTGGAAAATTGATGAGTTAATTGCGTATGTTTCTCAGTTTTTTACACTAAAAAAAGGCGATGTAATTTTTACAGGAACTCCTGCAGGTGTTGGAAAAGTTTTTGAAAATGACAGACTTATTGGAAGAATTAAAGAACAAGAATTATTTTCTATAAAAGTAAAATAAAGTATTAAAACGTAAATAAAATAGTGCCTAAAGGGTTTAAACTTTCTTCTTTACGGTGTTCTTTTAAAATATTATAACCGTAATGTGTTTTTACTAAATTTTTAAAATTGTGTTTCAATCTTGGAAATTCTCTTAGTAATTTATCAAAATCTTTAGTTGATGATTTTTCCATGAAAAAATGTAAAATCTCTGTATAGGCTTTTGTTAATGGTAAATTGAATTTGTCACTATGTAAAGAATTTACATAATAATTTTCTTTAATTTTGCAGTTTTTATGTGTAGCAAGATCTAAACCGTAGGTATTAATTAAAATCCAAGCAAGTTTTAGTTGAACTTCATGTTTAAATAGTTCAGCGGGAAATGTGCAATTTTCAATTTGATAAAGAAGGTCTTTATCGGTTAATTTTTCATAGTTGTCCATAGCTTATAGAGATTTAAGGGGTATTATTAATCAGATACAAAATATTAAAAAGGTTGCGTAGTAATTAATACATTTGTTTAAAATAATTAAGATTATAAATGATAGCTGAAATTATAACTATTGGAGACGAAATTTTAATTGGTCAAATATTGGATTCAAATTCGAAGTGGATTGCTTCGGAATTAAATAAAATTGGTATTTCTGTTTATCAAATTACATCAATTCAAGATGAAAAAGAACATATTTTAAAAGCTTTAAAGGAGGCGCAAGCTAATTGTGACATTGTTATTGTAACTGGTGGTTTGGGGCCAACAAAAGACGACATTACTAAATTAACTTTAGCGGAGTATTTTGAAGATACTTTAATTTTGAATGAAGAATTGGTTGAACATATTAAAGAACTGTTTGCTAAAATTAAGTACCCGTTTACAGAAGTGAATAAACAACAAGCATTAGTACCTTCAAACTGTACAGTTTTTAAAAATTATTTAGGTACAGCACCAGGTATGTGGTTTGAGAATAGTGGTAAAGTCGTAATTTCGTTACCTGGAGTTCCAAATGAAATGAAAGGCCTGATAAAAAACAACGTGTTGCCAAAATTAAAAGAAACATTTCAATTGCCATATATACTTCATAAAACAATAGTAACATACGGAATGGGTGAGAGTATGGTTGCTGAAAGAATTGAAGACTGGGAAAATAATTTACCTGAGTTTATAAAATTAGCTTATTTGCCATCATATGGTAAACTTCGTTTACGATTAACTGCAAAAGGTATAAATGAGGAGCAACTTGAAAATGGAATTCATAATGAAGTTGAAAAACTAACTAAAATTATTCCTGATATTATTGTTGGTTTTGATGATAGTGAAACCATTGAAGTTACAATAGGAAAAATATTAACTTCAAAAAAACAAAATTTAGCAACTGCTGAGAGTTGTACTGGTGGTAATATTGCCAAAATGCTAACGTCAATTGCAGGTGCTTCTAATTATTTTGTAGGTTCGGTGGTTGCATATAACGCATTTATAAAAGTAAATGAATTAAATGTGAGTGAGCAATTAATAGCAAAGCATACAGTTGTAAGTGCTCAAGTTGCAGAAGCTATGGCGAAAGGAATTCAACAAAAATTTAATACTAGTTATGCAATAGCAACTACTGGTAATGCAGGCCCTACAGCTGATAATACCGATAAAACAGTTGGTACAGTTTTTATTGCAATTGCAACGCCAACAACAGTTTTATCACACAAATATTTTTTTGGCAAACCACGCGAAAAAGTAATTGAAAGAACTTCAATTAAAGCGTTAGAATTGCTAAGGAAAGAAATTTTAAAAAACTAGTAAAATAAGTTTGTGTATTAAGTTTTAAAAATTTATTTTTGCATCTCGTTTTGAGAATACACTAAAAAGGTACAGAGATATGTCAAGAGTTTGTGAACTTACTGGAAAAAAAGCAATGGTTGGGAACAATGTTTCTCACGCAATGAATAGAACTAAAAGAAAATTCGGCGTTAATTTAATAAAAAAACGTTTTTATATTCCTGAAGAAGATAAGTGGCTTACTTTAAAAGTAGCGGCTTCGGCTTTAAAGAATATTAATAAATTAGGAATCTCAGCTGTAGTAAAAGAAGCTAGAGAACAAGGGTTTTTAAAAAAATAATTATAGTAGGAAATGGCAAAGACTAAAGGAAATAGAATCCAAGTAATTTTAGAGTGCACAGAGCATAAAGCAACTGGTTTACCAGGTACTTCTAGATATATTACTATGAAGAATAAAAAAAATACACCTGATAGAATGGAAATTAAAAAATTCAATCCTATCTTGAAGAAAATGACTGTTCATAAAGAAATTAAATAATATAGGATCATGGCAAAGAAATCAGTAGCATCATTACAGACTGGAGCAAAAAGATTAACAAAAGCTATTAAAATGGTAAAATCTCCAAAATCAGGAGCTTATACTTTTGTTGAAACTATTATTGATCCTTCAAATGTAAAAGACTTTTTGAGCAAAAAGTAATAATTGTTCAAAAACACATATTAAAGCTACTTTCATTAATTGAGGGTAGCTTTTTCTTTTTTATATTTACACCATCATAATTTGTTATAAATGAGTTTGTTCAAAAAAATATTTTCGAAAGAAAAAAAAGAAACATTAGATAAAGGTTTAGAGAAGAGTAGTGCTACTTTTTTTTCTAAGTTATCTAAAGCTGTTGCTGGTAAGTCTAAAGTTGATGATGATGTTTTAGATAATTTAGAAGAAGTGTTAGTTTCTTCAGATGTTGGTGTAGAAACCACACTTAAAATTATTGAAAGAATTGAAGCAAGAGTAGCTGAAGATAAATATTTAGGAACCGATGAGTTAAATAAAATTCTTAGAGAAGAAATTGCAGGCTTATTGGCTGAAACAAATGTTGGCAATGAAACCGATTTTGTGATTCCTTCAGAGAATAAACCATATGTAATTATGGTTGTAGGCGTAAATGGAGTTGGTAAAACTACTACTATTGGTAAGTTGGCAGCTCAATTTAATAAAGCAGGTAAAAAAGTTGTACTTGGAGCTGCTGATACATTTAGAGCTGCAGCTATTGATCAGTTGCAAGTTTGGGCTGATAGAGTAGGTGTTCCAATTGTGAGACAAGAAATGGGAAGCGATCCTGCTTCAGTTGCATTTGACACTTTAAAATCAGCTGTTACGCAAAATGCTGATGTAGTTATTATTGATACAGCAGGTAGATTGCATAATAAAGTGAACTTAATGAATGAGTTAACAAAAATAAAACGCGTAATGCAAAAGGTGGTTGAGAATGCACCACATGAAGTTTTATTGGTGTTAGATGGTTCAACGGGGCAAAATGCATTTGAACAAGCAAAACATTTTACATTAGCAACAGAAGTTACTTCGTTGGCCGTTACCAAATTAGATGGAACTGCAAAAGGTGGTGTGGTAATTGGTATTTCAGATCAATTTCAAATTCCAGTTAAATATATTGGTGTTGGTGAAGGAATAGATGATTTACAAGTATTTAATAAAATTGAATTTGTAGATTCATTTTTCAAATAAAATATAATAATAGTATTAAAAAAAATCACACTTTTTTTAGTTAAGTGTGATTTTTTTATCTTTAAGATTATGAGAACAAAATCAAAAAAATCAAATAAAATTAATGTAGTTACTTTAGGATGCTCTAAAAACGTTTACGATAGTGAAGTGTTAATGGGACAACTAAAAGCAAACGACAAAAATGTTGTTCATGAAGATGAAAATGAGGATGGAAATATTGTTGTTATAAATACTTGTGGTTTTATTGGCGATGCCAAAGAAGAATCTGTAAATACTATTTTACATTACGTTAATAAAAAGGAGTTAGGTGAAGTAGATAAAGTATATGTTTCTGGATGTTTAAGTGAACGATATAAACCAGATTTGGAAAAAGAAATTCCAAATGTTGATGAATTTTTTGGAACTCATGATTTACCAAATTTACTAAAGGTTTTAGATGCAGATTATAAACATGAGTTAATAGGTGAGCGTTTAACAACAACACCAACTCATTATGCATACTTAAAAATTGCTGAAGGTTGTGATAGACCTTGCTCATTTTGCGCAATACCTTTAATGCGTGGGAAACACGTATCAACTTCTATAGAAAATTTAGTAATTGAAGCTACTAAATTAGCTAAAAAAGGGATTAAAGAATTAATTTTGATTGCTCAAGATTTAACGTATTACGGATTAGATATTTACAAGAAAAGAGCATTAGCCGATTTGCTAAATGAACTTGTAAAAATTGATGGAATTGAGTGGATACGTTTACATTATGCGTTTCCATCAGGATTTCCATTAGATGTGTTAGAAGTAATAAATAACGAGCCAAAAGTGTGTAATTATTTAGATATTCCTCTACAGCATATTAACGATGACATTTTAAAATCTATGCGACGAGGAACTTCGCATGAAAAAACAACAAATTTAATTGCTGAATTTAGAAAATCTGTTCCAAATATGGCAATTAGAACAACGTTAATTGTGGGTTATCCTGGCGAAACTGAGGAATTTTTTAAAGAATTAAAAGATTGGGTACAAGAAATGCGTTTTGAGCGTTTAGGTGCTTTTGCATATTCTCACGAGGAAAATACTCATGCAGCCAATTTAGAAGATGATGTTCCTGAAGATGTTAAGCAACAACGTGTTAATGAAATAATGGAAATTCAAAGTCAGGTGTCTTTTGAGTTAAATCAAGAAAAAGTAAACAAGATTTTTAAAGTTTTAATTGACAGAAAAGATGGGAGTCAATTTGTTGGTAGAACAGAATTTGATTCACCTGATGTTGATAATGAGGTTTTAATTGATGCAACAAAAAACTATGTTCAAGTTGGAAAATTTGCAAACATTAAAATTACGTCTGCAACTGAGTTTGACTTGTATGGAGAGCCTGTAAGCTAATTAATTTTAGCGATAGCTACTTTTGTGCCACTAAAATCAGCATTTCCAGTTAAGGAATCCATGTTTTTTTCGTTGGTTAAATCATTTATACTAACTCCTGCGTGTTGTTGGGCTATTTCTAATTTTATACCTTTTCTATGATGTCCCCAACCATGTGGAATACTCACTACGCCAACCATTATTAAATTTGTAATCTCAATAGGAATTTGAACTTCACCAACATTAGATGTTACTTTAACTACTTGACCTTCTTTTAAATTTAATTGTGCAGCGTCTATATCATTTATTAATAATGTACAACGTTCTTTTCCTTTAGTCAATCTGGCGCTATTATGCATCCAAGAATTATTAGAGCGTAAATGTCTTCTTCCAATTAATGAAAAAGGATATTCAGGAATTGTTTCAGTAGTTAATTTGTTTAGCTTTGAATTTAAACGCTTTAAATCTTCAATAAATAATGGATGAGCCAATGCAATTTTTTTATCAGCAGTAAATAATCGTTCGGGTAATTGTGGTTTTAAGGCGCCATAATCTATTCCATGAGGATGTTTTTTTAATTCATTTACTGAAAGTTTTGGTGTTTCATAACTACTAAATTGTAACATATAATCTAGAGTTTTCTCTAAATTTAAAGGGTTTTCTTTACCTGTAAAACGCTTTGTTAATTCTTTTAAAATTTCCCAATCATGACGTTGTTCATTGGATTTTTCAAAAAGTGTTTCTGAATATTTTGCAGTATTTCTAATGGCGAATTGATGAAAAATTAAATCGTACAACGCAGTTTCCAAACCAGTAGTTGTTGGTAAAATAATGTTGGCATGCTTGGTAGTTTCATTTAAATAAATGTCAATTGCTACCATAAATTCTAAACTTTCAAAAGCTTTTTCTAATTGTTTACCGTTTGGAGTAGATAATATTGGGTTTCCGGCAATGGTAATCATTGCTTTTATTTGATCTTTTCCAGGTGTTAATATTTCATCAGCAAGTGTTGATACAGGAAATTCAC
>Ga0209345_10005344_pt1 | contig 11955 bp, 8 predicted proteins | sample Cruoilmetagenom7_FD_187294 | JGI IMG/M metagenome (GOLD analysis project Ga0209345, IMG submission 187294) | Oil polluted marine microbial communities from Coal Oil Point, Santa Barbara, California, USA - Sample 7 (SPAdes) (version 2) | ecosystem: Environmental > Aquatic > Marine > Oil seeps ...
TAAAACCAATAATATTTGGGCCTAAGCGGCGTTGAACAGCTGCCATAAACTTCCTATCAGCTAACGTAAAAAATGCAATTGAGAGCAATAGTAAAACAGTTAGTAAGATAAGTATGAATAACATTTTATTTAATTATTAATATAAACTTTTATAATTAATTTAAAAAAACAAATATATATTTTATTATTAAAAAATAAATATACCCTTTTTTATTTGAATTTTTTATTTCAAGGAGAGTAAAACTATTTTCAAGGATCATTAAAATAGTTTCAAAGTCATTGAGATATTAAATCAGATAATACATCTACTGAATATAAAAAAATGCTAAATTTAAATATTAAAAGAACTCAAAATTTAAATTTTTCGTTTGCGTCTAGTAAAAAATAACCTGGTTTAAAAATTAATAAAAGAAGATAAATATATATTTTTAATAAAATGAAATACTCTTTGATTTTATTAAAAATATATATTTTTAATAAAATTAAATACTCTTTGATTTTGCTGTAGCAGAATTTCATAAATAGATAAATAAAAATAATGAAAATAACGACGCTGATGATCCCAGCGTAGCTAAATAGTTATAAGGGTAATAAACTTCTGGATAAATTGGAATTCTACGAGGCATACCGCCAATTCCTAAAAAATGCATAGGAAAAAAAGTTAAATTTGCACTTATAAAAAAGGAAATAAAGTGCGTAATACAGTAAAGTACTTCTAATTTACCAGAAAAAAAATGTGGTGAAAATAAATAAAATCCAACAAAAGCTCCAAAAACACCTCCCATTGAAAGTACATAATGAAAGTGGGCTACTACAAAATATGTATCGTGAAAAATAGCATCTACTGATGAATTCGCTAAAACTACACCAGTTAAACCTCCAATTGTAAACAAAAAAATAAAACCAAATGCAAATAAAAAGACCGGATGGCTTAAAATTAATTCGCCTCCTCAAAAAGAACCTAGTCAACTATAAATTTTTACAGCTGTGGGAACAGCAATAACCATTGTTGCTGCTGTAAAATAAGCTCTACTATCAACATCTAGCCCAATTGTATATAAATGGTGAGCTCAAACGATAAATCCTATCATTCCAATTGAATTAACAGCGTGAGTCATACTTAACTGACCAAAAATTGTTTTATTTAAAGCAATAACAATAGATTCAGAAATTAAACCAAAGGCTGGTAATATTATTACGTAAACTTCAGGATGTCCAAAAAATCAGAATAAATGCTGAAAAGAGATTACATCTCCCCCTCCCGAAGTATCAAAAAATGTAAATCCAAAATTTCTATCTAATAATAACATTGTCACAACCGAACCTAAAACAGGTAAGGCTAATAAAAGTAAAAAGGATGTTACTAATATACAAACAGAAAATAAATCAATTCTAAATCAATTTAGTCCTCCAACTCTTAAATTTAAAATTGTTACTAAAAAATTGATTGAGCCTGCTATTGAACCAGCCCCTGCTAAGTGAATTCCAAATAAAGCAATATCTAAAGCATGCCCAGAATGGCCTAAAGAGCTAGAAAGGGGAGGATAAAACGTTCATCCAGTCCCCGCACCATACCCTAAGCCTCCAGAAATAAATAAACTAATAAATAATAACATAAAAGCAAAGAATAATATTCAAAAACTAAATAAATTTATTCTAGGAAAAGCCATTTCTTTCATTCCTCCATATAATGGAATTAATCAATTTCCAAAGCCTCCTATTAAAATAGGCATAATCATAAAAAATAACATGATAATTCCATGAGCAGTCACTATGACATTATATAAATGGTAATTCCCGCCAAAAAATGAATGGGTGGGTAAGGCTAATTCTAATCTTATAAAATAAGAGAACATCGCAGCTATTATACCAGTATATAAACCAAATCATAGATACATTTTTGCTATTACCTTATTATCTGTTGTCCTAACAAATATGTTAAAAGCCAGCTTTCTAAAATAATAAGTAATATTAGGATATCATGATAAATTTGCGAACGTTAGGATTCTTGAATTTTTTATCATAGAGATTTTAAAAGTTAAAATAAAATATGTAAAAAATAAAACAAAAAGGTAACATCACAGCTATTATTATACCAGTATATAAACCAAATCATAGATACATTTTTGCTATTACCTTATTATCTGTTGTCCTAACAAATATGTTAAAAGCCAGTTTTCTAAAATAATAAGTAATATTAAGATCTCACGTTAAATTTTTTAGAATTGAAATTTCAAAAGTTAAAATAAAATATGTAAAAAATAAAATAATAAAATAAAAAAGAAAATGATAATGATAATATAAATGCAAAGACTTGAAAATAATACCTACTTCATTATAAGTTTCATATGCCAAAGCTTTTAAAGAAATATCAGGTTGAATTCCTGTAATACTAACATCCAGGTAAGGACGCTGCTGCAAAATTTCAGTAACCGACCTTACATATTTATTATTTCCCTCTTGAGAAATTAAATGCTGAAGTAAAGTGTGGTGGTGTTGTCTGATAGACGGTAACTCAAACAAAACACCATCCGTTGCAAACTGAAAATAATCCTCCTCTTCCCTAGAAGGAAATTCTCATAAAGCTATTTCCCTTACAGCCAAAGAATGGTTGGAAACCAAATAGTCATTTTGCACTATTTGGTTCACACCATTAAAAGGCAATAGTTCTAAGTCAATTAGATTCTCTCTTGGTTTATGGTCCCTAAATACAGATAAAATATCTAACGTATGATCCGGATTTTCAGAACGTTTAACAAATTGAAAACCTGGTAAAACCAGAGAGAGAGGTCGATTTTTCCTATTTAAAAAAATAGGATTAAAATTAATTGACTTATCTCAAATATATAAAAATAAAAAAGAAAATATGAAATATGAAATTATAAAAAAAAACAAAATATATTTAAATAAATTATTATTTAATATAGTAAAAATAGAAAAAGGCAAATTAAAAATAGAAATAAAACTAGCTAATTGCAATTCCATTTTTTATTAATTTAGTTTACTAGTCAAATTATTTTGACACAGATTTAAAATACTATAAATTAATGTTGTGAAATAAATTCTAAAAAATATAAATGAAAATTTAGATAAAAATTAAATTTAGCAAATGATGGATTCGAACCCACAATACAGGAACATGAGCCCTTTGTGTTTCCAATTACACTAAAATGCTTATATATTAAATACAATAGTAAAACAGTTAGTAATATAAGTATAGATAACATTTTTTTTATTTTTTTAATTATAAAGAGACTTGAACTCCCAACCAATGATTCATGAGACCACTGCTCTACCATTGAGCTATATAATTTTTTTTAAAATAAATTTTTAAGTAAATTTAGAATTAAAATAGAACTTATTATTAAATAAAATGCTAAATTATAAAAAATTGATAAATTATAAGTAAATAAAAATGAACTAAATATTTCTAATTCTAAATTTTGCTGAAAATAATATTTTGCAGAACCTGGTATATTTTGTAAAACAGAAGGTGTATATATAAAAAATGATAAAGATTTAAAATAATTTTCTAATAAAGAAATTATTATTGTATAAATACTTAAAACTAATATATTAATATAGTTTTCCGAATTATTTTTTTCTTGATTAATTAAAATTAATAAATATAAAAATAATACTAAAATAGCCCCTATATAAACTAAACCAAGACTAGCTGCTAAAAAGGTAAAACCGGAAATTAATAAAACTCAGACTAATAAAAATACTATCCCTATAAAACTTAATAAAACAATACTTAAATTAATACCTAAAAAATTTATAAAAATTAGAATTAAAAAAATAAAAGTTCCAATTAAAATTGAATTAAAAGAAATGATATTTATTAAAATAATTAAACTTAAAAAAAAATTCATTTAAATAAATGATAAAATATGTAATAATGTTGCAGGAAATAATCCGAAAAATAATTGTGGTATTAATAGCATTAAAAGTAACCAAAAATTTTTTCTAGAAATATCTTTAATTTTAAATTTTGATCAAATATTTAAATTACCAAAATAAAATATTTTTAAAAATTTTAAAGAAAACAATGTAATTAACAAACTTAAAATAAAAATAAAACAGGCCAGTATTTTCGAATAAGAACCTATACTTAAAAATATAATTAATTCTCCAATAAATCCTAATGTAAATGGAAAAGAAATATTAGCTAAAAATCCGAAAAAAGTAAAAAAAGCTAGTAAAGGCATTTTTATTGATAAACATGAAAAATATAATGTATTACGCGTTCCTGTTTTATCATATAAAATCCCAGCTATTAAAAATAAAGTAGAAGCTGTAAAACTATGAGATATCATTGCTACAAAGTTACCAGTAGTTACACTTTGTAAAGGCACTAACATATTTAAAAAAATTATTCCCATATGAGAAATAGAAGAATATGCAATTATTTTTTTTAAATCATGTACAACTATAGCGCTAATTGCACTCATAATAATTGAAATTATAGTTATAGAAAATAACAAAGGTAAGAGTACAAAATTAAGATGATTAATTATGATCAGCGGGTAAACAAATTTTAAAAATCCAAAGCCACCTAATTTTAAAATAATTCCAGCTAGAAAAATCGAACCTATAGTTGGAGATTCTACATGAGCCTCCGGTAATCATAAATAAAATGGAAATATAGGCATTTTAATGAAAAAAGCCGTGCATAAAAATACTATTATTATTGGCATAAATTCTAAATAACTATTTTTCATAAAAAGTAAACTTAAAAAAATTAAAATAGATCCTAATAAAGTAAACGTTAAATATAATTGTAAAGCTTTTTGTTTACGTTTTCTTTTTCCGAATAAAAATAAAAAATAAATAACTGGAATTGAAGTTAATTCAAAAAAAAAATAGAATGTTATTAAATTAGCTGCACTAAAAGCGGCTAAGCTAGAAAAATAAAAAATCAATAAACTAAAAATTAATTTACTAGAAATATTTTTTATTAAATATTCTCAACTCGCAAAAATTCCTATAAAAAAAATAAAAAAAGTTATTATACTAAAAACACTTGATAAATTATTTAAACTAAATGTAAAAATAAGAAAATTAATATTATAAAAATTAAAAAGGCTAGGAATAAATATTAATTTTAATATATAAAAAGAAAATATAAGAAACAATATAAGAAAAAGAGCAAAAAAATCTGTTGATTTTAATAATGAAGGTTTTTTTATTATAAACATTTTATTAGAAACAAAAGGATTCGAACCTTTGTAGATATAAAATCACAGGATTTACAATCCTGCCCCTTTAACCACTCGGGCATATTCCTTTTATTAAAAAAAAAAATAGATTAAAATACTAAAATACAACGAGATAAATAATGCTAATGTTAAATAAAAAATAGATTTATTTAAATTTTTAAAACTATTTGAGTAATTTTGAAATAAGTATTTTATAAAATAAAAATAGATAAATTCAATTATTATATACTCGTTTAATATAAAAATATTATAAAATAATTTTGATATTTTTTTAGAAAATTTACCAATAATAACTACTATTCCTAAAATAATAAAATCGCCTATAGCATTATTTAAAAAATTTATTTTAAGATTACTATTTAATATTAAAGGTACAAACAAAAAACTTGATATTTGTACTAAATTTAAGTATAATTCATTATGATTTATATATAAAAATGAATTAATAAATAAATCTTGTTGATTTAAATATTGATTTAAACTAGAAATCCCAGTATTTAAACTAAATTCAAAATTATAGAAAAAATTATATATTATTATAGGAACAACTAAAACTAAAATTCCTAAAATTAAAAGTACTAAGTCTATAAATATTTTATTTTTATGGAAAACCGAAAATAAAATATTTATATTTCTAGGAGGTAAATTTAATAAAAATATACTTAAAATACTAAAATTTGATATTATACCTAAAAATCAAATAATTGAAATTGAGACAATTAAAAATAAATTAGAAGAATAATTATACAAAGTAAATAAAACTTCTTTTGAATAAAAAGCACCTAAAAATGGAAACCCTATCATTGAAAAAGAACTAAAAAGTAAAAAAAAGTAATCTAAAGAAAATATCTTTGCTGATAGACCTTTAAATTTTACTGACTGTTCTCCACTTGTTATATGTATAAAATTTCCAACTGCTAAAAAAGTAAATGCTTTATAAAATCCATGTGTGATTAGATGAAAAAATCCTAAATGAAAAAATCCTAAACCGAAGAAAATAAATATTAAACCTATATTAGTTAATGTTGTATAAGCTACCGTTTTTTTTAAATCATCTTGTTCTAAACTAGATAAAACACCAATTAAACTTGAAAAAATTCCTAAAATTAAAACTATATTTAGAAAAAATGGTTGAGAAAATAATAATGAGATTTTAACAAATAAAAAACTACCAGCGGTTACTAAAGTTGCAGCGTGAATTAATGCGGAAACTGGAGTAGGCCCTTCCATAGCATCATCTAATCAAAAATGTAAAAAAAATTGGGCGGATTTGCTCAATACAACAAAAATGAAAACTATACTTATAACTTTTAATTCGAAAGTTGTGGATAGTAAAAAAAATAAAATAAGGCTTTGAAAGGAGGAATTATATGATGTTAAAAGTACTATAATTATAATTAAAAAAAAGGCAAAGTCCCCAATTTTATTTACTAAAAAAGCTTTTAACGCAGCTTTATTAGCTTCATGTCTTGTTTTTCAAAAATTAATTAAAATAAAAGACATTAAACCAATACCTTCTCAACCTATAAAAGTTAAAATTAAATCATTTGCTAAAATATTCAATAGCATAAAAATAACAAAAATTATCATGAATTGTAAAAATTTTATAACTTCAAAAAAAAATAAATATTCTATAGAAAACAATAAAATACAAATGGAAGATAAAGAAACTAAAATAACTCCAAAAAAAGTATAAGTTGTTTGATTAAATTGAAAATCTATTATTATTCCATTATTTAAAATAAATCATGAATTAATATATGTAATAATATTTAAAAAACCTTCTGAATAAAAAGTTTCTTGTAAACCTTTAAAAATAATAACTACTATACAAAAAAAATAGTTTATTACTAAAGTTTTTGTTATTTCTTTATTATTAAAAAAAGGTAATATAAATATAGTTTCTAATAATAAAAAACTAAAACTTATAGTTATTATATAACTATATGGGGGAATAAAATAAATTAATTTTATTAAATATATGAAAAATACTAAATAAATTATTTGTTCGAAAATACGTAAAATATAATTTTTTTTGAAAATTTTAAGAAAATTGAAAATTTTAAAATAATTTGTGAAACTCATTCTAACTTTAATACATATATGCTTTGAAAGGGACTTGAACCCTTACACTTAAAAAAATACCGGTTTTTAAAACCGGCGCGTCTACCAAATTCCGCCATCAAAGCTTTTAAAAATTATTAGTATGATTTAAAAGAAGAATAACTGAAAGTAATAAAGCACCTTCTATTGCAACTGAAATAACTAATATAAAACTTATTAAATATCCTATTAATTCTATTAATAAAAAACTTTCAATACTAAATAAAACTATAATAAAAATAAAAATTAGCTCAAAATTTAATAACATTCATATAGGATCTAATGAAAAAAAACTTAATATACTTAATAATATTAAAATACTGATTATTAAAATTATTTTAATTTGAATTATTAGATTTATGTTTTCCATATAAATTTTTATTAAAATTTAAGCCTTTATAACTTCATTCAAATGCGAAAAGTAAAATTAAATTAAAAACAAAAAAAACTAGAAAATAAAGAAGAACTAACCTATATTCTTCGATAAGTAAAAAAATAATTCCAGCTTGAATATCTCAAAGATGAAAACTATTAATACTATTAATAAACTCAAAATTATAAGTTAATATTGAAAATTTTACCGGTATATTTGATATATAAATTAAAAAAGGATATGTTAGAAATAATTCTAATTCAAATAATAAAAAAAAAATAGCTAATAAGTAAGATTGTAGGTGAAATTCAAATTTTTGTTTATAAAAAATTGGAGCACCTGATTCATATGTTGTTTGTTGATTTAATTTTTGTTTATTATTACTAATTTGATTTAAAAACGTTGAAAAATAACGTAAAAAATAACTAAAAATGAAGAAACTTAAAAATGTAAAAAAAAATGTTTCGAATTGAACGTTAATAAACATTTTTTTTTAAAGATAATAATTTTAATAAAATTTAATTATTTAGCTGAAAATTTTCTTTAGAAATATTGTCCCATCTAATCATAAATAATTAGTAAACTTTGATGAAAGTTTTTCTAAATTTTCTTTATTAAGAATAGATTTTATTCTATCATTTATTTCAATAAAAACGCCTCTGTTTAAATTTTAATTTATAATTTAATATTTCTAATTTTACATCAGTAGTATTGTATTAATACATGTCTATTAAGTTTATTTAAAATCACACACGCTGCTGAATGCTAAAGTTTAATTTTTTATATAAAAAAGAAAATTTTGAAGAATTTTCGATTATAAATATTATAAAAAAATCAGTACAATTATTATCTATCAATTTCTCCAAAAACTAAATCTAGTGATCCCACTAAAGTAACTAAATCACTTAAATAGGTTTCTTTATTAAAAATATTAATATAATTAATATGTGGAAACCCTGAGGATCTAATATAACATTTAGTAAATATATTATTTTTTAAAGTTGCATAGCAACCAAACTCACCTTTTGGGGTTTCTATTAAAACAGATGTTGATTTAGTTTTTTGATTTGAGGTTACTGACTCTGTAGAATATTGTTTAAAATGATTAATAACGTTTTCCATATTAGTTAATAACGTTTTATTATTTATTAATATATTATTTTTAGTTAGTAATAACTTAGTTAATTTAAGAATTAAATTAGAAGATTCTTTCATTTCTCATAACCTTATATAAAATCTATCTAAACTGTCACTGTTTTGAGATGGAGAAATTCCTATTGGTATTTGTAAATTAAAGTTAGAATAACATTCATAAGGAAAATTTTTTCTAATATCAATCAAAATTCCACTACTTCTTGCTATAGGGCCGGAAAAACCATAGTTTAGAATCTCTTCCGTATCAATAATACCTACATTTTTTAGTCTACTTATTCAAATCGGATTTTCAGATAGTAATTCAGATAATTCGTTTAATCTTTCATTAAAATTTAGAAAAAAATTATTAATATTAACTAAAATATTTGTTGAAATTATAAATCGGAGGTCACCAGGAATGAAAAAAGCTGCATGCATTCTAGCACCTGAAATTTGTTCATATAATTCCATTAATTTTTCACGATCTTCAAATCCTCATAAAAAAGGCGTAAAAGCTCCTATATCAATAGCATGTGTTGTTAAGCCCATTAAGTGGTTTAAAACGCGTGTTAATTCAACAATTAACATTCTAGAATAAGAAATTTTTTTGCTAATTTTTATTCCGGCTAATTTTTCGCACACTAAAACAAAAGCATGTTCTTCTGATAACATTGAAACATAATCTAATCTATCGAAATAGGGGAAAACTTGTAAATTAAATTTATTTTCAATTAATTTTTCTGTTGCTCTATGTAAAAGTCCTATATGAATTTCAATATTTTTAATTACTTCATTTTTTAATGTTAAAACTCCTCTTAAAACTCCGTGTGCTGCCGGATGCTGAGGGCCGAAGTTTAGTTTTTGGGTTTGCTTTAGAATTTGATTATTTTCAGAAAAAGCCATGTTTTTTTATATAAAGAATTACGAAAATCTTAAATATATGAATATATCCTAATAATATTTTAAATATTTTATTTCAATTTTTTGTTCCAGCTGAAAATTTTATTCTTTTATCATTAGATTTTAAAAATACAGTATTTAATTAATAATTTATTTGAATTTATTTTGTACCAAATACTAATTTTTGTATTTTAGAAAGTTCATTAAAAGAAATTAAATACTTACTATCACTTCAAAGTATAAATCATAATTTAAAGTAGTTTGTTGTCTTGATAAAATAAATTTATTGGCAAAATCAATAAATAAAGTCAATTTTTATAAAAATATACTTCCATCTAATCACAAAATAAACTATTCGTATTTTTTTATCTATAATTTAATAATTGAATTTTTTTATAAAAATAACGTGATATTTTATGAACTGATGAATGCTGAGAACTAGAATTAAATTTTTGTAGATAGTTAAGGATATTGATTGTTTATTAGTATAACCATACCTAAATTAAATTTTTAATAAAAGTGTAATATATGACATAAGCTTATTAAATAATTTATTATGATCCCTACTTGTTTTATTTTGAAATATAAACATTAAAATAAATCAAGATAAACTTAATTTTTTTGATGAATCTAATTCAATAAATAATTTATCTAGTGTACTAGTTAATTCTAAAACCGGTAAATTATTTAATGCGCCATTAGCCGCTAAATAACTTGTTATTATTTGTTTTTCAATAGAAACAGGGTTAAATTTATTTTGTTTTAATACTTGAACTAAGATTTGTCCAGTTTTTAAAATTTTTTTAGTGGAATCATCTAAGTCACTACCAAAATTAACTAAAGCTTCAACTTCCGAAAATTCGGCTAATTGCGCTCTAATACTTTGAACTGCTAGTTGTAATAGAGGATATTGAGCTTTTGAACCCACCCTACTAACAGAAATTCCAACATTCATAGCAGGCTTTATTCCTTTACTAAAGAGAGCAATATCTAAAAAAATTTGCCCGTCCGTTATTGAAATTAAATTAGTAGGAATATATCTTGAAACATCATTATTAATAGTTTCTACAACTGGCAAAGCGGTTAAAGATCCATATCCTGATTTTTTACTCATTTTTGCGGAACGTTCTAGTAAACGTGAATGGGCATAAAACATATCTCCGGGATAAGCTTCTCTACCTGGAAATCTTTCTAATGCTAATGCTAATTGACGATAAGCTTCAGCATGATTAGTTAAATCATCATAAGCTACTAAAGAATGTAAACCGTTATCACGAAATAATTCTGCAACGGCTGTACTCGCGTATGGGGCTAAATATTGAATTGCTGAAGGTTCTACAGAAGAAGCTAATACTATGATAGAATATCAAAAAGCTTTTTTATCTTTTAAAATATTAGTAAATTTAGATACTGAGCTAATTTTTTGTCCTATTGCAGAATAAATACAAAATAATCTATTAGATCCTGCTCCATCAAATGAAGAAATTAAGTTATTTCTTCTTTGATTTAAAAATGTATCTAAAATAATAGATGATTTTCCAGTCGAGTTATCGCCAATAATTAACTCTCGTTGTCCTTTTCCTATAGGTGTCAAGGCATCTACAATTTTAGCACCAGTTAACAAAGGCTGATTAACAGTTGATCTGGCTAAAACTCCAGGGGCTTTGTGTTCTACAGGCCTAAATGTTTTAAATTCGTTCGTATCGTTAGTAGTTGAAAAAGGAGAATATAAGGATTCGCCTAATACATTAATTACATTTCCAAGAATAGTATTTAAATTTATTTCAATCGATAAGGATTTAAAAGATCGAATTACTTTCATACCAATATTGATTTCTGAAGAGGAATAAATACCTGAATTATAACGACCAGATTTAACTGCTATAATCGATAAAATTAAAACTTTGCAGAACGCTTCATTTATAGATACTACTAAACAAGGAGTTTTTCTGGTATTTAAGATATAAAGTACTTCACCCATAAAAACATTATTAAGATTTTTTATGGATGCAGTACCATCTTTGTATACACTTATTTCTCCAAGTGAAGATAGGTTTAACTCCGTAGAATCCTCTAACCCCACATTAATATTATGAAAACCTCTTGTTTGATTTTTATTTTTCGTAATAGAATATTTTGAGGATATTTTATTAGTCAATTTAAGTTTATTCCTACCTTTAAGAATATTTAAGCTATAAAATTTCGAAGATAAACAAATTCCAG
>Ga0209345_10005345_pt1 | contig 11954 bp, 9 predicted proteins | sample Cruoilmetagenom7_FD_187294 | JGI IMG/M metagenome (GOLD analysis project Ga0209345, IMG submission 187294) | Oil polluted marine microbial communities from Coal Oil Point, Santa Barbara, California, USA - Sample 7 (SPAdes) (version 2) | ecosystem: Environmental > Aquatic > Marine > Oil seeps ...
ATACCAGCTGCCTGCACTCGCTGCGACACCACTTCCGACCACGAGGTTTCGGTAGAAGCGGCTGGTGGCGCTGCCACCAAGCAGGGTCGCGAGCACGTCCATTGCTTCACTCTCAAGGCCGGGCGCTGTGCGATAGCTCGGCACACGATATTGCCGTTGGACAGTCGCCTGCCGGACCCTTTGGTCGGCATGCTCAACCCGCAGCGGCGCTGTTGGCGCTGCAGAGGTTTCCCGGACCCGAGGGGGGGTGTCTGCGCGGCGTTCTATCGAGCCGTAGTATTTTTCGGCCAAGGGGCGTAATTCCGCTGCAGAGATATCTCCCGCGACGACCAAAATTGCATTGTTGGGCGTGTAGAAGCGGTCATAAAAGGCAATCGCATTCTCTGTTGAGAGAGCCTCTATCTCACGCTCCCATCCAATGACCGGTGTGCCATAAGGATGGACCGGGAAGAGCGCCTGGTTGATTTTCTCCGACAGAAGCGAGCGCGGGTTATTGTCAACCCGCATGCTTCGTTCCTCCAGCACAACATCACGCTCAGGCAGGACCTCGGCATCGCTCAGCACAAGGTTGGACATGCGGTCGGCTTCCATCTCCATCACCAGAGGCAGACGGTCGATGGCGACACGCTGAAAGTAGGCCGTAAAATCAGACGAGGTGAATGCATTGTCCTGGCCGCCATTGCGGGCGACGATTTTTGACATTTCACCAGGTGGGATCGTATCCGTGCCCTTGAACATGAGATGCTCCAGGAAATGAGCAACGCCCGACATGCCGTCCGGCTCGTCTGCCGCACCGACCCTGTACCAGACCATGTGCGTGACGACCGGCGCTCTGCGATCAGGGATCACGACAACCTGCATCCCGTTTGTGAGTTCAAAGGTCTCCGGTGCGCCTGGCCCCTCTCCATGAAGGACGGGCTCTGTACTCAGCGCTGAGACCTGGTCTTCCTCTTCGGAGCACGCACCGAGCAAGAGACCAGCAGAAAGGAATGCACCAAGTGCAATTTTCGACAGAGGAGAGGATCGTTTGAGCAAGTGCTAAAATCTCCGGGTAGCCCGCCATAACTGACATGACGGTTTTTTTTGAGCGGCAGTACAGCACCACTCAACAGACTTTTTTGCCCAAATTGGGGCCTTGGCGGTCTACGGTCGAGGATTTGGGCGACACGATCAAGTTAAGATCGTGTCATAGGGCCTCTGCCCGCGAACATGTGATCGCGCGCGAGGTTCACGTCAGATCCACTCAATACTGCAGGATCAATCAAAGAAGTAGTCGAGCAGACCGCCATCATCGCTGTCGTCAAAGTCAGGCGTCTCGCCCTCTGTGACCGGGCGCCCGAGTGCTTCGTTCTCCCGCAGACGCTGTGCTTCGCTTGGGGCGTTCACAACACGATTGGGTTCTGATGGTTTTTGCCAGAAAAGAACTTCGCTGATAAAGCGCTCATCTTTCTGCTTCAGCGCCCGGGTCTCATCATCAATCAGATCACGAACGGCAGGGTCCGCATTCAATGCGCCCGCATTGGTCAGCAGTGCCACTTCGCCAGCTGAAGGTTGAGCACCGCCTTGGCCGTTTGCCATTGTGCCCAGGAGGGCTGCTTGTGCAAGCGCTGAAGGTGAGGTCTCGCGCGGACTTGGCGCTCCGGGCCGAGGGGGACGAAGTGAATAATCAGGTGGGATAACGAGGGGTGCCTTGGTGACGATTGCGAACTCGTCAGGGGCCTCTTTGCCGTAGCCCAGCGTGTCGGACAGAGAACTGCCGCACGCAGAGAGCGCCATAGCCGAGAACCCGAAAAGAGCCACCCGTGTGAGGTTGCGGGGATTTGAAAATGTCCTGCTACGCATGTTCATATTTGCCTTCAGCACCTTGTTTAACTTGCTCAATTCAGCTTTCGGTCTTGTTCTGCCCAGATTGACCAGCTTCGCCTTCTTCTGCAACCGGGAAGAAGGCATCATAAATCATCAACACCACGCCAATCGCAATCCAAACATCGGCGATATTGAAGATATACCAATAATAGCCATAAGCGTGGAGACTAAAAAAGTCAGCAACCGCGCCAAAAGCGATCCTGTCATAAATATTCCCGACAGCCCCGCCAATGATCAAGCCAATCGAGAGGGCCATCAAGCGATGGTGAATGCGCGCGAGCCATAAAGTCAGCGCAACGGTTACCAAAATGGCGAAGCTGGCCAATATCGCGATGCCGAGCCCTGTATCTGCCTGGAAAAGCCCGTAAGAAATGCCCCGGTTCCAGGCCATGACCAGATCAAAAAACGGCAAAATCTTAACAATTCCCCGTTCGGTAATGCCAAAAACGTCGATCAGCCACCATTTCGACAGGCGATCCGCCAAAAATGCTGCAAGAGCGATCGAGAGCCCAAAAAGGGTCAGCGGTCCGCGTAGAGGCATGTCCAAAAGGTTTTTGATGAGAGTTCCTCCTATACTGCGCTGTCAAATTCTGCGACAGCGGCCGCATCACGCGGTGTCAGGTCAGGGTACCCCTCAACCGAGCCCACTTCCGGCAGGATTTTCCAGGAACGCACGCATTTATTGCCTGCTGCCATGCCCGGGACAACCGCAATGCCACTGACATCGTCGAGGGCAAACGCCCCATCCGGCGCATCACCGCTGGTCAGGGTCGCCTGCGACGTAATCGCGATCTCGGCTAGATCAAGATTGGCCAAGGCATCGAGGTAGGCAGCATCAGAGATATAGACCGTGGGAGCAGCTTCGAGACTTGACCCAATGCGCTTTTCGCGCCGTTCAATCTCAAGCGCGCCAGTGACCACCCGGCGAAGGTCCCGGACTTTTGCCCACTTGTCCGCCAGCGCCTCGTCTTGCCAATCAGACGGCACATCGGGGAAGGTGCGCAGGTGCACGGACCCGTCTTCAGATGGGAAGCGCGACAGCCAGACTTCTTCCGTCGTGAAGGACATGATCGGCGCAAGCCACGCGGTGAGACACATGAAAATCTCATCCATCACGCTCTGACACGCGCGGCGAACCGGGCTCGACAATGGGTCGCAATAAAGTGCGTCCTTGCGGATGTCGAAATAGAGAGCTGACAGGTCCACCGTCATGAAGTTGGACAGGGTGTGGAAGACCTTCTTGAAGTCATAGTCCATGTAGGCCTGTCGAACGAGCCCGTCCAATTCGCTCAGCTTATGGAGCATATAGCGCTCCAGCTCGGGCATATCAGCGGGGGCGACACGAGTCTTCTCGTCAAAACCTTCAAGATTGCCCAGCAGGAAGCGGAACGTGTTGCGTAGCTTCCGGTAGGCATCTGTGTTTGATTTAATAACTTCAGGGCCGACGCGCATGTCTTCGGTAAAGTCGGAGCTGCCGACCCACAGGCGAATGATTTCGGCACCGCTTTGGTCTGCGATCTTGTCAGGCGAGACGGCATTCTTGCCGCTTTTCGCCATTTTCATGCCCTTCTCATCCAGCAAGAATCCGTGGGTCACGACTTGTTTATAGGGCGCATGGCCGCGTGTACCGCAGCTTTCCAGCAGCGAGGATTGGAACCAGCCGCGATGTTGGTCAGAGCCTTCAAGATAAAGATCCGCTGGAGAGTGGTGATCGTCACGGGCTTCCAGCACGAAGGCATGGGTGCAGCCTGAATCAAACCAGACGTCGAGAATGTCATCGACCTTCTCATAGTCATCGGCCGCATAGTCGTTGCCCAAATAGGTCTGCGGATCATCTTCGAACCAGGCGTCGGCGCCGCGCGCGGCAACTGCTTCCACGATGCGCTTGTTGACAGCCTCATCGCGCAGGATTTCGCCGGTCTCGTTATGTACAAAGACGGTGAGCGGCACACCCCAGGCGCGCTGACGGGACAGGACCCAGTCCGGACGCCCTTCGACCATAGACCGAATGCGATTGCGGCCTGTCTCTGGAACAAATCGGGTTTTGTCGATTTCAGCGAGGGCGGTTTTGCGCAGATCATTTGTTTCCATGGAGACAAACCATTGCGGTGTGTTGCGGAAAATGAGGGGCGCTTTGGAGCGCCAGGAATGGGGATAGGAATGCTCCAGCTTGCCCCGTGTCAGAAGCTTGCCCGCCTCTTTCAGCGCTTCGATGACCGCATTGTTCGCATCACCCTCTTTGCCGTTGGGCTTTAGAACGCGTTTGCCCGCAAAGAGTGGTACGTCGTCATAGTAGACACCTGCTTCATCGACGGTGAACGGCACTTCAACGCCATGCTTCATGCCGAGCATGTAGTCATCCTGACCATGACCCGGGGCGATGTGTACAAAGCCTGTGCCTGTTTCATCTGTAACGAAGTCGCCTGGATAGAGGTTCACGTCAAAGTCATAACCCTGCCCACGGAACGGATGCGCACAAACTGTGCCAGACATGTCTGGTGCGTCACCGATGCGCGTCCAACCTACAATGCGCGCATCTTCGCGCACTTGATCGGCCAGGCCATCTGCAAGGACAAGCGTCTCGCCGACCTCCGCCCAGCTTTCTTCCTGAGTCTCATCAACCTTGTAGAGCCCATAGGCAATTTTGTCTGAATAGCCGATGGCCCGGTTGCCAGGGATCGTCCAGGGGGTCGTTGTCCAGATTACGACTGTTGCCCCGTCAAGCGCAGATGCGCCGCTCACAACGGGGAAACGCACCCAGATCGTTGGCGAAACATGATCGTAATACTCTACCTCGGCTTCGGCTAGGGCTGTCTTTTCGACGACCGACCACATGACGGGCTTTGAGCCACGATAGAGGCCACCATTCATGATGAATTTTTGAAATTCAGCGACGGTTGCAGCTTCTGCGTCATAGGACATGGTGAGGTAGGGATTGTCCCACTCAGCCTGAACGCCTAAGCGCTTAAAGCCGTCGCGCTGCACATCAACCCATTCGGTTGCAAACTCGCGGCATTCCTTTCGGAATTCCAGCACCGGCACACTGTCTTTATCGACTCCTTTGGCGCGGTACTTCTCTTCGATCTTCCACTCGATAGGAAGACCGTGGCAATCCCAGCCAGGAACAAAGAGCGCGTCTTTCCCCATCATCTGCTGAGAGCGTACGACAATGTCTTTGAGGATATGGTTGAGCGCATGACCCATATGGACCGCACCGTTCGCATAGGGTGGTCCGTTGTGAAAGATGAACTTCTCGCGGCCTTCGCTTTCCTTGCGCAGGCGGTCATAGAGGTTGAGCTTTGCCCAGCGCTCCAGCATTTCAGGCTCGCGCTTGGGCAGACCGGCTTTCATGGGAAAGTCAGTTTTCGGCAGGCGCAATGTATCTCGGTAATCTCGTGCTTCGGTCGTTTGGTCAGCAGACATAGGCGGGGTGGCTCTCGCTGAAGATATTAGGTCAATGGCGGTGGTTGGGTGGCTATTGAAGACCCGGTCCTGTGCGTGTGCGCCCGTTCGGACGTCAGCGACAGGCCGGGACGATAATTCGCGTCCCAGAACGGCCAATGGAGGTGTGACCCCCGTCTATCCACTCGATCATCATGATGCGTGTCTTGTACCAGTGAGGAGGTACCTCGTCCAGCAGATCACCCCGTTCGGCAATCAACACGGTTCTGCGACCTTTTTGAGCCGCTCTCGGGCCTGCTCGCTGTCTAACGCGATTTGGGCTTTCAGGCTGTCCAATCCATCAAATTTGCGCTCTGGACGTAAATATTCCACGAACGAGACAGCCGCATGGGCCCCATAGAGGTCCCCGTCAAAATCGAAGAGATGGGCCTCCAGAAGCACGTCGGACTTGTTGAAGGTGGGTCTGCGGCCGATATTAGCCACACCCTTGTACGAGCCCCTGTGAGGCCCGTCCTCAATTTCGATAAGGACAGCATAGACGCCAAGCGCTGGCTCAACATGCTCCTCAAGGGGCAGATTGATGGTTGGGAAGCCGATAGTGCGCCCCCGCTGGTCACCCGTGACGATATGTGTTTCCACCGACCACCAATGCCCCAGCAGTCTGGCGGCGCCTTGCGGATCACCTGCATGAAGACACTCGCGAATGCGGGTTGATGAGTAGGTTTCACAGCCATCGGTCACTTCATCGACAATGGTCACACCGAAGCCGAGCTCTCGCCCCATCTTCTGAAGCAGCGCGCCATCGCCTGCTCGGCCCTTGCCAAAGCGAAAATCGTAGCCCACCACAATATGAGAGGCGCCCAAACCAGCGACGAGAATATCTTCGATAAAGCTCTCAGCAGAGCACTCGGCCATTTTGGCGTCAAACGGCAAGGCCGCCAGCACATCTAGACCTTGAGCCTCTAGAAGCCGCGTTTTGGCGCGAAACGGTGTCAGCCTGAAGAAAGGTTTGTCAGGGAAGAAATATTGCTGGGGATGCGGTTCAAAAATCAGCACGCCACTGGGCACAGAATTCTGCAACGCGATGCTCGATGCCCGCCCGATAACCAACTGGTGGCCCAAATGCACACCGTCGAAATTTCCGAGGGCAAACGCACCGCCGCGGTCGGCGGTTGCCATATCCTGTGTATGCCGAATGACATGCATCGCTTGATCGACCTCTCTCAATCGCGCAATAAGTAGCCGTTGCGCGTATCTTCACCCCGCGGTGATAACCATCCCTCAGGGAACGTCAAGCCTTGGTACATAAGAGAGATTCGATAGCCTTGAGCAAGAACGCAGCGGTAACCTTTCGCTAACCGATCCATTTAACACTAAATTTAACGCCGCTGCCGTAGGTTGTGACAGGGGCCAAGAACGGGCGCAGCGCGAATTGCTGGGTTCACATTGGTATAAGGCAAACTATTCGGGGCGCAGCCATAAGCGTCCGCGACATGGAGAACAACCATGGCAGTAGATCTCTCAATGCCCGTTCTGGTGGTCGATGACTACAAGACGATGATCCGTATTATCCGCAATCTTCTAAAGCAGCTCGGCTTCACCAACGTCGATGATGCCGCTGATGGCACAGAGGCATTGGCAAAAATGCGTGGGAAGCGCTATGGACTGGTCATCTCTGACTGGAACATGGAACCAATGACCGGATATGAGCTTCTGAAAGAGGTTCGGGGCGACGAAGGTTTGAAGCCAACACCGTTCATCATGATCACCGCTGAATCTAAGACGGAAAATGTCATCGCAGCGAAAAAAGCCGGTGTGAACAATTACATCGTGAAGCCTTTCAATGCGGCAACGTTGAAAACGAAGATCACCGCCGTTATCGGCGAATTCTAATCCTCTTTGAAAACGACAGCGGTTTAACGCCATGAGTGCGCCTGAAAAAGCAGCAGATACAAGTCTCGACGAGGTTGCGGGGCATATCCGTGACATGAATGCGGAGAGCCTTTCCCTTCCCGATATTTTGAACCTCGCAGAGATTATGGTTGGATCCATGCAGGGCTTTTTCGGCCACGTGGATACCGCAATTTACAAAGAACTCACTGAGATTTCAGATTTCATCGACACGACGCGCAGTGAAATCGGCCGATTGCAACCGCGCAACCTGAAAGACAAGCATTTCCCCGAGGCTGGCCTGGAACTTGAGGCTATTGTTCAGTCGACGGAATCTGCGACCAATACCATCATGGAGCAGGCAGAGCTGATCATGTCCGCCGACCCTGATGACATGCCCGCCTATCACGACACCGTTCAGGGTGCGGTGATGGAAATTTTCGAGGCCTGCTCATTCCAGGACATTACCGGGCAGCGCATCAGCAAGGTTGTAAGTACGCTCGTTCTCATTGAGAGCAAAATCAGCTCACTAGCGGACGCACTTGGTTCTGCCCTCAACGAGGATATTGAGGAAGAAGAGACTGAAGAGGAGAAGCGCAAACGCGAACTTATCCTCAATGGCCCAGCCCTTGATGGCGAAGGCATCGAACAATCAGATGTTGATGACATTTTGAGTGACGGTGCGAGCCAGGACGATATCGACGCTCTTTTCGACTGATCTTCAAAGCTTGCGCATATCACCAGATAAGACGCGCCATTGCTCCGATGGCCTTGCCGTCTGTCTCTGCGAGAACGCGCGTCACCAGATCTGATTGTGGATTATCGACTGTTGGGCCACAGCGCTCCTGCGCGATGCCCCCCGTGACAAAGAGCGCGTCTATGCCTTGGTCGTTCGCGCCCTTGATGTCCGTCAGCAGCCCGTCACCGACCGCCAAAATCTGACTATCCTTCAGGTCACCCAGTCTCGCGCGCGCCAGATCATAAATCGGGGCGTGAGGCTTACCAAAATAGTGGGAGCGTCCACCCATCTCTGTGTAGGCAGCGGCAATCGCCCCGCCGCAGTAGACGCGTCTCTCACCTCGGTCAACGACAATGTCCGGATTGGCACAAACGAGGTCCAAATCCCGTTCTTTCAAGCGAGCGAGCATGGCGGCGTAGTCATCGGCGGTTTCCGTTTCGTCGTCGAAAAGCCCGGTACAAAGAACAAAGTCGGCTGCTGCTGCTTCTGTTTGATCCAGTGGAAGCCCTTCAAAGGTGGGATGATCGCGTTCAGGGCCCAGGTGCCAGAACGACTTGCCGAACTGTCCCGAAGCAATGCTGGCGCGGGTCGCATCGCCAGATGTCAGCACATCATCATAGGCCTCCCGGGGGACGCCTAAACCTTCAAGGTGGCCTGGAATTTCGACGCCTGGTCGCGGCGCATTTGAGAGCAGAAGCACCCTGCCCCCTCCCGCCCGATATTGGGTGAGTGCTTCCACGATCCCGTCATAGGCGGCGACACCGTTGTGGAGCACGCCCCAAATGTCGCAGAGCAACGCCTGATAATGCGTGGCAATAGGTTCAAAATGATCATGGATGGGGACGAGCCCAGATGTGTCTGTCATGGCGGCCAAGTAGGACGTTCAGGGCAAGATCGTCAAGCCCCTCCCGACGAGATCAGGCAACTGCTGCCAAAACCTCGTCCCGCACAGGCCGGGGAGAGCCGAACAAATAGCCCTGTCCATAGTCCACATTGAAATCGAGAACATCGACAACGGCCCGTTCTTTTTCGATCATGTCGACAATGAGATTGATACCATAGCGCGCCATGAGGTCCTTGATATCTTCAGGCCGGATATCGGTCAGCCCGTCATCTGCCTGGCTAACAAGAACATGCGCGGCGATCTTCACGTAGCGAACGTTCAGATTGTGGAGGCGCCGGTAGTCGATATTAATGTCGGTAACCTGGTCCATGGAAAAGCGGAACCCGAGCTTGGCCAGCGCATCAAGGCTCGCGATCTCAATTGGTCCACACGCGTTGATGGTGGCCTGAGAGAATTCAAACACAAGCTGATCGGCGAGCTTGGTGTTGTGCTGCATGTATTCCACAAACTGTGGGAAGAAATCGCTGTCGAGCAATGAGTTCGCGGAGATGTTGCAGAACACGCCCGTGTCTGAATCACGTTCGTTCAATTTGCGCACAACCTGAACGCAGCGGAACAGAAGCAGATTGTCGATGGTTGGCATCATACCTGCAGGTTCTGCTACACGCATATAGTCGCCGGGCATGATGATCTCTCCTGCACCACCGCGCAGTCGCGTCAACGCCTCATAATATTTCACTTTGCGCTGTGGCAGCGTCACGATGGGCTGCAGATAGAGGTCAACACGGTTCTCTTCCAGAGCATGGCGGATCACATCCAACAGATCTGCATCGTTCATCTGGCCAATCGGAACAGTTGGCGCTGAAACGCCTGGCATCGCCACAATTCTGTTGCCTGACTGATTGTTTGAGCTGAGCTGTTTTGCGGGGTGGCGTTCTTCTGCAAGCCGTTTCACGAAACTCTCAATGACGCGCATCTCGGCTACGATTTCATCGTTCCGCGTCTTGGTTTCGGTCTCCAGACGCTCGGTCAGCGCCTCGATATCAGACTCCGCACGCTCCAGGTCGCGATTAAGACCAGCAGCAAACGAGCTCACGTCTGCAATGCCCTTGGCAAAGAGTTTGCGCTCCCCCACCCGCGACAACATGGAATGGGTCTGGGCGACCAGCAGAAACATCAACCCGCCAACCAGCCAGGCTTCCATGTCTTTCAGCTCACCAAAAACAATCGCACCAAGTGACAGGGCTGCCGCCAAAATGGCCGATATCATCACAAGCATGATTTTGTTTAAGCGCGACATGGCACTTTTCCTCATCTGTCGTCAGGGTCACTTGCCATAAAGACTTTGGACCACGCATTTCCCAGTTTGAGACAGTGACAGTCAGCCCTTGAGAAAGTGTTAACCATGCGACCAGAGGAGGCAGAGTCAGGCTGTGGGGAAACTAGCTACGCGATTCAACTCATTCCAGTGCCTTCGGTACAAAGCTGAAGGACGGCCGCGTCTCCGTGGCGTAAGGGTTTTGACCTTTTCCAGCCATTTTGCCTCAGCGCCATCAGCCGCCTGCCAGCAGCGTCTCACCAGAATGCCAGCATCCTGCGGCAGACCAGACCCAGCCAAGAAACGGGCAACCTCATCTTGAAACCGGGCTTCAAGTGCCGCTCGCTCTTCCGCATAGGCGCTGATGCCGGGCACGTAGTCTTGAAGCACCGATCTGTGAAGTTGTTCATGACGCCACCAGAGGGTTTTTCGGTCGAATTTGTCGGTCGGCAGCGGTCCAAAATCGGGCAGATCAGCCCCTTCCCAGCCTGGCCCAAAACAGACCGGCTTGAAAACACCGGTATCAGGCGCCGATGTTGCCGTGATCCAGTGAACGGGCCGCCCGTCATGGAATTCAGTGATCCAGGACCCCGTCGTCTGGCCTGACCGGCGAGCAGGGCCCCAGGAGGCGTGGGCGCACACTGTGCTCCCGACTACACCATCGGGTCTCCAATCCGGATCATCCGCTGCCTGGGGTCCGTGGTCGCGCAAGACTGCCATCATGTCGGCAGCTGTAATCGTTCCCGCTTTCGGTATCAGCAGATCAGTTGTACGGCTCCACCTCACCTGCCCGGAGGACACTTTTCCGATCACCCGGTCGGCGATTGCGTCTGCCAGATGAAGCGGCCCTTTGTTTGGTTTCCAACCGATCGCTTTGACTACCTCTCTGAGACCAGCGCTTTCACCATCAATCTGTGTGCCAATGGTATATGTGTTGGAGATTGAGCGAACAGACGCAACATGCTCTACAGCCCAGTCTGGCCCTATTGTCTCCATCACAATGGCATTGCCCTGTGCATCCGCGATCAGGAAGGAATTGTGATATTCGAAATTGGTTGTATGGCCACAATTGCCACCCTGACCATGTTCTGCGAGCAGCTCTGCGATTACCTCTACCGCCTCATCCGCACTTGCCGCGCGCTCAAGAGCCAAACGCAAGAGGTCCATGCCCAGGAGTGCGGGTTCTTTCTGCGGGGCTTTTTTCGCAAAGACGGCCTCGTTCCCAATAACCAGACCCTGGTCATTGGCCCCCATTTCTGCCCCCCACATCCAATAGGGGCGGGAGAGCAGGACACCATGAGTATGGTGAGCTTGGGGAATTTCAATATAGGTGCAAGCAAGACGGGCACTGCGTTCATGCTCGGCGGCTGGAAAAGCACAAATTGCTTGGGCCTCGTTGGCCTCCCGGTCTGAGTTTTTGGCGAAAATCAGACCACCATTGGCTGTTGCACCCGGTCGCGCTACCATCGTGTCACACATTCGCTCAACTCCCCCTGCCGCCACTCTTAACTGGGAAGAGCGTATGCGACGGAGAGGGCAGAGTGAACCCCAGGTCTCCATGATCTCGTGGTCTATCCGATCTCACCGATAGACCCCACCCATACGAATAGGAGCAGTTTCAATGAGCGCACATCAGTTTGCTTTTCAGCACATTTCAGGCGGTGAGCTTGCTCTCTCCGCTTTTTCCGGCGGTGCCGTTCTGATTGTGAACACTGCCAGTCAGTGTGGGTTCACACCTCAATATCGGGACCTGCAAGGGCTTTGGGAACGCTATCACGACAAGGGCCTGACAGTTGTCGGTGTGCCATCCAATGATTTTGGGGCGCAGGAACCAGGGACCGAAACGGAGATTGCCAGTTTCTGCGAGGACAATTATTCCGTGACCTTCCCGATGG
>Ga0209345_10005348_pt1 | contig 11950 bp, 9 predicted proteins | sample Cruoilmetagenom7_FD_187294 | JGI IMG/M metagenome (GOLD analysis project Ga0209345, IMG submission 187294) | Oil polluted marine microbial communities from Coal Oil Point, Santa Barbara, California, USA - Sample 7 (SPAdes) (version 2) | ecosystem: Environmental > Aquatic > Marine > Oil seeps ...
CTCAATACTGTCTCTTGTCACCATACCTCTCAATACCCGCTGTCAGATGAGTTTTGAGGGGGCCTTCATTGTTGGCCTGTTAAGCAGGGATTCTCGCTGCAATAGTCATATGTCGCCATCGGCCGAGTTCTCTATGTATGGCGATTTTGGTACTTTCGGGAACAGAATATAGTTGGATGGGATTGTACCGACGTGGTACGAAATAGGCTGAGCGACATCGTAAAGTCGAAAGATTTTTTAGGTAGAGAATATGACGTTGGTTTGTCCTGATTGTTTTGGAGATTCCGGGCTTCAGCGAAGGATCGTCGGAATCCGACCCGATTTTCCAGATGACCAATGCGAGTTCCATCCTAACAAAAAGGGAGTTCCTGTTTCGGCAGTAGCGAAGATCGTCGATGAGGTGTTTCGCAACCGATTCACCTTTGGCCGTTATGACGCTATGCACGATGATTTTCGTGGCGACGATTTGAGTGGGACCCTTTTCGAGCTAACAGAAGCGGATGACGACCGCGTTGTTAATGCCTTGGCGGACAGTCTGATCGAAGATGACAACTACTGGCCACCAGATGGTGAGGAGCCCTTCTACGATTATGAACACACCTACGAGGTCAACGACTATGGATACGAGGAGCATAGCAATACGTGGCGCTGGTTTCGTAATGGAATTCTTCATGAGCAGAGGTTCTTTAATTCTGACGCCTTGAAGCGGCTTAGCGAAATATTCGATGGGCTGCACCTAATTCGCAACGACGCAAATGAGCCTGCTGTTTATGAATTGCGACCCAATGGTCCTGAATCCATTTTTTATCGTGCCAGAGTGAGTAACAACCCTTCCTCAAGAGCAGAAATATTGGATGATCCCGCAAGCAAACTTGGGCCACCTCCTGATCAATTGAGGACTGCTGGAAGAATGAACTCCTCCGGGATCATGACGTTCTACGGTGCATTTGACTTACAGACTTGTGTTGCGGAACTACGCCCTGCGGTCGGCGAGACGATTGCCGCCGCTCAATTCACACTGAACCGACCTATCCTCGTTCTTGATACGACCGGCTTTTCGGGTAGACCAAAATCAATAAATATCTTCGCAACGACACACATAAAAAGAATGAAATTGTGGAAGTTTATGACGAAATTCATGCATGAGATCGCACAACCGAGTTTGCCCAATGACGAGCATTTGGATTATGTGCCCACTCAAGTCGTTTCCGAGTACCTGACGCATTTACACAAATTTCCGGGCCAGAGCGGAGGGCGATCCATTGACGCGATCATCTATCGGTCAGCTCAAAACGGCGACGGAAAAAACATAGCGATTTTCCGGGATGCAGGAATGGTAGCGGAAGCCAAGCAAGATGGTTTTCGTTGGAGTCACGGAGTGCGCGGATTAAAGGTTGTTGAAAACTCAGCTCAATCGCTTGAAGTCAGGGGCGTCATACATGAAGCCATTGAGACGTACACGCCGCCTTTGAACTCTGGTGCCGATAACGAGGACGATTTTCCATTTTGATGATCGGATTAATGTTATCGCCATGTCATGAAAATGAACAAGTTGGCACTCAATTGGGAAAGGACAACAAACAACCATCCATCCATAGATTGCATTTCTCATATGAGGCATGATCAAAGATACCCGCTGACGCGGTGTAGAGCTGGCTCATTAACATGCCATCTCTGCCTATTTGAGGCCGCTTCATTTCCCTTAGGTAATTTCGATCCACCTTCGTTAGCGGCTGCGTCCGAATTGCGTATAACCGTATAGGACAGCCGAAATCTATCGATATGCGTCCGAATAGACTTGCAGAATCATTTTAAGACATCTATGATTTATGAGACACTTAAATCGGACAGATAGGATGTACTATGGGCGAATTAGTTGGTTACGCGAGAGTTAGCAGCCGTGGGCAGGATCTCACGTTTCAAGAAGACGCCTTAGCGAGCGCAGGCGTTTCATCGGAACATCTGTATTCTGAGAAGTTTTCCGGTGTATCGCGGCAAGGACGTGAAGCTCTGGAAGACCTGTTGAGCCGTGGGATCCGCAAAAACGATACCTTAATAGTAACACGTTTGGACAGGCTGGCCCGATCAACACGTGATCTTCACAACATCGCGCATACTTTGACCGAGAAAGGTGTGGGTCTCCGTGTGTTGGAACAGAACATCGATACGACCACACCGGAAGGCCGTATGTTCTTCTCCATGCTTTCGGCGGTGGCGGAATTTGAAACAGAGATACGAAAGGCGCGTCAGCGCGAGGGTATTGATGCTGCGCTCGCCAAAGGTGATGCGTCTCCCTTTAAGGGGAGACCTGCTACGATCGATAGTGGAAAGATCAAGAGTCTGCGTCAGCAAGGGGTTTCGCCGAGCAAGATTGCAAAAGAGCTAGGTGTAGCTAGATCAAGCGTTTACCGGTACTTGGAGGCCTGCGCATAAAGGGCGGATTCCGGACTTTCGCTGCAACCGCGAAAAGCCAAGTTCACAATTTATAAGCGGACTCTTGGTAGCCGTTACTAGTCAATCATCGCCATTATTGAAATATTTGATGGGAACATGCCGAGAAAGTAGAAAACCGCTCACTTAGTTCACACTCAATCGCGCACCAACTCATAGCTCGCCCTTCCGCCTAGACGGTCCAACTCAGCCAACCCAGGCGATGCTAACCACGCAAGAAATTCCTGCGGTGATACCTGCTTGGCATGAACACGAAGTAATCCTTCCATAAAAGTATCATGGGAGACGAGGGCCACGTCAGTCGCGGATTGAACCTTCTTTTTAGAATGTTCGTCAAATCCCGGCTTACCGAGCGTAACACGGTGCATGGCACTGTCGTATCCAATGGCCTTCTGCATTACAGCAAAAGCCTCCTCCTTTTTGATTAGCGGCGGTTTTTTTGTCGTTGTCTTGCACTCGATAATTACGCTCATGCTATCCAAAACAATAAGTAAATCAGGCACGTTTTGCTGCTTTCCATCGTCAAGAACATGAACTGCCCAACTCCGTTCTATTGCTAAGAATTGGTGTATAGCTGCTTCATATTCCGTTCCAATCTGATCAGTGCATTGGTCAAACTGCGTGCGAACGCCAAGCTTACTTGCCAACTCCTCATGGGTCCTTTGGTACTTTACTGTTTGAACGCCAAGGCAGGATGCAACCGCATTGAGCAGCGCACCAGCCCGTCCTTCACTGCCGACAGCTACCGATAGGACCGCTTTCGTAGATGCAAGTAGCTGATCAAATGTCTCAATCCCTTGCCCCAGCAATGCCATGGCACGTTGGCGACCAAATCCAGGAACACCTTCACGTTGAGCGACGCGCAATATGTCGAGGGCTTCAGCAGGCGTGCCCCATTGAATCTGTCGTGCAAGCATAGACATTTTGTTCGATAGCGTCTGTGGGTATCCGAGTTCAGGAACGCTAATAATCTTCCGAAGCCCGTCGAAGACCCAAGCTATCTCGGTGGCGAGGCGGTGAATTTGACCCGACGGGATGTTGGTCTTATGGCGAATTGATCGCTCTGCCTCACCTTGACTGAATAGGGTTAGTGCATGAGCGCATTGATTGGTTCGCCCGTCTGTTCGATTAAGCCCAGCCAGTAACGTGTGAGCTTGGAGAAAGCCGGTCGAATGAACGGGTGCGCGACCAGCCGGGTAGGGTAAAAAGCGTGATGGATGGTCGCTAGTAAACTCGTCGCAATTGCAGACCCAATGAATTAATCCAACGATGTACGGCTCGAATTCTTCATCAATGGCAGTGCTATATTCTGCAACCACCTCCAAAAACCGTAGGGCTGTCGTCGGCAGCAATCCAGACCCCGCCACTGCTTTCCCAATAGGTGTTGGTAGCAGAAGCTCGTTAACCTCCTCGATAAATTGCTTCTCAACCAACCATGAAACAGCATTCAATGCAGACTGAATCACATCTTCAAGTTTTCGTGGGTTTCGCTCCTGAATCTGATGCCAGTAAAAAGTGTTCTGAAAGAAGTCAGTCAAGGCCTGACGAGAGTCTACGACCCGCGAAGAGACAAGAGATAGCACCGTCCGCCGCGTGCTCAACCCGACCATTCTCGACTCAAGATTTTGATTTTCTGGCAAAATTAATCGATTTGCATGGGCAAGCTCGGCAGGGTTCTTGGGAAGCAAGACCGCAAAACCATCAGGGTGAAGGCCAAGTCGTCCTGCGCGACCGGACATATTCCGATAGTCCGAGAGAGCAATCATCTGTCCTTCCCGATCACCCCACTGATATGTGAGCTTTGGGAATACAACACTTCTGAAAGGAAAATTCACTCCTGCGGCTAATGTCGATGTCGCAAAGCAGGCGTCAAAACTGGAGCTGACAAACCCTTGTTCGATCACTTGTCGTTCTTGTGCCGTTAGGTCCGCTGAATGGAATGTCACTCGGCGCTGGGCGTTTTGTTGCAGTTGCTGAGATGACTCCGTCGGTTCAGAAAAGAATTCCAATTGAGTGGCCATCGCGATGCCGTCAGCAGTCTGCACCAGTGCTTGGCTAAAAGCTGTGGCCAGCCGAGTGGCTTCATTGCGCGATTCCGTGAAAACGAGAACTGGACCGCGACCCATAGCAACAAGCTGCTGCACTGCTCCAATGACATCCCCTGGCAACGATATGCCTTCATGGCACATCTGTCCGTCTGACTGGCCAAACCGAACGACATAGCCTTGTCCAGCATTCCAAATTTCCTGATTAAGCTCGACATCGCGTGTGTAACTGATAGCAACTGAACATTCGAGCCAGTCAGCTAGCTCCTGAGCATTTCCGACGGTGGCCGTCAGGGCAACAAATTGATCAACTCTGCGTTGACGAAAAATGGAACATAGTGTTTCGATGTTAGGGCCACGACCGTCCTCTGCCAGAATTTGCAACTCATCCGCGACCACTAGCAATGCGTTGGTATCTAGTTGTCCTGAAAGAAGCAGTGCCAAACCCTTTTCGTATGTGGCCACCATAACCTGAGGCGATACGTCTCCTTCTTCGCGGTCTCCAGTACTAAGCCCAATGGTTGCTAGCGGATTAGCCCCACCTCCACCGAAACGCGCTTCAAAATCAATAAATTTTTGGTCTGCTAGAGCTTTGTGAGAGACTAAATACAGACACCGGCTTCCACGATTGAGTGCTGATAAGATTGCGATCTCGCCAACAAGCGTTTTGCCTGACGATGTCGGTGCACATGCGACTAAACCCTGACCGCTAGCTACACCTGCACCAAGTGCTACCTGTTGAATATCGGTAAAATGACTAATTCCCCATGCGAGCAAATGCCCTTTCAATTTGGTCGAAAGGCCTGGGGCATCAAAGTCAGTAATCATCATAATATACCTCAAAATACTGAACTTTGTTTGCCACTTATAGTTGTTCTTGGCTAGTACCCCCACCGGTAATTGTTAGCTGTCGAACGGCAGCATTGGGCCGTCCCTGCTGCGGCGGCGCTATCAACAAAGAAAATATGCTGCGATCGATCTAGAGGCTGCAAAAAGCCCTTATTGCTATGCTGATGGGAACTAATTCTGAACAATGTTTGGGATGGATGGCCAATCGGGGAAGTAAAGACAGGAGTCGGTCAAGACCTCTAGTCGTGCTCGTTCTTTAGCGCTAATCGGTCGAAAAGTGCTCCAATAGTTCTTGGCCAAGTCTTCACTATTAGGCTGAGAAGTAAGGGAATCATAGATTTCTATGTCAGCATGGTGAAATCTTGCAGAGTTCAGAACGACGTAGCATCTTGTCAAAAAACGGTGACTCATCTGCCATTCCACTTGTTTTTGTTTAGCGGTGCCATGGTCATGGAATAGGAAATGGCATCTGAGTCTGGAGGGCTTATCTGGATGTTCTCGTAGCCTAACGCCTTCTAAGGTTTCTTCGGCAGAGCCACGGGGTCCGTTGCCCATAAAACAAGGTTTGATGCCATCCAACAGATCTTCCATCGCTATGAGAAGGCCCTTGCCAATCTTGATATTATGAGCCGCAATTCCGGACTGGAGTATCGAACGTGGGTTGGTCTCTGATACCGAGATTGGTTGTGTTGGTAGAAGAGTCCAGTACTCATGATCAAAAAGTTCTAACGTCAAATCATTATCAGTCTGAATCTTGAAGTTTTCCAAGTCTACAATCATCGATGGCACCTCGCGATATCCCCCTGCCAAACATCAACAAAAAATTTGGTGGTTGGCCTCAAATCTTAGCTTTGAGCTGAACGGTTGGAAAGTCCGCACTTTGTGAGTTCACTTGCACCCAGATTTTGCAGTCGCAGCGAATGGCTGGTTCGACGGGCCGCGCCGCAGCATCGTGAAGTGATGGTTAAAGGCAGCTTTGGGCCGGTCAAGTCGTTTGGTATGAGGCTCGTTTTAATGAAGATAGTCTTCGACCTGACAGGAACTAGGAAACTCAAAGCCAATCTGAAGCCCAGGCTGGATACGATGAAAGCGCCGCTGTTAATTCATAAACTTGAAATTCGAGCGGCCCCACCCGGTCGAATAGGTTTTTGGCCTTAAGACTGCTCACAAGACAGCCTGTCGCCGTTACGCCAATCCCAAGGCATAATGAATTCCCCTTGCCAGATTCCCAATTTTGCTGCCTTGGCCTCGTCCTGAGCCGCGAAATATTCAGCTTTCATTGCTGTTGTGAGAAAGCGGTCAAACACCACGGCATAGCCCTGACGAACCATCTCTTTGTTGATGTCTTTTGCACCGATCTTAATGGTCGCTACGGGACGACCATAAGTTACATCGCCAGTGAAGAGAAAGGTCGATTCTTGGTTTTTGATCATTCCTGATAGCACCCGTTCGGCCCGATCCCCGCACTGCCAACATGAACCATTTGCTCGCTCACAAAGTTGCGCGCTTTCAGGAGTATCGATTCCATACATGCGTATGCTAATCGAGGCCGTGTCGCCGTCCGAAACGAACTTAGGCTTAACCTCTTCCAATTCGTAAGCGTAATGGCTTTCGGCTGAAGCGTCGGTACAGAAGATCGCGGCCACAAAAACAAACAAACATCTTACTAGCATCACAAATTCTCCTAAAATAAATTTGATTCTATATGAATATCATAACTCACTGAACGACCGCGACGCACGCAAATCTCAAACTGTTGACGGGGTCGTTTTGTCGGCAATCCTGCCATTGCCTTGAGCCAAGGTTCAGAAAAGTCGATGAATGACAGCTTTGAAGGGCCGGATTGCGGCATCGCTAGGCCTCAGTGAGTGTCCGCAATGGTCCGATCGTGATTATCCCGAACTAGCAACATATCGATGGGCAAGTGCAACTTTTGCAAACTACTTCCCATTGTTGCAATTGTTCCCGTCAACAGCCGCCTGATAGACTTTTTCTTTGAAAATCGCCCCGAAAAGCTTACGCAAGCGATCATTCTTAATAAATTTTGCCTTCGTGGGCGGGGTTATGCCTTTATCAATGCAACAAAGTTGCACTCTCGTTTCCATTTGAGTCCCTTGAATCTAAGATTTGAAGATGGAAGTTAATATGCGAGGGCACCCTTCGCCGAATTAGAAGGCGAAATAATCCGCCCAGATCATTGCCCGCAGCATTTTATCAATCGTTTGCAGCGCCTTAGCTGTCCGGGGCGGGCAAATGGGGAAGCCCATCTAATAATAAAGATATGTGAGAAAGAGAACGGCTAATAGAGTTAGAGTATTTCTTTATCTCCTGCCGCAATGCCCGTTTGCCCGCTGGGCGGCGCTAGGGCCCTGAAACACAATCGGAATTCGGAACGGGCGTCACTATGGGCAACGCCCGCACCGTCTACATTACGCCGCCGCCACGGCCACAAGCTTCACTTTCGCCTCGTGGAAGAACGAACCGCTGACGCGGTAGTGTTTGATTTTCCCACCACGCGGCAATGTCTCCCAGATTGAGTTTTTGGCATTCGGCGTAATCAGATCGTCCCGTTTTTTCAGCTCACGTGCAATCGCCGAGGCAGTCACATTACCACCACCAAATTTGGCAAGTTGATCCACCGGGATGAAGTAAAAGCGTTTGTCGTCGCTTCGACCTTCGGCTTTCGAAGTGAAAATCGAATGACCTTCATCGTAACCGAAATACGCGACGACCTCGCGGTGAACGGTATCTTGGTCGTACTCCAACTCTCGTACGTCAACACCGATCCGACCAAGCACCCCTTCGCGCAGATTAATCAGCGCGGTCTCCATTGGGTCCATGTTTTGCGCCATGCGGACATAGGAGCGCTCTAGAACGCGCCTGACGGCGCTTTGTAGGTCATAGCCCTCAGAGACAAGCCCCGCCTCCTGAGCAAGTTCTCCTGCGACAAGAAGGATTGCGGCGGCGTTTGCTACCCGGCGTCTCTGAGGTGCGTCACCTATTGCACTAAGTTTCGCTTCAGCCTCTTTGACACGTTTGCGCAGGCGATCAACGTCGTTTGGATAGCCTTCGTTGATAACATGTTGGATGAATACCGGTCCCGCATGACCATAATGGCGTTTTATTTCATCCAGCGCAGCCAGAACATCATCGTCAAGGATTACCGCATCATCAACATCAATTTCCCAACACCGTGCCACAGCACCAGCAGCCGGATTTCGACCATCACGTTTCACTCGATCTGCGAATCCAATTTCCTCAGAGATGGTGATGCAAGTTGACCAACGCCTTACCTTACGTTCTGCTGCCGCCGCCGTCAGGCGGTGCTTCCCAGATCCCTCAGCAAGGGTGAAGATGGCAGCTTGGTACTGGGCCCCCGTCATTCCACTCTGACCACCTTCATCGATCGCGAGTAGCGTTCCGTTTGCTCTTTCAGCGATCGCCTCGATGGCGTTTATCGTGGCGCTGAACTTAACCAGTGCCGCCCCGCGGATCGGGTTACCAAAGACGGAAGCACCTAGACGCTGGGCCGTGGTCTTACCCCGAGACGTTGTACCCGCAAAGTTAATGAGGAGAGAGGTTGTCTCCTCCAGCAAGTTGACAAGCGTGCCTGCAAAACCGCTCAGCAACCCCATGCAGAGGAAGTCCCCATTTGTGCTATTCAGGGCCGCATCCGTACCAATACGCCACCCAGCAAGGTCCCCAGACTTTTCCGGATCGCTATACTGCGTTTTCTCGGAGAGGCGGTAAATGATTTCGGACTCTCCGAACACTTCCCCCGTGGGAGATACAAAAATTTCCCCGTACCACCCCGGTCGACTGACAATTGTAATGTCATTTTGGGGACGGATTAGCGAAAGCAGTTCTCCGACTTTGTTAATTGCTTCGCGTTTGGCTGTGACCCACAGGCCTTTGCCTGCCAACGTGGCAACGACCTTCTTGGGATCGGTGACGAGTTCAGACCTCGATACTGTCGTTTCCACGATCGGCTGCTTTTTTCTATCTGCCGCGAAGCGAACAACGAGACCGGAGTTTTCACCTTCCTCGTCGTAAGTGCGTCCGACAACCTCGAACGGATCACATAGAAGAATGTATTGGACATTATCACCGTCCTTTTTGATCTGACAAATGCGCTTGTTCTTGAGAGTGAGCGAACTGACGATAGACGCGTCCGTAAGCATTTTTTGGCACGCGTTACGAATGCTGGCGGGGGTGACGGTTTGAATGTTGCTCATTGCGCCACCTCCATTTCCACTGCATCCGAGACGTTTGTTTGCGGCTCCTGCGGATCCCAGCGAAGATAGAGATGGTGAGCTGGCCACTGACCATCATGGTCATTGAGGTAACAACTATACAGGGTTCGATCGCACAGCAGCTCGCTCAGCGTCTCGTATTCGTCAGACAACGCAACAACGTGCTCAAGCGCAACAAGCTGCTCGAGCGTCCCCATTTCTCGACACGCATTGTGGTGACAGTGGATCGCAAATTTGGTCGTGCCGGTCCCATCCTTGATCCAGCACCCCATGACATCGTCCGGTGAGCTATGGGAGTGGTCGTTTGGGCACAGAATGCGAGCCTCTTGTCGGGCGGCATAATCAGAGCCGATGTCCCATTGTAAGATGTCGAAGAACTCACGCACCAAAAAATATGCGCCCCAGTCACGACGCCAGTCGATAAGGTCAAAACCATCAGACAGGATCGGACGCACGTGTGTTGCGGTAAATGACCTGTCCGCATTTGACCGTGAACCAAGCCGCTGACGCGGCCTGTAGTCATCAGGGAGCGGCATGTCGTCAATTGTTAGCGCTGGGCCTGCGTAGATACCGATAAACCAGTCCTTGATGCTCTGAGGATGCCTTGGGGTATAAAACAGTCGATTGATATCAAACCCGGTCTCATCGGGATCAACGTTTAAGACATTTTGTGCAAATGCGCTCATTCGGGCGCGATATTCCTCGGACAGTCTAGAATGCTCTCGCGGGTTGGCGACATCCAATTGGTAGGGGACGTTCAACGGGAAAAGTATTCGAAACTTTTGCAACGGTTCGTGAGAAATGATTGCACTTGGCTTCGCGTATTCTTCGGGGTTTTCAAACTCAACAATTTGAGCGTCTTTGAAACCCTTGCTCGCTGCGTACTCAAGGACATTCTTCTCACTCCAAATGCCAGCGAGTTCAGCGATTTTGATTTTTGTCTGCACGCGGGCATGCGAGTGGGTCGTGTAAATCAGTGCAAAAAACCCGAGCTTCTCTACCTTTTTGGTAGCACTGTCTAATTCGCTACCGTCGTCGATATCGAATCCGGCGAAGGTAATATTCTTGATGTCTTGAGCTTTGCGGCCGCATAATTCGTAAACTTCATCGGTATTTCCGATTTCCACCACTTCACCACTCTTTGCGGTCTCCGCGAAAACAATTGCATTGCCGTTTTTGTTAAAACTGACTTCGTGTTTGGAAAGTATGTTTTCTATGAGATCGTGTAGTGTCCAATCGATCGCCCGCCAGGAGTCAGCGGCCTGTTTTTTGGACCGTCCGCAAATCACATTGAAATTTTGTTGGAGTAGGGATTGGCATTCTTCCGAATGCAAGTCGCCAAAAATAGTGGCATCATTCCAGTTGGACTGGCCAGTGTTAGCTATAGTTAGATCGGACATAAAAAATCCTCCTTTTTTAGCAGGAGGATCACCGCAATCGCTAGTGTGTTCTCCCGCTCGTTTCAAAAATATAAAGCATGATGCTTTCCTTTCAGTCGTACCCTTGGATTATCCAAAAGCCGGGGCACACGGCGGTTGCAGTCAGAAACACCTAGGAAGACATGCGTGGAGTTTCAAGCACTTACGCCAAAAATTATTCGGGCAGATCAGAATCGATCAGTAAAAATAGGTGAATCCATTTATAATTTTTTTTAAAAAAATTTTGAAACCCATCTACATTTATGCCGAAGAATTCCCAAACGACAGGCCATGGTATCTGTATGTGAAATCGAAATATTGCACTTGCATTGGCAATTAGTGGCCCTGGGTGTCACGGCATATTTGGGGCGTCTGGCATTGGGTCCCAACAATTTTTTAAGGCCGTGGAAATAGGTAATTTTTGCGGATCGCAAACCTGAACTATCATCAAAAACTTGGGTCTAAGGGATCGATCTTCGCAAGATGCAGCAACAAGTTTTCCATTGATGGGCCTTTTCCATAGCCAGCTTCAACAATATCTTCTTGTGCCCTGCCCGCCAGATACCTTCTGAACCGATCAGGAATAGATCCGCCATCCGCATTGTTGGCCGCATCCTGCCATCGATGCCTGAATGAATGAAACACTAGCTTGCGTTGGTCTCCTTTCGTGCATTTGGCACAGACGCGCGCAAACCTCTTGCCGTAGGCTTCTGCCAACCTGCCACGTTCGTCCGGTTGGAGATCGTGGATTGCACCCCCATGGCGATCTTGTTTGGCAAACAGTGTCTTCGATTTTATAGCCCTCCGGCGGTCAACAAAATCCATAAACCCTTCGTTTAACAGCGCTGGGTGTATTGGGATGGTCCTAAATGAGCTCCTGTTTTTAATTTTTTGAATGTCGTCTTCGTCGGTCAGCTCAATGCACGGGACACCA
>Ga0209345_10005349_pt1 | contig 11949 bp, 10 predicted proteins | sample Cruoilmetagenom7_FD_187294 | JGI IMG/M metagenome (GOLD analysis project Ga0209345, IMG submission 187294) | Oil polluted marine microbial communities from Coal Oil Point, Santa Barbara, California, USA - Sample 7 (SPAdes) (version 2) | ecosystem: Environmental > Aquatic > Marine > Oil seeps ...
TGGGGGCCGCGTTACTGGACCAATATTAATTTCTACCGCTTGTTTATTGCCAATTTCGGTGAAGATCGAGGCATTATGATGCTCAAGCGCACCGACCGCGAAATGAAGGTGCACCGTCGCGGCGTACTGATGTTCGATGGTAAGTACGAAGAAATTATCGACATGGATGTAATGACTGAGTGGGATGACAATAAAGACCCCAAATCCGTTCGTTTAGGTGTACGCACAGCCAATCGCGCCGTTGAGTTGAACGGAAAAATTATCACCATGGCACCACTGCGTAACCATCGCCAGATTGAGGGCCAAACAGTTGAGAGCCGTATTGCTGAAGGCTTCACCGAATGGGTTTGGGACGATGGTCGCCCGGGCATTGGTATTACAGAATATATCGAACGCCTCGAAGATGGCGAGCCGGTGGGCTTCCCGCTTTGATCAAAGCGATTATCATTATCTGCTCAACGCAAGGTTGTCGATAATGACTGAGGTATCTGAACAGCAAGCGCTGCTTGATGACGGCGTCGCTAAACTGGAGCTGGCCTTAAAGCGACGTTACGGTGAGGCAGCACGGGTTGAAAATGTAACCATCGCCACACTCGGTGCATCGAATCGAACGTTGTTGTTTGACCTTGTCGAACCAGGCGGTCGACGCCGCTTGGTGTTGCGTCAGGAAACAGTAAAGTCTGAGGTGTCACCCTTTATTTCTCCCCACGATCAATTTGAAATCTTAAAAGTAGTCTATCGCCACGGCGTGCTAGTGCCCGAGCCCATATTTGAGCTCGAGCCAGAAGATGATCTCGATGTCGGCTATGTCATGGCTTGTGTGGAAGGGGAGACCCTGCCAAAAACGCTACTCAATGCGCCTGAATTTGCAGTGGCTCGCCAGCGATTCGCTGCACAAACGGGCGAAATTTTCGCCAAACTACACGCCATTGACCCCGGAGAAGTGGCCTTCTTGGAAAAGGTCGTCGATAGCGTTGATCCACTGGCGGCTCAAATCAGCCGTTATGATGCCTACTGCGAATATCATCCGGGCCTCGATGTCGGCATTCGCTGGCTGGAAAATAATCGCCCTAAAGATAAGCCCCGTGTTTTTGTCCACGGTGACTACCGCAATGGCAACGTTATTCTCGGCCCCGATGGCATTGAAGCCGTGCTCGACTGGGAGTGCGCCCATTTAGGCAGCGCGATGGAAGACTTTGGCTGGGTCTGCCTGCGTGCCTGGCGCTTTGGCCATATCGACCAGCCGGTGGGTGGCTTTGGCCCACGCGATGAGTTTTACCAGGCTTATACCAGCAATGGTGGGCAGGCGATTGATGAGGAAGAAATTCGCTGGTGGGAAATTTTCGGCTCACTGCGTTGGGCTGTGCTGAATATGATGCAGGCAGACGGCCACATTAGTGGCGTCAGGCGCTCATTACCGTTTGCTTGTTGTGGGCGCAATACCAGCATGATCGAATACGATATGCTGATGACTATCAAAGGGCATTTTACTTAGTGCCGGTGGCTTGTCGTAACGTGGCCAATAAATACGGCGAACAAGCACAATGTTGAGATTTCAGTTAGTCAATATAAGAGAGTGGGGGCAGTCGGCTTGAGCCAGGATAAACCTGATATAAAAGAAATTCTTGTCACCGTCAAAGAACTGCTAGAGAGCATCGCCAATAAATCGAAAGGCGGCGAGCGTTACGATGCCCTGTGTGGCGCTTTCTTGCTTGGCGTGGCTGACAGAGAGCTCGACTTTGGCGAGCGCCAGGACGAAAGCCAAAATGGCGAATTACAACAACTGCTCGGGCGCGAGGGTTCTTTAAGGGATCTCTACCAACAGTTCTGCCAGCAAGTTCGTGGTGGAGATTTGGACGAGCAATGGCCCGCCGCCTTTGATTTTGCCTTTAAACAGGTAATCGACAAAGTCAGTGTCACGAACCCCCATTACCTGGCCGCTATGCATCGCTCTGACTAAAACGCGTGAAATTAGCCATTCCTGGTCAAAATTACAGTTCAAAAGTGTTAGTTTTTTCATTTATTTAATCTTTAACAAAACAGAGGAGTTATTCTTATGACAGGACGAGTAGAAGGACAAGTGGCTATCGTCACCGGTGCCAGTGGTGGTATTGGCCGTGCGGCGAGTGAGATTTTTGCCCGCGAGGGTGCCAGTGTTGTTGTCGCTGACATGAATGTGGTTGGCGGTGAAGAAACGGCACACATCATCGAGAAAGCGGGTGGTAAAGCAATATTTTTCAAAACCGATGTCTCCAGTGCTGCTGATACCGAGGCAATGGTTGCTGCAGCCGTAGCGGAGTTCGGCAAATTGAATTGCGCATTCAATAATGCTGGTGTTGAAGGTGAGCAAGCGCTAGCCGCCGATGCCACTGAAGAAAATTTCATGCTCAACTACAAGGTGAATATGCTTGGTGTTTGGCTATGCATGAAATACCAAATCAAACAAATGTTGGCCCAGGGCACGGGTGGTGCCATTGTTAATACTGCTTCTGATGCAGGTTTGATCGGTGTTAAAGGTCTCGGCCACTACTCCGCTACCAAGCACGCGGTTATTGGCTTGACCAAGTCGACAGCACTGGACTACGCCACCAAAAAAATTCGCGTCAATGCTGTGTGTCCTGGCCCCATTCGCACGCAAATGCTTGAGCGCGTATTCGAAGAAAACCCCAAATTTGCCGATGCAATGATTTCAGCTCAGCCGGTTAAGCGTTTAGGGGAGCCCCACGAGATTGGCGACGCTGCTGTTTACCTGTGTTCGGATGCCGCTAGTTACATTACCGGTCACGCACTACCCGTCGATGGCGGCTATATGGCTACCTAAGAAAGGTTGCTAAAAAATCGACTTCCCAGGGCTATTCGACATTGTGTAGTATGGCCCGGATTTTATATTAAATAGCCCATATTTATGGGTAGGGAGAAAATGAATGAAAATTAAGGCCGCAGTATTGCGCGGGGTAGACCAGCCTTTCGAGATTGAAGAACTGGAACTCGCGCCACCAAAAGAGAATGAAGTGTTGGTTAAAACCACCGCCAGTGGCATTTGCCACAGTGACTACTCAGTTGCTCATGGCATTTTGCGCTGCCCCTTCCCCATCGTCCTCGGTCACGAAGGCGCGGGTGTTGTTGAGGCCGTTGGTCCCGGCGTTACCGACCTGAAGCCCGGTGATAAAGTGATTGCATCGCTAACACCGAGCTGTGGTAATTGCACCATGTGTAAGGAAGGCAAAGAGTTTATGTGCTCGGGCATGGGTAAATTGCTCACCGACTGCACCCAGCTCGATGGCACGACTCGCCATAAAACCGCTAGCGGTGAAGATGTTTTCGCCCTGTGTGGTGTTGGTTCTTTCGGCGAGTACATGGTGATGCCCGTTGGCTCCGCTATTAAAGTCCCTGAAGATACCCCCCTCGATACCACTTGCCTGATTGGCTGTGGCGTGACTACCGGTACTGGCGCGGCGCTAAATACCGCTAATGTCCAGCCCGGTGAAGCGACTGCGGTTATTGGTTGTGGTGGTGTTGGCTTGTCTATTATTCAAGGCTGCCGCATTGGTGGTTCAACGATTATTATTGCTGTCGACCCCATGGAAGAAAAACGTGAACTGGCGCTGTCTCTGGGTGCCACCCACGCGATTAACCCCTTTGAAGAAGACGCCGCGGCGAAAGTGAAAGAGCTGACCGGTGGCCTGGGCGTGCACTACGCCTTTGAAGCCCTGGGTCGTGTTGAAACCATGGCGCAAACCTGGGACATGATTCGCCCCACGGGAACCTGTGTGATTGTTGGTGTTGCCTCGCTTGATCAGTCGGTGAAAATCCCCTCAGCCGGTTTGTTGGCTGAGTATGAAATCCAAGGTTCTTGCTACGGATCATCCACACCGAAGAAAGATATTCCCCGTTTCGTTGAACTGTATAAGAGCGGTGAGCTAAAGCTGGACGAAATGATTACCCAGCGTATTGAACTTGCAGACATCGATCGTGCCTTTGAAGAAATGGGTCGCGGCGAAGGTGCCCGCTCCGTAATCATGTACGGTTAATAAACCCATTTATAGTTTAATTTCGAATGTCGGCCCAAGGGCTAGACTGGGAGAGAAATAATGAAAACAAAAGCCGCCGTGCTTTATGAAATAGGTTCGCCTCTAGTTATTGAGGAGTTGGAACTTGAAGGCCCGAAAGAAAATGAAATTTTAGTCAACTACACCGCCAGCGGTATTTGCCACAGTGATTACTCCTTCGCTCACGGTGTATTACCAACTCAGCTACCTGCCGTACTGGGTCACGAAGGGGCAGGTGTCGTTGAAGAAGTCGGCGCCAATGTTACCAACGTTAAAGTTGGCGACCATATTGTTGCCGCGCTGACGCCATCCTGTGGCAAGTGTACTTTCTGTCTTGAGAGCAAACCTTTTCTTTGTTCAGAGATGTCCAGCGTTATCTGGGAAGGCTGCCTGCTCGACGGCACCAAACGCTTTAAAAATAGTAAAGGCGAAGACATTGGCCAATTAGTTTCTGTTGGTACTTTTTCTGAGCGTACGGTTATTCCTGCGGGCATGGCCATTAAAGTTGATGACAAAGCCCCCCTCGATACTATTTGCTTGATTGGTTGTGGTGTTACTACAGGTGTTGGTGCAGCATTGAACACCGTCGACATTAAAGAAGGTGACAGCTGTGCTGTTATCGGCTGTGGTGGTGTCGGCTTGTCTATTATTCAGGGCTGCCGTATTGCCGGCGCGGGACAGATTATTGCTATCGACCCCGTTGCTGAAAAGCGCGAACTGGCCTTGTCTATGGGTGCAACTATCGCTATTGACCCCACTGATATCAATATCGTTAAAGAAATTCGTAAGGTCAGCAAGGGCGGTGTTCACTTTGCCTTTGAAGCACTCGGTTTGAAAGTGACTATCGAGCAAGCCTGGGCCATGCCTCGTGTTACCGGTACTGCCGTTATTGTTGGTGTGCCGAAAATGGATACCGAGCTTGAACTGCCCGTACTGGGCTTCTTTGGCGAGAAGCACTTTAAGGGTTCTGCCTACGGCAGTTCAGTGCCTTCTAAGGACATCCCCAAGTTTGTCGATCTCTATATGAAGGGTGATTTACAGCTCGACGAGATGATTACCAAGCGCATTAAACTTGAAGACGTTAATACTGCTTTCGATGAAATGGGTCGTGGTGAAGGTGCTCGTTCTGTCATTATGCATGGCTAAGCAGCTATTTATTTAAGTCTAAATATAGACCTGCGCAGGGGAGTGAATAACTCTTAATGTGCAGGTTTCATAAAGGGAATAAATCATGAAAGAATTAACAAGCTCCTCCTTTGTCGATGACTTTGTTTTTCTCGAGGGTCCGCGCTGGAACAATGGCAAGCTCTGGGTTTCAGACATGTTCGGCAATACCGTTTATACCATTACACCAGACGGCCAGCGCACGGCTATGGCCACTTTGCCCAATCGTCCCTCTGGCATTAACTTTATGCCTGACGGCTCTGTGGTTGTCGTCTCTATGGCCGACCGCAAGTTGATGAAGTTGGCTGAAGATGGTTCTTTGAGCGAGTACGCAGATCTGTCTGCCAATCTTGAGTACGACATAAATGACTGTGTGTGCGCGCCCAACGGCAATATTTACGTGGGTACTTTCGGTTACGACGTATTTGCCCATGAAGAGCCAAAGCCGGCCACACTCACCCTGGTTAAGACTGACGGCACTATTCAAACGGTTGCTGAAGACATGCACTTTCCCAACGGAGCCTGTATTACGCCCGATGGTAAAACGCTGATTGTGGCGGAAACCTTTGTGGGTCGTATTACCGCATTTACCATTGAAAGCGATGGTACATTGTCTGGGCGTCGAGTCTTTGCTGATTTAGGTGCTTACACACCCGATGGTATTTGTCTCGATGCCGAGGGGGCTGTTTGGGTTGCCGCCTTCGAGAATGGCGAGTTTATTCGCGTGCTGGATGGCGGTGAAATCACCCATAAAATTGATACCGGTGATCGCCGCGCCGTGGCCTGTAACTTGGGCGGGGCTGATGGAAAGACCCTTTACTGCCTGATTTATGATGGTAGTTTAGACGACATCCCCGAAGGTAAGCGTAACGCTATCATCGAAACAGCCACGGTTGAGGTTGCAGCAGCGGGTTCACCCTAGTATTCAATTATTCGTTAAACATAAGAAAACCGCAGAGAATTTCTCCGGTTTTCTTATGGGTGAGTCTTAATGTGTTTATTTTTTTAAATTACCCAGCACGTCTTATGCGCCACTAGCACTACCACTGCTAAAAGCACAGGGGGAGGGTGCTACGTCAAAATCAAAGTAGACGCCAACCCCCTTTGGCAATGCCAATTTTGAGTAGTCCCCGGCACCTGTGGCCATAATCTCGCCTGTATCTTAGTGCTCTTCGAAGGCCAGTAAGTTGATCGAATTAACTCCCGCTTTACTTGCTGCCTTAAGCCTCGTTGCTTTTGTTGCTGGTTTTATTTCATCTATTGCCGGTGCTGGTGGCTTGCTAACATTGCCAGTTTTACTGTGGGCGGGGCTGCCACCAATCAACGCGTTGGCCACCAACAAGCTGCAAAGCTCACTCGGCTCGTTGTCTTCAAGCTGGAATTTTTATCGTAAGGGACACTTGCGCCTGTACGAGATACGCGGGGCATTAGCCCTTGCCTTATTCGGCGCCATTTGCGGAACCTTTACCGTGCAATATATTGGTAACGAAGCGTTGGTACGATTGATTCCTGTGCTGTTGATAGTGATCGCCCTGTATTTTCTATTTAAACCCCGCGTCACTGACCACAGTACAAGGCCTCGACTGAGTTCAAAGCAGTTTGCTGTCGTGGCTGCTTTACCCATGGGTTTTTATGGCGGTTTCTTTGGCCCTGGAATGGGCTCCATTCTACCCTTCCTTTTCGTCTGGCTCTGCGGCTATGACCTGCGTAAAGCAACAGCACAAACTAAAGTGATGATATTACTGGTCAACGGTAGCTCTGCGCTTTTATTTGCCCTACGCGGTGATGTGGTTTGGGAGTTAGCCTTGTGCATGTCAGTCGCACAAGTCGTAGGAGCCCGTTTAGGGTCTAACATGGTGATTAGCCGTGGCGCTGCGGTTGTACAACCTTTAATTGTTGTGGTGACAATAGCACTGGCGTTAAAGCTTTTATTCTTTTCATGAGCAGCGTGCTGCCAGTTGAAACGCTACTGCCCCCTTCGACAACAGCGACAACGCTTAGTTAGTACAGAGACTTATAAATAGATGAGCACCCAAGTAGGCGAGCAAGCTTGGCAGCTCACTATTTGTTGAGGCCTGCGACGCTCATTAACTCACTACTATGTGCTTGCCCATGACTCCGTTGTTGGATTTTATGGAATATCGAATCCATTCACCCTGGAGAATCAGTTGAGAGGCGTGTTCAAATAAGCACTATTCGAAGCGATTAAGCTAAACACTGACTTGTGATTACCAATGCCTCCTCATACAGCACATTATGTTTCTCATGTGTGATGCTATGGAGAATACACAGGAGCTGTCTCTTATTTTGCAAACTCCTAACAGCTGAAAGTGAGCTCGCCACAAACGCTGGAAGGCCTCATTCGCCAATACCTCCAAAAACAGGAAGTATGGCGAACCTAACGCAGTCATGGTGTCAGTAAAGCGCTAACGAGCAAAAGCGCTGACCAAGAAGACGCAGCAACTCTAAAAACCACAAGAAATGCGCTAGGGAGCTTGCTAATTGAATTCAAGCTTACGCCTTCTTGTCGTAGTTCAAGCTTAATCCAAAGGCTTGAACACTACATATTGGGGTAGTTCGGGCCGCCAGTACCCTCAGGTGTTACCCAGGTGATATTTTGTGCAGGGTCTTTAATATCACAGGTTTTACAGTGCACACAGTTCTGACCGTTAATCTGGAATGTTTTTTCACCCGCTTCATTTTCCAGTACCTCGTAAACACCGACAGGACAATAACGCTGAGCGGGCTCGTCGTACAAGGGCAGGTTTTTGGCCAGGGGAATACTGTCATCCGCTAATTTTAGATGGCAAGGCTGGTCTTCTTCGTGATTAGTATTCGACAAGAACACTGACGAGGGTTTATCAAAACTGAGTTTTCCATCGGGCTTGGGGTAGTCGATCTTTTTGCACTCATTAGCCAGTTTCATCTGTGCGTAATCGGGCTTTGGATCTTTCAGTGTGAAGGGTAGATTGCCGTTGAAAATATTGATATCGATAAAAGCAAAAGCAGAGCCGATAATGTTGCCCCACTTATGCTGAGCCGGCCCGAAGTTACGTTGTACATGCAACTCTTTATAAGCCCAGGAGCTTTCGTAAGCCGCGGCGTATTCGGTCAGTTCGGTGCCAGACTGGTCTTTACCCAGTGCAGCGCTCACAACCTCAGCGCCAATCATGCCCGATTTCATGGCCGTGTGGTTGCCTTTGATCTTGGCGAAGTTCAAGGTACCGGCATCGTCACCAATCAACAGCCCACCTGGAAAGCTCATGCGTGGCTGTGACTGTAAGCCGCCCTTGGTCAGGGCACGTGCACCGTAGGCGATGCGCTCACCACCTTCAATATACTGCTTGATAACGGGGTGGTGCTTAAAACGTTGAAACTCGTCGAAAGGGCTGAGGTGGGGATTGGAATAAGAGAGATCAGTGATCAAGCCCAGTGCCACCTGATTGTCTTCGAAGTGGTAGAGAAAGGCACCGCCCGCCGATTTACTTTCATCCAGTGGCCACCCAGCACTGTGTACCACTAAGCCTTGCTGGTGTTGCTCGGCACTGACTTTCCAGATTTCCTTAATACCAATGCCATAATGTTGGGGGTCTTTACCAGCGTCGAGATTAAATTTCTTGATCAATTGCTTGCCAAGGCTGCCACGGCAGCCCTCGGAAAACAGCGTGTACTTGCCGTGTAGCTCCATGCCCTGCATGTAGCTATCTTTCTTCTCGCCGTTAACATCGAGGCCCATATCACCTGTGGCAATACCTTTAACACTGCCGTCTTCGTGATACACAATTTCAGCGGCGGCAAAACCGGGGAAAATCTCAACACCTAGGGCTTCAGCCTGCTCTGCAAGCCAGCGACACAAATTACCGAGACTGATGATGTAGTTGCCTTCGTTGTGCATGGTTTTAGGCACAAACAAACCAGGCACCTTGATACTTTTTTCCTGGCTGGTCAGCACATAAATGTCGTCACCATCAACTGGAGTGTGTAGCGGTGCACCCTTTTCTTTCCAATCGGGGAACAACTCGTTAAGTGCAGTGGGTTCGAATACCGCACCAGAGAGAATATGTGCGCCGACTTCAGAGCCTTTTTCAACAACACAGACTGTGGTTTCTGGGTTCAATTGACGCAAACGACAGGCCGCCGACAAACCAGCAGGGCCGGCGCCAACAATCACAACGTCGTATTCCATATATTCTCTTTCCATCACTCTTCCTCAGGCAGCTAAGACAATCGTGCATTTTACCCTACTGTTAGCGAACAAAACTATGCTGTAAAGAGAGAAAACTGTGACGATGGGGTTCCATTCACCGCGAATTGCGCAGAAGCGTTACCCCGATGGGTAAAATTTGATTTTTGATTGTGAAATCGGCATTATGACGCCCCCTAAATAAGGTGCGGCAGTGCAATCGCACCGAGTTTATTCGTCACACTCCACAACATACCAAGGGTGGTTCATGAAGATTCTTGTCGCTGTTAAGCGCGTTGCCGACTACAACGTAAAGGTAAGGGCCAAGTCAGATAATACAGGCCCCGATCTGGCCAATGTTAAAATGGCCATTAACCCCTTCTGCGAAATCGCAGTCGAAGAAGCTGTTCGACTGAAAGAAAAGGGCATTGCAACTGAGATTGTTGTTGTATCTATTGGTCCACAGGCCGCTCAGGAACAGGTTCGCACCGCACTGGCACTGGGTGCTGATCGCGGTATTCTCATAACGACTGATACTGACCTGGAGTCACTCGCCGTTGCCAAATGCCTGAAAGCCGTTTGCGATAACGAAAATCCTGACATTGTTTTGTTGGGTAAGCAGGCAATTGATGGTGACAACAACCACACGGGTCAAATGCTAGGTGCGTTGACCGGTTGGGCACAGGCAACTTTTGCTTCAGAACTAAGTATTGACGGCGACAGCGCTACCGTTGTGCGTGAGGTTGATGCTGGTCTACAGACAGTTCAAATTAAGCTGCCTGCTATCGTTACCGCTGATTTGCGCTTAAATGAGCCTCGTTATGCCTCACTGCCTAACATCATGAAAGCCAAGAAAAAGACCATCGACAACACCACGCCTGCCGATTTGGGCGTTGACATAGCTCCTCGCACCACCTTGCTTAAGGCTGAACCACCAGCCGAGCGCCAGGCGGGTATTAAGGTAGAAGATGTTGCACAACTGGTTGACAAACTGAAAAACGAAGCCAAGGTGATCTCATGAGTATTCTGGTAATTGCGGAACACGATAACAACGAAATCAAGGGTGCAACACTGAATGCTGTTGCTGCCGCTCAGGCTATCGGTAGCGATGTCGATATTCTGATTGCCGGTGCCAACTGTAGCGCTGCGGCCGACGCCGCTACAAAAATTGCCGGCATCAAGAAAGTGCTTGTTGCTGATAACGCAGCGTACGAGTTTATGCTGGCTGAAAATGTTGCTCCCTTGGTTGCTGAGTTAGCCGCCAACTATGGCCACATTCTGGTGCCTGCAACGACTAACGGCAAAAACGTCATCCCCCGTGTTGGAGCACTTCTCGACGTGCAGCCGATTTCAGATATCAGCGCTGTGATTAGCGAAGATACATTTCAACGCCCTTTCTATGCCGGCAACATTGTCGCCACAGTACAGAGCAGCGATAGCATTAAGGTGATGACCGTCCGTACCACGGCATTTGATCCCGTCGCAGAAGAGGGTGGTAGTGCCACTATCGAAACTGTTGGCGCTGTTCACGATGCTGGCGTGTCTGAGTTTAAAGGCGAGGAAGTTGCCAAGTCAGATCGCCCTGAACTGACCGCTGCAGACGTCATCGTTTCTGGTGGCAGAGGTATGCAGAACGGCGAGAACTTTGAGCTGCTTTACAAAGTAGCAGACAAACTCGGCGCCGCAGTTGGTGCTTCACGCGCCGCGGTTGACGCAGGTTTTGTACCCAACGAAATGCAGGTCGGTCAAACCGGTAAAATCGTTGCTCCGGGTCTCTATATTGCCGTAGGTATTTCTGGTGCCATCCAGCATCTGGCGGGCATGAAAGACTCTAAAGTGATTGTTGCTATCAATAAAGACGAAGATGCGCCTATTTTTCAGGTTGCTGATTATGGTCTGGTTGCCGACTTATTTAAGGCATTGCCAGAACTTGACGCAGCACTGTAAAACGCACTTCACACCGATAAAAAAACCGGCGTTATGCCGGTTTTTTTATCGCTTCTTACTTTATGCCTAAATAATTAAAATCTAGGCTTTTTTCTGTATTCTTTCTTGACGCCTTTATTCAGTTCTTTGAGGGATAAGTCACGCCATTCTAGCTGCCTAGCCTAAAATCCTGTATTTCCCGGGCGCCAATAAAACCTCATATGAGTTCGATGATTTGTTAGCAACAAGTTGAAAATCAAGGCTATTTAAATCGTTATCGGCAGCTGCTAGACGCGCTAAAGCCTGTCGAGATAGGCCGCTTAACAGCAGACGAAGAATGATGGTTTAGGCTAACGAAGGTGCCATCTCAAACTCTTAAGTTCTGCACACTGTCCGCTAGCTGTTGTAGATACACAGTATCTATCTGCGACTAAAAAAACCATCCATAGCCTGACGGGGCGCCTCAGTATCAATGCTCAAACCACTTTTAAGTGCGGGAATATCCATAAAAAACCACGCCAACGAACTAGTGGTGGAGGTGGAGTAACACTTCATTGAGTACGATCGTTTCGGCAATTAGGCGGTAGGCATGGCTTCGCTGATCACTGTAGCCAAGACGATATGCGT
>Ga0209345_10005352_pt1 | contig 11944 bp, 9 predicted proteins | sample Cruoilmetagenom7_FD_187294 | JGI IMG/M metagenome (GOLD analysis project Ga0209345, IMG submission 187294) | Oil polluted marine microbial communities from Coal Oil Point, Santa Barbara, California, USA - Sample 7 (SPAdes) (version 2) | ecosystem: Environmental > Aquatic > Marine > Oil seeps ...
CTCTGCTGTCAAATAGATTTGCCTGTTAACCTTTAAACATAATCACTTTTATGATCAGGTCAAGGCAAATCATCCGATCGCCCTAATATACCGACTGGTGTGAACCCTGCTTTCGAACGGGTTTCTGCTTGGAAGGACATTTGGGTGAATTGGGGAGTTTGTTTCATTTCGGGAAAAATCCCTTGTGAAATTGAGATAACCGCATAGGTTATTTAGGCTGAAGGCTGAAGACTGTTAGCAAAGGCCTGAACGTGAAGTTTCTAACTGCGAATCAAAAATTGTGGACGCCGAGAAGGTTTCGGGCGCCCTGCTTTGATCAATGCGCAGATAGCGCAGACTTCGGAAACTAATCCCGCGTTCCGCGAACCCTAAGCAACCTGAACAGACATTGAGTTTATATTTAAATCGTGTTACTTTTCGAAAACAATACGTTAGACAGAGACCAACGCAGTGAACCAGTCCATAAAAAAAGTCAAAAACACCATTTCCAGATACGGTATGATCAGATTCGGAGATCGCGTGGTTGTGGCCGTTTCCGGGGGGGTGGACTCTGTCTGCCTCCTGGATATGCTTCATGAACTCGGGGTTGAGCTTTTTGTTGCCCATTTTGACCACGGGCTCAGGCCTGATGATGACGAGGCAGAGACACGGTTTGTCAAGTCACTGGCCGCCTCCCTGGACCTTCCGTTTGAAACGAAGAAGGCTTTTCCCAGTATACTTACAGGTGCAGGTCCCCTGGAGGAAAGGGCCAGGAATGCCAGATACCGGTTTCTTGAGGAAGTCAAAGAGAAATTTTCCGCACAAAAGATTGCTGTCGGTCACAACCTCAACGACCAGGCAGAGACCGTTTTCATGAGATTATTACGCGGAAGTGGGACCTCTGGACTCGCAGGAATACCGCCGGTAAGGGATGTCAATATCATCAGACCGCTGATCGAGATAAGCCGTGAAGAAATTTTGGCTTATATTGAGCAGAGAGGACTCAAATACCTGACAGATCTTTCAAACTTTGAAACCCGTTTTCTAAGGAACAGAATTCGCCTGGAACTTTTGCCCAGTCTCAAACAAATTCAGCCTCGGATTATTGAACTCCTGGGGCAGACTTCCGACATCATGCGTAAGGATGATGCGTGGATGGAGGCAGAGTCTGAAAAGTGGGTGAAAAGGCATGTTGGAACTGTTTCAGACAATGAAGTCTTTGTTGTTTTGTCTTCGTTCACACAGCTTCCTGAGGCCCTGAGATCTCGCGTGATCAGACATATTTTAAGGATGACAGGTGGGACTCTGCGCAGGATCAGCATGCGTCACATCGATTCCATCAACCGCTTGATAACGGCAGATAACCCTCAGGCCCGCATCAATCTGCCGAACGATTTGATCGTCAAAAGGATATATGACAGGTTGGTTTTCAATAAAGGAAAGGGGAGGGTGCCGAAGGATTTTTCCTACACTCTGGAAGGACTGGGCATGTTTGACCTGGAAGAGTTGGCGTGCTCGGTTTCACTCGATGAGCTTGAAGCGACAGATCTGCCGGACAGGCATACTTCCCAGTGGACCGCATTTCTGAACGCTGATCTAATTACCTATCCTGTGATGATCAGGAATTTCAGGCCCGGAGACAGGTTCATTCCCTTTGGGATGTCAGGGCACAAAAAACTGAAGGACTTTTTTATTGACCTCAAAATTCCTGCCGAGGACAGGGCGCGGGTACCAATACTGACGCATAATGATATCCCTGTGTGGGTCTGCGGATTCAGGATTGATGACCGCTATAAGGTGACTTCTGAGGTCAATAGGGTTCTGAAGGTTGCCATTTTGACAAAGCGCTGAACTCTTACTGCAAGTTACTTCAACTACTCAATAAGTTCTTTATCTTTTTACTGTAAGGCGGCTTTATAACTCCTTTTTCTGTGATGATGGCGGAAACATATTTTGCAGGGGTAATATCGAAAACAGGATTTATGGCTTTGACATCTGGCGGTCCGATTTTCTGTTTTCCAAATTGACGGATCTCTTCCTGGTCCCGCTCTTCCACGGGGATCATGTCCCCGTTTTTTGTTTCAGAGTCAATAGTGGAAAGCGGTGCTGCAACATAAAAGGGTATCTTGTTGGCTTTGGCCAGCACCGCCACCTGATAGGTACCTATTTTATTCGCCACATCACCGTTTGCAGCGATTCTGTCGGCCCCTGTGACGACCAGGTCAATCCTCTTTTGCCGCATCAGGGACCCCGCCGCATTATCGGCAATCACGGAGACAGGTATGCCGTCCTCCATCAATTCAAAGGCAGTCAGCCTGAGCCCCTGAAGCCATGGCCTGGTTTCATCAGCAATAACTTTGATCCCCTTTCCCTTTTCGTGGGCCGCGCGAATAACGCCCAGTGCTGTGCCGTAACCTCCAGTGGCCAATGACCCCGCATTGCAGTGGGTCAGGATGGTTGCCCCTTTCGGGACCAGGCGCAGTCCGTTTTTGCCCATCTTCCGGTTGATCTCAATATCTTCGGCCAGAACTTTTTCGGATTCAAGCTTGAGTGCGGTTTTGATCTCATCCACCGGCCTGTCTGCCATGCCTTCTGCCAGGTCTCTCATCCTTTCAACTGCCCATTTCAGGTTAACCGCAGTAGGACGGGCAAGGAGCACTTCTTCTGAGATTTCTTTAAACCTGTTCATGAAGCCGGCATAGGATTTTGCCCTTATTGAACGGGCACCAAGGGCCAAACCCATAGCCGTTGCGACACCTATGGCGGGGGCGCCGCGGATTACCATCCGTTGTATTCCCCTGATAACATCCCTGTACCCCCTGCAGATAAACCATTCGACTTTCCCCGGGATCTTCCTCTGGTCAATCATCCGAACATACGGTCCGTTCCATTCGATGGTGGGAATCATCTCATTACCTCCCTGGCAAGGTACCCAAACCCTAATCAATCCGCTCTACCCATCCGTGCGGATCAGGCTTTTCTCTGTACTGGACTGCTATGATTTCATCATAGAGCCTCTGAGACAGATCTCCCATTTTTCCGCCTGCTACAATATTGTCTTCGCCCCTGTAGGTTATCTGGCCGACTGGCGATATTACTGCTGCTGTGCCGGTGCCGAATGCCTCTTTCAGCCTGCCGTCCTTGGCTGCATCGATGACTTCATCGATTGAAAGGACCCGTTCCTGGAGGTTCATTCCCCAGTCCTTTACCAATTGGATGACCGAGTTTCTTGTGATCCCTGCAAGAACACTTCCTTCAAGGGGGGAGGTGATGACTTGATTGTCAATCACGAAAAACATATTCATCGTCCCCACCTCTTCCACAAACCTGTGCTCTGCTGCGTCCAGCCACAATACCTGAGTGAATCCCTTTTCCTTGGCCTTCTCAGCCGCCAGCAGGCTTGAGGCATAGTTGCCGGCAGTCTTGGCTTCCCCGGTGCCTCCCTTGGCGGCTCGAACGTAAAAATTCTCCACATAGATTTTTACAGGATTAAGGCCTTCCTTGTAATAGGCCCCAACCGGTCCAATAATAATAAAAAAGAGGTACTCATTTGAAGGTCGGACCCCCAGATGCGGTTCAATGGCGAGCATGGTCGGCCTGATGTAAAGAGACGTTCCCTGACTTCTTGGGATCCATCCCTTATCCAGAAGGATAAGTTTTTTCATCCCCTCCATAGCCAAGTCAATATCCACTTCAGCCATGCACATTCTTCGAGCTGAACGATTGAACCTTTCAAAGTTGTCTTTGGCCCTGAACAATGAGATGGCCCCGTCCGTTCCACAATAGGCCTTAAGGCCCTCAAATATCTCTTGCCCGTAATGAATTCCCATGGCGGCAGGGTCAATTGAAATATTGGTATATGGTTTGATGCGGGGATTAATCCACCCTTTTCCAGATTCGTAATTCATCAAGAACATGTGGTCTGTAAAGATATCTCCGAATCCCAGACTTGATTCATCTTTTGGTTTTGGTTTCAACTGACCGGGGTCAGCCTGTGTGATACTGATTTCCATTGTTTTCTCCTTCATATTCTTTTCAAAAGGTTTTTTCTCTTAGCACAACTGTAGAGTAAATACAATAGGGTATGGTCTGAAACGTTAATTTTGATTTTGGGTGGTGAAGAAGAAACGCCAAAAACGTTTGAGGATGGGCGAATATCTTTTGCTGGGTATAAGTTGCAGGGGTTGGAATGTATTGAAAGAAGTATGCTTGTCGAATTTTGAATTTCTTAAAATGTGGTGCGAATTTTGATTTTTTTCCGGGTTATGTTGATTTTATTGACTTAAAAATAGTTATTATCTTATAAAAGGTGAAAAGATAAATGTTGAAAGCCTTGAAGCAAAATCACGAGCCAGTGTCATATTTCGAGTCAAATTCCGTCAATGCTTTGGCAAAAAGCCGTGCGGTTATTTTTGTTCTTTCCTCATCGATCCACTTTTCATCAATTGTCCCGACCGGAGTGGTCCCGGTACTGTGGCGCCATTGCTGAACTTGAAATAACATTCGAAAATATGTTTCTCAAGCGGGGCTGTCGATAAAATGGAGAACTGAACCTTGAGTTGGCATGAAACATGCAAAAAGGAACTGTATGAATTTCTCTTTTTGGGGTAAAATCAAACAGGTATAATCTGCGTCTAAAATATAAGCTTTCAGTTCCCAGAGAAAAAGATAATTTATTCCGAGAAACGATTCGGTTTATGGGGCTGCGTGTATCCAACTGCACCCTGATGAGAAGTTTATATTTCTTGATTTTCAATAAAGACTTGTCTTAATCTGTCCCAATTGGCATGTCTATTGCTTAAATCCTTCAGATAATTTGCCGAAAGGAGCTGTACATGACTATTAGAAAAAAAATCGTAATGATTATCACCTCGTTCTTCTTTGTTTCCGGTTGCGGCTATGGCCTGTATTTTGTCAAGGTCGATCCTGGAGAAGAGGTGACAACTCCTATAACAACAAAAGGTGAATCCGATGAAGCCGCCGATAGAACAAATCGATATTATTATTCAGGCAGATCGCAGAGCCCGGTTATCTTGACTCATGCTGATACTGATAAAAAGAAGGTCTATATAAACAGGGCGAAAGAGACGCTTATGCAGTTCCGAGTCCTTGCCCGTGACACGCGCAACCTCAAAGATGAGTTCAGCACCAAAGAACTTGGCCGTGAGGCGAACAGCTATGTGAAAAATTATATCGAGCCCATTATCAATGATCCTGATGCAGTCGGAAATATGGAAATAAAGGCCGAAATTGCAAAGCTTCAGCTATTGAGTGCGGCTCTTTATTATGATCTGGCAGGATATTATCAGGCAAAATATTATCTTAAAAGGCTTAAAGAGCAATACGAGAACGATTTTCTGTCGAGTATAACCATTGATCAAATGGATATTGGTTTTAATACACTTGCTGAAGGAATAGATGGTCTTCAAAAAATGATTTCATCAAAAGCAATTGGTTAATAAACCCTAACGTTGCATAAAACTTCGAACAAAAACGTGTTAGAGTGCGTGAAATGTGTGTGTAGTCATGATTTTCCGGCCCGAAGTGTAGTTCACACTACATGAGGTTCAGAAAAGCATGACTACACGCGCAGTTCATGCACTATGGCACGAGTGAAACGGTTTTTGTCGGCAGGATTTATGCAACGTTAGGGTAAAGAAAACACGTAAACATAATTGTAAAGGTAATATTATGCCTAATAGCAATAGCTTTTTTGATGCCCTGGCGGATTCAATTATTAGGACGGTGACATATTTCGTGAACAGCTTTTCCGGCATGCTGCAAGTGTTCATTTATCTCTCGATGCTCATAACATTCTCTTTCGCCCTTATAAAGGCCTATCAAGCATTTCGGTCGTTGGCATTTCATCAACCCAATGATATCAAAAAACGAATCGGGTCAAGTGATTTCCACGGCAGCATAAAGACGCCACTTTCTGTTATTGCGGCAGGCTTTTTTAAGAAAACAAAGAAACATTATGATGAAGAAAAAGAAAGGGGAAACGTTACTGATAAAATTATCCCTCCGGATGCGTTCATCAGGGATGCAGCTTTTCAGTTCAGTGAAAGATATTTTGAAGAAAAGTTTCTTGAACCGGTGAGCATGACGGCAAATTTGATGCCCCCTCAGGGTTTTATCGGAACAATTATTGGAATGGTTATCCATTTTCTGTCCAATACCGGGACCTTAAACAGTCAGTTGACTATTGCCGGTATAGCGACTGCTCTTTACACGACACTTTTTGCGTTGTCCTGTTTCACCTTCTTGGAATTCGTTAAAAAGATCTTCTATTCACTTGCTCAAAAGCGGATAGATGAAGGCTTGACTGCTGTTTCCGAAAGCATGATCAATCATCCGTCCAGTAACAGTAGAGAGAAAAATGAAGATTAAACAGAATCAGGCCTGGCTATTTGCTTTTACGGACCTTGCCTTTTTGCTTTTAATCAGCTTAAGTTTGGTCCCCAGCGCGCCGGATCTTATCTCAATTCACTTTTCTGAAATGGATATCCCGAGCGTGCCGAGCAACCCGAACATGGCTCCCATTGATGAGTCTCATGGCTCTTGGGAATTACAGGTGTATCGCAGGTCAAAGGATCATCCTAAACCATTCAGACTCGCTAAAATTGGATTGCATCAGAACAGCGCAAAGGAACAGTATTTTAAATATCTTGATCGAGATGAACTGATTCCCGAGCTGGAATCCCTGAAAAACTTCAGTGGCCGTCCAATGCTGTTGCCTGAAAAAATGTCGTTAAGCCAGGATTTCCTTTTCGCCGCCGGGGCAATCGCCCGGGTTTGGTCATCAATGAAAGGTCAGACAATTGTAAAACCCATTAATCCTGGAGAGCCGCATCAGCAATGATGTTTTTAAAAGAAAGTTTATATGGTTGGGGTGTCTGTAACATTCCAATGCCCAGAGCCACACTTGATGTTCTTTGGGACAGGCGGAAAAAACGTGCTCGGATCTCCAGTCTGGAAAGGCGGAGACAAAGTGATCGGCCGGGCATCCTGGCGTCAATTTCGGGGGTGCTTGTTCATGATTTTCCCTGGTCCCAGACATTGGCGTTGAGTGTTTTTGCGCTATTAAGTATTGCTTTTATTTTTTTAATGAGCAGAATGCTTCCGGAGTTTCCTGAAAAAGAAATACTTGAACCGGTTGACATAATGATTAAGCTAATCGAAGATACTGCCAAAAGAAGTTCAGCGCTGGTGCATGAAACGCCACAACCAATTAGTAAAGATAATATTTTAAAGGAACGTGTTCTCTCGAAAAAGAGCGAGGAAAAGGCAAAAGCAATACCTGAGCCAAAACCACATTCCGCGATAAAACGCAATCCACTGCCAATACTAAAAAAGGAATCCGTTCCTGAGGAAATCCTGCCTGATATCAGAATACATCCCAGAATCAGGAGGAAGCCTTTGAAATCTACTGAGACTAGTTTGCCAAAAGTTTTAACCTTCGAAAAAATGATGCAATCTGAAGATGTCAACCTTTCAGTCTCGGCCGGACGTAACAGGAAGTACAACATTAACAGGGTTGACAGAACACAGAGAAAGGTCAACCTGCAACAATCGGATTATAAAATAAGTTTTATTTCAAAGCGTGCGAATGAGCAGGCTGCTGTTGATTATCCTGCGAGACGTTCTCAAAAAAAATACAAGCTGGACACTGAAGATACTGCCATGATCGTACCTTTCGGCAAAACAGATCTTTCATCGAAACCTCCAAATATTCAGATCGCGACGGATTTTTCTTCGAAACTTCCCAAAAAGAACTATAAGCTCGAAACTAAAAATCAAGGTATGATAGCCCTTTCCGATAAATCCGATTCTATATTAAAACACCCGAATGTACCAGTTGCCGCAATTTCTCCTGTGAAACATTTAAGAAAAAACTACAGGTCTGATGTGGACGATCGTGGTACAATGGTGATTTCTGACAAGACTGACTCTTTGTTGGCCTATCCGGATGTTTCCGATGTTACGGTTTCTTCTGCAGACTATTCTATTAAAAACTACAATGCCCGGATAGAGAATCACGGTACAATTGTCCCTTCTGACAAGGCCAATTCTCTATTGGCGCATCCAGATGTCTCCGCTGCCACTGTTTCTCCGGTTGAACGGTCCCAAAAAAACTATACAGTTGATACCAAAGAGCAAGGGGATTCTATACCTTCCATTAAGACCGATTCCCTGCTAACTCACCCGGACGTTCTTGCCGCAACAGTCGCTCCTTTGAAGAACTCGCAAAAGATCTACCAAGGGGATCGGTCGGACTCGGAAAAAAATATGATATCTGAAAATGAATCCCTCTCATTTGAAAATATTACCATTGATGATATCGACCCTTCCCACCTAATTAGTCTGAAAGAACTGGCCGTGTGCGCCGATCCAGAAGAAGAATTTTATCTCAAGACGAAATTGGCCACTTTTTTGAGTGGGCCGGCAAAATGTGAATCAAAAGGGTTGATGCTTTTTTTTAAATATACTGAATCCGGGTATACTATTCGGGTTGATATCTATAACCCGAGGGGAGTATTTCTGAAAGATAGATGTTCTGTTCTTGATTTAGCGGTTGAATGCATTCAGGACAAAAAAGAGAAAGGAGTTATTCCATGAGACTATTCAGGATAGCGATCGTTTTAATAGTTGTTTTCGGCGTTTTCTCGTCTGCATCGGCTACAACACAAGCATTGTCCAGGTGGGGTAATTTGGTCGATGTGGCATATAGATTCACCTGGTACCCTCAGGATGACCTGCAGGAGATGCTAAAGGGTAAGTCTGAAGAGTACGGAAAAAGCCTGGAAGAATACAGCATTTTTTTAATAGATGAATTGGTAGACGGATCTCCAACAACGGGACTGATTGCTCCCGAATCATTTGTCAGTGGCAAGGACTGGAAAATGTACTATAGATTAGCCTTGGCAGAATTTTGCCTCTTTCTTGCGAATGACAATGAGATATATCTCGAAAATGCCAAGTCAGCTCTTTCTGTTCTGTCCGGAAAGATTGAGCTTTCCAGTGTGGCTTTTTGGCATTACCTTTTCCAGGCGTACAGCGATTTAGTAAAAAAAGACAGGGATGCTTTTGTTTCCAGTGTGTTTCAGCTCTGGCAAAATGTTATCCTGAAACTTGAAGCTGACGATATTCTTATGATGGGTTCCAGAAACTCAAAGACAGAGTTCGTTAGAAATTTGCCGTTCCTCTATGAAAACATTGCTCATCTAATCATTACACGCGCTATCTTTGAAAATGCAATGCCTGATCTATACCCGCTGGGTATCATTGTCGTGGCAATCAATGTTAAATTGCCTGGCGAGGGAGGATATAAAAACATAGTTGAATCAGTAGTTGAGCGCATGCATGGCCTGAAATCGGATTGTTCGAATTTGAATTTTGCGGTAGCTTTTGTGGAGGCAACGGCGAATCAATATGAATTCGAAGATGAAAAATCTGCGTCTCTGGTTGTTTCGAAGTATAATCTGACTCGCCAATATTATGAACTGGCCTTGTCATGGGCCAACACATCTAAAGGCAAGGCCGCTATTCTAACCCAATATATGGGCTTTACAAACTATATTATAAGACGGCTTATTGACAAAGATGACTCACTTTATACAAATACATTTTTTCATAACATTCCTGGCGAAGGTAACGGACTTATTAGAAAGTCTATGGATCTTTATGATCAATTGGCTCAGCCTGAAGTGCAGGAAGGAAGGTTTCTGGCGGAAGGTTTCGAAGGAAAAAACAACTACTTTAAGGCAATGCACCAGCTGTGGGACTCTTTGGCCAAACTTTTAATGATGCAGTCAGCCTATTATGAAACTACCGGTGAGTCCAAGAATTTGGATCATCTTCAAGTTGCAGAAAGTCCGCTTCTTGAATATCTGTCCTTTTTTCGAAAATATGCGGGGGAGGATTCCGAAATCGTCCCTGACAACGCATTTTTCCTGACCGCCTACACAGCAAAGCAACTGGCGGACTTATACAGACAAGTATCCAATTACAGCACACAGATTGAGATCAACAATCTTGCTTTTGACTATCAGCTAAAGGCTGTTGAGATGTTCCCCATGGACATTGCAGGAATCTTGCAGTTAGCCCATCAATCCAACCAGGAAGGGAGACTCAATCGATATTTGCAGGAAACCGGCCCTGTTGCTTCGCGGTTCAGGAATTCAAAGGTTTCCAATATATGGGCCGAGAAAGTGGACGAAAAATATAAAATCTATATTGGTCTTGTGCCGAACGTTGTCCCCGATATTATTGATCGGGCATATTTTCTTGTAAGAATACTCCAGCAATCCGGAAGTGACACCTCAGAGGAAGCGCTATGCCAGAAAGCAATTGTTATGACACGATTGTTGATGGCCCTAAGGATAAATTATTCAGAAGAAATAATTGAAGACGCCCTCTCTACAATAGCCAAGCAGAACTTGAATAACAAAAAAGCGGGTAAAATAATTCAGTCATCTCTCCCGAAAGATCTACGCGATGAAGCAAAATCCATTCCCGGGATAGAAACCATATACCACTTCACCGGTTTGAAGAATGAGCTGTATGGTTCCATAGATCATGCAATACATTCATATCTGCGTGATTTGTATTATGAAGGTGCTGGAAAATAGTCTTTTAACCCGGGCTATTGAAAAAGCCTGTGATTCGCCTGCCATGAGTCAGGATTCTACAGCAAACCGCAGGGTAGGTTTTTCCTTTGGAAAAGCATAATGCCGGTTCAATTATCCCACAAAAAAAAGGTTATTATTGTCCTCTGTCTTTTCATCCTGGCAGGTGTACTTGTATTGACCGGATTAGGGCGCTACCTTTTATCTCCGGCCAAGACAGGATCGCCTGACCAGACTTTTCTTGTCTTGGAAGGGTCAACGCTGAGTGCCGTAGCCGGCGACCTTGAAACAAAAGAAATTATCATCCGTAAATCCGTTTTTGTCGTCTGCGCAAGGGTTATGGGATACGGCAGGAATATCAAAGCCGGGGAGTATCGGCTGAATTCCGGTATGTCCCCACTGGAGATCCTTGACATTCTGCGCAGGGGGGCAATTGTAATTCATGCGGTCACTATCCCTGAAGGATTTACGAGAGAGCAGATTGGACGGTTACTGGAGCAGAAAGGTCTTGTTGACAAAGATGAGTTTATGACACTCACAGGAGACCCGGATGTCGCCGCAAGCTATGGTGTGTCCGGTCCCGATCTGGAGGGTTTTCTTTATCCTGATACTTACCAATTGAGCCGGGGCCTGACTGTAAAGTCGGTCATTGACGTGCTGGTTAATCAATTCTGGGAGGTCGTGGCCCCTTTCCGGGGGAGGCTGGAAGAATTGAATATGACACTGGAACAAGTCGTCATTCTGGCGTCCATTGTCGAAAAAGAGACAGGACGGCCTGAGGAGCGGCCTCTTATTGCAAGTGTTTTTTTAAATCGTTTGAAAAAGAGGAAGCGTCTTGAAAGCGACCCTACGGTGATATATGGCATTAATAATTTCGACGGAAACCTGAGAAAAAAGGATCTGACAACCCGCACGCCTTATAATACATATGTGATACGGGGGCTTCCTCCGGGGGCGATTGCCAACCCTGGAAAGGAGGCGATCAGGGCCGTTCTTTATCCCGCCAGGACCGAATACCTTTATTTTGTATCAAAGAATGACGGCAGTCATCATTTTTCGAAAACGCTTTCAGAACACAACCGAGCGGTCAGAATTTACCAGAAGAAAAAGCGCTAGTGCCCCGTCTCAAAAGTTTAGTGCCTTAAAATGGCAATATGAAATATTCATATAAACTCATACGTTTCACCCATCTGTGGGTGACGGGGAAATCCGAAATTCGAATATCGAAACTCTAAACAAATTCTAATGACAAAAATATCAATGACCAAAACGAAAAATTGTCGTATCATGATGTTTTTGTTCAGAATTTTGGAGATTCGCATTTCGATATTGTTTCG
>Ga0209345_10005353_pt1 | contig 11943 bp, 9 predicted proteins | sample Cruoilmetagenom7_FD_187294 | JGI IMG/M metagenome (GOLD analysis project Ga0209345, IMG submission 187294) | Oil polluted marine microbial communities from Coal Oil Point, Santa Barbara, California, USA - Sample 7 (SPAdes) (version 2) | ecosystem: Environmental > Aquatic > Marine > Oil seeps ...
AGAACCAAAATGGCGATTACAGCCGCAATGGTGAAAGAACTGCGCGATTCTACGGGCGCGGGCATGATGGACGCGAAAAAAGCGCTGACCGAAACCGATGGCGACATGGAAGCAGCCGTTGACTGGCTGCGCACCAAAGGTCTGGCCAAAGCTGCCAAGAAATCGGGCCGCACCGCGGCCGAGGGTCTGGTGGCTGTGGCTGTTGACGGCGGACGCGGTGTCGCCGTTGAAGTGAACTCGGAAACTGATTTTGTCGGCAAGAACGCTGATTTTCAGGCGATGGTTGGCGGCATTGCCAAGGTTGCCCTTGGGGTATCCGATATTGATGCTCTGAACAGTGCTGACATGGGCGGTAAATCCGTGGCTGATACCGTGACAGCCGCTGTTTCAGTGATTGGTGAGAACATGAGCGTGCGCCGGATGGCGGCACTCGACGCCGAGACAGTTGTTTCCTACGTTCATAACGCTGCAACAGATGGCATGGGTAAAATTGGCGTGCTGGTTGCGCTAAACGGTGCTGACAATGGCATTGGCAAACAGATCGCCATGCATGTGGCGGCTGCCAACCCGGCCTCGCTCGGCGAAGCGGATCTTGATCCGGCTTTGGTTGCCAAAGAGCGTCAGATTCTGACCGAACAGGCGCGCGAATCCGGCAAGCCGGAACAGGTGATCGAAAAGATGATCATCGGACGGATGAAAAAATACCTGGCCGAAGTTACGTTGCTGGGGCAGCAGTTTGTGGTGAACCCGGATCTTACGGTGCAGGCAGCTGCTACCGAGGCGGGCGTTGAAATTATCGGTTTCGTGCGCATGGAAGTGGGCGAGGGGATCGAGAAGGTTCAGGAAGATTTCGCCGCTGAAGTTGCCAAAGTGCCGGGCGGCTAACGGGCCGGGCGCTGCACATGCGGTCCCTTTTGTTTAATCAAGTGAAAAGACCAGCTTTGCGGCTGGTCTTTTTGTTTTTCTCGCCGCGGGCAAAGCACCCATGAGCGATGGCGTGAACCTTCGTGCCGACTGCAGCCAATGTCAGGCGCTTTGTTGCGTCGCGCTTGCTTTTGATCGTTCGGATATGTTCGCGATTGATAAACCTGCAGGCGTGGCTTGTCCTAATCTGGCCGATGATTACGGGTGTAAAATTCACGAACAACTGGGCGATCTTGGGTTTGCGGGCTGTCAGAAATACGATTGTCTTGGCGCCGGGCAACGGATTGTGAATGAAGTTTTTCCCAATGTTGACTGGATGAACAATGCCAGCCAACTGCGCCCGATAATGGCCGCCTTTGCGGCTTTGCGAAAAGTCCATGAACTGCTTGAATTGCTGCTTACAGCGCAGCGTTTGCCATTGGCGCAAGCGCAGGCGGCAATATGTGGCGATCTGATTGCCAAGCTTTCTCCGCCTGCCGGATGGCACGCAGATGCACTGAAAGAATTCGAACAAAGCGACGTTGCCCGGCGTGTGAACGAATTTCTGTCTGCATTGCGCGATCTGCCCGCTATCCAAATCCGGGCTGAAAAGACGAGAAAAACGACGCAGATGTGAAAAATCTGCGTCGCTCTCTCAATACGCCGCACCCGGTTGGGAATGGAGGAGGGCGGGCATTGGTATGTCGTCAACCTTAGATTAAACCAGCGGTCTGCATCCCTAAAAGCCAAAGGCGCGGGGGAGGTGAATGTTATTGCAATCACCTCAACCCGCAGTTCCTCTGGCTGTAATGCCACCACTCACGGAACTCCTGTACTTTGACCGAACGGCCAAAAAAGCGAAAGTAAGGAAATCCTTACCCCCATCGGTTGTGCGGTGTTCAGGGGTCGAGGGAAAAGATTTGGTTTTGATGGGATGCTTTTATGACCGCCTGTGCGGTCGTATCCACATTCAGGGCTGCGCGTGCCAGACGCAGGTGTTTTTCGACCGTCGCTGTTGTCAGCCCCATGATGGTGGCAATATCGCGTGTCGTTTTACCCTCACTCACCCAATGTAATGTCTCGCGCTGGCGGTCTGTCAGGCGGCTCCCGGCGGGTGAATAGGAAAGGCTTGTCAGCTTCAGATGGGCAACATTGCACATCTGTACAATTTCCCGGCCCCGCAAGCCCATCAGGAAATCGACATCGCGCTGCGACATACCCGCTTTCGCCACCAGCCCAATTGCGCCCTTAACTTTGTTTGATATGTTCCGAAAACTAATGGTCACTCCGGCGGTGACACGGTGGCTGGCATTGAAATCCATCAGTTTTTGTTCGGCTGGTGTAAGCTGTACGTCAGGCTGCGTAAACTGTGACCAACTGCAGGCACCGGTGTTTTTTGCAGCCCATTTATGCATCGGAGCATCAAAATACATGCCCTGATCGATATACGGGCCGAGGTATGCTTTCGAATGATTGGTCAGGATCAGAATATCGTCGGTTTCACCAAAGGAGGTTGCGGTGCCAAAACGCGTGAAACCGTAGAGCATCCGGTCAAAGCCAAAGCTGGACATATATTTCACAACAACATCCCAGGCGCCCTCGATAGACGTCGGCTCGTGTATTTTCTCCAGGTAATCGAGTAGCATCAGGCCCGGGCTTTCAGATGCTCCAGCATCGCCTCTATCGCCATCACATAGCCCCGTGGGCCAAACCCACTTACCTGGCCAACCGCAACGCGGGATATATGCGAGGTGTGGCGAAATTCTTCGCGAGCATGGATGTTAGACAAATGCACTTCGACCATCGGAACTTCGGCCGAGGATATCGCGTCCATCAGGGCAATCGAGGTGTGCGTATAGGCGCCTGCATTCAGGATGATCCCATCATATTTGCCGCGCGCATCATGTATCGCGTCAATCAACGTGCCTTCGTGATTGGATTGCAGGCAGCTTACACTCGCCCCAAGATTGTCGGCCGTGGCGGTGCAGAGCGTCTCAATCTCGGCCAGGGTCGTGTGGCCATAAACGTCGGGCTGACGCTGACCAAGCAAATTCAGGTTGGGCCCGTTCAGGACAAGAAGTGCGCTCATGGTGTTATTCCCGTATCAGGCCGAACCAATCGACCCGCTACGAGAGCTTTTCCAGCGTTCAGCCGCAAATTGCAATGTTAGCGCTGCAATTGCTTTTAGATGGTTGTAAATTGGCCTGCGCGGCTGCCCGATATTTGTGCAACTTACGGCAACCAGTACCGACTATGCCAACATTTTGGGCGTCAGGGACCGGTCCCGCAGGGCAATCATTTCGCGCAGCAACCGATGCGTTAGGGTTTGGCGGATTTCCTGATGCTCGGGGCTGTCCCACAGGTTGGTCATCTCGTGTGGGTCGTCTTTATAGCTATAAAGCTCGCCCCAGTCCGATCCTTCCCAGACCGAGATGCGATATTCATCCGTGACATAGCTCATCAGACCGGCCTTTGCCTCGGGCTCTTTGAACACAGCCATCCCGTGATCGTCAATCAGAATGCCATCGCGAGGGGTGTCGGCTTCATCGAACAAATCAATGCCCTGCATGCCAAAGTAGTTTTGCAACCCGGCGCGCGCCAGAATGGTCGAGGCGATGTCAATTGTGCCCCCCAGATCCTCGCGCACGTCGCCTTTTTCACCTTCAGGGTCCTGCCAGATGAATGGCACCCGAACGACGCCCTGAAAATGCAGGCCAAGTTTTAGGATAACCCCGTGATCGCCCATATAGTCGCCGTGGTCTGAGGTGAAAATCACAACGGTATTGGCGCGCACCTCTGGTGACAACGAATCCAGAACCCGGCCAACCGCATCATCCACCATGGTGATCATGCCGTAGTTCAGCGCAATCGCTTCCTGAGCGTGGCGGGCACTAACGGGGACAGGCCATTGTGCCTCCGGCTCCTCGGCACCCTTTTCATAGGCAAACCACAGACCTGCGGGCATGTCATCGCTGGTCAGGGGCTTGTGGTGTGATGGGGGCACCGGAATATCGTCGGGGTTATACATGTCCCAGTATTTACCCGGCGGGGTAAACGGGTGGTGCGGATCAGGAAACGAGCAGGTCACAAAGAACGGACGCCCGTCCTCGGTGTCCTCATGGTATTTCAGAAATTTGATCGTCTGATCGGCCACATAGGTTGTTGGATACAGTTCTTCTGGGATCGACGTGCGCCACGACTGGGTGACGGTAATACTGTCGTCAGGAATGGCGTTTGCCTTGCCGCGCAGGGAATCCGGATCAATATGGTGGGCGTTGAACCAGGTCGTATAATCGCCCTGAACCCGGTCCGAGTGGGACGACGTCAGGCGCACCGTGTCAAACCCGTAATAGGGCGTGTCAGCGCCCGGGCGCATCGGGTCTTTGTGCCACGCGGGGTTGGTTTCAACGTTATAGCGCGGGCCGGTGCGGTTGGTGCGAATGGCTTCCTGCAATTCGGCGGGTGGGGCTTTGCGTTCTGGGTGCGCTGGCGGGCGGTCGCCGGGCTCGCGACCGGTCAGGTTTTGCAAATGCGATTTGCCGACAAGTGCTGTGCGCCAACCGCCGGCGCGCAGGATGTCAACGAAAGTCACCGCATCCCGGTCGAGCGAAATGCCGTTCGTGCGAACCCCATGCACCATTGGCGTGCGTCCGGTCATCAGGGTGGCGCGGTTGGGCTGACAAAGCGGGGAAGAGGTAAAGAAACGCTCAAACCGGGTGCCTTCTTTGGCCAGCCGGTCGATATTTGGGGTTTTTACGATGTCGTTGCCATAACAGCCAACATGGTCCCAACGCTGTTGGTCGGTCATGAACACGATGAAGTTCGGTTTTTTTTGATCGCTCATAATGTATCCCCGGTTAAACTGTTGTTGTGCCATCCTGTGGCACGTCTGCAATTTCGCGCACGCTCATCATCCGAAACACTAGAATTGCCAGCAACGGCAGCCCGGCCAGATTGATCCATCCGGTATAGGCCGATACGTCATCGGGCAGGATAAAGCAGGCACCCGCCAGCACCGCGACACTCCGTTCCCAATTCAGCATCCGGCGTGATGAATAACCGATCAGGCCCGCGCTGATCAGCGCCACCCCAACGATTGCTGTGACCACTGACAGGGCGATGCGCCACGGCTCGCCTATCATCAGCAGGGACGGCGAATAGACGAACAGAAACGGTAGGATGAACGCAGGCCAAGAAAACCGCACGGCAATCCAGCCGACCTTCATCGGTGGCGCGCGCCCGATGTTGGCCGCAGCAAAGGCCGCCACCGCAATGGGCGGCGTTATCAGCGACATCATGCCAAAGAAAAAGATGAACATATGCGCACTAATCGGTGTCAGGCCAAGTTGCACCAGCGATGGCGCGGTAAGTGTTGCCAGCAACAAATAAACGCCCAGTGTCGGCAGGCCCATGCCCATGATGATCGACATAAGTGCGGCGACGATCAACAGCAGGAACAGGCTGCTTTCACCGATGGCGACCAGTTGCAGGGTGATGCCAAAGGAGACGGCGGTGATGTTCAAGACCCCGATGATGGCACCCGCGCAGGCACCGATCACGATGATCTCGGCCACAGTTTTGCCCCCGGTCACCGCAGCGTTAACGACACCACCAAATTGCAGGCGGTTGGGTCCATATGCGCGCAGGAATCCAAGCACCAATGTAACAGCAGTGGCGTAAGCTACGGCCCGTTCGGCCTCTAGGTTATATTTGAACAGGCCCATCACCAGAACGACAAAAGGGATCAGGTAATGCCCGCCCTTAAGCAGCACCATTGCGGCGCGGGGCAGGTCTTCGCGGGCCAGTGCCAGAATGCCGTTACGCGCGGCCAGCAGGTCGGCCTGAATGAACAGGCAGGCATAATAGAGCAGGCCGGGGATCAATGCGGCTAGTGCTACCTCGGCATAAGGAACATTCAGAAACTCGGCCATCAAAAAGGCCACAGCCCCCATCACCGGTGGCAATAACTGCCCGCCTGTCGAGGCGGACGCCTCAATCGCGGAAGCCTCGGTTGGGGTATAGCCGGATTTTTTCATCATCGGGATGGTGATCACCCCGGTGGATGCGACATTGGCAATCGCGCTGCCTGATACGGATCCAAACAGCGCGGATGCCGCAATCGCGATTTTTGCGGTGCCGCCGCGAAACCGGCCCATTGCGGCCAGTGAAAGGTCGGTGAAAAAAGCACCACCGCCAGCGGCGTTCAGGATGTTGCCGAACAGAACGAAGGACACAACGATTGTCGATGTCACCATCAGCGGCAGGCCGAGAATGCCGTTGGGGTCCAGTGTCAGATAGCTGATCAGGCGACCGGGCGCGACTTGACGACCCTGCAAATGTCCCGGCAGTAAATGTGCAAACAATCCGATCAGCAGGAAAGCAACGAGGATCACACATAAGGCTGTGCCTGCGACCCGGCGCAGTGCCTCTACCATCAGTGGAATAAGGATCACGCCACTGACAATCGCGGGCATCGGTTTAACGATCATTGTGGGCAGTATCACCGGATAGGCCACCGCAAGATATGCGCATGTGGCCAGTCCCGATGTGGCGGCCAGAAGGCCAAACCACCAGCCGAAACTTCGCCCTTTTCGGGCGTCAATATCGGCTGGCAGATAGATTACAGCAAGGGTGAGGCCCAGTGCAAAGCACATATATTGTTCTTTGAAAACGCCGAAATTCAGCATTTGCAGAACATCGAGGGCCCACACCAAAGCGCCAATTACGATCAACACCGCTAAGGTATTTTTTATCGGTGTTAACACGTTCATTGCTTGTTACTCGCCGGTGATACCATTGGCTTCATAGTAACCTGCGGCACCTTCGTGCATCTCCAGATTAGTTACCGAGCTTGCCAGCGTCTTAAGGTTCATCCGGTTGAACGCCGGATGGATCGCAATGAACTCATCACGAGCCGTATAGAAAGCCTCGGCCACAGCCGCGACGATTTCCGGATCTGTGTGTTTGGATGCCAGCAGAACAAGGGTCGAACCCATCATAGGCTGCTTTTGCATAACGCCGGGGCGGCGTTCATGCGGTGTCACCTGACGGATCAAAGTGCCCGGCACGATGTTGGTGATCACCTCAAGACGATCCGCGCGCTCAGGCAGGGGCAAAAGGCGAATACCGCCAACCGCTGCGTGGGCTTGCGATGTCAGGCCTGAACCAACGGTGAAAATAACCGCGTCCGAGCGACCGGCCATGAAATCCTGAACCGCGTTTGGCGCAGATGTGGAATTGATAGGGGTGAAATCGGCCTCGCCAATGTCGGCTGTCGCCAATTGTGCACGTCCCCAATATTCCAGAATTTTCTGCTGCGTCATGCCCCAGCCAAGACGTTTGCCGCGCAGGTCTGCAATTGTCATGATGTCGGAATCTTCGCGCACCATCCAACCGGCTTCAAAGGACACGAGGTGTCCAACCAGACGGATATCGGGATGTGGGTTGCCCTCAAAAACGGTTTTGCCGACGGCGGCAAGGCTGGACACATCCGCACTGGCCAGCGAAAACTGGATTTCGCCGCTGTTGAGCAATGGCATCGTGACTTCCGGTCCACCCATTGGAACCGCACGCATTGTCAGGCCGCGTCCGTCCATCACCTTGGCAATAGCCGCACCAAGTGCTGAGCCGAGCGAACCCTGCGCCGTTGTCCCGATCGTGACGATCTGTGCGGTTGCGGGCGCGGCGGCGATCATGCCCACGGCGGTTGCAGCCGCCAGGCATGCGATCCGGGTTGCCCCTGGAAGCGCGCGTATTTGTGTTAGAATTGTCATTAATTTTTCTCCTCTGTCGTGAAAAATAGCGCTCTTGTCGTTAAACACAGCGCTTTCTTAGGATCGTTTTTTTCGGTCCTGTGGTTTATTCTGTTCATGATTTATGCAAGTTGCCCTTTCATAGGTCAATATTGCAGACAGGTTCGTCAACCGGCGGGTTAATTGTGTTCAAGTGGTGAACTTTGCGTCACAGCAGGCTGGTTTTGCCGGGTCCGGATCTGGTGCAGGAACACCCCGATAGCCGCTAAGCTTTCGGGTTCATCCAGAAACGGCATATGGGCCCGGTCGGGAACCTGTGCATAGATCAGGTCCGGATGCAGATCGACCATTCTGGCAACGATCTCGGGTGACAGGATGTCTGAATTGGCGCCCCGGATCACCGCAACCGGTTTGTCGGCCAGTGTTTGGAATGCCGCCCACATATTGGGTGCAATGCCCTTTTCAAAGGCAGCCATATAAGAGTCGCGCAAAGCCGGATCATAGTTGATCGTCAATCCGCCCGGTGTCTCAAGATATAGTTTGTGCGCCTCTTCAAGCCAGCGCCCGTCGGGCACATTCGCAAAGCCATGCGTCAGGGTTGGTGATTGGGCAGCAGACGCGATTGTATCTGCATCCGGGTTCACACCCACATAGGTGGTGATGCGTTGCCGCCCGGCCAGTTCAAGTTCCGGACCGATGTCGTTCATGCACAGCCCAGCCACCAGATCAGGTGTCTTGGCGGCCATGAACTGGCCGATAATCCCGCCGCGCGACGTACCAAGAATTGGCACATTTTTCAGACCCAGATGTTGCAAAAGTCCGATCACATCGGCGGCTTCGCGCGGCACGGTGTAGGTGTCGGCACCGGTCCAGTCCGATTTGCCGCGCCCGCGATAATCAATCCGGATCAGGCGCACATCGTCCAGCGCATCAGCAAGATAATCAAAATCGGTTGAATTACGCGTCAGCCCGGAAAGACATAACAGGGGTTGGCCCTCACCGTTGTCGCGATAGGCAATTTTGGCGCCATCATCGGCGCTAAAGTACTGCACTGGAGTCTCTTTTTGTGGCATTTTTTGACCTATTGTAACTGCACCGGCAGCCAAAGCGTTAGCGTCGGTATGGTTATCAGCAGGACCAGCCGGACCATATCGGCGCACAGGAATGGTACGACGCCGCGGAAAATCGTGGTGATCGAAACCTCATCGCGCACCAGACTTTTCATCACAAAAACATTCATCCCGATAGGCGGTGTAATCATGCCTATCTCGACAAGGGCCAGCGTGACTACGCCCCACCAGATCAGGTCATAATCCATCGCCAGAATGATCGGGATTACGAAGGGCACGGTGACAACTAGGGCTGCAACGGTGTCAAATATGCTGCCCAACACCAGATACATCACCACCAACAGGGTCAGGATCAGCCAGGCCGGCATCACCGTCGGGTCGATAATCATCAGGATTGCCCGGCTAACCCCGGCAAGGTTCAGATAGGCACCAAAAATGTTCGCACCAACGATCAACAGGTAAAGACCGGCAGCGGTGCCTGCGGCTTCGGTTATTGCTTTTAGCAGTCCGGAAACAGAGGCCTGACCAGAAAACAACCAGAACACAAAGGCAAATCCGGTGCCTGCTGCTGCGGCCTCTTGCACCGTAAAAACCCCGCCATAAAGCCCGCCCAGAACGCAGGCAAACAGCAGAATTGGCCGCCATGCCCGTCTTAGGGCGGCAAAGGGCGCAAAACGCAGTGATTTGTCGGGCGGAGGTGCAAGATCGGGGCGAACACGCACCAGTATCATCACCGCGAACGTATAAAGGATCAGCGCAATCGCGCCGGGGATCAGGGCGGCGATGAAGGCCTGGGAAATCGGCAGTTCGGCGATAACGCAATATATAATCAGGATAACCGAGGGCGGAATAAGTGCGCCAAGCGTGCCCCCCGCCGCGATCGATCCGGTGGCAAGGCTGTCCGCATATGAGCGTGATTTCATTTCGCGAAACGCAACCCCGCCAAGGGTCGCCGTGGTCGCTACGGACGAGCCGCTGATAGCACCAAAGCCCGCACAGCCAAGCACTGTCGCCAGTGCATGGCCACCCCGCATCCGACCGAAAATCGACGTGGCCGCCTGAAAAATATCATCGGCAAATCCGGACGCAATCGCCAGATTGCCCATCAGCAGAAACAGCGGAACGGCCGCAAGATCCGGGCTGGAAAGCGTGCTGCTAAGATTGTTTGAACCGATCAGCTGTGCGGCGTTCAAATTCAACAAAGCATAGCAGCCGATCAGCCCGGTCAGCCCCATCGAAACCCCGATCGGCACATGGGCGAGGGCAAAGAAATAAAGGATGGCAAAGCCGGTAAGAACTTTGGCAATCGAGCCCAGATCACCCCCCATATTTATCAGATACAGGGCACCCGCAAGTGCGGCCAGTATCGACAGGGCAGGGGCAATCAGTTCGACAATCAACGCACTTTGCGCCCGCCACAAAGCAGTTGCACTTTCAAGCGTGACATGGGCCTGCGCCAGCAACCCAAAGCTCATCAACCCGGCGGCAAAATACCATATCGGCCCGATCGGCACACCAAGCACCAGCGTGGTCTCGCCATGGGATAGTTTTTGTCCCGCGTGGCGATATAGAAAATAGGTGTATAACGCAAAGGCGATCAATGTCGCCACGTCCGCGTAAAGTTGCACGCCCTTAAAGCGCCCGGTCATATTGCCGATCAGCTCCATGGACACATGCAGTCGCTTGTTGTTGGCAAATGAAAATGCCAGCGCGATGATGCAGGCAAAGGCCAGCTCGGTTAGCTCAAACAAACCGGTGAATGGTCTGGAAATGCTCCATCGCAACAGGATGTCTGTAGTGATCAGTAAAGCCGTTGCCAGCAACGCAATACCGGCAATGTTGCCGGTAAATATTGCTATCTTTGTAACTAGATCAGGTGACGGTGTTGCAGGTGCCGACGCAGCAGGCGATTGCTGCTGCGTCGGCTGATCTTCAGTGGCTGGCACGGTAAGCTTCCAGACCATCTTTGTAGGCCTGAAGTACTTCTGCGCCGCCTTCTGTCTTGGCAACCCAATCAGCAATCAGCTCATCCGCGGCGACCTGCCAGTCGGCAAGCTGATCCTGGGTTGGGGTGATTATCTTGTGATCGCTCAGGTCCGCGACAAGCTCCTTGACCCGGTTGCTTTCGTTTTCAAGGGTGATGCCCCAGAATTCTGCGAACTCACTTGGGGGATGCGCATCAATGACGGCTTTGACGTCGTCGGGCAGATTGTCATAGCTCTGCTTGTTCATCGCCAGATAGATTGCCGCCGTTCCCAGCGAGATATCCACGTGAGTCTTGGTCACATCAATCAGGTTAAAGCCATCCAGTGCGAACCAGTCGTTGGCGCTGGCATCGACGACGTTCTTGGCCAGCGATTCAGCCATCGCAGTGGGCGGGATGCCAACCGGAACGCCACCGACCTTTTCGATCATCGCCGACAGAACCTGTCCGGCCGCCCGAACCTTGGCGCCTTTGAAATCATCCAGACCGTCGATGTCATCGGAATGGTGCAGACGGGCAATGTCAGCAGTTACCATGCCGATCACCTTCACGTTTTCCATTCCACCAATCAGGCCCTTGTCAAACACACTGGCCATCGCACTGGACGCTTCGGCAGACCCGGTCGCCAGAAGCGGCAGTTCAACAACACCGGCGGCATCAAAGCGTCCAGGGTTGTAGGCCGTGCTGCTCCAGCCGGCGTCAATTATGCCTGCATTGATTGATTCAAAAACTTCGGTTGGCTTGGCTGCGGAACCACCGGTCAGAAATTCGAATTTTAGTTTTCCGCCGCTTTCCTTTTCCAGCATCTCGAACCATGCGCCGAAAAGCTTTGTGTTCAAAAATGAAGTTGGCCCGACAAAAGACGCAAATCTGATTGTGACGGTGTCCTGTGCCAAGGCACCGAATGCCGTGCTGGCAGTAATCGCCGCCGCCGTAATGGCCGTGCGCGTAAATTTTGAAAGTGAAAATGGCAGAGTCATCGTCGCTCCTCCCTGATGAGCAGTTAAAACCCAAAAAACCTGCTTGCGCACCGCCGCGTTTCAGGCAGCAGAGCGATCAGGCACAGCCTTGGATCAATCGAGTTATAGTTTCCTTTAGGACGTAGGGTCGCAAATATTAATCATCCTTTGTTCGCCTTGTGAACATCGATCACTCGCCGGCCCGGCCTGATCGCAAATTTAGGGGCAATTTAGCGTTGAATATCGGGCAGGTCACTAAGTGCCGTTTCGATCCG
>Ga0209345_10005355_pt1 | contig 11941 bp, 7 predicted proteins | sample Cruoilmetagenom7_FD_187294 | JGI IMG/M metagenome (GOLD analysis project Ga0209345, IMG submission 187294) | Oil polluted marine microbial communities from Coal Oil Point, Santa Barbara, California, USA - Sample 7 (SPAdes) (version 2) | ecosystem: Environmental > Aquatic > Marine > Oil seeps ...
AAAGGGTTCTTCGCTTGCTTTGCAGTAGTTGGTGAGTCCGTCTTTGGTGTGCACCAGCCGCACATCGCGTCCGCGTTCGCCCTTGTCGGGTTTGCAGATGACAGGGAAGCCGCCAAGTGCTTGGTCATGGTCGATCGCGTCGTGCGCGGCTTGGATTCTGGATTCGACGCACTGGCTGTCATCGATCAATACACAGTGGAGCACCGAATCATTGTTGGCTGATCCATCACCGAGCTTGCGGTTGAGATCGATTTTGGATTCGTCCTGCACCCCCGCATCGTCGGCGTACCCCGGATTGACCGCGGTCATCTTTCCCAATCCTTTGCCCGAGACCACTCGTTTGATGCCCCACCAGAGCACCGGGATGTACACGAAGAAGGTTGGCCAATATTCGTGATTGCACGCGCGGTCAATCGCGGCGCGGATGCGTTGGCGTCCGCTCCAAGTGATGATGTGGCGCACGGCGTGGATCACGATCAGCAGCAACCAACTGGCGCCGATCAATCCAATAAACCCAAGCAACCCAACATGCTCGCTCAGTTCCACCGCTTTGCTGGCGCCGATCATTCCAATGATGGTCGCGGGAATGACGAACGCGACGCCTCGGATCCAGCGGAGTGTGCCGAAGGGTTTGTCAAGCGGGTTGGCGCCGCAGATCAACCACCAGAGGCGACCGATCGTGAGTCCGAGGATCGCGACGGCGAGATCGACATCCATCATGACCACAAAGATCATCGTGACCACGATCCAGACATGCGGGAGCCGGCGTGTGAGCAGGATGATGACCAAAATCTGCGCCCACCAAGGCGTGTTTTTGACAAGCTTCCCGATCCAGTGGAGTGCGGCGTCTGTGCCGTAGCGGATCGGGACCGGCGCGAGGTCGAGGGTTCTGGTCAGCGGTTCAACGCCTGGGATGTCGTGACGAGCGAAGAACTCGCTGAGGTACCCAGCGGTTTCCTCCGCTTGCATAAATGGCATGAAGTGCGATGCATCCAGCATGATGAGCTGGGAGGTGGGCATCATCTCGTGATGCCGTTCTGCGCCACTCGCGGCGACCAACGGGTCATCTCTCCCATGCAGAATCAGTGTCGGCGTGGTGATGGTGGGCATGATGCGCGACAGTTCGCGCTGGTCCGAATCCCAGAACGCTTTGAGCCAACCTACTCGGCCGTGAAAGGTTCCCAGCTTCCCAAAGTGGGGGATGAGCTCAGGACCAAATCCAAGACCGAGATACCCGACGGCGTATTTGAAGTGTTCAAAGGAGTACGACCCGCTGCCTTCGGTTTCCTGCGCGCCGATCGCAGCGAGCATGGTGATCGATGCGACCCGGTCTGGGAACTGTTCGGCCATCTGGATCGCGACTCCGCCGCTTGAAGACCATCCGACGACATGCACGCGATCGATTTGCAGCTCGTCAAGGAGCGTGCTCATCGTGCGTGCTTGCCCCTTGTAGGACATGTCTGGTGCCCAATCACTCTTGCCATACCCCGGAAGGTCCGGCGCGAGTACTCGGCGATTCGTATCCGCGATGATCGGAGCGAGTTCGCTGAATGCGTCGCCGCTTCCGGGAGAGCCGTGCATGAGGAGGACGGGGGTTTGCTGTGTCGATGGATCTTGCGGGAGCCATTGGTTGTAGAAAACACGGACGATCCGATCAGGGTTGGCAGTCCCGTCCTTTCGGACTGCTTCGACATTGACAGAAGGTGTGCTGTCCGTTGCTTTCGTGGATTGAGTTTGCGCGGCGGTCTTGTTCTGGTAGAGATGCGAAACGATCAGCAGCACGCTATAGATCGCTGCGAGTGTGATCCAAAGCGGCATTCGTTTAGATTTCGCTTTATCGTTCATCCGTGTCCCGGTTGGAATCGTTGTTCATCGTCACCGGCACAAACTGACGCTTGCGGATCTCCGCGGTCCCGAGCTGCCCGCACGCGGCCATTGTGTCGCGTCCTTTGGTTCTTCGTCGGTTCACAAACACACCATGCGATACCAATCGCTCGACGAATCCATCGACTTGCTCCTCAGTGGGTGCGGGCCATGGGGAGTCTCGCCTTGGGTTGTAGGGGATGACATTGAGTAATCCGCCGTGTCCCTTTGCTTTGTTGCGCGTTGGATCTTTGAGGAAGGGTTTCATCCATGCGGCGAGTTCGTCCGCGTTGGTGAGCGAATCGTTGACTCCCGGGATGAGGACATACTCGATCATGATCTTGCGGCCGCCTCGGACTTCTCTGAGTTCTTGGAGAATGTCTTGCAGCTCTTGCATGTTCCATTTGTTGTTGATCGGCATGAGCTTGGAGCGGGACTCGTCGTTGGACGCGTTGAGCGAGAGTGCGAGTCCCAGCCGTTTCCAGCCGGGTTCTTGAACCTGATCTTTGATCCGGCGCAGACCATCTATACGACCAACCGTCGAGATGGTGATGTTCGCCATCGGGATGCTCGCGCCGGTGCGATCGGTCAGGCACTCAATCGCTGCGAGCACTTCATCGAGGTTGTCCATCGGCTCACCCATCCCCATGAAGACGATGTTGTCGATTTCGATGTTCTCGATGTGACGAGCCGCCCACCATTGTGCGACGATTTCCGATGCGGTCAATGAGCGGATCAGTCCCATCTGCGCGGTTTCGCAGAAGTCGCACCCCATCGCGCACCCGACCTGCGAGGACACGCAGAGGGTATGGGTTTTGCGTCCGGACCTGCCGATCATTGGGATGATGACGGATTCGATGTCATCGAAGTCGATCCCGCGATGGAGGAGTCGATGGTTGGGGTTGGGGAGCCGTTGAACGAACTTGATGGTCACGCCCTCGTTGACCAGCTCTTCATGGCGTTTGACAATCTCCGGCAGCACGATGCGAGCGGGCGCAGAATCCGGCTTTCCCTCGCGATACACATCCTGATACGCGGCTTTGGCGCGTCCCGCGCCGACCCCTTGCTGGGCGCACAGCTCGACAAACGCATCGAGGGTCATCCCCATCGGGGAGATCGGCGGGATGTCGTCAGCGCGGGCCATAGGAAACAAGGATAGTCGGCCCATTCAACGGATTGTCCGATGCACATGAGCAACCACGCGATGAAACGGATTCCCTGCACACGCGGTCCCGATTGTCTACGATCCGGTCACCCCAAAGTTCTGTATTTTGGGTCCAAACCCAACCCCGAGCGATGCTCGATTTGAGGTGCCCCGATGGCATGGATGAAGATCAAAGACGCGTTCAAAGCCCAAGCGGGCGTTGAACTGACAATCAAGGGATGGGTCCGCACCAAGCGCGACTCCAAAGCCGACGGCGGGCTCTCGTTCATCGCGGTCAACGACGGGACCTGCTTCGACCCGATCCAGGTCGTCGCGCGCCATGATCTCTCAAACTACGAAGAGGTCGCGAAGATCGGCACTGGTTGCTCCGTCGAAGTCGATGGCGTCCTCGTCGAATCACAAGGCAAAGGTCAGTCCGTCGAGATCCAAGCAACCGCGGTCCGCGTCATTGGTTGGGTTCAAGACCCTGACACCTACCCCGCTTCCAACAAGCGCCACTCGTTCGAGTACCTCCGCGAGATCGCCCACCTCCGCACACGCACCAACACCTTCGGGTCCGTCGCGCGGGTTCGCCATGCGTTGTCGCAATCGATCCACCGGTTTATGGACGAGCAGGATTTCTACTGGGTCCATACCCCGATCATCACCGGTTCGGACTGTGAAGGGGCCGGCGAGATGTTCCGGGTCTCCACGCTCGATTTCTGCAACATCCCCAAGACCGATGATGGTCAGGTCGATTACTCCCAAGACTTCTTCGGGAAGGAATCGCATCTGACAGTTTCGGGTCAGCTCAATGTCGAAACCTATGCGAGCTCGTTGAGCCGGGTGTACACCTTTGGGCCGACCTTCCGCGCTGAGAACTCCAACACCACGCGTCACCTCGCGGAGTTCTGGATGATCGAACCCGAGATCGCGTTCGCGGACCTGCACGACAACATCGAGCTTGCATCGGGGATGCTCCGCACTTGTGCCAGTGATTTGCTCGAACGCCGCATGGATGATCTTGAGTTCTTCGATCTCCGGATCGAGAAGGGGCTGATTGATCGATTGAAGATGATCGCTGAAGCACCCGTCAAGACGATCACCTACACGGAAGCGATCAAGATCCTCGAGGGGTGCAACGAGAAGTTCGAGTACGATGTCAAGTGGGGCACGGACATGCAGTCCGAGCACGAGCGATACTTGACAGAAAAACACTTCAAGCAGCCCGTCGCGGTCATCAACTATCCCAAGGACATCAAAGCGTTCTACATGCGTCTCAACGACGAGGGCACCGATGGTGCTCCGGGCCAAACCGTTGCTGCGGTGGACATTCTTGTGCCGGGTGTTGGTGAGATGGTCGGCGGATCGCAGCGCGAGGAACGGCTCGATGTCCTCGATAGCCGCATCACCGAGATGGGGCTCGACATCGAGGACTACTGGTGGTACCGCGACCTCCGCAAGTACGGCACCGTCCCGCACGCGGGATACGGACTCGGGTTCGAACGACTCGTCCAGTTCTGCACAGGGATGCAGAACATCCGCGATGTGATCCCATTCCCAAGAGCGCCGCGCCAGGCCGAGTTCTAATCCATGTGGCGCACACTTGCGGCTCCTATTGTAATGTGCGTTTGCGCCGCCGCGGGGATGTCTCCACAAGAACGCGTCAACGAAACCATCGATGCGATGGAAAGCGCGATCATCGCGGGTGATCCCGGCGCGTACATGGCGCGGATCGATTCGGATGATGTCTACTTTGTCCATGAACAACGCGCTTGGGTGAACGATCTGTCGCGCAATCCTGTGTCTAAGTTCAGCATCGAACCGCTCGAAGAGTTGATCGTGGGGATCACGGGCCGAGCGGGGATGATGCGGGTGCGGATGGACTGGGTGCTCAAAGCGGACGAGATCGAGCGGTCAATCGAGATGAACACGATCTTTTATCCGATAGGTGATGAACCCGACGGGCCTTGGCTTTTTGCTGGGCGCGGATGGGGGAACAAGCTTGAAAGCGATGGAGGGCTGCGTGTCCGTTCGGATCGCGAGCATCAAGAGCTTGCATTGAGTGTGCTGGATGTCGCGCCAGAGATCGCGTCGCGGATCGAGCAGGATTTCGGGCGCACGCTCTCGGAGCCGTTGACTATCAAGGTGTATCCAACCATGCAGGCGTTGCAGTTCTCGATCGCGCCGGGGTATCTTGACGCGTTGTCTGGTTGGAACGAGCCGGGGGAGTCGATCAAGATTCTGGGTTGGGAGTCGATGTCCACCGATCGCATTTCATCGCTGCTTGCCCACGAGATTGGCCACGCGGTCAGCTTTGAGTTTGGCGAGGACATCATCAACGCGCCGTGGTGGTCGCTCGAAGGCATCGCGGAACTGGTCGCGGATCAGTACCGCTCAACTCCCCCTGAAAAACGAATCGTCGGCATCGCGCAGCAGGTCGCGCGGGGGGATCGCCGATCATGGGATCAACTCAGCGATTTCAAAGGCGAAGCGCTCAATCACACGATGCATGTCTACGCGCAGGGATGGTCGATGGTCCGCTACATTACCGAGCGATTCGGGCGCAAGGCACGCAATCAGTGGTTCGCCGCGATGGGTGACGGGATGGATGTCGACCAAGCAACCCAGCATGCTTTCAAGATGTCTTTCGACGACCTCGACCGTGCATGGGAACAAGAGATGATCAGCATCGCTGAGCAAGCGGATGCCGAAGCGGCGGTGAAAGAAGTTTCGCCCTAAAGCAGCAGGGGGTTATGGAAGGACTTCGATGGCTGGGCGGACAACAATGGGTTCGTCCGCGCTGATCACGCGGGTTGGCGCGGTCTCAGGAGTCGGGGTCGGCGGGCTCCGGAACATCAGCAGGTACACCCACAGCACGATCGCAAGGAATCCGGTCCACATCGCGATGTATCCCACCGCGTTGCGTACCTCGGGTGATTTGTTCGCGAGCGGCTTGGACACCAGTATCATCCCGCTCGCGCCAAGCGGGGCCGCGTGGGTGATGACCGCGACGATTGCAGCGCCCAGCGCCATCGCAACCGCGTCCATGGTCTTGCCTTTGAGTGGGTCGAATCGGTCGACCTTGGGACGGATGATCTCAATAGTGCGCTCAAACCACGCAGGAACCGGGATTGGTTCATTGGCTTTGAGTTCTTCGAGTGCCTCGATCTCGCTCTGAACCTCAGGATCTAACGTTGCCGCCTTGGGTTTGAGTTCAGATGATTGTCCGGGCTCTATAGCGGGTTCTTTTGGCGCCGAAGCATCAGCGGTTTCGAGAGCTGGTTCTGCTGATGCTTCCGAGTCGGTCTTTACATCGGGCTCAGACACCGCCTCGGGTGTTGACTCAGGTGTCGTGGTCTGGGTGGGATCAAGCAGGTCGCTCGCGACATCTTCAAGAATGGCCGGGTCGAGTTCGATGGCAGGCTTTTCTTGGAGGGCCTGTTCGATCTCGGTGTTCACCGCTTCGCCGTTGACGAGCTCGCCCTCTTCGGTCTCGAAATCTCCATCGAGCATATCGTCGGCGGCTTCAGCCAGTGCGCTGTCGAGCAAGTCCATCGAATCATCCAGCGCATCCGATGAAGACACACTGTTGTCCTCGTCATCCTGAATCAGACTGTCTTCAGTCATCATGTCTTCGAGCGGTGTGCTCTCAACGGTTGATTCGACAATCAAGGATTCTGCTTCGGTGTCCTCAGGTTCGGGTACATCGGACGCATCGGGCGCATCGGTCGTGTCTATTTCTGCAGGTTTCTCATCAAGCTCAGGATTGATACCCTCGGCTTCGATTGGCTCGTTCGCCTGCTCGTCATCGAGTTCAAGAAGTGCATCGACGGCTTCTTCGAGCTCGTCAATATCGTTCTGGGCTTTGACCACATCATCCGAATCAGCCGTTGGTTCCGAAGCGGCTCTATCCGCCGCAGGGTCTTTGCCCATGATATCTTCGTCGATGCTCTCAATACTGGGGTCGATTGACTCAAGGAGTTCGGAGGTGCTGATCTCCGCTTCAAGAGATTCCAGCTCGGCTTCGCCGTTGGGAACAGGGTCTTGTGTCGTTTCAGTAACCGGCTCATCGAGTTCGTCGAGCATCGAATCAAGACTCTGTGAAACCAGATCCCCGGCTTGCGATTCGACCTCGTCGAGTGCTTGCTGTGCGTTGGTGATGGAGTCAACCACTTCGGAGGGATTGGTGTCCAGCTCAGAAACCAGGTCATCGGAGGGTGATTCTTTGGGGTGTGGGGCGGTGGGAAGCTCGCCGATGTCTCCAATCAGGGCATTGGAATCCATCTCCTTCTCCCGCTTGGGATCGAAGGTTTGGGTGGTTTCTTCGATATCTTCAAGCAGCGAATCCACCGCATTGATGAGATCTGAGTTGGTTGTGTCCTTTTTCTGTTCCACTACATGGTGATGATCGACCTCCAAACCCTCGAACTCAAGGAATATCGGCCGTAAACTACCACAACGAGGTGATTCCAATCCCCGATACGGATCCGCATCCATGATGAATCCAAAATCAATCCATCATCGAGTCATGTTCTCGGACCTTACGGGGTGCGTGCCGCCACAGCTCATCACGATCGAAGGCCCTGAAGCGCAACATCTTGCGAAGGTCAAGCGGGCGCGGGTCGGAGAGATGGTGGGGGTCTTGGACGGGATCGGTTCCATGGGGATCGGGGAGATCGCGGAGATTTCCGGCTCCAAGCAAAGACCCATCATCGCGGTGATGCTCGACCACATCGAGATGATCCCCCCAGTGTCTCCCAGAATCCAAATCTGCTGTCCCGCGCCCAAAGGCGATCGGCTTGACCGCATGATCGACCAACTCACTCAGATAGGAGTCGAGTCGTGGGTGCCATTGGTCTCTGAGCGTTCCGAACGCGATCCAACCGCGATCCGTCAGGATCGGATGACCCGCATCATCCACGAAGCGTGCAAGCAGTGTGTCCGAACAAGGTCGTTGGTGATCCATGAACCGATGACCCTCGACGATGCGATCAAGAACACCCCCATGCGTGTGGTGGTCTGTGATGGTTCGGGCAAAGAATCGCTCGCGTCCATCACCGAAGACACACGCATACTCATCGGTCCAGAGGGCGGCTGGTCGGACGATGAACGATCTAGCTTTGTACAAGCAAACATCCAGATCGCGCGATTGGGTGTCCATGTCCTCCGGCTCGAAACCGCGGCAGCCGTCGCCGGTTCGCTCGCGCTCGCCCATTCCATCCCACCGACTGTATAGGAGCTTAAAAATGATCCCGTCCATGCTATTGAAAGCCGTCTGCGTGTCCTCCATCGCAACCGTCTCAGTTCACGCCGAGCCGATCGACGCTGCAACCAAAGAGCGTGGGCGTGCCGTTGCCGACCGCGCGATCGAGTTCCTGAAATCACAACAAGACCCAAAATCGGGCGGGTGGTCGCACAATCCGGACGGCCCAAACTTCCCCGCGATCACCGGTCTCGTCGTCAACGGCATGCTCCTTGATCCACGCGTCGATCCCAGCAATCCAGCCGTGTCGAAAGGGCTCGACTACATCCTCTCCTTCGCTCAAATGGATGGCTCCATCCACGATGGGATGCTCCCGACGTACAACACCGCGATCTGCGTCAGCGCACTCAGCCAAGCGCGCACACACCGCGCTGACTCCGCACTCGCATCGGGGATCGCGTTCCTCAAGACCGTCCAATACCACAACCGGAACACCGGTGGCATCGAAGCACCGGACTTCAACGAACCCGTCGCAGAGGATCATCCGTACTTCGGCGGGGTTGGCTACGGAAAGCACGGCAGGCCCGACCTCTCCAACCTCAGCTTCTTCCTCCAAGCGATGCACGACGCGGGAGTCTCCACAGAAGACCCAGCATACAAACGCGCCTTGGTGTTCCTCTCCCGCGTGCAGATGAACGACGAAACCAACGACATGCCCTACGCGGACGCGTCAAACCAAGGCGGGTTCATCTACGCAACGGTTCCCAACGCGGAATCCATCGACAGCATCCCGGGACAATCACAAGCAGGCGATATGGTCGAAACCTCTCCTGACGGCGGGTCGATCACCCGCCTGCGTTCCTACGGCTCGATGACCTACTCGGGATTCAAATCGCTGATCTATGCGGATCTCGCCCCGGACGACCCCCGCATCACCGCCGCGTGGAGATGGATCGAGTCCAACTATTCATTGGAAGAGAATCCGGGGATGGGCGACCAGGGGTACTACTACTTTTTATGTGCGATGGGCCGAGCGTTGGACACTTGGGGTGCAGACCATGTCGGCGAGCACGACTGGAGAGCGGATCTGGTGGATACACTAGAAGAACTCCAGCAAGAGGATGGATCCTTTGCCATCAAGCACGAACGCTGGATGGAAGACAACGCAACCTTGATCACCGCGTACGCACTGATCGCGCTGCAGCACGCCATCAACTGATCTTGTATTGAACATATGAAAGAAAGAGAGACCGACCAATGACCACCGCAACCCTCCCCAAGCACTACACCGAACTCTGTAAACTCATGCACGCCAAAGGAACACTTGGTTCCGTCGCGGCTCTCGTTGGATGGGATCAAGAAACCTACATGCCGGTCGGTGGAGCACACGCCCGCGCCGAACAATCCTCGCTGCTTGCACGATTGCTCCACGAACGCGCGAGCGATCCTCGCGTCGGCGAACTTCTGGTTGAGTGCGAAGTGGATTCAGACCTCAACGACCCGCAGTCCGCGCACGGCGCGAACATCCGCGAGATGCGCCGCGACTACGACAAGGCAACCAAGCTCCCCTCGGACCTCGTTGCCAACCTCGCCAAAGCACAGTCCGAGGCGCAGGATGTCTGGAAAGATGCACGAAAGAACAACGATTTCAAATCCTTTGTTCCAGCGCTGACCAATGTGATGGAGCTGACGAAGGAAAAAGCATCGTGTCTGATGACCGATGAGCACAACGAGCTCTACGACGCGTTGCTTGGTGAATATGAGCCGGGATCAACCGCGAAGGAAATCGCCGCGGTCTTCACGCCGTTGCGTGATCGTCTCAGTGCGTTCATCGCGGAACTCAAGGACAATGGGACCCCGCCTCAGGTGGATTTCTTGCACCGCGAGATCCCAACAGAAAAGCAGCACGCGTTCGGTCAAGCGATCACCAAAGCGTTCGGGTTTGATTACACCAAGGGCCGGCTCGACACGACGACCCACCCGTTCTGCTCCGGTTTCGGTCCGGGCGACACCCGAATGACCACGCGGTACTCCACAACCAACTTCCCCGACGCGATCGGATCAACCATGCACGAGTGCGGCCATGGGTTGTACGAGCAGGGCATCCCCAAATCGGGCGACATGTGGGGCACGCCACTCACCGAGGCCATATCACTCGGCATCCACGAATCCCAGTCCCGCATGTGGGAGAACATGGTCGGACGCTCCAAAGCATTCTGGTCGTGGGCGCTGCCACTCGCAAACAAACACTTCGACGGCGCGTACTCGGACATCGATCTGGACACCTTCACCAAAGCGATGAACACCGCGACGCCGAGCTTCATCCGCGTCGAGAGCGACGAGAGCACCTATAACCTCCATGTCATGCTCCGCTTCGAGCTTGAGTGTGCGATGCTGCGTGGAGAGCTCGCGATCAAGGACCTCCCCGAAGCATGGAACACCAAGTTCAAAGACTTCCTCGGCCTCGATGTCCCCAACGACGCGACGGGCTGCCTGCAAGATGTCCACTGGAGCTTCGGGCTCGTCGGATACTTCCCGACCTACACGCTGGGGAACCTCAACGCGGCGCAGATGTGGGAAACCATCAACGAGCAGATCCCGGACCTCGATTCACAGATCGCATCGGGGGAGTTCTCAGCGCTCCTGAGCTGGACCCGCGAGAACATCCACCAGCACGGCCGGCGATACACCGCAAGCGAAACCATCGAACGCGCGACGGGCAAACCACTCGGCGCCGATCCACTGATGCGTCACCTCGAAAGCCGCGTGCGTCCAGCGTATGGGTTGTGATTGATCGTGAAAAAGCAGAGCTATTCGACTACCGATGGTTTATTGAATTTGACTGTTGATTCTGTCAGTTGGATTGATTTTGATGGTTCAGATCAAACTGCATGGCTAGTCAGGTTCCTGGATTGTCAGTGGCGCATAGATAATGAAGAGTTAGAAGACAAATACACAACTACTTTGGATAATGCTGTACACAGATTTGTAGACAGTATTTTGCAGGATCAGTTTTTACTTAGATTGCAGTACTTTGGCGGCAAGTTGTATGACGCTCGCGTGATTGATGATCAAGAGGCAGGTGTTGATCATCTGCTATTAGCTGATCAAGCGGGGTTGTACACCGGCGAGAGAATTGTTTACAGATATTGGTCTGGGCGAGTTATTGGTCAGGCCGAGTAGTGATCAACCCAGCTCAGTCCTGAGCGCCTCCGCCAACTTCTCAAAATCCTCAATCGTGTTGTACAACTGAGCACTCACCCGCATCACGCGTGGATGGATCTTGCCCAGCGCCCAGACTGGCACCTGGATATCGTGCTTCTGGTACAACGCGTCCCACAGCGAATCGTCGTAGATCTCGCCCTCGACGACCTCGCCCGGCAGCGGGATGCTGACCATCGTGCCGATCATAGATTCGGGGACTTGTTGCTTGATGCCAATCGTGTCGCAGATGATCTCCGCGCCCGCGACGACCAGATCATGATTGCGTTTGTAGAGCGCATCCCAGCCGGATTTGCCTTCATACGCGGGAAGCTGCGCCCCCATGTGCTCGATCGCGACGGGGACCACCAGATTCCCCGTGTAGTCGTTGGTCCCCATGTAATCAAAGTCGCACAAGAACGGCTGACGATCATCACGAAGCTCATGCACACGGCACGAAAGCGCCAACGGCTTGAACCCGATCTGACGATCCGGTGAAGTATAAATAAACCCCGTCCCCTTCGGAG
>Ga0209345_10005356_pt1 | contig 11939 bp, 10 predicted proteins | sample Cruoilmetagenom7_FD_187294 | JGI IMG/M metagenome (GOLD analysis project Ga0209345, IMG submission 187294) | Oil polluted marine microbial communities from Coal Oil Point, Santa Barbara, California, USA - Sample 7 (SPAdes) (version 2) | ecosystem: Environmental > Aquatic > Marine > Oil seeps ...
TGCCAGCCACTGCAGGAAGCGGTCTTTGTCGCCAACACCTTCCGGGTCGGGCAAGGGAGGGTTGTCGGGGCTCTCGAGCGCTGAAAACACCTTGGGCGTCGAGACGCCGATGCGCGGATTGACGATAACCAGGTCAAGTCCGAAGCCGAGTTCGACAGCGGTCAGTGCTTCGCCGATGCCGCGGGCAATCAGCGGCCGTCCATCCAGGCACATTGGCACATCCGCACCGAGATCAAGTGCAATCCTCGACAGGATTTCCGCACCGGGATCGTAGCCCCAAACCCCGCACAGGGCCTTCAGCGTCGCCGCAGCATCGGCAGAGCCGCCACCGATGCCAGAGGCGACGGGAAGCTGCTTGTCGAGCCGTATGGCGACGGGGGGCAGCTTGGTGCCGGCTTGCATGGCGGCATCACGCAAGGCATCCCGCGCCCGGACAACCAGGTTGCTGCTTGCCGCTTCGGTCGACAGCACCGCCGCCTCCGGGCCTTCCAGTGAAAACGTATCCCTGTCCGCTAGCTCAACGGTTACATGATCACCCAGTTCGGCGAAGACGACGAGGCTTTCGATCAGGTGATAGCCGTCGGCCCGCCGTCCGGTGACATGAAGCGCCAGGTTGATCTTGGCCGGCGCATCAGTTCTGAGCATTGAATCCCGGAGAGGAGTAACCCGCATTGCCTGGCTCATTTGCCCGCGTGTCCAGCCAGGCCTGCCGTTTCAGGCTGCCGGGGTGGTCGAGGTCACTCTTCTTGTCTTCTCCGGCGCCATCCTGGGGAGCTGCCGGTTTGTTGCTCTTGTCTGCGCCATTGGCGGTCGCCGGAACGGTCTTTCCCGCATCGGTCAGGCCGTTGGCCAACTTGGCTTCGATTTCCGGCTTGAGATCCTCAGGCGGATCATTGCTCAGCGCCCGCTTCCACTGGAACGTCGCTTCAAGCTCACGGCCAACACGCCAGTAGGCATCCCCCAGGTGATCATTGATCGTCGGGTCGGCGGGCTTGAGCTCAACGGCGCGCTCAAGTTCGCGAACCGCATCATCATACTCGCCCAGCCGGTAATGCGCCCATCCCAGTGAATCGACGATGTAGCCGTCATTGGGGCGCAGATCGACCGCCGCCCGGATCAGGTCCATGCCTTCTTCGAGATTGATGTTCATGTCGATCCAGGAATATCCCAGATAGTTCATCACCTGCGGCTGGTCCGGGAACAGCTCAAGCGCCCGCTTGAAATGCGCTTCCGCCTTCGGCCACTGCTTCAGCCGTTCATTGGCAATGCCGGCCTGGAAAAACAGGTTCCAGTCATTGCGCGTCGGTGCCGGCCCGATCATCGAAATCGCGGTCTCGTAGGTGCGTGCCATTTCGGCATAGTCCTTGTCCTGCGACAGCACGCTGCCATAGGCCAGATAACTGCGGATATCCTTCGGGTCGGAGTCAATCAGCGCCTTGAGATGATCCTTGGCTTCATCCGCGCGGCCCAGATCCGCCAGCGCCAGCCCCAGCTGCAGTTCCGAAACCCGGCGCATCGGCGAGGTCTTCGGCACGGACTGGTAGATCTTGATGGCCTCTTCCGGCTTGCCGAGCCGCTCGGTCAGCCCGCCCAGGATCACCAGCGTCGCGGCATTGTCGGGATCAAGCGTGCGGGCAAACTGAAGATAGACCACCACGGTTTCTTCCGCTCCCTCGCGATTGAGTGCGCTGCCCAGCGTGAACAGCACCGCGGCCGCTCCCTGTTGCGCCGTCATCACGCCCGGTTCGGGCTTGCCATCCCCTTCGATGGTCTGCCTGAGGGCGGCGAGGGGGGCGTAGCCGGGTGAGAAATCCTCGCCCGCTGCCAGCGCGTCGAGCGCCGCGCGCTTGTTGCCGTCGCGCGCTTCAAGCCCGGCCAATGCCATCACTGCCCGGATATAGGTGTCCGGTGCGGCCGCTCCCGACTGGGGGTCGGCGATCAGGTCGGTGAAGTGTTTGCGGGCCTCTGCCTTGTTGCCCATTGCCTGCGCCATGGCACCGGCATGGTAACGGGTAAAGACCGGATACCAGGGAGGTCCCTCGAGTGCCACGATGGTCTTGAGCGCCGCTTCGCCCTTGCCGTCGCCGAATTCCGCCCAGGCGTTCATCAATGTGTTGAGCAGCCGGTCGATCGGATTGCTGTCGACCGGATTGAGCAGCTTGGCGGCCTTGCGGTACTCGCGCTTGCTGGTGGCTTCCACCATCAATGCCAGCCGCGAAATCTGCGCAACCGCGGGGTCTTCCTTCAATTCGCGCGCCAGCACGACGCCTTCGGAAAACCGCCCGCCGCTGAACAGCGCCACCATCAGCCGTTGCTTGACTTCGGTGTTGTCGGGGTCGAACTCCAGCGCCTTGCTGTAGAACTCGATTGCGCGGCTTGTGTCGTTGTCGACATCGGCGGTGCGTCCGGCGAGATAGGCCCCGGCGAAGCCGAGGAAATTGGGTTGCTGATCCTGTTCCTGGGCTGTTGCCGCAACGGCCTGGCCGGTTACCGGGGCAATGGCGCCGCCTATGGAAAGAATCGCGCTCAGCGCAAGGCCGGCCGCAAACCGGGCTGTCATGTTTCGCCGCATCAAGTCCTGCCTCATGTTCGTTCTGGCCATGCGCCGGCCACGCGCCGAAGCATATTTAACCAACACAATGGCTTTTTTGGCGCAGGGCGGCAAGGCTCAAGCATGCCGCAGATAAGGGGTAATCCGGTCCGGATTCTAACTGGCCCGGTTCACGCAAAACGCGATGACTTCCAGAAGCGCCGATTTCTCTGCTGAATCGGGCAATGGCGCCAGTGCGTCGCGTGCGATCGAGGCATAATGCTCGGCCCGGGCGGTGGTGTCTTTCAGGCTGCCATACTTGGTGATCAGCCCCATCGCCTTCTCCAGCGCCTGGTCGTCGCTCTTGCCGCCTTCGATGGCTTCCCGCCAGAACGCCCGCTCCGATTCGGATCCGCGGCGGTAGGCCAGCACCACCGGCAGGGTGATCTTGCCTTCACGGAAATCGTCTCCGACGTTCTTGCCCAGGTCACGCGCCGATCCGCCATAGTCGAGCACATCGTCGATCAGCTGGAACGCCAGTCCGAGATTCATGCCGTAGGATCTCAACGCATTGCGTTCGGCCTTGCTGACGCCCGCCACGATCGGCCCGACTTCGCAGGCGGCAGAAAACAGCGCCGCCGTCTTGGACCGGATCACGGCGAGGTAGTCATCTTCCGTCGTCTCCATGTTCTTGGCGACGGACAATTGCAGCACTTCCCCCTCGGCGATCACCGATGCCGCGGTGGAAAGCACGTCCAGCGCCTCCAGCGAACCGACTTCGACCATCATCTTGAAGGCCTGTCCGAGCAGAAAGTCGCCAACCAGAACGCTGGCCTGGTTTCCCCAGATCATGCGGGCGGTCGAGCGGCCGCGTCTCAGATCGCTTTCATCGACGACATCATCATGCAGCAGCGTCGCCGTGTGCATGAATTCCACGGCCGTTGCGAGCTTGATGTGAAACTCGCCGCTGTAGCCAAACATCGTCGCCGATGCCAGCGTCAGCATCGGCCTCAGCCGCTTGCCGCCGGAGGAAATGAGATGGTTCGCCACCTCCGGAATCATCGCCACATCCGAGCCCGCCTTGGACAGGATCAGCTGGTTGACGCGATCCATGTCTGCCCTGGTGTTCTCAACCAGCGGCTTGACCGAGGCGTCTCTGTGTTTTCCATCGTCCAGTGATATGACTACGCCCAAGGGTACGGACTCCTGATTCATCTTTGGAAACACAATATTCAGCCCACTTCACCACGGCAAGCTGCGATTTGCCGCGGATGGGGCTTGATAACTGATACATTCGAATGAAACAAAGGGATCCTGATGCATGTCGCGCTCGATTGAATTCATGTGAGCGAAAAGCCACATGCATTCATTCAAGGCGGTACAGCGTCCTTTGCCCATTCACATGAATGCGCCCGCTGTAAGGAGAACACATGCACGATCTCATCCGCACCAACGACCCGGTGCTCATTTCATTCGTGGAAAGCCTGATGCGCGATGCCGGGATTGGCTGCATGGTGGCTGACAGCGGCATGAGCATCCTCGAGGGCTCGGTGGGTGTCATCCCCCGGCGCATCCTTGTTGATCCTGCCATGGCGGCCCAGGCCCGCCGCATCGTCATCGATGCGGGGCTGGAAGAGGAACTCAGGCCCTGGAATGACCGTGACGCAGGCGCCTGACGAAAAGCCGCCGGTGCCCGTATCAGGGCAACCGGCCAACGGCCATCCGGCAGAGCCCGATGCCAAGAGCCACGCGGTATCCGGTCACACCATAGATGCCTTTCACAATGGCGGGTTCTTTCTGGTCCAGCCCTCCGATGCCGGTCACCGGGCCGGTATGGATGCCATGCTGCTGGCGGCGACCGTTCCCGATGGCGCCAGGGGATTGCTGGCCGATCTCGGCGCGGGGGCCGGGGCGGCAGGGCTGGCAGCGATCAACCGTTTGCCGGACCTCAGCGCGGACCTGATCGAACGGGCGCCTGTGATGGCTGACTGCGCCCGGCGCTCGCTGGCGTTGGAGGAGAATGCGCATCTGGCGGCGCGCGCGCGCGTCATCGAGGCCGATGTATCGCTTCAAGGCAAATTGCGCCGCGACGCCGGGCTTGCTGACTATGCCTATGACTACGTTATTCTCAATCCGCCGTTCAATTCCGCGGCAGACCGGAAAACGCCCGATCCGCTCAAGGCTGAAGCCCATGCCATGGAGAACGGCGATCTGTTCGAACGCTGGCTTCGCACCGCCGCCGCGATCCTCAAGCCGGGTGGTCAGGTGTCGGTCATCGCGCGCCCGGAATCGATGGCGGAAATTCTTGTGGCGCTTGGCAATCGTTTTGGCGGTGTTGAAGTTACCCCGCTCGTCCCGCGCCAGACAGACGATGCAATCCGCATCCTGGTCACCGCGATCAAGGGAAGCCGTGCCCGCATGAGCCTGCGCGACCGGCTTCTCGTTCACGAGGGGGCGGGACATGGCTTTTCCGCCCGGATGAATGATCTTGCCAATGGACGCGCGGCCTTCCCCCGGCGGATGAAAAACCGGCCGCCAAAACAACGCTGACGCCTGTCGCACCATTGCACTGGGACAGAAAAGACATACATGGCTTGGTGCATGTAGATGCCGGCTTTGTCATGCTGCCGACAACAGGAATGGTCCACCATGGTTTCTTTGAGTTCTTTCTACCCCGCCCGGTTCCGCAAGGATCTGACTGTCATTCCGGTTGTCAGGCTGCATGGCCAGATCATGGCCGGTGGCAACCAGTTTCGCCAGAACCTCAATATCGCGACGGTGGCTCCTTTGCTCGCCAGGGCCTTTGCCGACAAGAAGGCGCCGGCGGTGGCGATCGTGATCAATTCACCCGGCGGATCGCCGGTTCAGTCGCGCCTGATCTACAAGCGGATCCGCGATCTGGCCGCCGAGAAGAACAAGAAGGTCCTGATATTCGTCGAGGACGTGGCGGCGTCCGGCGGCTACATGATCGCCTGTGCCGGCGACGAGATCATTGCTGACCCGTCTTCCGTGGTCGGATCCATTGGCGTGATTTCCGCGGGCTTCGGGTTCACCGGGCTGATCGACAAGATCGGTGTTGAACGCCGGGTTTATACCGCTGGCGAAAACAAGTCGGTGCTTGATCCGTTCCAGCCGGAAAATCCAGAGGATATTACCCGCTTGAAGGATCTGCAGCTCGATATTCACAAGGTCTTCATCGATCTGGTCAAGGACAGCCGCGGCGCGCGTCTCAAGGACGATCCGGACCTGTTCACCGGACGCTTCTGGACCGGCATTCGCGGCAAGGAGCTTGGGCTGGTCGATGAGCTGGGCGATCTTCGTTCGGCGCTGCGCGCCCGCTTCGGCGACAAGGTGAAAATGCGCCTGATCACCGCGCAGCGCGGCCTGTTCGGCCGCCGCGTTCCGGGCGTAAGCGCATCGCTTGCCGTGGATGCGCTTGCCGGAGTTGGGGAAGCAGGGTTGAATGCACTCGATGAACGCGCACTTTGGGCACGCTACGGCCTCTGATACCAAGCGCGCAGGTCTGGCGGTTCATGGGGTTGCCCTGACTGCCGCCAGCCAAAACAAGGCAGGTGAGGGGAGGGAATGCTCCGGTCTGCAAAAGGGACGCCCGGTTCCAGGGTGAGGAAAGGACCGCTACAATGCCGCAACTTCTTCTGCTCGCCGCCGTCGGTGCGGTTGCCTGGCTGGGCTACAAGCGTTTTGTCGCCGAGGCCGAACGCGTCAGCGCCAAGGTCAGGGACGCGGAAAAGGAAACCCGTACAGGTGCGCAGGGAACCCTGATCGAGGATCCCGAAACCGGTGAATACCGGCTCAGGAAGCCCGACGAATAGATCTTCCCTGCCTGCCTGATCCCGCACTTGGCGCAGTCGCGCACTTGACCGTAAAGATGAGCCGTGGCACCTGTCGCCGCACATTCAGGGCCGCTCTCGGAGCAGCCCGCGAACCAATGATGCGCCATCCGGATCCCAAGCCATGACCGAAGCCCTTCCAGATCACATGAAGCCCACCCGCTCGTTTCAGGGCCTCATTCTTGCCCTGCATCGTTATTGGGCCGATTACGGCTGCGTCGTGCTGCAGCCCTATGACATGGAAGTCGGTGCCGGCACGTTCCATCCGGCCACGACATTGCGTGCGCTTGGCCCCAGGCCTTGGAATGCAGCCTATGTGCAGCCCTCGCGCCGCCCCAAGGATGGCCGCTATGGCGAAAACCCCAACCGGTTGCAGCACTACTACCAATACCAGGTGATCCTGAAGCCAAATCCGTCGAACTTGCAGGAGCTCTATCTGGGCTCACTCGCCGCCATCGGCGTTGATCCGTTGCTGCATGATATCCGCTTTGTCGAGGACGACTGGGAAAGCCCGACGCTCGGCGCATGGGGGCTCGGCTGGGAATGCTGGTGCGACGGCATGGAAGTCAGCCAGTTTACCTACTTCCAGCAGGTCTGCGGCATCGAATGTGCCCCCGTGGCCGGCGAACTGACCTATGGTCTTGAGCGTCTGGCGATGTATGTGCAGGGCGTCGACAATGTCTACGACCTCAACTTCAACGGCCGCGAAGGCGCCGAGAAGGTCACCTATGGCGACGTCTTCCTGCAGGCCGAACAGGAATATTCACGCTACAATTTCGAGATCGCCGACACCGCCATCCTGCTCAAGCATTTCGAGGATGCGGAAAAGGAATGCGAAGCCATTCTGAAATCCGGTGCGCCGACCGAACCCGGTGCCCTGCACAAATGCGTGCTCCCGGCCTACGACCAGTGCATCAAGGCAAGCCATGTCTTCAACCTGCTTGATGCCCGTGGCGTGATCTCGGTGACCGAGCGCCAGGGCTATATCCTGCGCGTGCGCAATCTGTCGCGTCAGTGCGGTGAGGCCTTCCTGCTGACCGATGCGGGCGGTGCGAATTTCCTTCAGGCAGCGGAATAGGACTGCTTGCCGCGTCCGGGCAGGTTGCTGCCCGTCAAGCCGTATCGCGCACCTGCGGCGTGCGCATGTTTTCTGGATCGAAGACCGCTCGGGCGTTAGCGGCAGGAGACACGGTCTGTCACCCGCAGTTGCCTCGTCCGGCGCCGGACCTGCGGCTCGTGGTGCCTCAGGTGACAGAAACGGACGTATGGCCGGGACCAGCTGATTTTCCGTCCTGAACCTGATTGGACCCGCGGCTCTTGTGGTAGGCGCGCTTGTCTTCATACATCAGCCGGTCAGCCCGCTTGACCAGTTCTTCCATCGACTCGCCGTCCTCGCTGGTGGCGGTGCCGATCGATACGCTGATCGGCGCGTTGGAATAGAACTGGTTGTTGATGTGCAGCAATTCGTGAATGGTATCGACCATCGAAGCCGCAGCTTTCTTGTCGGTTCCGGGCATCAGCACGATGAATTCGTCGCCACCGATGCGGGCCGCGTGGTTGGGACGTGAAATCACGCTGTTGAGCACTTCGCCGAACCGGCGCAGCAGCGCGTCACCGGCATCGTGGCCAAGCTGGTCGTTGGCGTCCTTCAGGCCGTTGAGATCCATCACGATGGCCGAGACCGGGCGCAGCGGTTTGCGCTCGAGCCGGTTCATCTCGTCCATGTAAAAGGCGCGATTGTGCAGCTTTGTCAGCACATCATGCTTGCCGAGATATTCGAGATAGGTTTCGGCCTTCTTGCGGGCGGTGATGTCGGTGAGTGCCACCTGAACCCGTGACCAGTCCTCTTCATGTCCCGGCAGCACTGCGAAATGCAGAAGGATATGCCGTATCGAGCCGTCGAGCGCATAATTGATCACTTCGCGCTGATGGAAAAGCTTGCCGTCCCAGAGATCCATCAGCTGTTCGCGGAACGGCTTTTCCATTTCGTCGCGGAATATCTCGGGCTGGCGGTGCAGCAATGTTTGAACATCGGGGGCGCAGAACAGGTCAAGCGTTGCCTGGTTGACATCAATCACCCGGATTTCGCTCATGCACTGGTGCACGAATTCCGGATGCACGTCCATGAAAACACGGAAATCGACAATGCCGCGCTCACGCACGGTTTCGATCAGGTTTCTGATTTCGCTGAAATCCTCGACCCAGAGCGACACCGGCGAGTACTCGAACAGGCCTTCGGCGTGCTGGCGGCTTTGAACTTCATTGCGCCGCGCGTCTTCCCGGTCTGTCACGTCTTCCGTCGTCAGCAGGATCTGGCCGAGCGTCTCCTCGTGGCCAGGCAGGATCGATCCCTTCAGCTGGATGTCCATCCGCCGTCCGGATAGTGAGTAGTTGACCGCGTTGCTTGAGAATTCCGTCTTGCCGTCCCACAGCGCCGCCAGTTCGTTGACATGGCTTTCGAGCATGTCGTCGCGAAACACCACGGAAAGGTTGTCCACCAGATGCTCTAGATCCCTGGCTTCGAACAGCTCGAGTGTCTTGCTGTTGACGTCCAGCACCCTGATCTTCCGCGAGCAGCTGACGACGCGCGACATGTCTTCCTTCAGGAAGGCGCGGATATCCTCCACTCCCTCGCTGCGCCACTGGTCAAACTGACGCTTGACCCCGGAAAAATCTTCGATCCACATGGCGACGGGCGCGAGGTCGAAAATAGCGGCGTTAAAGGTCTTCATGTCGCAAAAATCCTGTATCGGCGAAGCTCGCCGGCATGCAAAAGCCCGGCATCATGCACGGGCTGAAGTGCGGAGTATGGGCTTGGAATGGTAAACCATTGCTTGACAGCGCCGGTATGAATTCCGATTCCGGGACATCTCTTGCGCCGGAGTGCGGGCCGCCGAAACGTCTTCCTCTGAAGGTGCAATCCTCCGCGTTGCGCGGACGTGGCCTATCCCGTGGATTTTTGCGATGAGTGTGCGTAAGGTCGTTTCGCTGTCAGGCTGGGCCTGCGCAAAGATTCTGGGAATGGTATAAAGCCGGGAGTGGACGGATGGGGACTTGGATTTTCTTGGCGGTGCTGGTCGGCATCGTGCTTTACGCGATTTCGCTTTACAACACGCTGGTCAAGAACCGCCAGATGGCGGGCGAGGGCTGGAGCGGCATCGACGTGCAGCTCAAGCGCCGCGCCGACCTGATCCCCAACCTGCTCGAAGCCGTCAAGGGCTACATGACGCACGAGAAGGAGCTTCTTGAGGAAGTCACCCGCCTGCGCAGCCAGGCGGTGGCCGGCAGCTCCGGTTCGCCCGAACAGCGGGCCTCCATCGAAGGCGCGCTTAGCGGCGCTCTCGGACGGCTGATGGCCGTGGCCGAGAACTATCCCGACCTCAAGGCCAACGAGAATTTCAAGGAATTCCAACAGGCGCTGGAAGAAACCGAAAACGAGATCTCGATGTCGCGCCGCTATTACAACGGCGCCGTGCGCAATCTCAATGTGTCGGTGGAAACCTTCCCGTCGATGCTGATCGCCAGGCAGTTCGGTTTCGTCAAGGCGGAGTATTTCGAGATCGAGGATGAGGCCGACCGTGCCGTCCCGAAGGTCAAGTTCTGACCGCGCCGTGAAGGCCGGATTGTTCGAGAATGAAAAATGACATCTGAAAAACTGACGATCCTGCCGCCGCGACATGCTCTCTCGGGCGCGGTCGCGCCTCCGGGATCGAAGTCGATCACCAACCGCGCGCTTCTGCTGGCAGGTCTCGCCAGGGGCACGAGCCGGCTGACCGGTGCGCTCAAGAGCGATGACACGCGCTACATGGCCGATGCGCTGCGTGCCATGGGCGTGGGCATCGAGGAACCCGATGCGACCACCTTCGTGGTCAGCGGAACCGGGCACATCGAACCGCCCGCCGGGCCGCTGTTCCTGGGCAATGCCGGTACCGCGACGCGGTTCCTGACCGCGGCGGTCGCCCTCGGCAACGGCCGCTTCGTCGTTGATGGCGATGAGCACATGCGCAAGCGGCCGATCACGCCGCTGGTCGATGCGCTCCACTCCCTGGGCGTCGATGTTTCCGCACCCACCGGATGCCCCCCGGTTACCATCCACGGCACCGGCGGCTTCAGGTCACATCACGTTGTCATCGATGCCGGCTTGTCGAGCCAGTATGTCTCCGCATTGTTGATGGCCGCACCTTGCGCCGGCAATCCCTTCACCGTCGAACTTGCCGGCGATGACATCGGCGCGCGCGGCTATATCGACCTCACACTGGCCGCGATGCGGGCTTTCGGAGCCGAGGTCGAGCAAGTCACGCCATCGAACTGGCGGATCGAACCCACCGGTTATCGCGCTGCCGATTTCCACGTCGAGCCCGATGCCTCGGCCGCCACCTATCTCTGGGGCGCGGAAGCGCTGACCGGTGGTCACATCGACATCGGCACGGCCGCATCGGATTTCACCCAGCCCGACGCCAGGGCCTTCGAGGTGATCTCGGCTTTTCCGAATATGCCCGCCATCATTGACGGCTCGCAGATGCAGGACGCCATTCCCACCATCGCCGTGCTGGCTGCCTACAACACCACACCGGTCCGCTTCACCGGCATCGCCAACCTGCGCGTCAAGGAATGCGACCGGGTGCGCGCGCTCTCGCTCGGCTTCAATGCCATCCGCGATGGCCTGGCCCGCGAAGAGGGCGATGATCTCATCGTCAACTCCGATCCAGCGCTTGCCGGCCAGACCTTGCCCGCCGAGATCGACACTTTCGCCGATCACCGCATCGCCATGAGCTTCGCGCTTGCCGGCCTCAAGACTGCTGGCATCACCATTCTCGATCCGAAATGCGTCGGCAAGACCTATCCCGGCTATTGGGATGCGCTGGCCTCACTCGGCGTCACCTACCTGCAGGAGATCCCGCGATGAAATGGCTCCTTTCCCTCGTCACCGCAATGCTGCTTTCGCTGATGCTGACCGGCGGTTCCTTGGCGCGGGAAGAGATCCGCAATTTCCGCGCCGACATAGAGGTGCGCTCTGACGCCTCGCTGGAAGTCACCGAAACCATCACCGTCAATGCCGAAGGCCGTGATATCCGCCGCGGCATCTACCGCGATATCCCGCTTCGTGCGCTTGATGAGTGGGGGCTGTGGTCGAGCAATGGCTTCGAGCTCGTCGAGGTGCTTCACAACGGTCAGCCTGCCCCCCATAACACCGAATGGCAGGGACGCTTCTTCCGCATCTATATCGGCGATGCCAATGCCTATATTCCGCACGGCGAACACACCTACACGATCCGCTACGTGACCACCCGGCAGTTGCGGTTCTTTGACGGCTTTGACGAACTCTACTGGAACGTTACCGGCAATTTCTGGAGCTTCCCGATTCTTTCGGCGGAAGCCCGTGTGAAGCTGCCCGATGGTGCCCGGGTGATCAGGGATCAGGTGAAGGCCTATACCGGCGCGTTTGGCGCCACCGGCGGCAATTACACCGGCTCCATCATCGGTAACTCCGACATCCGCTTTGCCCTGACCCGGCCACTCGGTCCCGAGGAAGGCATGACCATCGCGGTCGGCAAAGC
>Ga0209345_10005357_pt1 | contig 11939 bp, 7 predicted proteins | sample Cruoilmetagenom7_FD_187294 | JGI IMG/M metagenome (GOLD analysis project Ga0209345, IMG submission 187294) | Oil polluted marine microbial communities from Coal Oil Point, Santa Barbara, California, USA - Sample 7 (SPAdes) (version 2) | ecosystem: Environmental > Aquatic > Marine > Oil seeps ...
TGAAGCATTATCTTGCGGCATCCCAGTTCTTGCTACGCGTTCTGGAGGCCCTGAAGAAATCATAAACAAAACAAATGGTATTCTCGTAAACAATCAGGATGCGCATCAGTTGACTGAAGGACTTGAGAAAATTTATACGGATTATCAAAGATTTGATCCAGAGAAGATCAGATCCGAATGTATAAAAAAATATGGTTATGACAAAATCTCGAACCAACTAACGAAAATTTACCAAAAAGTTATTTTAAATACCTAAATAGTCTAAAACAGGAAAAAAAGGGCTGTTGCCTAAACAAACCCATCGATTTACAATTGAGCGGTGGTGTTGAACATCTAAATTAGAAAATTAATCTTTTTTAGAAAACAAGTGTATTGACTGTAAACGCATAAAAGGGATTGTACTAAGTGCAGTAGAGGGTGATTGGAATTGAATTATATTAACTTTCCTTCCTTGATCTAATCAATGAGCATTTTTTTGATATTGTCTTTAGTAAGTATGGTCATTTGCAAGGGACTTTGGCGGCGAACATTTACCGGAGTTATTTCGCTTGATGGTACCCAGGCGAAAGTAGAAAAACGATATAATCAAAGCCGGATTAGATTATGCATACACCCAAGAACTCTTCTGATATATCACATAAAAAAAACGCTGGAAGGAAAAAAGATTTCAGCTTTTTTTATGATGTAGTAAAACTTGTTTCAGGAAATGGCTTCGTTCAGGTTCTGAGAGTGCTTCTTTCGCCGATCATCAGCCGCTTGTTCTTGCCCGAATTCTTTGGAGTCAGGCAGAATTTCTCATCAATTGCGAATATTTTGGCGGTCATCTCATCTTTGCGATATGACCAATCCATCATGCTGCCTAAAGAAAAAGAAAAAGCAGCCAATCAGTTTGGGATTAGTTTGTTTTTCATTTTCATAACCACCCCGATCTCACTTTTAGTTATTTGGTTATTAAAAGATAAGATTGCCGATGTATTAAATGCACCCAAATTGGCTTCTTATCTCTGGTTTGTTCCCATACAAGTATTTATGATTGGGGCTTTCAATGTATTTAAACAATGGAATGCTCGCAAAAGAAAATTTTTACAGCTCTCTATGGCCGAGGTAACCAGAGAAGTAGCGGCGGATGGCATGACGGTAGGGTTGGGACTTGCCGATTTAGCCAGCAGCAGTTCGATGATCATTTCCAGAATATTTGGTCAAGTGCTATCAACGTTCACATTGGGGTTGTTAGTCCTTAAAGAAGACGGGAAATTCATTGTTGACCAGATCAGATGGAAAAAAATGAAGGCTGGCATGAGAGAGTATAAGAAATTCCCTCAATTTAATTTGCTGGCTGAATTTTTAAGCTCATTATCTCTATATTTGCCGGGCATTTTGCTATCCGCTTATTTTTCCCCAACTACTGCGGGGTATTTTGCTATGGGACAAAGTGTCCTCCGCTTACCCGTTGCACTGATAGGAAATTCGATCGGGCAGGTCTTCTTTCAGCGTGGGGCGAAATCATACCATGAAGGAAAATTCACGGCAACAGTTGAAGAAACGTATAAAAGGTTGACTGTATTTGGTGTATTTCCGATGTTGGTAACGATGATCATTGGGAAAGAATTATTCACAGTCGCTTTCGGGTCTGAATGGGCGCAAGCCGGTGTCTTTTCACAGATCCTAAGTTTGTGGACATTACTGATTTTCCTTGCCTCCCCGCTTAGTATTATTCCTAATATTCTCGGGAAGAATGAAGTCAGCGTCATATTGAATATTTCCAGAGTTGTGGCCGCAGTTGCCTCATTGGTCATTGGGGGGATCACAGGAAATATTTATCTTGGCCTGTGGCTATTCACTATTACAGGTTCTATCACTCTCGGTGCTTTTATCCTCTGGGCAACAACAGCTTCCGGAATGCCATTGAGAAAAACGCTGAAATACTTGCTGGATAATATAATCTTATCCGTTCCTTTTTTAGCTTTGATTATCATTTTTCAGCGTTTCAATCCTTTGCCTGAAAGGACACTCACCAACCTGGAAATTTTCCTCCCCTACTTAGGATTAATATTATTTTCGATTCTAATTGGAATAATTTATTACCTGATTGCGGTACTGCGTGATCCTTCAATTAAAGAAGCACTTCAGCAAATTTTTAAGAAATATATAAATAAAAAATAGATTTATCTTTTATAAATTGATACCATCTGTGTAGGTTCACCATAATATAATAGAAAACCTTTGTACGTTAATTGTTGACATAAATAAAAGAAATAATATTCGAGAAAATAGTTAAAATTTGAGAAAAAGCATTTTGATTGAAAAATAATTGATGAAAGACTCTGGCAGATTTACATCAATCTATGAGAAAATCTCTATGAGGAGAAAGTCTGTTATTAAGGGAGATTATGGAAGAGAAAAATAATACTAAACAAGTTCGTTTTATCATTTGGCTTCTATTCGGATTACTTGGTTTCTTGGCATTCCGTGAATTCCTTGGAATTAATATCCTTGCGTATGTCAGCGCAGAAAACTTGCTGCACTCCCGGCGTTTTCCCATGTTTTTATTTACCAGCTTCATCTCCCTGTCGCTTTGGATCGGTTTTTATTTTCTGATCTTGCATAAGGAACGGGGGTTTACTCTCCCCTTATTAAATAAAATTCCTGCTTCTTTTAGGAATATTATTTCCGGTTTATTGATCCTGATTCCTGCGTTGTTGAAATGGGTCATTCCTCTTCCGGAAAATTTCAATTTGCAAGCATGGACTATGGTTTTTCTTTTTTATAACTTCTCCTTGCTCGCATTTTTTGTTATTGGAAAAAGAGAACTAACCCAACAGCGGTTCTTGTGGTTAGGGATTTTGTTCATGCTTGGCGGTGTTTGTTATTCAATATTCGCCAAACTCAACCTGGTCACTGCCTATCCATTTACAACCTACTGGTCAGAAGGGAATCGATTCTTTGATTATTCCACCCTGTTTGGCAGCTACCGCTACAATTTTGAAACGGGAGAGAAGATCAAAGCGTTTACTAACTGGGGAATGCAGCTTCCCTGGGCTGTACCCTTTGTATTTCCCAATCTTTCGATTAGCACATTCAGGCTATGGAATCAACTGGTCTGGATAATCCCCCCGCTCCTCCTGGGCTTTCTGTCGATTAATAAGGATAAAAAGAATAAGTTCAATATCATTGCGGCACTCATATTCGCGTGTTGGGTATTTCTTTTCCTTGACCAAGGCCCAATCTACGCTCCTTTAATCATCGCTGCCATACTAACAGTGATCGCGGTACGACTTCCCATCACACCTGGTTTTTTCATGATACTTATTGCTTCATATTATGCTGGGGCCGCTCGTTGGACATGGAGTTATGCCCCCGGTATCTGGGCAGGGTTGCTGTCACTGTTAGCAATAGACAACCCTTCTTTCAGGAAAGATAAGCTTAAGGAGCTGGTTAAACCCATCTTACTCGGGATTGCCGGATATCTTGGCGGTCAATTGCTGCCATCGATCATTCAAATGTTCAATAATCAATCTCAACTTAAGCTTCTTCCGAATCCAATTGCTTCCACTGCTCGACAGCCGCTTCTCTGGAATCGACTATATCCTAACACCACCTATCCACCTGGGATCTTGCTCGGCCTTGTTTGGGCGACTCTTCCGCTGTTTCTTTTTCTAATCATTCTATTACTAAAGAAAAGCTGGAAAACCAATTGGATGCAGGTTGTTTCAATTGCAGCGGTCACAGCAGTGTTTTTGACTGTTGGGGTGATTGCCAGCACAAAGATTGGGGGTGGCAGCAATTTACATAATTTGGATATGTTTTTGGTGTCATTAACCCTCATTGCTTCAGCTGCGATTAATTATCTATTAACACACGAAACTAAAACTAAACCGCAGCATTATTTTATAGTGATTGCATTGCTGATCGCGTTAATCGCGCCGGTTACCTATACTCTGCGAAATGATGAACGGATGGTATTGCCGCCAGACGCAAGAACTAATGAGGCGATGAGTGCTGTCAAAAATAAAGTTATGGAATATAGTTCGCAGGGTGAAATTTTGTTCATAGACCACCGCCAATTATTAACTTTTGGTTTAGTCGAAAATGTTCCTTTGGTTGACGAATATGAAAAGAAATACCTGATGGATTTTGCAATGGCAGCAGATGAAGACTATTTTCATGCTTTCTATGAGGATATTTCTAACCACCGATTTGTGTTGATCGTTAATGAACCCATTAATATAATTTCTCGCGGCTTAGAGTATTCGTTTGGTGAAGAAAATGATGCCTATGTGAAATGGGTGGCTGCTCCGCTGCTCTGCGCGTATGAACCATTGTACACTTCTCAAGCAGCTGCTCTGGAATTATTAGTACCGCGCACTTCCCCTCCTCCCGATACTTTACCCTGTGAGGATATTTTCCTGTTTATTGATGAAAATTAGCGCGATTTCAGGAAGGGGATTTTTCTAAAAGGAAACGCCCAAAACCGCGAACGGGATATCTACTACTGATCGTAAACTGGGATATATGTAGAATAAGCAGAACATACTTTAAGGTTTAGATATAATCTTAATTTTATGCCGGGCTTTTTGGGGAAATGTAATTTTCTATTAATCAATTAGTCGATTAAAATAAACAACCAATTTACAGGAAAATGATGGAAAAGAAAGAAAACACTTTGATAACAAAACAAGAACATAAAAAAACTCGAAGTTTTTATTATTTAATTCTGATTCAATCATTTGCCGCTGTACTTTGGCTGCTCCTGATCCCGAAGGAACCGGCAAATGCTGTCTTTCTCGGTTACTCCATTAGGCGATTGTTGTTACTAATTCCGATGGTTTTCCCTGTTTTTGTGGTTTTATTTGTCAAATACAAACTCAAGAAGTCAGAAACCTGGCAGAAATGGTTTAGGAAGAGTGGAAACAAAGCAAAACTAGCGATGATACTTGTTCTGGGCGGAAGTTTGACCGCTTTGGCTGTTTGGAGTTTTATTTTCCTCTACCATTTCCTGAGTCTTTATAATGATATCGGTTTTTATAACCGGTTGATGCCGATGTTGATCAGCTACCTTTTAGTGGGAATCGAAATGGTTGTTTTCGTCACCACCGCTTTTTATCGTATTCCAAATGAACGCAAAGCATTACATCGGTTTCCCTGGAAAACATTTCTTGCCATGCTTCTTATCATTAGCCTTTGTGTTTTAGTGATTGAGATCACCAATTGGGGACAAGGTTTTACCAGTATTGTCATTGTATCGTTGGGTGTACCTTTGCTGGAAGGACAGATCTGGTATGTTACCGGCATCCTGCTGGTGACTGCCTTTGCAGCACTGGCATGGAATACTATTCCAAGTGGACAAAGACCGGATTTGATCAAACGCAGGGATGCGGCTGTGTTTCTGGCACTGTGGTTGATCGCGGTCGTGCTCTGGACGAGTTTACCACTGCCAGAGCATAATTATTTTGCGCCATCCGAAAGGCCGCCAAATTTCGAAAAATATCCATTCTCAGATGCAGAACAGTATGATTACAACTCACTGCATGTCCTTTATGGAAATTCAGAAAATTTTGTGATCTCTAAACCGTTTTACGTTTCCTTTCTGACGGTTTTGCATGCAATTGTTGGCTTGGATTACGTCCGAATGGTTTTTCTTCAAACACTGGTTATCGCTTTATTCCCCGGAATTTTATATTTAATCGGAAAAGAGCTGCAAAGTCGATTGGGAGGTATAGCAATTGCGTTGCTGGCAATCTTTCGAGAAATAAATTCTATCCAGGCCAGCACGATGGCCAATGTGTCTAATTCAAAACTGCTGCTTTCAGGAATGCTGGCTGCACTCTTGGCCAGTTTGCTGGTGTATGTAACCATTCGTTGGTTTAAGAATCCAGGAAAGAAAGTCAGTGGGCATGCGTTTATTATTGGAGGCATCATCGGTGCCTTTATTCTTACGCGTCTTCAAGCGATGGCGCTGGTTCCTTTTGGGATCTTGTTGGTTGTAGTGCGCTATTTCAAAAATATTAAATCAATCCTTATTTCAATTTTACTGTTAGTACTGGCGGTCGGTCTGGTCCTTGCTCCTGTGTTGATCCGCAACCACACCATAACTGGTGTTTACTGGGTGGACAATCCATCATCCACGGGAGGTCTATACCGTTATTTTATTTTTGAGGATGATTATGAGATTGAAATTCCCGAAGCTGATACTATGGAAGAACAATTAAACCGAAATATTTCAGTAATTTCATCAGCATTTTCACGGGGATTCGGAGATATCTTGCAGTTTATGATGGATCATTTTATGCGCAATGAAATATCATCCATGTTGATTATGCCGGTGCGACTGGGAAATCAAATCCAATTTTTAGATTTATTAACTATTAATCAGCCATTTTGGGCTGAAACTTATACCCAATTAAATGTGCTAAACATATTTGTTTTGATAACTAATTCGATAATAATCGCACTGGGTTTTTCATATGCTTTTCAACGCAAACCAAAAGCTGTCCTATGTGTCATTGGATTTCATGTAATATACAGCCTAAGCTCAGCGGTTGTGCGCCTGGCTGGATGGCGCTTCATACTTCCAGCAGACTGGATCATCTATGCTTTTTATGCGCTGGGTTTAGTTGAGTTAATCACAGCTTTTTTCCGGGTAGCATTTAAATGGGACTTAAAAATACTGGTTTCTAATTGGGTGGCAAATCCCGCAGAAACCGTTGCCAAACCCTTTACCTTACGTGGTTATTTGGCTTATGGGTTATTATTCCTTTTTATTGGTGGATTTATCCCATTGAGAGAGGCTTTGTTTCCGAGTTTGGTCCCAGAATACGACCGCGAAGATGTCTGCGGTGAACTTATATCCGCGGCGGAATCCAGCCGTATGCCTCAAATTGCGGATGATATAGCAGTGTACTGCGAAGACGGGAAAACCGATGTACTGATGGGTTACGGTGTGTACCCGCGCTTTTTTGATGAAGGAGAAGGGTATTTTGACCGCCCCCACGATTATTTTTTTGGAAAACAGGATTACTCACATCTTGTCTTTAGATTAATTGGAAAAGAAGTTTCTTCTATATTCATTAAGACAAACAGAGAGGATTTGAAATTTCCGAACGGTGCGCTAGTTTACGTGCTTGCTCAGGACATGAACAAGACCGGGGCTGAGTATGTGTTGGTTGCGGGAGAAGAGCCGGAACTTATCATTTCGGAAACTATACTCAATTCTGCAAAAATGCTCAATGATCATGCAGGAGAGTAATAATTCAATTAATCTAATAATTTTCTATTAATCACAAAAAATTTAGTCAGTTTGGGTATTTTGAATAAGATGATATGCCTTTGATTTATTTGAACAGCAGAGTGGGGTTCAATAAATATTGCTTTATTCGTTGTGGGATACTCCGTGGCTTGCTGCGGTGATATGAATTTTGAAGATTTTGCCAGTTTTGTTCAAATCAATTATTGAGCTTGTTGTTTTTCATATTAAAACATACAAAGGCATTTAAATGATACGTAGGTAGGAAACTAAAAGGAATATATCGGATTTTTTTTATTTCGAAATGGATAGTTAACGCTTTTTTAATTTCCAAGAAGGAATTGCAGTGTTCATATTTAACAATTGCATCATAATCAATACCGTATTTTTTTTCCATATAAGGTTTGCTTGTAAGCTCTCTACCCAGGCCATAAATCAACCCGCCTTCTGCGGGCACAGCTGCAAAAAAACTGCCATCGGGTTTCAATACCCTCTGTACCTCGATCAGACTATTCTTTAAGTGCTTGAGGTGTTCCAAGTTGTAAACTGAAATTGCGCAAGGAATCGAGTTTGATTTAAATGGCAGTTTGTAGGCATCTCCCAGGATTAAAGGATAATTAGAATGCCGTTTAATAAATTCTGAAAGAAATTTGAAGTTAATATCTAACCCAAGATAATGCTTCTTGTTTGGTTTGCTGAATTGAACATGGTGACCATGCCCGCAGCCAATTTCTAAACATAATTGGTTATCAAGATAATCGGACCATTCATGAATGATATTATGCCCTTTAATTTGCATCTTTCCGGTAACCCCGGAATATAGCCAATCCAATAAATCATGATTAATTATTTCCCATTTCTCAAGATCTCTTTTGGATGGTATTTGCGGCTCTTTGTCTTTCATTTATTCACCTTTAGAATAAGTTTATTAATGTTAAATATTTATTCATATAAACACTATTTACTCTTATCATAACCCAACTATTTTCTTTTGGGAAAACAAACCCGTTCTTTGTGGTTGGTAAAAATTATTTATTTTTATGTCAGGCGAGCGGATGGTTTTGAGAATGTTAATGGATTTACCGTCAAGAAATATTTTAAAACGCATACCCTGATAATAAAGATCTCCTCATAATACTATTCTCGTAAAAGAGTAAATAATGAAAAGGAAACTCATGATGTTTGCCGAAAATTATCCATTGGTGAGAAATTTACTCAATCTAGCAGAAATACTGAGTGATCTTGTGAGGTGGTGAGATTGATCCTGGTGAACTCAACTCACCCATTCAGATGTTCTGGAGAGATTGATTGAGTTTGTTCTGAGTTACCCCAAAAAAAATACCAACACAAATATACATGAAAAATGTCACATATAATAGCTTTTTTGTTGATTCGCAATATCCTGGCTAAAAATTAAGTTATGGTAGTAGTTCTTAAACGGACGGAGAAATATCGTCGAAATAGAAGATCAAGTTGACATATTCTTTTCCAATCATTTGAAAATTATTCGCTAATTTCCATCCTTCTTTAGAAAAATGTTCAATCCATCCTGTATTGGTTGACAGTGTTTTGATTTTGATTCCGCTAATACTATTGTCTTTTAATAAATCCATAGATTCTTTTATTAATAATTTTCCAATACCTTTTCCACGAAAAGAATTTTTTATTGCAATGATGTAGATTTCACCTACGTCCAGTATATTTTTAGAAAATATACTTGAGGTGACAATTTGAAAATTATTCTTGAGGTTTTCTAGTGAATTGAAGGACGAGCTTATACCAATTTTCAAAAAATCTAAAAATCGATTTTTTAAAATACTTTTCAAGAATTCGTTACTTTTCAACGTAACTAATACAAATCCCACTGGTTTTTCAAATTTGTTTAGTGCAACAAACACTTTTCCAGATGATGATGAAAAAACGGAAGGATAAAAAGTGTTAATTAGGAAATCCAATCCCAACATCGGAAGGAAGTCGTTGGGTAAGGAGTTAAAATGAATTTTTGCAACATCTTCGATCCAGCAGGGTTCTAGAGGTGAGATTCTAATATTATTTTTCATGGTTATCTAGATAAAGCAATAAAAGTGAAGTAATTCTGTCAATATTAATATTGGTTAAATTCGGGTAAATCGGTAAGTTGATCATGGACATGCTGCACAGGTATGAATTGGGGAATAGCTTGTCTTCGGCATATTTTTTATATGAGTATTGATGCGGCATGCTATATTCAATCAGCTGACCTAATTGAATGCCTTGAGATGCAAAAGATTCCAGCAAGCGGTCTCTCGCGTTTGTCCTAATTACAAAGTGTGAGTATGTTGCCCCATTAATTTCAAGGGGGAGAACCCACTCGTTTGTTGAATGAATTTCGTTGAAATATTTTTTAGCGATCTCTATCCGTTTTGAGCGAACAGCCATATATTTTTTCAATTGTTCTAAACCAACGAGAGCTTCAATGTTTGTCATCTGATCTAAATAATCAGGAGGAAAGTGGATTTTCTCATCCAGGTGATACGCTTTTGTGAGGTGATTAAGAAATGACGTTTTTTCCTGCATCCAATAGACGAGCCCGTAGATCGTGGGTTGAAAGGCGGGATATATGGCGAGAAGGTACAGGTATCGGAGAAGGGATTTTTTCCGCGGTGGTTTCCTGAAATTCTTGTCCCTGAAATCGCGAATCTTTTTAGCGATCACTTCATTGTTTGTTGTGAAAATTCCGCCAAATATGGATGTGATCTGCTTGCTGATCCCGAGCCCAAAGATAGCGCCATCACCGGCGTTCGCAACCGGTTTCCCCTTATAACGCGCATTGAATGAATGGGCACAATCCTGAATAATGTAGATCTTATGCCCATACTTCACCTCCGCGTCCTTTACGATCTTTTGGACTTTATCTATATCCATTGGGTAACCGAACAGATGGGTTGGAATGACCGCACGAGTGCGTTCATTGATCGCATCCGCAAACAGGTCGAGATTCATGTTGTAATCTGTTAGGTCAATATCCACAAAAACCGGGATATTTCCGCTCAATACTGTTGCATGTGCGACAACTGAACACGTGTAAGCGGGCTGTACAATTTCGGCGTCTTTGATCCCCATTGCTTTGAAAAAAGCCCATAAGGCAGAACGGCCGTATGGAAAAGCAACTGCGTAATTAGAATGGAATTGTACAGCGAAAGCTTGCTCAAATCTCTGAACAGCATGTTTCCTGTTCTTAAGAACCGCAAGAATTTCTTCTTTTCCTAAATATGCTTTTAAGCGTGGGATCATTTGTCTGACCGCATTCTTGCTGCCCATTGTTCTAACGTGATGAAGTTGTAGTCCTGCGCGATCAAGTCAATCATTGCACCGAAGATATCCAGCTTTTTCGAAAGCGGTGTGCGCAGTGATTGCGGAACATAAGCGCCTTTATTGCTTCCAGGCATTTGATCTTTGAGTTCAGGAATGCTGTAATCGATGAAATCAGATAAATGCATTTGGAAATGGACTGGCAGCCCAGCCGCACGAATTGATCGAAATAATTTCTTATAGAAGCTAATGCCGGTAAATAAGAGCAGCGTTGCAAAAAACGGGATTCGCAAATATGGTGATACTGAAATTGGAAATTCGATCAATGAATTATCCCCTCTTTTTCCCAGAGAATAATTCGAGACGTGATAGGGTGAGAGAGGAGAAAACATATAACTTGCCTGTCCCATGGTCGTGCGGTCTTGCTTTTTTTGTTTTGACATGCTGGACCAATGGGCAAATTTCATTAATGGCATTAGTGAAGTGGGAAATATTGAGGAATCATACACATACTCTAGTTTATTTAACACCGGCAGGGTTGCATCATCGACATTCCAACCTGGGGAGCGGAAGCCAATCGGCCTTTTTCCAGTTACTTCCTGACAAATGTTGGACATGGCAGTCAATTCTTTCTCTTTTTCTTTTTCTGGCAGCCAGCGGAAACCTTGCGGGTGCGTCATGGAATGGTTTGCAATCTCATGCCCATTTGTGGTGATTTCTTTGATCGCGGAATGATTCTTTTCATAAAGGAAATCATTGCCTACCATGAACATCGTGGTATGAATAGAATATTTTGAGAAGAAATTTGATAGATTCTCCAAACCAGATCGGAATTCCACGAAGGTATATCCGCCCGCGTGCGAACACCCCTGCCCTTTATATATCGAAGATAAGGAATCTACGTCAATAGATATATTTGCCCAATTATTCATCATAGACGTACCTGGGAATTTTTATCAAGATCAACAATAATAGACTGAGTTGTGTTCCCTGTTTTTTGAAGAGCTTCAATATCAATTATCGAAAGTTGTCTTGTAGCAAACTGTGCGGGTGTGAAATATCGCGCGGATGCCATGTGGATTGCTGAAAATTTTTTCCCCTGAATTAATGTTTTTATTTGGATCGATCCGGTTTTCTCAATTTTATCTACGATATGAATAGCGTTCTGTTTAAACTCAATTTTCCGGATTCTACGTAATGGGATAGTAGATTTCTTATTTATTAGTAATTTTACTAACACTTTTTTTATTACTTCATTTAGAAATCGGAAGCGCATTAAGGTCAAATTTGCAGTTCTTAATAGAAGATAATTGAAAGGTGTGGGGGTTTGGGAGGATATTTTATTGAAGATAGAAGTGATCTCAAATACATTTCCATCCCATTTTACTGGATTGTTTAAATTGGT
>Ga0209345_10005358_pt1 | contig 11936 bp, 25 predicted proteins | sample Cruoilmetagenom7_FD_187294 | JGI IMG/M metagenome (GOLD analysis project Ga0209345, IMG submission 187294) | Oil polluted marine microbial communities from Coal Oil Point, Santa Barbara, California, USA - Sample 7 (SPAdes) (version 2) | ecosystem: Environmental > Aquatic > Marine > Oil seeps ...
CCTCGGGAAACTGCATTTTGAACCCCGCCGAAAGGACCCATTGCCCTAGCCTGGCCACCAAACCGCCACCAGGGCACGCTTTACCCTTACAACCCAACCCCCTTCATGCCCCTTACTTTAAGTCGCGCCACGTGGCTAATATTGAGCTTGTCTTGTCAGATCCAATCACATCTAATCGCACCATGACAATCATCAAACCATAGTCCAACCCATAAGTCAAGCAATTTCTTTACAGCGCGCGCGTACATTTCTGTCCCAAACCGCCAAAATAGCTCGCAAAAATGTCCCATGAAAACATCAGCAAAACCAACAGGTTACACGTCATGGGACATTATGGCTAAATTAGCGGGACAAAATGTCCCAAATACATGGAAACTTGGAGCCACATCAAAACCCAGGCTTATCCGTATTTCCTTGTAATATCAACAGCTTACAATTTTATTGCCTGCATTGCCACCTTTGGCACGGCAAATGCATTGTTTAGGAGGCAAGAACAAACACTAACAATTCAAATGGAAGGAGGCATAACCCATGAAAAAGAAAACGATCTGCTCATACTGCGGGGATCACCTATCCGGCCCCCCTTGTGCCGAAGAAATATCACACGTATGTTGCCGGACTTGCAAAGCTGCTGTGGTCAGGGCTATAGCCGGTGAAAACATAGAGATGCGGTTCTGGGACCGCGGGGATCGTATCAACCAGGCCATCCTACCACTCGCTGATGTGTCTGCCTGGATCATCGAAATGCAGGCGCTACAAGGGCGGACGGAGAGGGAGATTGTTAAATAAATCTATAGCGCACCGGCCAAGGCCGGGAAAGGATCAGATTATGGAAAATATCATCAGGAACATTAAAGACGGGCAGGGAATAAAAGAAAAAGGCTTTGAGCTGGCACGTAAAATCGCAGATGGACATACCGAAAGAACGGGCTACCGCTGCGAAGTACGACGAATCCTGGATTATGCCGACATTTTTGACGGCCACAGGCGCGAGCACTACTCGTTCGACGTAATAGAAGTCGAGTGAAAAAGGAGTGAAAACAGGGAAGGGGTTGTCATATCGCAACCTCTTCCCAAAACTTAAATATACGTTACCTCCCAGGCCCCCTTAATTTTCTTCGTGTATGCGTACTTAAAATACGGGTATCTCTCTTTGCACGCTTTGACTTTTATCCACCAAGCCTCCCGCTTTTGCCCTTTGACGTCGTGAAATTCAAAGTGGCCAGAGTAGGCGATAAAAAAATCCGGATAGTGAAACGTATTGCCCGCAATCCTTAAGCCTACATTTTCATAATCCCAGGATAGAATTTCCCTTAAATGTTTCAACTGCTCTAAATAACTTGCATATTCCCGCTCCCAGTCATTTCTATACCGGTCGCCCACGTCCAGGGGTCCAGGAAGGGCCGGTACAGGCTGCTCTTCTTCAACAACCCATCCCTGGCCTGCTCGTTTTAAGTGGGCCTGGAGCTCGAGTTCTGTCATTCTCGGCGCTTGCATTTTAATACGCGCCCCCCTCCCCTCCTTCCCCAACTGAGGCTGAGTAGAGTTTGGTTTGGTCTCGGGGTTGGTCTGACTTTACAGCCTTGCAGAAAGCGGCCTCTACTAATTCCGGGATTTTGGCGCATAGCACATGCTCTGATATATTTCCATCGTCCGCGATATAGGCTTGATCCCCTATGGCTTCGCCACATCTCACAAGCAACCCACGGTAATAATCAGCATTCCGTTGGTTTTGTGCTGCTGTGTCCATCCAATTAGCTATTCGTTTCGCAATAGCCTCAGCTAAAGGCGGGTCCATTACTCTACCCTCGATTTCAGGATCACACCAACATTGAGCAGCCTGTTCTAATGCCTCATCCATCCAAGTTGACGGCATTTCAAATCTCCTTTCCCTTTAAAAGGTTTCAAAGTCTCTCTAACCCACCTAACAGCCACGTGGCTGCATTTTCTATCTGTACGCTATAGTTGCTATACGTTGATACCATAAAACCTCGCCACGTTGCTGAAATTGCGCCATAGGGCAATCACAGAGAAGATGAAGCATATCACATGCCCATCCCTGCGGATAATGTTGCAGTTATCTCTACAATCCTGGCGTTAATCTGCTCACTAGTCATACCCGTGTAACACCGCCTACACTCCCAGGGATCGCCCGGTTTGTCCCTTCCGCATTGGGTAGGGCCTGCACCACAAAGCTGGCAATTGGTCCCGTTTGATAGTTCAAAACCCCGCTGACTGTCCATCTGTTTGTCACCATGAACGAGCCGTAATTGATGCAGCACGTCTTTAACTTTTGGGAAATACTGACAATCGTCCAGGCACCTGTACCCGGCTTGCTTGATATCTTCCAGGGTGTACCTGGCCAAAGCGTGATCATACGCCCCGACCAATTCCTGTGTGATCTGCTTTTTCGCAATTGCCTGCGAAAACAAATTGAGCATTTCCCTGATTGCATCCAATCTTATTCCCATGGGTTGGCCTCCTATTTTTAAATCCAATTCCCGTTTGCATCTTTTTCATCGTCTGTGAGGAAAAACTTGAACTTTTGGGTTTCTTCAGGCATTTTCATGACCAGTTGATCATATTGTTTCCTGAGTTTCACAGTTGAAAGAATATTGTTTTGCCAGAAATCATCTTCCTGGCACCAGGTTATGACCTCTGAAATTTGATCCGGGTCCCGCTTGTCAATACGGATCATCTTATCAATTTCTTTAGCCCAGGTTTGCAGGTTTGGTGCTTTGTAGTTTTCATTCCGTTTTTTTATCTGATTGAACAATTTTTGGGATAGTCGAAATTCGATAGAATTCTCGACAAAAGAGACTTTATTTTCTTTCTTCTTTTCATTCTTTTCATTCTTTTCATTCTTGTTTAGGTTTTTCTGTGGTCTTGTCTGTGGTTTTTCTGTGGTCTTGTCTGTGGTATCGTTTTGTTGATATTCCTCGTAATTAACTATAGTAACTATTGATAATAACTTGCTTTTCTGTTGCGTAATCTGTTGTCTTGTTTCGAGCCATGTAAAGAAGCGCCGCAACTTGTCCCGCGACCAACCCCATTTTTCAGAAATTGTCCTTTCGGCCCTGGCAATTTGACCTCTTTTAACTCGTATCTCATTCCCTCGAATGAAGATCGTTTTGTCTTTATGGTTTGCCATCAAAAGCATATCAACCCAAGCTTGCCCACGGGTGAATTTTTCGCCTACCCATATTTCCGAATCCTGTAATCGTCGATATAATTTGATCCATCCCTGTTCCACAACCAAAATCCCTAAAAACACAAATAGCCCCAGGATGTGGTGATGCAGCACCGACCAGACCGGGGAGGCCTGGCTATCCTGGAGCTATTTTTATTTTCAAAGTTTTTGATTAAGAACTCTGCATAGTCCATAGGCACATCAAATCACAACCCGGCTTGCAAGTCAAGGGAAAAGCAGTCTACCATGACACTTCCCGGGTAAGAATTAAGCTGTGCGAATTTTGCCACATGCCATACACATTGGGCCATTAAATGAAGTGACAAACCCGACATTAGCGGGGTTACATTTACATCTAACATCCGCTTCAACGTCTTCTTGGGAGGCCGGGGAGGTGATGCCATACAAAACCCCGGCTTCCCAGGCATTCCGCATAAAAAACCTTGCAGGATGTGCGTCACCATAATTTTCGTCAATCCATTCTTCAAAAGCTTGCATGTACTCTTTTTTCATAGTAGCCTCATAACGCCTTAATCACCGGCGCGGCTTTTCTTGTCCGGTAGGTTTATTTGTTTCGGTGCTGAAAAAATAGAAACACCAACATCCCAACAATGCCAATACCCCAACACCATCCATACTGGCATAACGCTTGGGCTTCCGTGAGATGTGAATTGATAAAAAATTGATGGACGCGGATACTGATGAGAATAACAATACTAAAAATGCCGGGTGTAAAATAAAGGTATTTCATTTAAATCTTAAAGCCCTCCCCATATATCCTTTACCTTGACCATACCACCAGACCATTCCACGATCCGGGTGATCAATTTTTTCCCAGGAAATATGCGTTCGGCTATCAATTCGTACAGATAACCCCTCGAAATCTTTAATTCTATAGCCGCGTCGGGAACCGAAATCCCTGCCTCTTTTATGTAGTCTTTTAGTTTCATGCCTGTGATTCTATTTGATGAATCAGGGAAAGTCAAGATAATTCTGAAAGTGTCATGACCTTTGTCATTTTTTTCTTGACAAACCCTTTCGACTATGAAATCATGCTTTCAACCTAACCCACACGCAAACCAATGCGGCACTGCCCACGGTGGCGGCCCGGTAAGTCGGTGGGAATCGGGAACTAAAAAAAAGGAGGGGAATTATGAAAATCCAGAAAATTGAAAGTCAACACAGAAGGGATTTTAGAGCTATTTATGAGTGTGAGCATTGCGGGCATACCGAGCAAGGATTTGGGTATGACGATGACAATTTCCATCAAAATGTAATCCCAAAAATGAAATGTCCCGAATGTGGCGAGATCGCGCCTGAAAACTACCAGCCACTTGGCACAAAATATCCAGCCCATATGGTTATTTAAGTAGGGAGGGCATACAGCATGGAAACCATAATGAAGATAATCACCGATAATTGGGTATGGTTGGGGCCTGTGCTGGTGGCAGTCTTGGCTGGCTGTCTGGTTTGGGTGATCATGGATCTATTTTTTGGAGGGTAATTATGGCAGCTACAAAATTCCGATGCCCAGATAACGAAACAATAGAGATCAACAGGTGCCTGGAGGTTGGGGGCTGTCGCATGCCAGAACGATGTGCCACAGTCCCATATTTACGTCTCATAGGCTTTGACAGGGAGTGGAAGGGGGTAAGCCCGTCTTCAGCGGGAAACGGCCCCAGGTTGCTCTATTTGAAAGCCACAAGGGATTATACGATCGACCCACAAGATCGGGTATGGGCCGCTTTTGGGACTTCCACACATGAAAAGTTGTCAATCCATGCTTATACGCACAATGTCCTGGCAGAAGAAAAGCTCTCTGATGATAAAATGGCCGGGATTGCCGATTGCCTTGAAATTGATGAAAGTATGTTGAGTTGCTTTATATTGACTGATTATAAGTCATGGGGTAGTTACAAAGTCGCTAAAGCATTGGGCCTTTCTGTTGAAAAAAAAGACGTCCCTATTTTAGGTGAAAATGGTGATCCAATCTTATTGAAGTCAGGCCCGAATAAGGGGAAACCAAAAACGAAGCAAGAATCCAAGTTTGTCTATGGAAAGCCGGACCTGAAGGCAGAGGAGTTACAACTGAATCGCTACCGGATCTTTTTCAACAATTACGGCTTTAAGATCAACAAGATACAAATTCAGGTTATTGGCCGGGACGGAGGCACGTACATTGCCAAAAGCCGGGGTATTGATAGAAATTTGTATATTATCCCTGTCAAAAAATTACCGGATGATGAAGTTTTGGCGTTTTACGATACACTTTCCGGGGAAGTTGACGAAGCTTTTAAAGCCGGATATGTCAGAAAATGCAATGAGTGGGAAGGTTGGGAAGGCCGACGATGTGAAGGGTTTTGTGAGGTGTCTGAACATTGCGCTCTTATGGGTAAATAACTCTTTTCAAACTTATTATAGGAGGGAAGCATGGGACTAATGGCAAAGGATAGGGGAGACGGACAAACTTTTGATCCGATTCCTGAAAAAATACACCATGGTATCTGTGTCGCTGTATTAGACATGGGAACCCAATATAATGAGACGTGGGATAAGCATATTCATCAAGTCCTCATAACATGGGAATTGCCGGATGAACGCATCATGATTCAGAGAGACGGCGGAGAGATAGAAGATAAACCCAGATGGATATCCAAGTTTTTCACCCTCTCCCTCCATGAAAAAGCCAATTTGCGAAAGGTGCTTGAATCATGGCGTGGCAAAAGCTTCACGAAAACGGAGTTGGAAGGATTTGACCTGAAAAACCTTTTGACTGTCAACTGCATGCTTCAGGTTATCCATGCCCACAAGGATAATAAGACTTATGCTAATGTCAACGCAGTTATGCCCCTGATGGGATACGAAAAGAAAGAAGCTGAAAACCCGTATTTATATTTCAGCTTTGAGGAGGGGTTTGACCTCCCAGAAGGCGTCCCGGATTGGATTACTGAAATCATCCAGCAGTCGGAAGAATGGGATTTACACGTTAATCCACGGCCACAAGGTGATGTTGATAGGGAAGGTGACTCTGATTACGTCCCACCACCTATAGATGACGATATCCCGTTCTAAATGAAAACACATCTAACAAAAGCAATGTCAGGATTATTACCCGCCGATCCATCAACTGAGGAGTGGTATCGTAAACTCAAAATCGGAGACATTGTTGATGGTGTCCACACAAAAGCCCGGAATCCGCAATTCCACCGAAAATACTTTGCTTTGCTAAATGTGGGGTTCGATAATTGGTCGCCTGGTGCAATTGATTCAAAATACGGGACACCTGCGAAAAACTTCGAACGGTTCCGGAAAGACGTGGCGATTTTATGTGGCTATTATGATATCGTTATCCGGTTAGATGACACAACAAGACCGGAAGCGCAGAGCATAAGCTTTGCTAATATGGAGGAAACAAACTTCGAAGATTTGTATTCGAAAACCATAGATATTTTCCTGAAACACATTTATGGCGAAAACATGACAGCCAAAGAGATTGACCGGATTGTCGATGAATATTTGAGGTTTACATGAACCCCGTCCCGAAACACAAACCCCGCAGATTAAAAGGGAAAGCCCTTGAAGAGCTGCATGAGGCGGTTTACGTGAGGGACGGTGGGAGATGTAAAAAGTGCGGTGCGCCGATAGAGCCCGGAACTCCGGCTCACCACAAGATCCATAAGTCGCAAGGCGGCGAGGATACTATGCAAAATATGGAAATGAGATGCCTGGACTGCCACGGGGAGGAGCATAGTTGATGGAAATAAATTGGCAATACATACAGAACAGCCCAACCAGGTGCATGGCTTTATGTGCAAACGATGGCGAAAAGATATTTAAGATTTTCGCTAAAATTCACAGACTTGACACTGGCGCTTGGGCATACAGTTGTAGTTCTGAGGTGTGGGCGGGGCCGGGCTTCTATTTAGGAACTGAGCCAAACCGGGAAAATGCTATGAAAACTGTAGAAAATGGGGTTGATAACCAGGTAATTAATAAACGGAAGCTAAATATGAGGTGAATCATGATTGAATTTGAATGGTATAAACATATCCGTGGGAACAGGGTACATTTGTTGCCGACACTAATTTATTTTCCAGGTGACCAACACAATTTTGCAATAGATTTCAGGTGGTTCATGTTTGGGTTTACGCTTTGGCTTCACCTAAGAGGGCATAGCTGATGAAAAACCGGAATTTTGATTTTTTTGCAGGGAAAGAAAATCCTACGGATACTGATTACGCAGATTTTGCGGCACACGCAGAATTGATGCAGGATAGAGATCTTAGAGATATAGAAGACGTTTGCAAGCCACGAGATAACAAACCAGACAAGGGAGGGACTACGATGAACGCACAAGAGGCAGAGAAAAGGCTACAGGCAATCATACCAGAGGACATGGCATTCCGTATGGATGTCAATAGGTGGTTCTATACATCAGGAGGTAAGAGACCTGGGGGTATCGAGACGACGTGCAGTGTCTGGCTCCCTTACCCTACAGGCGATAATATCACAGATAGCACCTGGCAACTGGTAGTCGATCGAGTCCAGGCAAAACTCCAAGGGCCTGAAACCACGGAGATCCCGGATCTGGAGTTCGGGGGTAAAGGAGGTGCTAACTGTGAAAATATTTGAGGCATTAGGCACTAGGCAATTGCTTTATAAAATCACTGTAACAGCTAAAACAAAAGCTGAAGCAATCAAAAAAATAAGGGACGGCCATGTGGATACCGCAATCGAGCAGCGATATAAAAAACCAGGGTTTGAGTTGTCTGGCGGAGGGAATGCAGGGATCACAGAGATCCCGAATCTGAGAATTTGGGGGTGAAGAGGAGGTGTAAGCATGGAAGAGACGACAAGCGTAAAAATGACGATAACGATCCCCGGCTGGCTTCATATTAAGCTTATGCGGGCGATGGAGAATGAGGGCATGGACAAACCTGCAACCTATGTTCGGGCGCTGGTAACCAGGGCGCTGAAGGATGGAGAATAAAGATGAAACAATGGAAAATGATATTGTTCAGTATTTGTCTGGCGGCTTTACCAGCGCATGTATACGCAGGGGAGCCAAGAGAGACGTCCAGGACGCCTTTATCTATCCAAGATATTTTTCCACCTGACCCGGAAGTGATACTCCCTCCATTTTTGGCACCAAAACCGGTTGACCCTGAAGTTTGTTACAATAAATTACAGGAATTGGTCAACTCTTTGTGGTACGTCACTTACACCACACCTCCAATTCAACAAAGTAAATATTTGTATTTTACAGATTGGATTATCCCGATTAGTGGGAATGAGTATTGGGGCGATCATTGGATGCTGATCGGGATTGACAGCGACCAGAATATTACCGGGACGGTTTACCGCGGAGAAAGTTTTGAGGGCGGATATTTAACTGTAGACGCCTCGTATAATGTGGGATCGTATTCATACGATATTGATAACGCTGTCCTTTCGGGGCTGTTCGCAATGGATCGGGCCTTTTCTGATTCCTATGATTTATATGGATGGAAGATTTATTGATTGGAGGGTGAAATGGAAATTACGGTTGATTATTCAAAGACTATTACAGGAAGAAAACCTTTGGAAATGGATAGATTCACAAGTGTTCCAAGTTGGATTTTTTGGTTCAATCGTTGCGATTATTGCAGGCAACCAATACCCATCGGGCATACCGATGCCTGTATTGTTGGTATTGCACAAGGGCGAACGTGGGTTTTTCATGAAGAATGCTGGGATAACAATGCAAGATAAATTTATCGAGAAACCCTGCCCCTGGTGTTTAGCTGAGGGCATCGAGGCAATATCTGACGGCATCTGTGCCCGGCATGCCAAGTCGCAGGCAGCGTTGATAGCGGCCTGGATTTGCAGGGACAGTGTCGAGCAAAAGTCGTGTTGAACGACCGAGAACGTGCCCGGGAAAGGCACATTGAAGAGGTGAGGAGGGACAAAAAAATGGCGAAATGTTTAACATGCAAATATGAACCGGATTGGGAAAAGCCAACCGGCAGGGCTCCCTACCGAACCCGACGCGGGCAATGTAAATACAAAGTCGAGTGGCCCCTGATACCGTATACATATTATGTTGGGAGGATGCCCCTGCTTAGATACTCTGGCGATTCGGGTTTGCCGACAGCGTGCCCCACTTGGGCACCAAAGGTTTAGCAAATGACCTCACAACAAATCCTATCAATCGTCCTCGCTGGCCTGTTAGCCGTCTGTGCCGGCCTATTAATCGGCCAAGGGGAAGATGCCCAATTGACAATAACCGCTGTCCAGGAGCAGGTCACAGCACTGGAGGCGAAAGTCGCTCAGACCAGGACGCCCAGGATTGAGGTTGAGAATGCTTCGATCTGGACGACTCAGGGGGAGCTTGTGGTGGTGAAGGAAGGGGAGTGAGATGTTCGTAATAACTAATCTTGAAAACAAAATGGAAGTCCCAATCTCTTCGCGCCTTTTTAAACGTCAACAATGTGGGTTTTCTGGTTCTCACAAATGGGTCAATTGTAGGATGCGAGAGATCCTGCCTTTGATATATTGGAACGAAGATAAGAGATTGAAAGCCCCGAAGTTCTCGCTTCAATATGCAGGTGGCGAAACTGGTAAACGCAAGGAACCCAATAACTGCCCGGAGGCCACGGGTTAGACATGCATGGTGGGAATACCGCTGAGTCGAGCGCAAAACTCCGTAATATATCCATGGTGGGCCTCAGCTTGCAGGTTCAAGTCCTGCCCTGCATAACAAAAATTTAGAAGGATCGTTGAGAGGAGAATAAGCATGTTTAATAAAGAGCAAAGAGAGCATATGCGTGATTTAGCGTCAATTCCACGCGAAAAACGGTGTGAGTGTGGCTGGTACCTTAAGGGTGACTGCCAGAGATGTAGTGATGCGCGTAAGGTGGCTCACAAACAAATGAACCAGGCGGAATCCAAAGATGATCAGTAAACAAGGCGAACCGTGCTGGTTATAAAGAAAGATGCCCGACATGCAACAGACCTAAGGATCATTGAGAGGAGGATACCATGACAACTGAGGAGATAATTCAAGAAATAAGGGCGAACTTCAGAGAGCAAATTCAAGCAGCGGAGCCGGAGTGGAACAAGAGAGCAATATTGATTCGGTTTGAGCTTGCGATCCTGAAAGTACAAACAGCGATATTGGAGGAGGAATCTCGTGGGTAAAGATACGGCCCCCATAAGTTATGCCAGTTTTAATGGAATGTGTTGGCCTGTGCCAGACGAGCGGTGCGCCGATCTTTCATGGCGGTTAAGATATGTAATTAAAGAACTTCCCAAGAAAGACCGATTATTCGCTGCTGATGTGTTAGCCGCATATGAGGAATTAATAAAATGTTCTGATCAGAAAAGAGAAGATGTGGTATCTGGTATAAGGGTATATCTCGCTACCTGAGCAGATCCTTAGCCCGAACCCCGAACACAGGCGCAAATACCTCTGCGCCCCTGACCGTCTGGTTTCTGATGTGGTATGATGTCAAGCTCTTGGACATACCGACCTGGACGCCAAGCCATGTCTGATTCTGGCCCATATCTGAGAGAATACGGAGGAGTTTCTTTGTGTCTAACTTTAATTTATCCATGGAAGGGACGGTAGCACAGGCGGGAATAAAAGTCAAATTATTTCTTGTCTGTCAAAAAAAGACTTGACATAGGGACCGGGACGTGATAGTCTGTTTTTCAACATTGAGAAAAATCAGGGAGGAAGTTGATGTTTGATCATGAAGGATATACGTACTATTTACGACAAAAAATTAGGCTTGAAAACCGGCTATCTGAGATCGGTGATTACCGGGGAAGCGTAGAGATTGAATCGCAAATGCAATTTATTGAGGACAGGCTTGTAGCTCGTATCAAACAAGCCCACTATCGCTCTATGCAAGAAATGGATGGTTTGCGCTTGGTTTTAATTGAAAGCACTAAACCAGAACCTGAAATGGAAGCCGGGACGTAGGAACCTGGACATGGTAGGTTGTTTCATGCTCGTGGCGGAATAGGTAGACGCTATTGGCAGTTAAGGGAGGGCAGCTTGATGAGGGTGGATAAAAAGAATCAACGTAAACACGCCGGGCCACCACTGCCCATAAATAACGCATTAATAATAAAACTGCATGTCCCCGTAAAGGGTGGTTGATAAGCGTTAATAATCCTATGTTGGGTGCAAATCCCAACCGAGCATAACAAAAGCAGGTGAAGTATGGATAAAATAAAACCAGTGCGCTTGCAACGTAAGCGAGTAAAAGGCTTTAAACTTAAGCGCCCCGGACAGTTTTGTTTCTGATATGGTACGATGTAAGACTTTTGGACATATCAGGGTGAGCTTATAATCGTGGAGGGAAGGCAACTAACCGCATAACTGCTTGTTATCTTTCAAAACAGAGGAATAGAAATGGATTTACCACTTAGAGAAGAATATTGCACATATAAAACCAATCATAACAACGAGAGAGTTCCAGATGAAATAGATTGGTTTGAATATGCGATAGCATTAGAAAGATATATCAAAGAGTTAATAGAAATAATGCAGGTAGATAACTAAAAGATTCACTTGACTGAAAAGAGCATGTAATACAACATTTAGACGTGATCCAAACCTGAACGCCCGCCTGACTCGTCAGAGACCAGGTAAAAGAGTAGGCCGAAGGGTAGGGTGATATTTTTTACTAACCTTTTAATATAGGAGGGAAGCTGTGAGTCGGAAAATGGGGAATGTGGCGGATAATTTGTTCCAGCG
>Ga0209345_10005359_pt1 | contig 11934 bp, 14 predicted proteins | sample Cruoilmetagenom7_FD_187294 | JGI IMG/M metagenome (GOLD analysis project Ga0209345, IMG submission 187294) | Oil polluted marine microbial communities from Coal Oil Point, Santa Barbara, California, USA - Sample 7 (SPAdes) (version 2) | ecosystem: Environmental > Aquatic > Marine > Oil seeps ...
AAAAATTATAAAAGAAAAAGTTTTAAAAATCTAATTCTTTAGTTTCCAAAAAACCAAGGGTCTACCTCTCATTCCATTATTCCTTGAAAATTTTTCGATAAACTTCCTTTTTTGCAATTTAAGCAAGTTATCATAAATAGTAGTTCTTGGAGTCTTTAACTCTTTAACTAAAGCTTTGCGTGTATATGGTCCACCATTTTCTAATGTTTTTATCAAATTATATTGAATTGGCGTTAAATATTCTTTAGATCTAAAATATATTTCTGTTTTATTAGCCATAATCTATTCCTCCAATAATTTGTTTTTTAACATTGATATCAACCTTCAATTCGACAATTTATCGACATTTTAACCTAAATACCAATGCCTTGTTCTATGATATATTATAGTATCGAGTTTTATATAAAGATGCTTATTTATGCCTTATTATCATCAATTAACATAAATTTAAAAACGACAAAAATAATGTTATAATTGTAAATTAAAATCTTTTAATTACTAAAATGACTGAAACAACGAGAACAACGGTTACTTTAAGCAAAATTAGCATGAACCAAGTAAAAGAATTAGTTGGTGTTTTTGGAAGTACTCCTGCTTCAGTAATCAGCAGGATTGTAGAACATTTTTTTGACTATGGTAAATTTGATGATGTTATAGAAAAAATGAAAGCAAAGAAAAGAGAGCTATTTCCTCCTGACGATATTACCATTAATAATAAAATTAAAAATTTATTTAAAGGAGTAAATAAAATACCCTTTGAAGATTTTGTTGATTTTTTACAAGTAGATAGAAAATATGTATTAGAATCTATTCATATTTGGACAGAAAGATACAATATTAAAATTATTGAAAATTTAGTTATAAAAAATTCTGATTGAAATTTTCATATTTCCTTATTATTTTATTAGCTTTAAATTTGATCTAATTGAATGTAGTTATAAGACTTTAATTTATGTAATAATAACACCAAATTCTTCCAAAAAGTTACTAGATAGTTCTAATGGCCATTCTAATAAAGAAGTCATAACTCCAACTATAACAAAAAAAATAAATAAAGCTAATCCAATTAATAAAACATATTCTAGAAGATTTCCACCATATTCGTCTGAAAAGAAATCCTTTAATTTGTTTTTTAAGGTTCTATGAAATTTTTTAATGAAAACTCTTTTTTTCATGGTTTAAAACAAATTATTTTTATAAAAGAATGACAAAATATGTTTTTAAACTAAACTAATAATTGATCGGTGCCAGCTTACCCATTAATAATTCCTAATATTTGATTAAGTTCCTCTTCTTTAGCTTGTTTTTTTGGGATAAATAATTTAAATTTTTCATCTTCATTAGTTCTAGGAATTATATGAACATGAAAATGGTTAACCACTTGACCAGCTGCCCTAAAATTATTTTGGAGAATATTATAACCATCAATTTTTAATTTTTTATGGATTAAAATAGATACTCTTTTAACTATTTCAAATAATTCTGACAATTCATTATTAGGAATTTCTTCTAAATTTTTATAGTGGTTTTTAGGAATAACAATTGTGTGGCCTTTTGAAACTGGAAAAATATCTAAAAAAGCTAAATTCTTATCATTTTCAAATAAAATTTTAGAGGGAATGCTTTTCTCAATAATTTTACAAAAAATGCATTTATCATCTTTTATCATTACTTTCACTCTGTATTTTTCATCCACATAAATAATTTTTTGTATTAATTTTTAAAAAACCTACACAGAGTTTTAATTTTTGTAGTTTTTTAGAATCTCAATTAATACATTAAAAGTTGATGATTAATATGTTTTTTGATGAGATCAAATCCTTATTTGAAAAAAATTTATCTCCGAGAATATATAGGATAAATTCCGAAAATTACGGGTTGCATTACGGTCAAGTTAGTAAAAAAAAAAATATTAAGAGGATAATGTTATCAGTTGATTTAAGTTTAGAATCAATTCACTATGCAATCAAAAATAAAATCAATCTAATCATTTCCCTTTATGGTCTTACTAATGAACCAATTACTAATTTTAACCAAATATTAATAAAAAAATTAACTTTGCTTTCTAAATATCCAACATTAGTATTTGTACTAAATTCATCTTTTATTGCTGCAGAAGGTGGAATTTCGGAAACTATTATGGAATCTTTGTATTTAAAATTGGATAACCCTTTTAATATCGAGAATGATAAAGGCGAGATCGTTCCTATCGGGAGAATTTGTTTACCAAACTTATACACAAATACCAAAAAGGCATTAAACTTAGATAATTTATTGAATAGAATCAAATCAAATTTACAAATAGAAAAAATTTCATTTGTAGGCGAATTAAGCGCAAAAATTAATAAAATTTGTATTGTAGGAGGAGAAATAACTGATTTAAGTTACTTAAGAAAAGCAATGAAACATGGATGTGATTGCTATCTTTCAGGAGATATGAATCATAATTTTGCAGATTACGCGAGAGAATCAGGTTTAAACTTAATTCAAATACCTCTTTACAATTGTGAAACGATAGCATTGAGAAAATTGCATAATTTTCTAAGTTTAGAATTTCCACACGACGAGTTATACTTTTATGATGCCAAAAATCCTGTTAAAATTCATAACTAAACAGGATTTTTAATTTTAATTTTAAAATCAAGGTTGAAATAATACCAATAATAGTGAAAAGAATCCATTAGAAATTAATAAATAAATTAAATTTAAATGGTTTAAATTTTACCTTCTTTTTAGTTTTAATATAAAATAGAATAATTTAAAGAGATGAAGAATATTGGTGTTACTTGAATATAACGGAAGAAGTCCTAATATCAGTAGCAATAGTTATGTATCTCCTCTTGCTACTTTAATAGGTGATGTCACTGTAAATGATAATGCTATTATATGGCCTGGCTCTATTATACGTGCTGAAAACTCTAAAATTAACATTGGAGAGTACACTACCGTATTTAATGGTGTTATGATGTTTACAAGATCACTCAAAAGCTCAATTCATATAGGGCGATATTGCATTATTGAGTCGGGAGTTACCATTTTAGGGTGTTTTATGGAAGATTATGTTCAAATTATGGAAGGTACTCTTATTTACGAAGAAAGTTCAATTGGTGAAGGTTCAATAATTATCAATAAAAGCCAAATTCCACCAGGTTTAACAATTCCTGCTAGATCTGTATTACGTGGAATTCCTGTTGAGCCAATACGAGAACAATCGCGTAATGAAGTTCTAAAACAAAAAGATAAGGCAGAACATTATTCTCAACTATTTATTAAGATCAAAGAACAGCTTCCTAATGCTCAAAGCTATTTATTAACCCTTCCAGATTTTATTAAACTCCTTATGAAAAAAGAATTATAAAAGAAAAAAATTATATTTTAATGTGTAATATATTTATCAATTCTTTATACCTAGAACGAAGAGTTACTTCTGTGACTCCTACAACTTTAGCAATTTCTTTTTGAGAAATCCTTTTGTCTTTCTTTTTGCATACTAAATATAATGCTCCTGCGCACAAACCTTTTGGATCTTTGCCACTTGTCGAATATTTTGAAATAAAAGACTGTAGAATTTTTATAGCAGTTTTTTCAGTTTCGGCGTCTAATCCCAATTCAGCAATATACCTTGGTATAAGAGAAACTGGATCAGTAGAAGGCACTTTCAAATTTAATTCTCTTATTAATGTTCTGTAACATCTTCTTACATTTTTTGCATTAATAGAAGTTTCATCTAATATTTCTTGAAGAGTTCTTGGAATTCTTCTTTCTCTACAAGCGAAATATAAGCAAGCGGCAACCATTCCATTTATAGATCTACCACGTAATAATTTTCTCTTAAATGCTTCAATATATAACCTAATAGCGGCTTTTTTTACATGAATGGGTAAATTTAAATTACTTCCAATTCTTTTTAACTCGGTTGTGGCGATTAGCATATTCCTTTTATCCCATGTCATTCGAGAATTCCATTTTGCAGCTCTTTTTAAATCAGGATTTGTTATATTCTTTTTATCAATAATAGTACTTAAACCCATATCAGGCAACAAAATAGAGATTGGAGATCCCATCCTTTCCCTTCTTTCTTTTTCTTGTTTTGTAAAAGCTCTTTTACCGCTATGAGCTGTATCCAAAATTCTTTCGCTTATAACTAACCCACATTGACGACATACGATTTCTCCCTTTTCTTGAATTGAAATTGTCTTTCCTTCACATTCTGGACATAAATTTGATAAATTTCTAACTTCAGATTTTATTTCCATATTGAAAACCTCTTTTTAAAAAAATAATTCTCAAACTAAATATTAAAACTACTAAATTCCCGTGTAAACTAACTGAAAAATGCATTATTTGAAAATCTAAATTTCTTGTGACTGAAAATCGATTTCTTCCTTGAATGCAAATTAATTATATCCACCTTAGATATATAAATCTTTCGATTAAAATTATATGCTGTCTATTATATCCTACAGCATTAATGGCATAAATGTTGTAAATCCACAAATTATTACACCTAAAACAGATATCACTAAATTTATCACAGTTTTTCTAGGATTCCTACTTTTATATATAAAATACCAAATAGAAAGAATTAGATGGAACGTGGAGAAAAAAGAGGGTATAGCAACAATATAATAAAATGTTTTTTCATATGGATAAATTGTTGAATGAAAATCAGTTATTCTATTCGTGATGTAAGGATCTATATCGATCAGAGGTATAAGATTAAAAATAAGCCTATCAGGAGAGTGGTTCAAGAGCCTATATTAAAAAATATATAAGGTAATTAAAGAGTATTCCGCAAGCTAGAATAATGTAAGCGCACCCTGTAATTAATCTTAGTTTTGTGAGTAAACTTTTCTCATCTTTCTTATTCTCTGAAGGTATCAATCTTGATTTGAAATAAAATCCTCTTAACTTTAACAAAGTTAAAATTCCACACATCAGTAAGATCAGAAAAAAATAAATTTAATCGATTTAAAATATATTATTGCGTATTTATTAAATTCTATACACCACGCTTCTAAAACATTCAAATTTAAAAAAATTAAATTCGTTTTCTTGGTGCTATATTCCAATTGTAGGGTTGATTTATAGGATTTTTTCACACTCTTGATTTATTTCTTTCATTGTAGTAACAAAGTTTTGCCACCAGTCTTGACCTTGTTGGGCAACAAGCATAGAGTCTATTTTTCTTGAATCTAGACATCTAATTTCCTCTTTTTGAACTTTGACTTTTTCTTTCCATATTTGACTAAATATGTTTTGCAAGTTTATCCTCACTCTCTTAATTAGTTCTTCATAAGTGACAGAAACATCTTCTTTTTTCTGAAGCTTCTGAAGCTGATCAAATTTAATTTTTTCTTTAGCTCTATTTAAATCGCCACAGTTTATCGTTATCGAAAAAGGCTCTGTTTTTCCATATTTACAAAACTTTTGGATTTCACATGATGAACAATAACTTTCAAAACTTATTAGATAATCCTCTAACCCAATAATTGAATAGTTTAAAATGTTAGGCATTAAATTCACTTTTTAAGATTATTATAAAAAAGTATGCTCTTTATTCTATTAAAATTTGAGGCTTTAGAAGCCAAGTTTTTTTTAAATACTTTTTTTTAAATACTTGATTTTATCAGATTAAATATGCATTTCTTTTCACGAGTTTTTTGAAAGATATATAAAGGCAAAATCTCATAAAAGAGTTTTAAGTTATTTATAAAGACAAAATCGTTTGAATAGATAGTATATAAATTTATAAACTTTAAGAGTCATATATCTAAAGAGAAAAGAAAAAAATTAATATCACGGTTTTTAAAACAGTTATTCTAATAAAGAATTAATAAAATTAAGACTCAAAAAAAAATGATTTTTATTTCATCGCTTAGTTATTTATCACGATGTATATAACTTTAAAGATAAAAATTTAATCAAAAATGAGGTAATAGAAAAATAATAAAATGCATGGGATTATATGAAAGAAGAAAATAAAAAAAGGAATGATAACTCTCAACAAAGAGATTATATTAGTGGTGAAGGTTATTGTGGATTACATCATTCCAAAGGTCGCTATTCATATTATTGTGAAGTGAACGATTCAAATTTATTTCATTCTAACAATATAAATTTGGGTTCACACCCTAGTGGTTCAAATCTCAGTAAAATTGAAAAACAAAGAATTAGAAATTATGTAATAGATTTATTGGGAAATGACCCTAAAAATTGTTATAAAGACATTATAAATGATGACAAATTTGGATCTTTACGATTGATTTCAGATTGCTTAAGAATTTCAAGACCAACACTTAGAAGGTACATTTCAACTTGGTTGGAAATATTATATGGAAAAAAAGCAGTAGATGATATTATTAAATTATTTTGGCAAGAGAAATCTGCCAGACAAAAGGAAAAAATAAAATTTTATGAAATAATTGAAAAATATATTAGGCTATTTCCTGAAAGAACCTCTTTGATTCCAACAAGGAATAATTTATTAGTTAGTGAATTACGAGGAATACTGAGTAAAAATACTTTTAAACCGTGGGTAATAGATTACCTTGTTCAAAATAAACTTTGTAGTATAGATAAATCACATGCAATTTATGATGTAATATGGGGGAAGCAGTGCGCTAAACGAAGGAAAATTGAATATGAGGATATTGAAGATTTCGTTCATCAACGAAGTTATGGAAAGGCGCATGTTCTAACTCCGAAAGTAATTTTTGAATCAATGTTCGAATATCCTACTGATAGATATATAAACATATCATGCGGAGAAGGGCACAAGTTTCCGATTCGGGTGAGAAAATTAATATACGATTATAATTGGTGCCCACATTGCAATGAGCGTTTTTGTGAAAGGATAATGAGGAATTATTTAAGGCAGTTTTTCAATAAAGATTTTGAAGCTCAAGTCAGCCTAGAACAGGCTTGTGGAATTGATAGAGAAAAAGTTATTGTTCGAACAATAGAAATAGAAGGAGTTAAATATGTTACTCGTGTTTTTGTTGGCCAATTACGATATGATCATTTTTGTCCTAATGTTTGTGTTGCAGGAAATAATGGAGTCAATTACACATTTGTTGTTGCTGGAGAATATGATGGTTTTTATCATGATGAGAGAGATCTGAGAAAAAATCCCTTTATTAATAGTATGGGTGATTTTGCATCAATAAAAGCAAGAGATTCTATTAAAAACGAGACCTCCTATGAAGAAAAGGTAATTTTAATACGATTAAAAGAAAAAAACGGTTTTAATCGAAGAAAATTAATAAATAACCAAAAAGAAGTAATACAAGAAATTATTCAACAATTTAATAAGCAAGTTAAAGAAATATTTGGTATTAATGATGTTCGAATGAAATATGATACTTATATTAGATTTGATCCTTTAGGAGAAGAAGAACCTCATCGAATCAAGGCTTCTTTAGATGCCTTCTTGTAAATAAAAAGAATTTATATATATCAAATAGTCAAAATTTTTTAGTAATATATTATTTAAATTATTCAACAAATTGTACTTTGTTAATACTATTTCAGCTTTTAAAAAATAAAGATTTATATAATTTACTAATATATTTGAAAGGGAGAGCAGCTTGGGAGAGTGGATTCTTATAATCGAAGCATCTCTTCAGTGGCTTAGCCTGGTATAGCGCACGGCTGATAACCGTGAGGTCGGGGGTTCGAAGCCCCCCTTTCCCATTTAAACCTATCATTAATTATTCCGATTTTTATCATAGTTAGCTTGAAATGTTTAATTGATAATTTTATTTCTATTTATAGAATATTATTTTTATATTGGATGATTGATTTTACTTATTTAAACATGAAAATTTTAGTGATCTCTGGCACACCAGGAACGGGAAAAACTACTGTTTCAAATAACATCGCTAATTATCTTAAGGTTAAAGTAATTAGTTTAAATGAATTAGCAGTTTCAGAAAATTTAACAATAGATTATGACACTAAAAGAGAAACATCTATTATAAATAGAAGTAAATTAATTCCTTTTTTGATTAAGTTAATAGAAAGATATAGAAAAGAAAATTTTGAGTTTTTAATAATTGAAAGTCATTTTTCAGACATTGTTCCCGAACGATATATCGATTGGGTTATAATATTAAGATGTGATCCAGACGAATTATTTATTAGGTTAAAAAAAAGAGGATATAAAATAGAAAAAATTAGAGAAAATGTTCAATCAGAAATTTTAGGAAACTGCGTAATTTTTTTTATGAATAAACAATTAGATACGCCCATATTAGAAATTAATACCACAAAAATAAATATTGAATCAATAACTAAAACGATAATGGATGATATTCTGAAAGAAAAAAATATTGAAAAGTATTTCGTAGGGAAAGTGGACTGGTTAGAAAAATTATTTCAAGAAAATCGTTTACAAGAATTTTTTGATTGATTAATTCTGAACTAGGAGTGATTGAATATGAAATTTGAAATAAATGATATCGATGCATTAGCGCGTTTAGGTACCATTCAATTAAACAATAAAGAGATGCTTACTCCTAATTTATTTCCAGTAGTACATCCTTACAAAAATATTATTTCTCCTCTCGATTTAAAGAAAATTGGTGCGCAATGTCTTTTTACTAACGCATACATTATTTATAAAAAGGAAAACTTAAGAGTTCAAGTTCTACAGAAAGGACTTCACGAATATTTAAATTATGATGGAATAATAGCAACCGATAGTGGTGCGTTTCAACAATATATGTATAATGACGATTCTTTAGATATTGATGCGAATAGTATTGAGAAATTTCAAGAAGATATAGGTGCAGATTTTTCCGTTATATTAGATATACCCGTACAATTAGAAGATCATTACGATATTGCAAAGAAAAAAGTGTTAACTACTATTCAAAGGGCAAAAAACAATATTTCAAGGAGATCACGCTCAGATTGCTATTGGTTTGGTCCAATACACGGAGGAAGATATTTAGACTTGCTGAAAGAAAGCGCACTCGAAATGAGTAAATTAGATTTTGGAGTCTATGCTATCGGTGGAATAGTAAAAGCATTTTTAAATTACCGGTTTGAATTAACCACACAAATGCTATTAACTGTAAAACAATATATTACTCCCAACAAACCAATTCACATGTTTGGTTTAGGATTACCGCAATATTTTTCTTTGGCGGTTGCATGTGGTTGTGATTTAATGGATTCGGCAGCATACATATTATTTGCAAAGCAGAATCGTTATTTTACCCTATCAACAGGTACTAAAAAGCTTGAAGAATTAGAAGAATTCCCTTGCCATTGCCCAATATGCTCGAAATTTTCCCCAAAAGAGGTTAAAAATTTTGAAGATAATTTAAGAATTGAACTACTCGCAAAACATAACTTATACTTATCTTTCTCTGAATTAAGAACGATAAGACAAGCAATAAGGGAAGGAAATCTATGGGAGTTAGTCGAACAAAGAATTCGAGCTCATCCTAATTTAGTGAAAGCCGCTAGCTTAATAAAAAAGAATAAACCTTTTTTTGAGATTTACGAGAAAGTATATAAAAATCATGGAAGGCTTTATGCTTGTACCGAAAGTGTAGATAGACCTTTAATTTATCGATACGAACAAAAAATAATTAACGAATACCGCCCCCCTAAAGAAGCTAAGTATCTAATAATTTTACCCGAATTGGATGTAAAAGGCAAAAATTCGCCTACCACGCGTAACTGGTTAGATATAATAAATAACAATCAACTTATTCAAAGAAAGGACATCCATTTGGTTTTTTATTCTATAATTTACGGGATTATTCCATATGAATTAATTAATTCGTTTCCAATGGGGCAATACGAATCACATGATTCCTCTTCTATTAATGATGTTTTCTATCAAAATTCCATAAAAAATTCAGAAGCGTTTTTAAAAATTAATTCGAATAATTATAACAAATGCGTCCTTCTAATTCCAGAATTTTATATTAACCAATTTAACGAATCTACACAATTTCCAAGCACACATCCAATTAACGGGCTTAAAAACATCTTAAATAGAATATACGAATCTAATTCTTGTGTGGTTAAACAAATAGATGAACTTTTTCACTTTTTAAAGGAAGAATAAGGAATGATTTTATTAGACTCAATCAATGCTATTGGCCATCCTTTTATTCAATGTACTCATGGTACAACTATAGAGTTAACTAAGGACGATTACCTTACTAAAGAGGGAACTTGTATTTTGGGTATTAAGGCGTCAAAAGCTTGTTACGATTTAAATCTGGGATTAAAGAAAAAAATTAAGAATGGGGAAAAGATCGATGTCGTAATAAAAGTAGACGATGTAGTCGATTCTTTTTGCGGCTATGGCAGTAGTAACTTAACTTTGCTAAGTAAAAAAGACATAGTTTTTCGAAAAAGCAATTATATATGTGATAGAACCATACTAATAAATTGTACAAAATCCTCAAGGGAATTGAACAGGAATATTATTAACAAATTAACTAATTCCAAGAAAAATATTTCAATACTTTTCAAATTTAATGATGTATATGAGTAAAATTGGAAAAGAGGACACTCAATTTTTAAAAATTAAAAAGGATTCTGCTGAAAAATTTCTAAAATTAATTAAAACAAAATTATCAGATGAATCCATTGTAGACAAAAGGAAAAAAGTTATACATAGTGGGGTCTATGTGCTCTTTCCTTTAATAAAGAACAGGGAAAACTTTTACAAATTAAATGAATGTAATGTAAACGGCTTAAAATTTGAAATTATTAGCGCCAAAGGGGAACTGAACCCTCGCTCTAAATTTCGCTCACTTGAAGAAGCTTTAGTAGGCGAATTACCTGAAGATATTATAGATTTAATACCAAAATCCTATGACATTATTGGAAAGATTGCACTAATCGAATTTGACCGATTTAAATCATTAAGTGTGGACAAAATCTCATTATATAAGGAAAAAGTAGCTAAAGCGATAGTAAAAGTGAATAAGAAGGTAGAAACAGTCTACGAGAAAAAGAGCGAAGTAAAAGGAAAATATAGGTTAAAAGAATTACAACCTATTTTTGGCGTAGATAACCCTGAAACCTTTCATAAAGAAAATCATAGTATTTTTAAATTAGATGTAAATAATACATATTTCACTCCAAGATTAGTTTTTGAGCGAAAACGTTTAAGTTTACTCAAATTTGCAAAAAATGAATTAATTATAGATATGTTTGCGGGTGTTGGGCCAATTTCTATTCAAATAGCAAGAAACAACGATGTAAAAATTTATTCTTTCGATATTAATCCAGCAGCACATAAATGTCTCATTGAAAATATAAAATTAAATAAACTGAAAGGAGAAATTCTTGCTTATAACATAGATGTCGTGGACCTTATAAATCCCTCCAATGAATTAGGAATTAATTTAAAAAACCGCGTCGATAGAACAATAATGAATTTACCGGAACAATCTATTAATTATGTAGATATAGCATGCTTCCTGACGAAGAAAACAGGCGGAATTTTACATTTATATCAATTCTGTGAAAAACCAAATCCAATTGAAAAAGGAATTGAAAAATTAAAAAATAAGTTAAATAGGATGGGATGGTACATAGAGGAAATAATTAATTCTAAGATCGTTAAACCGTTTTCTCCTAAATCCGATTTGATAGTGGTAGATGTAAAAATTAAGTACAATAAGTAAAGCTTATTAATATGAGCATTTAATTTCAATTTATGAACTTTAATAATAAATGAAAACATTTTTATTTTGTATACTTCCAGTAGGTGAAATTTCCATATTTGGAAAAGATGAAGAATTAATTAGTTATGGTAAATATTTTGAGCTATTTGATGAAGATGGCTTAAGAAATCAAATAAAAAGACTCAATGATCCAGTATACTCAAAAAATGCTTTTACATATAACCTCGGAGTGAATATCATAAAAAAAAATATGGGGAATTCCCTTCTGTTA
>Ga0209345_10005361_pt1 | contig 11928 bp, 8 predicted proteins | sample Cruoilmetagenom7_FD_187294 | JGI IMG/M metagenome (GOLD analysis project Ga0209345, IMG submission 187294) | Oil polluted marine microbial communities from Coal Oil Point, Santa Barbara, California, USA - Sample 7 (SPAdes) (version 2) | ecosystem: Environmental > Aquatic > Marine > Oil seeps ...
TGTAAGCCTATACATCGGGTCGAAGCAACGCCCCCTGAAACTAAAATGTTACGCGCCAGCCTGCAGACGTGCCGAAAACTCTAATTCATCGACCCGCGCCGCAGCTTTATACACGCCACCTTTTAAGGCAGCATCGTTCCCGGAATTTTCAAACAGTGTAATTAACAGGCTAAGCATTGGCTGAAAGTCAGAGAAATTATCCGGTAAAGCCTGAATAGCGCGAGCAATCGTCCGATCATCGTAGTCGTCACAAAGCCCGTCTATCTCGCCTCCCAGTATCCGCTCCAGTATTGGCGTAGCTTGCCCGGTGGCGGCGGCAAACGCTCTTCGCACACCATTTAGGCGTGCCAACGCATTCACCTTGCTCGGCGCGTAAACTGCGTCGGTTGCTTGCAGACTTTCGATAACCTCAGCGAGCGTATTGCCGCTCAGATATGCAAAATAAAATATAGGAAGCCATTGGCGTTGGACTAAGGCTGAAAGCTTAACATAGTCGAGCGGTGTTCGTACGCGCTCCCGAGTTAAGAATGCCTTTAAAACACCATCTGCAGTCAGCGCCCGGCCCTCAATTCTCTCTTGCACCGCCCCTTCCGCATCGACAGCCCTTACGTCTCCGACAAGCCGTAGTGCGGGGGCACCCTCGACTTCTTCGAACTCACCTTGACGAATGAATTCGAGCTGGTCGGCCAAATTCTTGTCGATCATTAGCTTCATGTCCGATGTTTCCATCGTCGCGGCATCGGTATCTACAATGAGTGACCTATCCGTTCCAATGTCCGACAGTCTCTGTGCCGATCTTAAGAGGAGTGTTTGACTGGCTTGGTCACGCTCACGCAACATCGCATGGAGGTCCCCGAACTTAATTTTCGCAGATTGGCCCGGGTACCGAAACAGAATGCTGCCATCTTCCAATCCATCACTATCTCGACACACGACGACAGGTGGTACGTCAAACTTCTCGACGTAAAGCACTCCAACGCTCATGCCTCCAACGAGAATGTCCTCTTTGATGAAGTCCGGAGTTGGAACGAGGAACGTCTTTAATTTATCACTGATGCGCACGATGTCTGTATCAGTAAACCTTGTGTCAGGCAGGCCTATAACTTGGCAGTTTGCATTCTGCACGCCGAAGAATACAAAGCCGCCCTTACTGTTCGCTAGAGCGGCTACCGCTCGAATGATTGGGTTCAAGCGTTTTGGATCGAACTCAACCTTGCACTCTTGTTCGCTAGTTTCACCGTCCCGTAGGTACCAGTTTCCGTCTGCTCTTTGCTCAAACCTGTTAGCGGCGCGTTCTGCAATAGTTGGTGCAGCACCACCCGCTACTACCCCTATCGTTGCTGCTTGAAAATTGGCGAGGAAGGCATCTAGTTCGGCTTGAGATGCGACAGGCACGGTCTGACCGTATGTGCCATTTCTGATCTGGCTTATGCGGCCTGAGTTTACGGGCCTATCCTGTCGGTTGAAATAAAACTGAATGTCCACATTGCGCTCACCGCGCAAGAGCATTGCTTTAATCAACGCTATCTCTTCGTCCGTAATACTTCTAGCCAATTTGATTTCCAATACCTTGCGGAGGAGCCAACTTCGTCAACCAGCCTATTTGGCGTGAAACGAAAGTGGAAGATGCAACTGCAGGCAGACATGACAAAAACCCGCAAGTGCCCAGTTTGCAATTTCAACTCTGACACGTTGTACCCGCGTCGCCGCGTTTGACCTGACAAAGGACAGCGCAGGCTTAGTGACCGCTTCACTCGCTACACCTGACCGGCTACGGAAGTTACTTACGGCAAGGCTTAGCGTTGGATAGCGACAGTGTTAGCGCTGACGACTTATTTGTATAGGTACATCAGTGCACCTTAAGGGACTTCTCCCACCGCAACAAATCCACAAAAATGCGGTTCGAAGTTTCTCGCTTTAGGTGCACCATTTTCAGTTGACCTATTGTTTTGGCGACGTGAGGCTGGTTCCGGTGCGAGGGCACTGCGGCGCAATGCGCGATCCACCAACGTTGGCGCCATTGATGACATTGACCGTGAATTGTGGTAATCATTGCCCTATATTTCATGGAGACTCTTTAAAATGACCCAAATAACGCAAGACCAACTCAGCTCTTTCATTGATGCCGTAAAGGCAAATCCAGCCCTCAAGCAAAACCTCGTCGGGACCGACACGCTTGACTCTGTGGTCGTTGCCGCCAAGCAGATGGGATTTGATTTTTCCGCTGATGATTTGGTGAAAAAGGCACAGATGGAGGTTTCGGAATGGGAGTTGGAAGGCTGCTGCGCGAGTACCGGAACCGTCAAGACCGGGATCAGCTTGTGCAAAGACTGCGAGTGACAATCGGCTGACACGCCAGAAACGCCTGCACGCGCAGGGTGCTGTTCTTGCGGGGCATGACCGGGGGCTGTTCGCTATCAAAGGTGGCGCGTAACGATTGCCGCACCGCGCGGGTGCGGCGCGCTTGGCCCTCGGTGCCAGATCAAGTTATGAACAAACCTGTCACAGATCAGGCCAAAGCCCTGCACTGATGAGCTGTGAAACAGCAGCCCGGGATTGCCGGTCCTCAAGCAGGGCCAGACTCATTCCGCTCAACCCGGTGAAGAAACCCGGCAAGGTCAAACTTCCGTCATTGGTATCAAAACACCTCAAGGCGACAGGATCAGACATCGAACGCCGTAAGGCCGATTGGCGATGCGCGGCTGCGATCTCGATGCAACGGGACCGCAGGCCATGCTCGATCGGCCAGGGCCCTGATGTGAGGGCGTCTAAAACAACCATCAGACCCAAGGTGCCACAACAAAGGTGATCTGCACGCAGGGATCGCTTTTCCACTGTGGTCTTCAAGGCAATCGCGATCTCCTCCGCACAGTGTTCATCCCAAAGCGCAGTGCCCCACAAGCAGGCGCGCCCCAGAGCGACGCCAGGGGCGCCATGGCACCACCCCACCATGAAATGCGGCGCATCGCCGTCTTTGCGAACCGATCGGAAGTCAGGCCAATTGCCATTTTCCGTGCTGAAATGCGCCCTTTCATAAGCCAGGGCTTTGGCGGCAGCGATACGAAATCGTGGCTCCTGCGTCATGCAATGCAGCCGTGCCAAAGCGGCGCTATATCCGGCGGTGCCATGGGAAAACCCCAGGAGCGGAGGGTGCTTTGACGGTAAATTCCATGCGCCATGCCCGCTTTGTCGCGCGATCAGCTGATCACCAGCCCGGATTGCCATCTGAACGGCCTGCTCGGTGCCAAGTGTCAACAGCGGTCCGATCAAGCCCGCGCATCCGCCGATCACATCCAGTTGCCGGTCTGCCTCGATATATTTCGGCAGGGCCGCCGCGAGCAGCCTTTGTGCAATCCGCTGTTCTCCAAGCTGCACCAGAGCCAGCAGGATACCACCACAACCGCCCAACCCAAGCGGCTGATCCCGCCACCAACGTCTCCGGCGATCTGCGGTTGACTGATCAACCAGATCACGCAGCGGTTTCAGGATGGCCGTCGAAACGGTGTCTGCGTTGGCCACCGGGACCGACTGTGCCCGGAGCGTATGCAGCAAGCAGGCGACACCGATTGACCCGCTGTAGAGCGAAGGGCCCACGGGGCGATAGGAAAAGCTTTTGCCATCGATTCCCAGATCCAGTCCAAGCCATTCCACATCTCCGCGCGGGTCGCGGATCGATAACTCCATAAGCCTCTCGGCAATCCGTCTGACAGGTTCCCGGGCGTCCTGGAAAGATGCCCTTGACGTCAGAAGCGGGTCATCGACGTGTTCTGGACCGGCTGCGGCCTCTGGTTGTGACCGCACCTGATGCGCCTCTACGGTTCCACGGATCAGGCGGAGTTGAAAATCAATCTCAGCCGCATCCAGGTTTAGCAGACGGTCACAGGCGGCTCTCAAACCGCTTGTCTGAATAAAGCCGGGAAGACTTTGCCCCGTGGCGTCGAGTGTCAGGGCATGCCCATCGATTTTATGGGTGAAAAAAGGAATATCGAGCTGCTGCATTTGCTGCACCTCTGCCGCAAAAACAGGCCAGTGCAGGGGCCTGGTTTCCGCCAGCAGAAAACTGCGCGCCAGTTGTTCGAGTTTCATGGCCTGTGCGCAGGAAGACCGCAGGGCTCCAGGCTCCAGCTGTTGGCGCTGGATGGCAAAATAAACCCGTGTCGCGCGCAATACGATCCGGCGGGGCAAGCCCGCGAAAAGGGATAGCACCCCATCGGTTGCCAACCAACGCTCTCGCAGACCGCTCAGGGCATGGCATTGGGTCGAAAAACCGCCGGTGAAAGCATCCAGATGCCGACTGAAGGGGTTGGATTGACCGACACCCACCGGGAGGCTGGTGGGAACCTCGGCAAGGCGCGGGACGCGACCGGGCAGCATCCCGTCAGTGTTTAACCCCAGCCAGCCGTCAGCGAGTTTTTCAGCCCTGTCGGGCGGCGCGATGCCCAGGGCACTGATGTCCATTGGCTGGCGCGCGCCACCGACGAACATCCATTGCGGCATCAAACCGGACCGCAGTACCGAGCCGTCAAACCGCTTCCAGAGGTCCGATGGGATGGCGGCCTCGGGGTGAGAGGACGCCGCGCCGATATGATCGGGAAGATCCGCTTCCAGCAGTGTTTCGGTATCAATCAAAAGCAACTGATCGCCACAGGCAATCAGGTTTTCATAGTGACAATCCGTGCATCCAAGAAGATGCAACAGGGCGGTCAGCCGTCCTGCGTTGGTATAGAAGCGATCAAGCTCGTCTTTATCGGCGCAGAAGCGATGCGGGACATATTCCATGTACCCATAGCCATCGCCGGTATGAATGACGAGCGTGCGCAGCGGCGCGAGGTCGCTATTGGCATTGAGATCGCACAACACCGCCTGATAGGCGGCATCCACCCCCATATCCTTGGGCTTGTAAACCAGATTGACTGGCGCCGCATCCGGCGCGGCAAAGGTCAGAACGGCCACCGCCCGCCCGCCATTGTGCGGATCGCTCAGCCCTTGTTTCACAGCGCTGAGCGGCAGGTCGGCCGGGACCGCGAATTTCGCGTTCAGAACGGCGCGGTCGGCGCAGATCCTCTGAAGCATTTCCATGCACCCCTGAAACCAAAGGGCATAGGCCGTGCCGACAAACCGGCCGAGCACGGGAAATTCGGCCAACAGTTCCGTCAGCCCATCGCGCCGATGTCGCCGGATGAAAGCCTCATAGTGGTCACGCGCGAGGGCACCGGATGCATCCTCTGCGGCACCGAGATGCGCCATCAACATCGCACCGGCACCGCGTTTGGCGCTGAAACTTTCCCACAACACCTGATCTGCGATCGAACAGAGGCGGTCAAGCAGGGCATCGGCAAGCTGGCCAAAGGCCAGGGGGGCGACTTCAAGGCGTCCGGTGCCTGATCGAAACGCATCCTCAAGATGCGCGACAGCGCGACAGCGGATTGGCCACCAAAGATCCACGAAGGGGCGATCCATACCATGTTCGACCGGAAGCAATGGCATGTCCCACGACGATCTGAGCGCTTCGGAACACTCCTGCAAGGCCTGCTGCCAGCCAATGGCCTCATCGTCGCGCGAGGTGGAAATCCCTTGCAGCCACGTTTCAAATTCGTCCTCTGTCAGGTTGTCCCAGGCAAGCCTGCGTTGCAATTTATGCGGCTCGTCAGGGGCAATAGCCTGCTTCCAGAGATCACTCCAATGCGCAGTTTGAGACAAAATGACGGTCTTTCAGCAAATTCATTTACCAGGCAAAGCCCGTTGCCTGATTTTAGAATGGCCGCAGCGCGGTCGCTTTGACAATAGCAAAGAATTCCGCGCCAACCTGCGGTCATTATCCTCCAGGGTCATGCCTGTTTTCCAGAGGCCTGTAGCAAAAGAGGCGGGTCGACAGCACATGCGCAGAGGCCTCGGCACATCGCGTCAATCCTGGGCTGCTCAGGCATAAGGTTTTCGGGGTAAGACTTTGGGTGCTTTTGGTTGGGCTGGTATGAGAAATTTTATAACTCTCTGTTCCGAATTGAAAAAATTATCTTGCAATAATTTTGTTCTCCGTGAAAGGTTATATGGAGCTCAAATGCGAGTTCGAAATTTATAAGAGCAAAATAGCTCTCAATCGCAGTTCCGACTGTGATTGGGAGCTATTTTTTTGCGTTCAAAAATGACGTGCTCATCAAAAAACAGGGAGAATGAAAATGAAGAGACGAGAATTTCTGGGGCATGCCGGCGCCTTCGGCACAGTGGGGCTGGCCGGTGGGTTGTCCGTGCCGGCCCTGTTAAGTGGTGCCGGTCGCGCATATGCGGCGGGTGATGACATTCCGGTGGGGCTGCTGTTCTCACTTACCGGGGCTGTGGCCGTGGTAGAGCATACTCTGCACGATGCAGCCCTGATGGCGATTGACGAGATCAACGCGGCCGGCGGTGTCCATGGCAAACAGTTGCGCGCGATCGTTGAAGATCCAGCTTCGGACCCGGCGACATATTCCGACCGCGCGCGGCGTCTGATGATACGCGACAAATGCGTCAGCGTGTTTGGATCCTATACCTCGGCCAGCCGTCAGGCGGTACTGCCGGTTACCGAGCAACGCGAAAACCTTTACTGGTATCCCACGCTCTATGAAGGGCGCGAATGCTCGCGCAACGTGATGTATGGCGGTGCGGTGCCCAACCAACAGCAAGATATTCTGCTGCCGTGGCTGGTCGAGAATTTCGGCAAGCGGATTTATATGATCGGCAACAACTACGTCTATCCAAAAGAAGAAAACAACTATTGCCGCATCCTTCTGAACGAGCTGGGCGGCGAAGTCTTACATGAGGAATATGTGCCGCTGGGTCATTCGGATTTCAGTTCGGTGATCAACCGTATCCGTGCGCAAGAGCCGGATGTGATTTTCTCCACGCTCGTGGGCGACTCTGACGTGGCCTTTGCGCGTCAATATCGCGCGGCGGAACTCGATCCTGAAAAGATGCCGGTCTGTAGCCTGACCCGCTCCGAGGTCGAGGTGAAGGCGATCGGCGGCGATGCCGCCGCAGGCCACTTTTCTTCGGCGCCGTATTTCATGAGCAACGACACGCCCGAAAACCAGCGGTTCGTCGAGAACTATAAATCGCGGTATGGGGCCGACAGCGTGACCCACTTCGTCAGCGAGGCGGCCTATTTCCAGGTCTATCAGTTCAAAGCCGCGCTTGAGAAACTCGACCCGGCCAACCTTAGTCCGACCGCGATCCGCGATGCGGCGGTAGGCATGTCGATGATGGCCCCGCAGGGCGAAATTCTTATTGATCCGAACCTGCACACCCATCTGTGGCCCAAGGTCGGCCAGTGGCAATCTGATGGGCAGGCCAAGGTCATTCTGCAATCCGAAGGGCGGATCACACCAAAGCCTTATGCGGCCTATCCGGGGCAGGACTGTACTGGTGATGGGCTGGTCAAGTCCTGACCGCCGACCACTCTGCATCTGAAATCTGAAAAACCAACAGCGTCCGGCTCGCAGATCGAGCCGGACCAACGGAGGGGCTGTCCGATGGACGTAGTCTTTAATCAGGCCTTTGCCGGGCTTAGCATCGCGTCGATCCTGCTGATCATCGCGCTAGGTCTGGCCATTATTTACGGCACGATGGGCGTCATCAACCTGGCGCATGGCGAATTCGTGATGCTCGGGGCCTATGCAACCTGGGCGCTTCAGACCTATGCCGGGCTTGGCGTTGTCACCGCGCTGCCGCTGGTCTTTGTCGCCGTCGCCGCGGTCGGCTGGATCATAGAGAAAGTCATCGTGCAACGCCTCTATACCCGGCCGCTCGACACAATTCTGGCGACCTGGGGCATCGGGATCATCCTGCAACAGGCGGTCAGACTGGGCGTGGGGGCGGACTCGCGGTTCGTGAGCGGGCCGCATTGGCTGTCGGGCAATATCGAGATTGGCGCTCTGGTGATGTCCAACTACCGTCTTTTCGTGATCGCCTTCTCGATCATGGTCCTTGGGGCCACATGGCTGCTGATGACCCGGACCGAATTCGGGATGAAGCTACGCGCGGTTATTCAAAATCGCGGCATTTCAGAATGCTACGGGATTGAGGCCAAGAATGTCTATTCCGTCACCTTCGCCTATGGCGCGGGGCTGGCGGGCATCGCGGGTGCACTTATCACGCCACTTTTCAGCACGATCCCGACGATGGGCACGGGGCTGGTGGTGGATGCTTTTCTGGTGGTGATCGTTGGTGGTCTGGGCAGCCTGATGGGCACAGCCGCAGCCGCGCTGCTGATCGGTGAGGTCACCGCACTGTTCTCGATCGTGATCAATGACACGCTTGGGCGGATCGCTGTTCTGGCCGGGATTATCCTGCTGATCCGGTTCCGTCCGCGCGGTCTTTTCCCTTCCGATATACGCCACTGAGGAGCGAGCGGATGAACACCAAACTATCATATGACATTATCGGGCTGACCCTCTTTGCCGGGGTGATCCTGTTCGGTGTGCCGGCCTTGTTCAGCTATGACGGCTTCGAGTTGAACACCTTTTCGCGCTACCTCAGCCTTGCCATCGTGTCGATGGCGCTGGCGCTGTCCTGGGGCACGGCGGGCCTGTTGAACCTGGGGCAGGCGGCGACCTTCGGCATGGGCTCTTATGCCATGGCGATGCACCTCAAACTCAAGGCCAGCGGCGACGGCCTGCCGGATTTCATGGGCTGGAACAACGTCGAAACGCTGCCTTTGATCTGGGGCCCGTTTCAATCGCTGACCTTTACCTTGCTGGCCGGGCTTCTGATCCCGGCGGCGGTGGGCGGGCTGATCGCGATCTTCATGTTCCGCGCACGCATCGCCGGGGTCTTCGTGGCCATCATCACTCTGGCTTTTCTCGTGGCGTTCCAGTTGCTGGTGATCGAGCAACAGGGATTGACCGGCGGTCAGAACGGGCTGACCGGGCTGGCGCAGCTGGTTCTCTTCGGCTGGAAGATTGATATCTACAGCGTGTCTTTCTACTACATGGTCGGCGGGTGCCTTGTGGCGGCCCTGATATTCGGCCTCTACCTCACGCATAGCAAATTCGGGCTGGTCCTGCGCGCCATCCGTGAGGATGCCGAGCGCACGCGGTATTTCGGCTATAACGTCGCCAACTATCAGACGGTCATTTTCTGCATATCGGCGGGGCTCGCCGGATGGGCGGGGATGCTCTATGCGTTGGTGCTGGAATTCGCATCGCCCACCTACATGAGCGTATCGTTCAGCCTTGCCATCGTCATCTGGTGCGCCGTCGGCGGGCGGGAATCCGTTCTCGCTGCCGCTGTCGGGGCGATCCTGGTGAACCTGGCCGAAGGGCGCCTGTCAGACGTTTTCGTCGAAGGCTGGCACATGATCCTCGGCGTGATGTTCCTGGTGGTGGTCATGTTCATGCCGCGCGGCATTTACGGCCTGCTCGTCGATGCGGGGCGCGTCCTGCGACGCAAACCCGCCTCGACCAAAGAGGCCCTGCCTTTCGACACCCCCCTCAATCCAAAGCAGGAGAGTTGAGCATGTCACAGCTTCAAGTCAGAGATTTGCAGGTGACGTTCGGTGGCCTGCGCGCGGTGGACGGCATGGACTTCGATGTCGCGCAGGGCGAAATACTTTGCCTGCTGGGGCCCAACGGCGCCGGAAAGTCGACGACGCTGGACCTGATCTGCGGCAAGACGCAGCCGACCGGCGGCTCGATCCGGTTTCAGGATACCGAGATTTCCCGGATGTTGGAATTCCAGCGGGCGCGCCTCGGCATCGGTCGCAAGTTTCAGGTGCCGTCCGTTTACAAAGAGCTGACCGTGGCCGAAAACCTGTCGGTCGCGCGCTCGATGAAACCTGGAATCTGGCACGCTTTGACCCATCCGGCGATCCGGCGCAGCTCGAAAATGCAGGACATACTCGACCTTGTCGGGCTGCAAGACAAGATGGGCGAACCGGCCGGCAATCTGTCGCATGGCGAAACGCAGTGGTTGGAAATCGCCATGCTGATTGCGCAGGACAGCCGCCTTATCCTGATGGATGAGCCGACGGCCGGCATGACCATCCAGGAGACGGAACGCACGGCCCGGATTTTCCGGTCTCTTAGCGCAAATCATACCCTGATCGTGGTTGAGCACGACATGTCCTTCGTCCGCACGGTGGCGGATCGGATCATCGTCATGAACCAGGGGTCCAAACTGGCAGAAGGCACGATTCAGGAAATCGAGGCGAACGAGGCGGTCAAGACCGCATATCTGGGACACTGATTGATGGAAAATCTGACCGCGAACAATCTTTACTCATTCTACGGCAAAAGCCCGGTTCTTCAGGGGGTGTCGTTTGACCTTAAACCGGGTGAATTCCTGTCGGTGCTTGGGCGCAACGGCGTGGGTAAAACGACCCTGCTCAAGAGTATCATGGGCCTGACCGACCGGTGCGAGGGGGATCTGAAATTCGGCGAAACCGACCTGTTGAAATGCAGCACCCCGCAGCGCTCGTTTAGAGGCATCGCCTATATCCCGCAGGGGCGCGAGATCATTCCCCGCTTTACCGTGCGCGAGAATATTCTGATGGGGACATTCGCCCGACCGGACGGCAAGCGCGACATTCCCGACTATCTGTTCGACATGTTTCCGATCCTGCGCGAGTTCATCTCGCGCCGGGGTGGCGATCTGTCGGGCGGGCAACAACAACAACTGGCCATCGCGCGCGCTCTGGCCATGGACCCCAAGATCCTGATCCTGGACGAACCCACCGAGGGTATCCAGCCAAACATCGTCAAGCAGATCGAGGATGCAATCATACAGCTCAATCGAGAACGTGGCCTTGGCGTCATTCTGGTCGAACAGAACGTGCCCTTCGCGCGTGCCGCATCCGACCGCTTTCTCGTGCTCGACAAGGGACGTGTTGTTCTCAACGGCACCTCGGTCGAGCTGACAGACTCCGTCGTGGAGGAACACCTGACGTTCTGAGAACGCAGGCCCACTTACCGCAATCAACCCCGTCAACAGGAAAGGACAAGACATGAGACATGGAGATATTTCGAGCAGCGACGATACAGTCGGCGTTGCGGTCGTAAACTACAAGATGCCGCGTTTGCACACCAAGGCAGAGGTGATGGAGAACGCAGAGAAGATTTCCGACATGATCATCGGCATGAAGCAGGGTCTGCCGGGCATGGACCTGGTTGTGTTCCCCGAATATAGCCTTCAGGGCATCATGTATGACCCCGACGAGATGATGGAGACGGCCGTCAGCATCCCGGGCGACGAGACCGAGGTCTTTGCCCGCGCCTGCCGCAAGGCCAATGTCTGGGGGGTCTTTTCGCTGACTGGCGAACGTCACGAAGAGCATCCCAAAAAGGCGCCCTACAACACCCTTATCCTGATGAACAACAAGGGCGAGATCGTACAGACCTATCGCAAGATCCTGCCCTGGTGTCCGATCGAGGGGTGGTATCCCGGCGACAGCACCCATGTGGCCGTCGGCCCCAAGGGGATGAAAATCAGCCTTATCATCTGTGATGATGGTAATTACCCCGAAATCTGGCGGGATTGCGCGATGCGCGGTGCCGAGCTGATCGTGCGGTGTCAGGGCTACATGTATCCAGCCAAGGAACAGCAGATCACAATGGCCAAGTGCATGGCCTGGGCGAACAACTGCTATGTTGCGGTTGCCAACGCGTCCGGCTTCGACGGGGTCTATAGTTATTTTGGCCATTCCTCGCTGATCGGCTTTGACGGGCGCACCCTGGGCGAATGTGGAACCGAGGAAATGGGCGTTCAGTATGCTCAGCTTTCGGTCTCTCAAATTCGCGACGCGCGTCAGAATGATCAGTCGCAGAACCATCTCTTCAAGCTGTTGCATCGCGGATATACCGGAATGCACAACTCGGGCGACGGAGACAAGGGTGTGGCGGACTGCCCGTTCGAGTTTTATCGCAACTGGGTGAACGACGCCGAGAAAACCCGAGAGGA
>Ga0209345_10005362_pt1 | contig 11927 bp, 6 predicted proteins | sample Cruoilmetagenom7_FD_187294 | JGI IMG/M metagenome (GOLD analysis project Ga0209345, IMG submission 187294) | Oil polluted marine microbial communities from Coal Oil Point, Santa Barbara, California, USA - Sample 7 (SPAdes) (version 2) | ecosystem: Environmental > Aquatic > Marine > Oil seeps ...
GGGCTGCCTGCGATCAAGGCAAAAATTGACACAGGCGCGCGTACATCTGCGCTGCACGCATACGTGATTGAGGCCTTTGGCCCCGTGGACAAACCGCAAGTGCGTTTTCTGATGCATCCAGACCCCAAAGACCCGTCTATTGAAGTGACGTGTTCGGCGCGTGTTCTTGATCGCCGGGAAGTGACGAGCTCGAATGGTGAGACTGAGCTGCGCTATGTCGTGGAAACGACAGCGGAAATGGGCGGGCGGAAATGGCCAATCCAGCTGACGCTGACGAATCGCGAAAATATGAGTTATCGTATGTTGTTCGGGCGCGAAGCGATGCAGCCCGATATGGTTGTGGTGCCAACGACTTCGTTTGCGCAACCTGAATTGAGTTATGATGCCTATAAAAGTTTGCCGCGAAAAAAGCCGGTAAAGCGACCTTTACGCATCGCGCTGCTGACGCGAGAGCCAGATAATTATTCCAGCAAGAAGTTGATTGAGGCGGCTGAAAAGCGCGGCCATGTGATCGAGACGATTGATACAAGCCGTTGCTATATGCGGATCGGGACAATCGGATCTGAGGTTCATTATGACGGCAAGCAGCTCCCTTATTTTGATGCTGTGATCCCGCGCATTGGCGCGTCGGTGACGTCTTATGGCATGGCGGTTTTACGTCAGTTCACCAATACAGGGGCGTATTGCCTGAATGATGCAGAATCGATTGGCCGGTCACGTGATAAGCTGCTGGCGCACCAATTGTTGGCGCGCGCGCAGATCGGTATGCCGCTGACTGCATTTGCCAATTCTCCCAAGGATACAAAACATCTTATTAGCCTGACCGGTGGTGCGCCCTTGGTGGTGAAGTTGCTGGAGTCGACCCAAGGGCGGGGCGTCGTTCTGGCTGAAACGGTGAAGGCGGGGGAGAGCCTTGTGGATGCATTCCGCGGCTTGAAAGCAAACTTTCTCGTACAGGAATTTGTGAAAGAGGCCGCAGGCGCAGATGTTAGATGCTTTGTGATTGGCAATAAGGTTGTCGGGGCAATGAAGCGGCAAGCTGCTGACGGTGAATTCAGGTCAAATCTGCATCGGGGCGGCAGTGCTAAATCTGTGCGATTAAGCAAGGAGGAGCGCGCGACCGCGCGGCGGGCAGCTCGTATTTTGGGGCTTGGCGTCGCGGGTGTTGATATCTTGCAATCTGAGGCTGGGCCAAAAGTGCTGGAGGTAAATTCATCACCGGGCCTAGAAGGCATCGAGAAAGCCAGCGGCAAAGACATTGCTGGAATGATTATCGAGCATCTAGAAACACGCATCCGCCCACTGTCACGTAGCCGTGAAGCGGTTAAGCGGAAAACACCTGCTAAAAATAGCTGAGGGCGACGCTAGCGCGTGCTGAATAATTGTCCGCGCTCAGTGATGACCACAATGATGAAGCTGGTGACGCCGAGGCATAAGAAGCCGAGCATAAGCGGCAGCGTCGTGCCGTTATAAAATGAGCCGATGGCCATGCCCAAAAGGCTGGAGATTGTCGTCGTTGCAAAGCCGTAAGCGGCAGACGCTGTGCCTGCAATTTTGCCCAATGGTTCCATCGCCATCGCGCTGAAATTGGCGCCAATCATTCCGAAGCACCCAAAGGTGATTGCGAAGAGGGGGAAATACCATGCCAGATTTGGTTCAAGGAAGAGTGAGAGCAACACAAGGATAGATGAGAATGTAATCAATCCGATGATGGCACATTGGCTGAGACGCCTCATGCCGACACGCTCAACCAATCTTGAGTTTAGAAAGTTTGCTGCTGCGAGCGTTAGGGCGATACCCGCAAACCAGTAGGCAAAGGTGTTTTCCTTGTCGAACACTTCACGGAAAATTTGCTCGGATGAGCCGATGAAGGCAAACAAGCACCCGAAAATGATGCCGGATGCGAGCATATATCCGAAGGTGACGCGGCTTTGGAATACGGCCATGTAGGCGCGTGCTGCGGATGGCAGGCTGAGCGGTTGTCTGGCCTCCACTGGTAGAGATTCTGGAAGGCGTAACATCGTCCAGATTAACATGGTCGTGCCGAAGAGGGCGAGCACACCGAAAGTCCATTCCCATGGTGCAATGTACAGAATGATCTGGCCGATACTTGGAGCCAGAATGGGCACAACCATAAAGATCGTCATGATCAAAGACATGATGCTGGCCATACCGCGTCCGACAAATACATCGCGCACAACAGAGACAGCCACGAGCCGCGCGCCTGATGCAAAGACCCCTTGTGCAAAGCGCATGGCTAAAAGCGTGTTGAAGTCATGCATTAACGCGCAGGCGGCGCCGGTGATGATGTATCCGATAAGCGCAACAGCAAGTGGACCACGTCTACCAAATCGATCAGAAATAGGGCCCCAGACAATTTGTGGCGCGCCAAAGCCCAGAATATAGGCGAAGATAATCATTTGCTGGCGGTTATCAGTTTGCCCGTCCGTCGATATGACGCCAACGGCCGCCGCGATCTCATTGAGCGCAGGCAGCATGATATCAATTGCAAGCGCATTCAACGCCATCAGGCCGGCCATCATGGCCACAAACTCTGGCTTGGAAATTTTGAACGGCGCGCTGATGTTCGTGGTCGTATCTGTCATTCTCACGCTCACTATCGCCTGCCTGCTTCTTACAGATGGCGTATGTGGACCTCTTTAGGTGCGAATGAAAGGGGGCAGATTGATATTCGTGATTTGAAAAGCGCTCAAAAGAAAAGGCGGCCATGTGAGACCGCCTTTGTATGCATTGTATGTGCGCCTAAACTTCTGGACGCGCGATTTGACCACCCAGATTAAACAGCACTTGTTCAGCACTGAAATAGGCCGGATCGTCTGGTTTCTCGCCGCGTCCCATAATGATTTCGGCGGTTGCGACATAGCTGGTCACCTCGCGAAATTCCTGTGGTCCACCCCAGAAGGGATCATAGTATCCAAAGCGTGAGGAGCGGAAACGACGATCGCCAACACGGCGGAACGGGTCTCGGTAATAAGCGGCACGCGGGCCAAAGAAGCGATAATCGCAGTAAAAATTGTCATAGAAAGGCGAATAACCGAGATCAGTTGCGATGACGCGGCGGTTTGCATCTGTCTCGCGCTGGACGACGCGGAAATGATCATAACCGGATTGGCGCGTAAGTTCGGCTGCACGATAGAGCAGGTAAGTTTCGACGGTTTTGCGCTCTGTTAGGCTGTTGCCCGAGAATTTGACCTGAAATCTGTTGTCTTCGATTTGTTGTTCTGAATATCCGCGGTTTGAGTCGAGTGCGGCTTTGTAGGGCGTCGCGGTGGCGCACGCGCCTAGCACAATAAGAGCCGCGAGACCTGAGAGGAGTTTGTATGTCATCGCAATTCACCCATAAGCTTAATGTTATCCTCTATATATGAACGACACTAGCTGAACACCAGTTGAACCAAACATGCAGCCCGCATCTGCTCTTATGACCAGTGGATAAAAAAATCCCCTCAGCGCGTGACTGAGGGGATTTCAATTATCTTATGGTGAGTCGTGTTTAAGCTGCTTGGTAGCCCATCACAGCTTTGATTTCGAGGAACTCTTCAAAGCCGTGCTCGCCCCATTCGCGGCCATTGCCAGACTGGCCATAACCACCAAATGGTGCAGAGAAGTCGGGTCCTGGGCCGTTGACGGCAATCTGACCCGCGCGGATGCGGTTTGCGACTGCATTGGCTTCTTCTGTTGGTCCCTGAACGTAACCGGCAAGCCCGTAAACGGTGTCATTTGCCATCTCGACGGCATCATCGACCGTGTCGTAAGGCAGAATGCACAGCACTGGTCCGAAGATTTCTTCGCGAGCAATTGTCATTTCATTCGTGACATCTGCAAACACAGTTGGGCGTGCAAAATAACCTTTGTTGAAGCCTTCTGGACGGCCAGGGCCACCAGCAACAAGTGTTGCGCCTTCTTTGATGCCTGTTTCGATCAGGTCTTGGACCTTCTGATACTGGCTGCCGTTTGAAATAGGACCGATGGCACCTGCTTCAGCTTCGGCTGGCATCATGACTTTGACGCTTTCAGCTGCTTCTTTGGCAATGGCGATAGCATCAGCTTGTAGGTCTTTTTGGACGAACATGCGTGATGGCGCGTTACAGGACTGGCCTGTGTTGGTCATCATCTGACGTACGCCGCCAGCGACGGCTTTCTTTAGATCAGCGCCCGGTAGAACGATGTTAGGTGATTTACCACCCAGTTCTTGCGCAACGCGCTTAACGGTCGGCGCCGCAGCTTGGGCGACGAGCACACCGGCGCGGGTTGAGCCTGTGAAGCTCATCATGTCCACATCAGGGTGAGCTGACAGTTTTGCGCCAACGGCTGGACCGTCACCATTCACAAGGTTGAATACGCCAGCTGGCACGCCAGCTTCATGCATGATTTCTGTGAGGATCATCGCATCGAGTGGGGCAATTTCAGACGGTTTCAGAACCATTGTGCAACCCGCTGCGATCGCAGGGGCGACTTTACAAGCGATCTGGTTGAGTGGCCAATTCCATGGCGTGATGAAGCCACAAACACCAATGGCTTCTTTGCGCAGAAGCGTTGTGCCTTTGAGTTCTTCAAATTCATAGCTGCGTAGGATTTGCGACATCGTTGCGAAATGGCCCATGCCTGCGGGTACTTGCGCGGCATTGGCTAGCCACATTGGCGCACCCATTTCGCTGGAGATTGCTTCAGCAATTTCGCCTGTGCGGGCGGCAATGCCAGCAGTGATTTTGTCGAGCAGGTCTGCGCGATACTCAACGCTTGTCTGTGAGAAGGCAGGGAAGGCAGCTTTAGCAGCGGCAACAGCGCTATCGACATCTGCTTCAGAGCCAAGCGAGATGCGGGCAAAAGGTTCTTCGGTCGCAGGGTTTTCGACATCAAGTGTACGCGGCGTGACGGGATCAACCCATTCACCGTTAATGTAGAATTGTAGATACTCTTTCATGTCATTCTCCTCCAAATGTATAAGCTTACAGACTTAATATAGTCGCAGGCGCGCGGCGGCGCGAGTCCTTACGCATAGGAAACGCGTTCGCCTTTTATGTGACCATTGTTTAGGGTGACCTAACGCTTCAATCCACCGAAAATACCGCGCAGCACATATCGAACAGCTTCGCGACTGGCGGTGCGGATAGCCTGATTGCCAGCTTTTTGCATCGGGCTCATGCGGCGAGAACGTGAACTTGTACGTTTCTTTTTCTTCTCTAGCGCCCTTTGGGCCTTTTCTTCGGCCTTCGCGAGTCGTTCAGCTTCTTTGGCGGCGTCGGCCTCTTTGTCTTCTAGAATTTCGTAGGCGGACTCTCGATCAATCGCCTCATCATACTTGCCGCCGTAAGGACTAGCTGCCTGAACGGCTTTGCGTTCGGCGTCAGTGGCCGGACCAAGACGCGACGCTGGCGGTCGGATCAATGTACGCTGGACGACGGATGGCGCACCTTTAGGGCCAAGCGTGGAGACAAGTGCTTCACCCACGCCGAGTTGAGTGATGATTTCCTCAACATCAAAATCTGCGTTCGTGCGGAAGGACTGGGCTGCCGCGCGTACGCCTTTACGCTCAGATGGCGTGTAGGCGCGCAAGGCGTGCTGTATGCGATTGCCGAGTTGGGCCAGCACGGTGTCTGGCAAATCGCGCGGGTTTTGCGTGACGAAGAAAACGCCAACACCTTTCGAGCGGATCAAGCGCACGACTTGTTCAATCTTCTCGACAAGCGCGCGAGGGGCATCGTTGAACAGGAGATGGGCTTCATCGAAGAAGAAGACGAGCTTGGGTTTATCCGGGTCGCCAACCTCTGGAAGTTGTTCAAAGAGTTCTGACAATAACCAAAGCAGGAATGTGGAGTAGAGACGTGGGCTGTTAATGAGGCGTGTGGAATCCAGCACATTGACGATGCCGCGGCCATCCTCGTTCAGCTTCATAATGTCTTTTAGATCGAGGGCCGGTTCACCGAAGAAGTGTTCTGCACCCTCGCGCTCAAGCACTAGCAAGCGACGCTGGATCGCGCCCAAAGACGCCGCAGCAACATTGCCATACTCTTGAGAAAGTGCGTCGCGTACTTCTTTGTCGCCCATGTGCATGAGCAGTTTGCGGAGATCTTTTAGATCAAGCAGCAACATGCCTTCATCATCAGCATACTCAAACGCAATGGTGAGAACGCCTTCTTGTGCTTCGGTTAGATCCATAAGGCGGGCAAGCAGAAGGGGACCCATTTCAGAGATGGTTGCGCGGATAGGGTGCCCATTTTCACCGAACACATCCCAAAAAACAGTCGGCACATCATGATAGCGGTAGTCTTCAAGACCAATTTTTTCTGATCGCGAGAGGAGCTTGTCGTGAAGCTTGTGCTTTTCACTTCCAGATTGCGAAATGCCTGACAGATCGCCTTTCACATCGGCGCAGAAGACTGGAACGCCTGCATTGGAAAAGCCTTCAGCCAAAATCTGGAGCGTGACTGTTTTACCTGTACCTGTTGCGCCGGCTACGATGCCGTGCCGATTGGCAACCTTCAGTAGCAATGATTGTGGTGAATTGGGTTGGCCTGATCCCTCAGCATCCGCTCCGCCAATAAAGATTGATTCTGTCATGCTCAGCTCTCCCGCAAACTTTGTCGTAAGTGCTAGTGGAATATGCAGATTCGGCAAGGGCTGAGCTGTCGTGAGTCGGGCTAGCGATTGACTTGACGTGTGCCCGAAATTGACAACAGATTGGGCTTCGATCGGATGGGACCAGATATGAACAAGGGCGCAAATACCGGAATATGGGTCATTGCGACGGGCGTGATAATCGCCTTGTTGTATCTTGGGCGGAATATTTTGGCGCCGTTTGCTTTGGCAGTGTTTCTCTACTTGGTGATCGAGGGCTTTGCGCGGGCCATCGATAATTCTTCAGTGACCCTAAAACGTGCACCGTCGCGTGTGATCGCGATTTTGACGGTTGTTGGCGGCTTTGTTGGGTTTATTGCTTTGATGGCGCGGGGCATTGCGCAGTTTGGGCGTGATGCGGGCGATTATGAGCGCAAGATCAATCAATTGATTTCTGATGCGTTCAGCGTGGCGCGCATTGATGATGCGCCGCAATTAACGGAGTTATTATTTTCTGAGCAAGGGCAAAGCTTTTTTGCAACTATTGGGCGGGCCACGGGAGACCTATCAGGTGATCTTGTGATTATCCTTATTTATGTGGCTTTCTTATTTGCGGCCCAGTCGAGTTGGACACAGAAGCTAGACAACATTTTCCCAAGATCTAAGGACAGAGATCAAGCGCGAGTAGTGGGAGATGATGCGCGGCGCGGTATAGAGACATATCTGTGGACCCAGACGGTCATTTCGGCCCTGATTACTGTGCTTAGCTATGCATCGCTATTGCTGCTTGGCGTTGACAACGCTTTGTTCCTCTCAGCCATGATTTTTGTTTTGAACTACATTCCAACGGTAGGGTCTATTGTCGCAGCACTAGTGCCGCCCTTGTTCGCGCTTGTGCAACCGGGCGTGCCTGAATGGGTGCCAGGGGCCGCGCCGCAGGATACTTACATCTATTCTGCGATCGTTTTTGCGGTGATTAGTTTCTGGCAATTTTCGATTGGGAACTTCATTCAGCCTCGACTGATGGGAGAGTCTCTAAACTTATCATCGCTGATAGTACTGTTATCATTGGCAATTTGGGGAATTATCTGGGGCATTCCTGGAATGTTTCTCTCAGCCCCATTGACTGTACTCATGATGATCCTATTTGCGCAGTCGGACTCAACACGATGGATTGCCATTTTATTATCAGCCGATGGGGACCCTCAAGGCAAAGGAAAAAATATTGCAGTGCAGCACGATCAAGAGGCTAGCTAACCTTGGGGAATTGTGCCATTGAGGACTGCTCAGTATTTGGAAGCTCTTGCTGAGATTGAGAGTTTCCAGAACTGCTATTAAAAGTTGCATACGTGCTTAGCAATGACCAGATACACGGCGCTGCACGACAAGAACACGAAATCAGGCCTCCGCGTGCGTCCCCCACCCAGCTTGCGGAGTTTGCCTGTAGGGCCCGCTGAACATGTCCCCGTTCAGCGGGTCCGTCCTTTTTGAGATGGATTCTGTTTGTCGGTTCCTCACAAGAGGGACGGCGTCCACAGAATAACTGGTAATTGATATTCTCTGCAAACAGGCGGATGAATGAATGTCTTATCATCTGTCGATTCATTGAAAATGCGTGGGCCTACATGACACAAACTCCAATTACGTCGTTACCTGAAACTCAAATTCTTGAGCAGGTGCAAGCTGAGGCGAGTAATGAAGATCTGACGGGCTTATCGCCAGATGATCTGGTGGCTCTCTCGAAGGATTTATGGGAATGGGCGAGCAGCTGTTTGGATAGTAAGCAGCATGTTCAGTGTCGCACTATAACAACCGATCAAGGTAGAGACACGCGCACCCTGCTAGAGATAAGCGGGCCGGACATGCCATTTTTGGTCGATTCACTGCTGGCGGAATGCGCAAACCACCGCCTAGAAGTGCGCGCTTTGTTCCATCCAATCGTGAAATTGCCTGACGGCCAGCTTCAGTCCGTTATTCAAATTCATCTTTCCGCACTGTCGGGTTCAGAATCGCGGCGCTTGTTGGATGGCGTAAAGGGTACGCTTGGAGATGTGGCGGTAGCGGTGGATGATTTTGCCGCGATGAACACACGTATGGAAGTCGAAATGAAGCGGCTTGAGTCTGTCGCTTTCGAAAATGAGGATGATCGCGCAGAGACAATCGCTTTCCTATCGTGGCTGTCTGCAAACCATTTCGTATTTCTGGGGTGCCGGGAGTACAAATTTGCCACGGGTAAGGATGGCGAAGTTTTGGCCGAAGAACCGCTCATGGTCGAGGGATCAAACTTAGGTATCCTTAGAGATGAGAACGCCAACGTCCTCACGCGTGATAGTGAGCCATTGGTGCTGACCCCGGAAATTGGCGCGCTGTTGTCGCTGCCTTTTCCGATGATTGTGGCGAAATCGACGCTACAAAGCCGTGTTCACCGCCGGGCATTTTGCGACTATATCGGTGTAAAGCAGCATGACAAAGATGGCCGCGTAAATGGTGAGGTGCGCTTTTTAGGGCTGTTCACGGCAGAAGCGTATGACCAAACGGCGCGATCCATTCCGTTTCTACGGCGACGGGTCAGTAAAGTGGTTGCGGCCAGCGGTGCAACACCGGGTGGACATAGCGAAAAGACGCTCATCAACATCCTTGAAACTTGGCCGCGGGATGAATTGTTTCAGACAAGCACGAAAGATCTGACGCCAATTGTGTTGGGTGTGTTGCATTTGGTTGGGCGGCCGCGCACGCGCTTATTCGTGCGCCGTGATCCGTTCGATCGGTTTGTGTCGGCGATCGTTTATGTCCCACGCGAAGCCTATGACACCGAATTGCGCCAGAAGATGACGGCTTTGCTAACGCAGGCTTTTAATGGGCAGCTGATAAATTTCAGGCCTCAGTTTGATAGCACTAGCCTATGCCGGGTGCATTTTCAGATTGCGCTAGACCGGGGCCACCCGGAACCTGATCCCCTAGAATTGGAAGCCCGTATTACTGAGCTGGCACGTACATGGGATAACGGCTTTCGGAAAGCGCTCATGCAGGCAGACCTTAGCGAAGAGGACAGGGAAGGCGGGCATTGCTTTTTTGGAGCCTTTAACGCGGCCTATCGTGAGACGTTTGAGCCGGATGAGGCCCTGCTTGATGTGCGGGCTATTGCGGGACTAAATGCTGATACACCGATTATCGCGCGTGCTTTTCGTGTCCACAAGGAACGTAAAGATGAGGTGCGTGTAAAAATTTATGCACGTGATGGATCATTGCCCCTCTCGCGTTGTGTTCCTGTGTTTGAGAATATGGGCCTCTTTGTGCATTATGAGAAAGGCTTCCCGGTGCGCCCGATGGATAAGCCTGTTCCTGACGCGCCAGATGTATACTGGGTGCACTCTATCCGTATGACGATGAATGGTGGTGCGGCAATCGATCTTGATGCTGTGGCGGAAAAATTTGAGGACGCCTTTGTCGCGGTATGGCGCGGGCTTGCTGAGAATGATCGGTTTAATGGACTGGTTTTGCGCGCGGAATCTGATTGGCGTGAGGCGGCACTCATACGATCCTTGTGTGCCTATCGTCGGCTCAGCGGTATGGAGCCGCCGCAGAGCGTGCAAGAAAACGCATTTATGCAGTACCCTGCGTTAACGCGGATCTTGCTAAATTTGTTTGCAGCACGGTTTGATCCAAGGTTGGGGCATGACAGCAAAGCACGCGCAATTAATTGTGCCCAACTGCGAAGTGAATTTGATGAAGCACTTGGAGGTGTGGGTAGTCTTGTTGATGACCAAATTATGCGCCGCACGGCTAATTTGATTGGGGCGATCCAGCGAACGAATTTCTATCAAGTGACAGATGCCGGTGTGCCGGAGTCGAATATTAGCTTCAAGATCGCATGCCGCGAGTTAGCTGACCTGCCGGAACCTAAGCCCTATCGTGAGATCTTTACATCGAGCCCGCGTGTCGAAGGTGTTCATTTAAGATTTGGACCTGTGGCACGAGGTGGGCTGCGGTGGTCTGACCGTGAATCAGATTACCGCACAGAAGTGCTAGGCCTTGTCAAAGCTCAGCAGGTTAAAAATGCTGTTATTGTGCCTGCCGGATCAAAGGGCGGGTTTTATCCGAAGCAATTGCCGGGGCGCGGTGATCGCGATGCTTGGTTTGAAGCAGGGCGTGATGCGTATAAAGAGTTCATCACGGCGCTATTAGGATTGACGGATAATCTGGATGGCACTGATGTGAGCCATCCAAGGCAAACAGTGATTTGGGACGGAGAAGACCCTTATCTTGTTGTTGCAGCGGATAAGGGCACAGCGACGTTTTCTGATACGGCGAATGCCATTAGTGAAGCCCGTGGCTTTTGGTTGGGCGATGCGTTCGCGTCTGGTGGGTCCGTTGGCTATGACCATAAGAAAATGGGCATTACAGCGCGCGGCGGATGGGAGGCGGTAAAACGCCATTTCCGTGAGATTGGCAAAGATATACAAAACGAGCCATTCACCGTTATTGGTTGCGGAGATATGAGCGGGGATGTGTTTGGCAATGGTATGCTCTTATCTGAGCAGATTAAACTCATCGCGGCCTTCAATCATCTGCACATTTTTATCGACCCTAACCCAACCGATACAAAGGCATCATGGACAGAGCGTAAGCGTTTGTTCGATACGCCAAATACATCGTGGGCAGATTATGAGTCTTCACTAATTTCTGCGGGGGGCGGTATCTTTGAGCGGTCGGCGAAATCAATTCATTTGACGCCAGAGATTCAAAAATTGTCAGGCCTGTCTAAGGAAAGTGTAACCCCGGATGAGTTGCTGCATGCGATCTTGAAAACTGATGCAGAACTGCTGTGGTTTGGCGGTATCGGTACGTATGTGAAGGCCGCTCATGAAACGCATTCCGAAGTGGGTGATCGGGCGAATGATTCACTGCGTGTGGATGGCCGAGAGTTGAAGGTCAAAGTGATTGGTGAGGGGGCAAACCTCGGCATGACGCAAGCGGCGCGGATTGAATTTGCACGCAATGGTGGCCGACTTAACACGGATGCAATTGATAACTCAGCTGGCGTCGACAGTTCTGACCATGAAGTGAATATCAAAATTCTTGCGGCTGAAGCAATCAGGCGTGGTGACCTCAAATCCTCCAAGCGCAATGATCTATTGGCAAAAATGACAGATAGCGTTGCCGATCACGTCTTGGTGCATAATTATGATCAGACAGCGGCGTTGTCGTTGGCGGAGGCCACTGCGCGCATTGATCACGATGCGTTTGGTCGCGCGATGCTATATCTTGAATCACGGGGCGTTCTTAATAGGCCTCTTGAAGGCTTACCCAGCATCAGTGATATGGCGGGGCGCGCCACGAAGGGGGAT